>Ga0316191_10000110_pt1 | contig 44008 bp, 38 predicted proteins | sample Eddworburr2cm_MG_FD_204928 | JGI IMG/M metagenome (GOLD analysis project Ga0316191, IMG submission 204928) | Coastal sediment microbial communities from Maine, United States - Eddy worm burrow 2 cm | ecosystem: Environmental > Aquatic > Marine > Coastal > Sediment | place: USA: Maine...
CTCGATGCCCTGCGCCCACTGCAGAAGCCAGCGGCCTATGCAGTTGGGATCCTAGCGGCGTTCTGGATGGTCGAGCGGGTCGCCGGGTTTTGGGTGAGCTGAGCAGCTCAGCTGGCTTCCGGCTCCGGGCTTTCGCTCGAGTCACGGAGGAGCTTAGTCGTCGAGGTCGGTGGCACCAATTCGATGCCCGCCTCGGCTAGTCGACGCACGATCTCGAGGTTGACCCGCTCAGAAAATTCGCAGAACGCCCAGTAGTCTGGGGGGGCGTACCAACAGAAGATGACGATCTTGAGGGAGTCGGGGTCGAACTCGTGGAAGTACACCCGAGGTGGTCGGTCGGCCGGCATGCCCTCGTGGTCCCGTAGCGCATCTCCTACGAGCGCCACCGCCTGCTCGATCTTCTCGCGAGGTGTGCCGATGGCGATTCGCAGGTTCGTCTTGCGGCGGATGTATTGGCGTCGCTCGACGTTCTCGATGTTCATGGTGGCCATCTTCTCGTTGGGAATCGCCGTGAGATGCCCATCGAGTTGTCTGATTCGAGTGGAGCGAAGCCCGATGGTCTCGACGACCCCATCGTGACTCCCAGCGACGATCCGCTCGCCGACACGATACGGCTGGTCGATGAAGATCATGAGGCTGCCAAGAAGATTCTTGAGCGTGTCCTGAGCAGCGAGGGCGACGGCGAGCCCCCCGATGCTGACGCTCGCGACGAGGCCGACCAGTGGAATGCCAACTGCAGTGGCCCCCTGAAACACCAAGACGACGACTGCAGCGATGGCGATGAGTCGCGCGGTCAATCGGATGAGGCTTGCGTCGAGACTCTCTGCGCGAACCCGCGGTCTGCTCACCAGCCACTCCGCGGCCGCAAGAATCAGGGTCCAGACCATCCACGCGAGCGACAGGTAAGCTATCGCCGAGGTGGCTAGATTCACGTACTTCGCCACGTCTCCGGTCAGCAGGATGGCCGAGGCTAGCTCTGGAATTCCGACGAGCGAGGCGACGAACAATAGGGCCGGCACGCTTAGTCTCGATAGATACCGAGCTGCCGACCGAGGCTCCTCTCGTCCCCGGGTGACGCGGTGGAGCCCAAGCAGAGCCGCCAAGAAGAATACGATCGTCGAGAACAGAGCCATCCATTTCCATAGGGCCTGTTCCGCTACGACATTGCGCATCCACGCAGGCAAAGCGTCGACCCACGAAAGTGGAATGGCCCAGCCCCCATAGACTTCGAGGAACTGGCTGACGTGTTCAATCGGAGGGCTGGTTTTGTACGGCAGCAGTTTGACGCGCTCATAGAACTCCTCTGCGCGTTCGACGGTGTCGGGTGAGAACAGATACTCGCCCTGTCGCGGCCCTTCGAAGACTCGGTGGACGGTGATTTCGGTATGCGGGAGCGTCCAGCTCTCTAGGTCCAGTCCTTCTTCGATCTCCGCGTCGCCAGGAATCTCGCTGAGTGGCGGCAGTTCGAGCCGCATCAACACCTCGTACAAGAAAACGACGGCATCATTGGCTGTCTCGTCCCGCGCTTCGGGTGCGAACTCGCTTAGATCGAAAGTGCCTTTGGTACGCGCATCGAGCTCCATCAGCTTCTCGAAACCGTCGGCGCTTCTTCGTCCAGAGCCCGCGTCCCGTACCAAGGTCCACGTCGCCTCCTGCGAAGCCAGAAAGGTCTGGAAGGTTTCCCTGGGGCTCGATGTGACGGCGGGCTCGAGAGGGTGTTCGACCGGCTCCGCAGCGGCAGGAGCAATCCACACGGAGCTCAGTAGCAGCAGCGCAAGGGCTGCCGCATGCAGCGGTCTTCCGCTTCTCGAAGTGTCGCCCATGAGGATTTGTACCTCAAAATGCGCCGTTCCGGCGCGCGCTCTCAGAAAAATTGGTGCTACCTTAGCGCCCGTGGATAACCTCAGCCTCCTGCTCGTCGCGTTCATGTTCATTACGATTCTCACCTTGGGAATCGCGAGCATTCTCGCGGAGCTTGCGGAGGTCGTCCGGCACGTAGAGCGCAAAGACCGGGATGGGCTCCTGGTGGGGTGGACCCTGCTGCTGCTGTTCGCCTATTTCAGTTTGTTCTGGCACACCGCCGACATCGCCCTGCTCGAGGACTGGGACTTTCCCCTGTTCTTGTTCGCAGAGACGGGGCCGGTTCTTCTTCTTTTCGCGACTCAGATCATGCTTGGCGCCTTGTCCGCAGCGGGTAAAGGCGAGGAGATTTCCTGTGTGCGGCAGAGCCGCTTTTTCTTGATCTTCGCTCTGGTGCAGGCCTGGTCGATCGCCGCTGGCTTCGTCGTGGGGCTGGGCTTCACGATCGACTCGGTGATCGACGCCATTGCGATGGTGACCTGTCTGGCCCTCGCCTCCTCGACGAGCCGCCCGCTTCACGTTGCAGGGCTCACCGTGGTGTGGATCGCCTACATCGTCGGTGCTCTGCTCGAGAGTTTCGGCTAGTCGCCGTTCGAGAAGTTGCCCGGGTCGGCATCCGGCGCTCGACCGTGAAGGCTAACGAGGCGCGCGATCATGACCGCGAGATAGAGCGTCCCGAACACGCCTTCAAGCGACGCCGTGGATCGAGCAAGCGCCGAAACTGGAAGGATATCCCCGTACCCCATGGTCGTGATGCAGACGAAACTGAAGTAGAGGAGTGCATTCTCAACCTCTCGCTGCACCCCAAGCGCGGAAACGCCATCGGCGGGAAGGCCACTAAACGAGCCCGGCTGAGCGAACTCGATGAGTTCGAATACGCTCGAGAACGCGACCGCCGCGAGCACATAGGCGACGATCGCTCCCAATATCGTGTTGGTATCGACTTGGTCCTTGCGAAACAGCTCCAGCACGACCAGTACGATCGCGTAGACGAGCCACAAGGTGACCAAGAGGATCGAACCGAGCGAGAACGCCGAGTGATCCAATGTCATGTCCGTCCAGCGCATCGCCAGCGTGGCCAGGGTAAGCATCAAGAACGGGTAACGATGCCTGCTCTGCCAAGCTGCTGAATACGCGCCGGTGATGAGAACGAGGTCGAAGAAGAACTCGACACCGTATCCCGCTCGGTCGGCGGGAAGCAATGGAGCGAGCACGAACAGAACGAGCAGAACCACGAGTAAGACCCCGTAGTGCGGGTCGGCGCGGCGTGAAGACATCGGCGAGTGGCGCATGGACTTACCTCGATGTTCGGGTCTAGCGGACCCGAACGAGATACCATGCTTGCTTGCGCCTTCTACTCAACCGGCGCGGGAACGACAGGCACGGGATCGGCAGGCACGGGATCGACAGGCACGGAGGACCCGGAATCCATCTTGCCCCGCTTCTCGGCCTTTATCGTCTGTTTATCGCCCCGTTTTCCTCGTCCCTTGTCGATGGGAGGCGGGACCTGATAGTCCGACGAGAGCGCTGTCACGGCCCCGTCGATGATCCAGGTGTCGGAGTCCGGGTAGTAGACGTAGACCGCCTTCTGCTCGCAACCGCGCACGGCTATCTGCGAAGCCATTTTCCGCGCGCCCTCGGTATCGATGACGTTGAGCCTGAGCTCTTCCTTCGGGCACGAGAGGTCGAATGCTGCGCGGCGAGTCACCGTGGTGGTCGCGCGCTTATTGTGCTTGCAGCCAGTGGCTGCGAGCAGGAGCAGAGCTGCGATGAGGAGACGAAAGACCACGTGTCGATGTATGCCTGTAGATGCGAAAGCGCGCCAGCTTTTTTTGGTCTGCCGCCGGGCCCTCGCCCTCGCGCAATTTTATCGTCCAAGCTGAAGTGGAAACTCGTTGCGCGGAGCAGTTCATGAGCACGCGCAAGGAAGGGGTGCAGTGGCGAGCGCAAGGCGCTATCGTCCGCGTAGAATGACGCGCTTGCTTCGGCTCACCACGCTGATGTTCGCCGGGGTCCTCGGCTCCTGCAACTCCCTCGACGTCCCCGCAGCGCCCAATCTTCAGCCCATACTCGACGCGTATGCGAACCCCACCGCCGAAGTCGGAAGCGCGATCATGTCCGAGGTCGCCGATGAGATAGCGGAGGCTGCGGATGCGATCGAGGATTCGGAGATCTTAGACGAGATCCTTCAAGTCATCATCGACATTCAAGAGGACCTCGATAGCGTTGCCGTCAAGACTTGCGACGGTGGAGCCATGAGTGGCAGCGCCTGCGCCAGCAACGAGGATTGCCCCGATGGAACTTGCGTGGCCAACGGCGACATCGTTGTCGGTGCGACTTGCACCGGCGGAACCAATGATGGGAGCGACTGCGCGACCGATGCGGATTGTCCTGAGGGCACTTGCGGAGGTGGGGCGACGCTCCCAACCCCAACCGGGGTGGTCCGGGTCAACTACATCTGCCCAGGTTGGGATGAAAGGCAGTTCGATCCCGACTACGAAGCCGACCCCGACCCCGAAGACGGCACCATCAACCTAACGATGACCCTCGACGGTGCGGGCATTGGCCGCGTCGTTTGGGGCAGCGCAAGCACCTGCCGGTATCTAGTTGGTGACCAAGACGAAAGCTTCCAAGCCTCGTACGACGGAGGCGTCGCAGTAGACTTGGGCGACGACACGGTGCCGACTGATGCGGACATCGCGGAGCTCCTCGTCACGTTCGTCATGGAGGGGAACATCGGGTTTGACGGAGAGGACTTCCGCATCAACCAAAGCTTTCGCGTAATCCTCGCTGCCGAGTCGGGGCTCGAGCTTCTGGTGGACCTCGCAGACCCGGCGCTATCCGAGACCTTCAACTACATCTTTGCGGGAAGCCGTCAGATCCTGCAAGACGCGACCGGCGCATTCCGGTGCAGCCTAGAGGAGAGTCGATGTTTCAACGAAAACGGCGACACGCTCTTCAGCTGGTAGCTGCCCTGCTCCTTTCGGGCCTGACCTGGGCGGGAATGGGGCTCGATCCAAGCCCGGCGCGCGCGTATCACACCTATGAGGAGCGGCTCCTCGACACCACGGCGTACAGCCTGCATCGGCGACGGGTCCGCCTCGGCTTGATGAACCTGAGCTACGGCATCATCGACCAACTACAGGTGACGACCTACACCATGCCTTGGATCCTCGGGGTGATCTTTCAGGATGTCGCCCCAAACCTCGAGCTCAAGTCGACCTTCTACGACCGCAGGCGCCTGGCGCTGAGCGTTTCGGCCGGATTCCTGACTGGCACCCTCCTGCAGAGCGACGATTCCAAAGTCCGGTATTTCCTGATGCCCATCTCCCTCGCTTCGTCGGTGCGAATCAATTCCGACGTGAGCATGCACCTCGGAGCGAGGTTCACCGCCGTCACCGGCGGCGCCGAGTCACAGCCAGAAGGCAGCGACCTCGAAGGCGCAGTCGTGGTCGACTTTCTTCAACTCTGGGCCATGGCCGAGTGGCGAATCTCTCGCGTGGTCGCGTTTACATTCACCGTCCGGTGGGTGCCTTACGTCAGTGACCTCAAGGTCAACGGCAGTATCGCCGGCAACCCTTCGGCAGACCTCGAGCTGTCGGCAAGTCTCGCCGAGTTGCAGAACGCTTTCGCCATCGTTCCCGGCTTCGTGTTCTCTTGGGACCGCGCAAATATCCGCCTCGGGGTGGGCTACAGCGATTTCTTCGTCGACGGTTTCTACCTCGTGGTGCCCGGGGACGTACTCAGCAACGTCTCCCCCGAGTTCGACGTCTTCGTCCGCTTCTAAATCTGGGGCCCCTGAAGAGCGTGTGCTAGCCTCGCCCCCATGATTCGAGCGGCGTTTATTCTTCTCTTGGGGCTGGCGCTCAGCGCCTGTTCTTCGTCTAAGTCCACCACGACGGACGGCTCGACGATCGGCGCAGGGATCGACGTCGAAAGCATGCGACCGCCCGAGGCTGCGCAGGTCGTGAGGGAGTTCCAGGATGCGTACGGGCTTCCCCCCGTCGCGCCTCCAGGCACACCGGTGACGTCGATGGCTCAGGTGCTCGAGATCATCCGCGGCGATCGCTTGCCAGAGTTCGAGAAGGCTCGACGTTTTGCATCCGGCCGACAGGGCGCAGAGGCTCTGACTCTCCGCGCATACCTCGACTTGAGCTACGCCGGCGCGCTGATGACGGCGGCATACATTCTCGATGAAGAGCGCCGCCAGGATCTCACCGAGCTTCGTCAGCTGACGCAGGCGCGGCCACTCGTAGACCCCGAAGGCGCCAAGGAGGACCAAGCGCGCGTCGCCGAGCTCACGGCGAAGACGGCGGACCTTCGTAAAGTAGTTCGTGCGCTTCGCGTGCTCTCCGAGGAACCGCTACGCTCCGGTTCGGACCTGGCCGAGCAAGCGATTCGTCAAGACGCCAAGGCCCAGCTGGCCTACCTCGCGAACGCCAACTACTTCCGTCTACGCGGCCAATGGCTCGAGTACGACCGGATGATGCGATACGCAGATGACATCCCGGGGGATCCTCCCGTTCGCACCTACCTCCGCGCGATGGAGTCGTTCGAACGATACGTGGATCCGGCTCGCTGCGAAGAGCTCCTGAAAGAGACGCTCGCCAAGCGACCCGATTTCGTCCGTGCCCAGGCCAACCTCGTCCTCATCGATGAAGGGACAGAGGCCAAGTACGAAGAGCTCCAGCGCCTCAAGGCGATGAGCCCCAACCATCTGGTGGTGAGGCTCGCTGGCCCGATGATCGAAGAAGAGTACCGGACTACGCGGGAACTCGACGCGGCATTCGCTGAGTAGCGCTCGCTAGGGCGGTATCGGCCTCAGCTCGATGGTCAGCGTGGTCTTCCCGGGCGGCAGGTCCAACTCCATGTCGTGCGGAAAGTGATCCTCGGCCTGCACCGTCATCAGATGGATGCCTGGCGCGAGTGCCTTGGGTTCCTGCGAGAGGACCGTGGCACGCCCGAAGTAGTGGCCATCGATGTAGATCGAGGCGTTGGGCGGAGTAGCGATGACCGCGAGCCTGGCCGGCTCCGGGGCGACGGTGCCCTGCTTGGCACAAGCGACGAGGGCCAGCGCCAGCAAGAGCGGGGCCGCCCTCATTCCCATTCGATCGTGGAGGGTGGCTTCGACGAAATGTCGTAGCAGACGCGATTGCAGCCGCGGACTTCATTGATGATTCGGGTGGAGATGCGGGCGAGCACCTCATGCGGAATCCGCGACCAGTCGGCGGTCATGCCGTCTCGCGAATCGACGGCTCGGATTGCGACCACGTAGTCGTAGGTGCGTTCGTCACCCATGACACCGACGGTGCGCACCGGGAGAATCACGCAGAACGCCTGCCAGATCTTGTCGTAGAGGTCCGCCGCGCGAAGCTCCTCCATGAAGATCGCGTCCGCCTCGCGAAGGATCTCGAGCTTCTCCTTCTCGATCGTGCCGGGGCAACGTACGGCGAGACCGGGACCCGGGAAAGGATGTCTCCAAAGGAGGTCATGCGGCATGCCCATGGCCTCGCCGACCTCGCGGACCTCGTCTTTGAAGAGAAGGCGAAGTGGCTCGATGAGCTCGAGGTGCAGCGTGTCCGGGAGCCCACCGACGTTGTGGTGGCTCTTGATGACTGCGCTCGGTCCCTTGAACGAAAGGCTTTCGATCACGTCGGGATAGAGCGTACCCTGGACGAGGTAGCCGACGTCATCGAGCTTCTCGGCCTCGCGCTGGAAAACGTCGATGAAGATCTTTCCGATGATCTTCCGCTTCTTCTCCGGGTCGCCTACTCCGTGAAGGGCCTCGAGGAACTCGTCCGCTGCGTCGACGTGAATCAGCTTGAGGCCGAAGTGGTCGCGATAGGTGTGCACGACGCTCTCGGCCTCGTCCTTCCGAAGCAGGCCGTTGTCGACGAAGATGCAGGTGAGCTTCTCGCCGATGGCCCTCGATACGAGCATCGCCGCCACCGATGAATCGACGCCGCCGGACAGTCCACAAACGGCAGCGCGGCCGCCGACCTGTCGCTTCACCGACTCGACGGTCTGCTCGACGAATGAGCCCGGGGTCCAGTTCGGCTTGCAACCCGCGACCTCGAAGAGAAAAGCCCGGAGCATCTCGACCCCGCGTGGGGTGTGGGCGACTTCCGGGTGGAACTGCACCCCGAAGATGCGCCGCTCGATGTGGGCGACGGCAGCGAAGGGGCTGTTGGATGTCTGGGCGATCGTCTCAAAGCCGTCGGGCAAGCTCTCGACCCGATCGCCGTGGCTCATCCAAACGTCGACGTGGGAGCCGACCTGAAAGCCGTGCAGCAGGCCCTCGGGCTTGACGACCTCGAGCCTCGCGGGGCCGTATTCGCGCTCGTCCGCTCGCTCGACCTTGCCGCCTAGAAGATGACTGGTGAGCTGCATGCCGTAGCAGATCCCGAGGACAGGTACGCCGAGCTCGAAGACACCGGCATCGACGCTGGGGGACCCATCGGCGAACACACTCGCGGGCCCGCCGCTCAAGATGATCGCGCGCGGGTCGATCGCCTTGATTTCATCGAGCGAATAGGTGCACGGCTGAATCTCGCAATAGACGTGCTGCTCGCGAATTCGGCGTGCGATGAGCTGTGTGTACTGCGACCCAAAGTCGAGAATCAAAACCCCATCGACGATCATGGCGGCGGTCTAACATGCACCCCCAACCCGGTCGAGACCCACCCTCCCAACGGGGACAGGCGGGGCCTCGAAAACCTCAGCTGTTTCCAATACCTGCAGACCCAATCGCGCATTTTGTCCGGACACCATGCTGGGGGCGTGCTCGCCGAACTCGAACCACCCCGCACCGGGCGCGATCCCCGCAACCCGGGCTCGCCAACTCCGCGCGGCTTTGCGGTGAGCCCCGCCCTCGAACCAACCCCAGCGCGGCGCTCGCATGAGCGGCGCTGCGGACGATGCCCGGCATTGAGTCCCACACCCCGAGATGTCTTGCAGACAAACTGCGCGATTGGGTCTGCAAGTGTCCGGAAACAAAGCGGCTTTCGGGGGGCTGCGTGTCCCCCCTGGGGCTATTGGCTGATTCGGTAGTTGGGGGCTTCCTTGGTGACCATCACGTCGTGGACGTGGCTCTCGTGGAGGCCGGCGTTGCTGATGCGCACGAACTTGGCGTTCTTTTGAAGCTCGGGAATCGAGGGACTACCGGTGTAACCCATCCCCGCGCGCAGTCCGCCGACGAGCTGATACACAACCGTCGACAAGGCCCCGCGGTACGGGACGCGACCCTCAATGCCCTCCGGAACGAGCTTGCCCACGTCGGAGACATCCGCCTGTGCGTAGCGATCCGACGAGCCTTCGCGCATCGCCCCGAGTGAGCCCATTCCGCGATAGGATTTGTAGGTCCGGCCCTGGTAAAGCACGAGCTCGCCCGGCGCTTCGTCGGTCCCGGCGAACAGTGAGCCAATCATCACGCTGCCCGCGCCCGCAGCGATCGCCTTCACGGCGTCACCCGAGTACTTCACGCCGCCGTCCGCGATGATGGGCACTCCGTGCTCACGCCCTACCCGAGCGCAATCCATCACAGCGGTGACCTGTGGCACGCCGATACCGGCCACGATGCGAGTGGTGCAAATCGAGCCGGGTCCCATCCCCACTTTCACGGCGTCGGCGCCCGCATCGATCAGCGCCTTCGTGGCTTCGGCGGTCGCGACATTGCCAGCGACGATCTGCACGCCGGGGAACATATCTTTGGTTTCACGAACCGCATCGATGACGCCCTTCGTGTGCCCGTGCGCGGTGTCGATGATCAACACGTCGACGCCTGCTTGCACCAGTGCGTCCGTTCGCTCCAGGCGGTCCGGCCCAATGCCGAGGGCGGCCCCGACGCAGAGACGGCTGAGCGAATCCTTGATCGCGTCCGGATACCGGTCGGCCTGCAGCAAGTCCTTGATGGTGATCAGGCCTACCAGCTCGCCGCCGTCCCCGACCACGAGGAGTTTCTCGATTCGGTGCTTGTGCAGCAGCTCGCGCGCCTTGGCCTGCTCGACCCCCGGAGGCACCGTGACGAGCTCCTTCGTCATGAGCTGAGCGACCTTCTGATTGAGATTCTGCTCAAATCGCACGTCACGACTCGTCAGAATGCCCACGGGCCGATCTCCCTCGACCACCGGCAAACCCGAGATCTCGTGCCGGCGCATCAGCTCGAGGGCGTCGTGGAGCGACACCCCCGGCCCTATCGTGACCGGGTCGACGATCATACCGGTCTCGGCGCGCTTCACCTTCGTGACCTCGAGCGCCTGATGAGCCGGGCTCATGTTCTTGTGGAGGATGCCGATGCCGCCTTCACGCGCCATCGTTACGGCGGTGCGCCACTCGGTAACCGTGTCCATCGCACTCGAGATGAACGGAATCCGCAGCTCCAACTCGCGCGTAAAGCGCGTCGAAACGTCCGCGTTGGCGGGCAGGAAATCCGCGTACCCCGGCTGGAGCAACACGTCATCAAAGGTGAGCGCTTCCCGCAGGATGCTATCTGTCACCGGAACCTCCGAAGGACCTGAAAAATTGGCGGCGAGTATAGCGCCCCGGTGACGGCACGCTAGTAGGCGCGCGGGAGGTCCCGGATGTCCACCTGATCGAGGGCGAACCGGATGAGGGCGCTCCGGCTGATCCTCCGATGACCGCGCTTCTTGAGCTTGGCCACCATTTCGTCGAGCTGTGCAAGATCTTCCTTGTAAAGGGAGATGCAAATCACGTCGTAGTGGTCTGGCTTCTTTTTCTTCGCGCTCTTCTTGGTACGGCGTACGCGCTTCCCACCATTGTCGCCGTAAAAGCTGTCGCGCAGTACTGCGCTCACCTCGTCCTCTTCGAGAACTTCGTTCACCCCTGTTGCATCGCGCTTCTTCATCTACCCCCCCTAAGACGCAGCCGAAAGCGCCGCCCGAACCGACACCCTCTTACTGCTCGCAGCAACGGCCGTGACCCGTTGCACCAAACGCATGTAGTCCTCGGCGCCGTGACACTTCGGCGCGTACTCGAAGATGGTCTGCTTCGCACTCGGAGCCTCGCGAAGCTTCGTGTTGATCCGAATCGGATCGTAGCAACGTCCTTCGAAGTGCTTCCGAAGCGTTAGAATCGAATCGCGCGAGATTCGATTGCGAACGTCGAAGAACGTCGGCAACACCCCAAGCAATTGCACGTCGTGTTGCAGAAGCTCCCGAACGTTACGAATCGTTCGAAGGACCTGCTTGACGCCAACCAAAGAGAGATAGTCGCACGCCACCGGCACGATGACGCTGTCAGCGTAGACCATGGCATTCTGGTTCATCAGCGAGAGCGCCGGCGCACAGTCGATGACGACAGTGTCGTACTCACGGCAAGCATCGCCCAGGCGCTCGCGCATGATGCGGTCGCGGTTCGGCCGCTCGGCGAGGTAGAGCTCAGCTGCAGCCAAGGTCTCATTCGACGTCAGCACGTCGAGCCCTTCGCGAACCGGAACGGCGACATCCGATGCCTTCGCTCCATTTACGAGCACATGATAGAGCGAGCGCTGCCCGGCGATTCCGAGCGACGCGCCAACGTTGCCCTGCCCGTCCGCGTCGATCAGGAGAACGCGTCGACCCGCTTCGGCGAGGCCTGCGGCGAGATTGATCGACGTCGTCGTCTTCCCCGTCCCGCCCTTGTGGTTGAACACCGCAATGCGCTTTGGCGCGGCGCGAACGAGTCCGACCTGGCTATGTCGTTCCTGCCCGCGCTCGCGGCACGACGTCGAGCAGAAGTACTCGCGGCTGCCGTCGCTCACGCTCATCTGGTACGGAAACTCGATCTCGAACGTGGCGCCGCACGTATCACACGGGTGAACGCCGTCCGCGCCGAGGAGCAAGCGTTGCTGGCAATCGGTCGAGCAGACGTACACGTACTGTCCGCCCTCTTCCCGAACCTGGTAGCGAAAGCGAACCTCAAAGCTTCGTTCGCACACGTGACAATTGGACTGCATTAACCACTCCCCGAGTTATCGAAGTACTTCCTGAAGTGGTTCAACCAGAACCCCGCTACGCGGTCAAAAAAAGCGAGCCACTTTTTTCGGAATTTCAGACGTCGAGTTCGACGGCTTCGGCCCGAGGTGCTTGCTCCATGATGAAGGAGAAGCGTGCTGCCGGATCCTTGCCCATCAGCTCGCTGAAAACGCGATCCGCCTCGAGCTCACCGTCCACCATGACCCGAAGCGCACGCCGACGCGTCTTGTCGAGAGTCGTCTCTTTGAGCTCGGCAGCCGTCATCTCGCCGAGGCCCTTGAAACGGCTGATGTCGACCTTCGCGTTCTTCGGATAGTCGGCGATGATCCGGTCGCGCTCCTGGTCGTCGAGCGCCCAGTGCACGTCTTTGCCGATGTCGAGCCGGTAGAGCGGTGGCTGCGCGAGATAGATGTGCCCTGCCCTGATCAGCTGCGGGAGCATTCGATAGAAGAACGTGAGCAGCAGCGTCGCGATGTGGTGCCCATCGCTATCCGCATCCATCAAGAGGAACACACGGCCATAGCGAAGCTTGCTGATGTCGAAGTCCTTGCCGATGCCGCAGCCAAGCGCACTCACGATGTCTTGAAGCTCGCGATTGCCCAGAATCTGCGCCTGCGACGCTCGCTCGGCATTGAGCACCTTGCCACGCAGAGGCAAAATCGCCTGCGTCTTCCGGTCGCGGCCCTGCTTCGCGTTGCCGCCAGCGCTGTCACCCTCGACGAGAAATAGCTCGCTGTCGTTTGGGTTGGTGCTCGAACAATCGGCGAGCTTGCCGGGAAGATTCAAGCGATGACTCACCGCGGTCTTGCGCGACACCTGCTGACTGGCCGCTCGGCTCGCGGCCCTGGCCCGCGACGAGATGATGACGCGCGCGATGATCGACTCGGCGGACGTCTTGTTGTTGAGAAGCCACTGCTCGAATGCCGTCCGCACAGAAGTCTCCATCTGCGCAGTCACCTCGGGGTTGTTGAGGCGGTCCTTGGTCTGACCTTGGAACTGCGGCTCCGCGACGTAGACACTCACGAGGGCGACCAAGCCTTCGCGAATGTCGTCGGCGGTGATCTTCACGCCCTTCGGTGTGAGCTTCTGCGTGTCCATGTGGCTGCGGATCGCTTTCGCGAGACCCTGCTTGAACCCGTTTTCGTGCGTACCGCCGGACCCCGTGGGAATCCCATTGGCGTACGAACGAATCACCTCGTCGGTCGACTCGGTCCAGCGAAGCGCAACCTCGAAACGGGGCTCGCCCTCGGACTGGATGATGAAGGCATCCTTATGGACGGAGGGCTTCGCGCGTTCGGCGACGAGCTTGTCGAGAAAGTCGACGATGCCGCCGGGATGCTCGAACTCTTGCTTGTCGCCGCTCTTCTTGTCGACGAAGACGATCTTCAGACCGCTATGTAGATAGGTCTTCGCCTCGAGCCGCTCAGCGACGCGGGACGCATCGAACGCCAGACGCTTGCCGAAAATATCGACGTCGGGTCGAAAATGAATCGAGGTTCCGCGCTTGCTGGTCTTGGCGCCGACCTTGAGCTTCGCCTTGGCCTTTCCTCGTTGATAGGGCTGCGAATAGGTCTTCCCGCCACGCCACACAGTCGCCGTCATGTCCGACGACAGCGCGTTCACGACCGAGGACCCGACCCCGTGAAGGCCGCCCGCCACCTGATAGCTCTTACCCTCGAACTTCCCTCCGGCATGGAGCGTCGTCAGGATCAGCTCGAGCGCCGACTTCTTGAACTTCGGGTGAGTGTCGACCGGAATGCCACGTCCGTTGTCGGTGACGGTCGCCCCGCGGTGATCCGCGTCGAGCGCTACCTCGATGCGGGTCGCATGACCGTTGATCGCCTCGTCGACAGAGTTGTCCACGAGCTCCCACAAGAGATGGTGGTAGCCGTGCATGTCGGTACCGCCGATGTACATCGCAGGACGCTTCCGGACCGGCTCCAGGCCCTCGAGGACATCGATGTCTTTCGCGGTATACGCCACTAGTCCTCCGGAAAGATCGGAATCTCGGGTTCTTGGTAGACTTCAGTCTCGATGGCGCCGCGAGTGAAGAGCTGGAATCCCTTGCCACCTCTCGAGACGACATCGTACTTGCGAAGGGTCACGCGGTACTCACTCCCGCCCTCGCGCTTCGCGATGAGCACGTCATCGTCGTAGGCCAAGACCCGAGCGCCGACCACATGGTCGTCCTTGGCAAGCTTGATCAACATGACCCCGCGCCCTGCCCCAGCCAGAAGCGATACGTCGTCGGCCTCGCACACGAGCGCGCGGCGCTGCTTCGTAATGCAGGCGATGCACTCCTCAGCGAAGGCGGGCGCCACGTAAATCACCTCGTCGCCTGCCTTCGGACGCGTGAACTTCCTTCCGGTGCGGGTCGACGGCTCTCTGTGCGCGCGAAGCGAGAACCGAAGCGCGAGGCCGCCGCGCGTCACGGCGACGGCGAACGGCTCCTCCGGATCTTCCGACATCTCGTCAGGCGGCGGCACCTCCAAGAAGCGCGGGTCGAATCCCAGCGCCCCAACGATACGCTCTCCGTCGGCCATCTTGAACATGGTCTGAAGCGGAGTCCCGTGACCGGTGGTCGCCGGGATATCGACGATACGGGCGACGTAGCAGACCCCGTGGCTACTGAAGAACGCGACGGTGCTCTTGGTCGAGCCGGCGAGCACCGCCAGGACTCGATCCCCCTTGCGAACGCGCGTGGAAGCAACGTCCTTGACCTTCTGCTGGCGCTTCACCCACCCCTGCTCGGTCACCACCACCATCGCATCCTCGTCGACGATGAACGCTTCAGCGTCGAACTCGGGCTCGTCGAGCTTCGCAGTGATGCGCGTTCGCCTAGGGTCGGCATAGGTCGAGGCCAGCTCGAGGAGCTCGGCGCGCACGAGCTTCCAACGGGCAGCGGGGCTCTTCAGCAAGCGCTGCACTCGGCTGGCTTCCTTTTGCTTCTGTCCGAGCTCACTCCGAATCTCGAGCATCTGGAGCTTTGCGAGGCGGTAGAGCTTGAGCTCGAGAATCGCGTCTGCCTGGAGCTCATCCAGCTTGAAGCGCTTGATCAGCTTCGCCGCTGCGTCCGCCTTCCCCTCCGAACGGCGGATGATGCGAATCGCTTCGTCGAGCGCGTCGAAGATGATGACGAAGCCCTCGAGAATGTGAATGCGCTTCAGAAGCTGGTCGAGCTCGAACTCGAGGCGCTTGGTCACGACCTCCATCCGGAAGTCGAGGAAGTGGCGGAGGATTGCCTTCAGGCCGATACGCTGCGGAGCGGCGACCTCCGGGTTCTCGGTCGGCACCAGACAGGTGAGGTTGATCTGAACGTTGGTCTGAAGCGGAGTGTGCTTGTAGAGGTACGCCATGATGAGGTTCGGGTCGGCGCCCTTCTTCATCTCGCAGACGATGCGGCAGTCCTCGGTGCTCTCGTCGCGAACATCGATGAGACCGGGCAGCCTCTTGGCGATGATCACTTCAGCGATCTTTTCGACCACCGCGCGTCGTTCGACGGAGTACGGAATCGAGTGGATGACGATCAGGGCGGGTCCGCTCTGCTGCTTCTCAGGTTTCCACTCGCCCCTGAGCTTCAGCGACCCCTGCCCGTTCTCGTAGGCCGTCGCCAGCTCCTGCTTGCCGCTGATGAGCTCGCCACCGGTTGGGAAGTCGGGCCCCTTCACGTACTTCATCAGCTGCTTGGTCGTCAGGTCGCCATCGATGAGCGCCACGCTTGCCTGAATCACCTCGTTCAAATTGTGAGGTGGAATCGAGGTTGCCATCCCAACTGCAATGCCCTGCGAGCCATTCACGAGGAGATTCGGGAAGCGCGCAGGCAGGACGACCGGTTCGAACAGGCGACCGTCGTAGTTGGGTCTGAAGGCGACGGTCTTCTTCGCCAGCTCTACGAGGAGCTCATCAGAGAGCTTTTGTAGGCGGGCCTCCGTGTAGCGCATCGCTGCCGCGGAGTCGCCGTCGGGCGAGCCAAAGTTCCCGCGCCCATCGACCAGCGGCTCCCGCATCGTGAACGATTGAGCCATACGGACGAGGGCATCGTAGATGGCTGTATCGCCGTGCGGATGGAACTTGCCCATCACGTCGCCCACGATGGCGGCTGACTTGCGGTGCTTGACGTCGCTACGGAGCCGAAGCTCGTTGTACATCGTATAAAGGATGCGTCGCTGGACTGGCTTCAGGCCGTCCCGCACATCGGGCAGCGCCCGCGACGTGATGACGCTCAGCGCGTAATTGAGGTAGCGCCGCTGAGCCTCGACAACAAGCGAGGCGTCCTCGATGCTGTCCATGGGCAGCTCGATCTGCGGAGCCCCCTTCTTCTTCCGACGACGCGCCATCCGAGAACCCGTTGCATGTAGCAGCCTCGCAAATGAGCGGGCAACAAAAGCGTCTCGAAAACCTCCGAACTCTTCAAGGTTTGTTTCGCACCTCGAAGAGATGATTGACGGGCAACGCATCTTGCCCAACGACGAACGCTTCGCGTAGAGCAGCGGTGAGCCAGGTCTTTGCGGCCTTCACGGCGACCGGAATGTCGTCCCCCAAGGCCAGGCGGGTGGCGATCGCAGCCGACAACGCGCACCCGGTTCCATGAAAGCGGCCCTTCACTACCTGGTCGGCCGGGAGCTCCGACATCACCCCATCGCAGAGCAGCACGTCGGTCCCGCGCTCGTCTCCTTCGAGATGGCCGCCCTTGAGCAAGACCGCCTTGGCGCCGAGCGCTGCAATCGCGAGGGCCGCCTCACGCGCCTCGATGACCGAGCGGACGGGCTGTTCGCAGAGCAGCGCGGCCTCTTGGACATTCGGGGTCAGGAGAGCCGCGAACGGCAGAATGGCCTCCTTGTAGGCATCGACGACATCGCCGTGCGCCAGGGGTTGGCCCCGGCTCGGAAGCCACACGGGGTCGACCACCCAGGGAAAGGCGCTCTCGGCCATGAACGAGCCAACGACATGAACGACCGCCCTGGACCCGAGGGCGCCGGTCTTGGCCGCTCGGGGCGTAAGGTCAGCGAGCAGGTTCGCTAGCTGGGCGCGGACCAGGTCCGGGCTCAGGTGTTCCACCCGTTCGACACCCAAGGTGTTCTGAACGGTGATCAGGGTCGGCACGGCCGTGCCATAGCCTCCGTGACGCTGGATCGTCTTCAAGTCACCTTGGATCCCGGCGCCGCCCGAGGGGTCGGAGCCAGCAACCGTCAACACGACCGGTGGAGACTGGGTCATTCCTTCTCGAGCCGTTCTCTGCATTCGGACAGCGCCGCTTGTGCCTTCTCGTCGAGCTGGGGAAAGTCGACCCCGAGGGACTCGAGGGTTTCTTGGACGATGCGGGCCACCTGCAATCGCATGTAGGGCTTGCTGTCTGCCGGGATCGCATACCAAGGGGCCCACGGCCGCGAGGTGGCGTTGAGCGCCTCTTCGAACGCGTGCATGTAATCCGGCCATCGCTGGCGCTCGTCGATATCCGCAGCACTGAACTTCCAGTTCTTGCTCGCTCGATCGATGCGGCGAAGAAAGCGGCGCTTCTGTTGCTCTCGCGAAACGTTCAGAAAGAACTTCACGACCACGGTGCCATTGTCCGCAAGATGCTTCTCGAAGCTGCGAATGGACTCGAACCGCTGCTCCCAAACGGTGTCGAGATCGTAGCGCGGGAGCTTCTGTGACTCGAGGAACTCCGGGTGAACGCGGACTACGAGCACCTCTTCGTAGTGGCTTCGGTTGAAGACACCGATACGCCCTCGTTCTGGTAGCCGCTTCGCGATGCGCCAGAGGAAATCGTGGTCGCGTTCCTCGTCGGACGGAGCCTTGAATGACGACACCTGAAAGCCGGCAGGGTTCACACCGGTGAAGACGCTTCGAATCGTGCTGTCCTTGCCTCCAGCGTCCATCGCTTGAAAGACGAACAGCACTGAGAAGCGGTCGTCCGCGTAGAGCTTGCGTTGAAGATCCCCAATGGCTTGCGTCCGCTCTCGACGCGCCGCCTCGAGCTCGGACTTGTCGACCTTGCCCGAGGGCTCCGTTGACGCGCGCGAGATGCGAAAGCTGCCGTCAAACGGAACGAGAAACTCGCTCGAGGGCGCGGCCCAGTTGCGATCGTCGTGCATTGGGCGGACTATACACCATGGCTAGCATCGCTGCGGAGGACCCCCATCCTAGGAAGCGCGTCAGCGTCGAAGACAGTGAGATTTCGTACGTGGACACCGGGGGTGATGGCCCGTTTGTCGTCTTCCTGCACGGGAACCCCACTTCTTCCTATCTCTGGCGCAACGTGATCAAACAGGTGGCGCCCGTCGCGCGTTGCTTGGCGCCCGACCTCATCGGAATGGGTGACTCTGGAGAGAGCACGTCCGGCTACACGTTCCTCGATCACCGCCGCTACCTCGACGCCTGGTTCGACGCGGTGGTTGGCGAGCAGTCCGTCTTCTTGGTCATCCACGACTGGGGCTCGGGGCTCGGTTTCGACTGGGCACACCGTCACCAAGACCAGGTCGAGGGCATCGTCTACATGGAGGCGATCGTTCAGCCGCTCTCAGGCTGGGACAAGTGGGCGGAGCCTGCTCGGAAGATCTTTCAGGCGATGCGATCGCCCGCAGGCGAGGAGATCATCCTCGAAAAGAACGTCTTCATCGAGCGCATCTTGCCCTCGTCGATCATGCGACCGCTGAGCGATGAGGAGATGGGCCGCTACCGTGCGCGCTTTGCCGAGCCGGGTGAATCGCGGCGCCCCACCCTCACCTGGCCTCGCCAAATCCCGATCGGTGGCGAGCCGGCGGACGTCCACGACATCGTCGATGCGTACTCGAAATGGTTGGCGCAGAGCGATTCGCTTCCGAAGCTCTTCGTCAACGCGGACCCCGGCATCGTCTTGATCGGTGACCAGCGTGAGTTTGCCCGTCGCTGGCCGAACCAGGAAGAGATCACGGTGAAGGGGCTTCACTTCATTCAAGAAGACTCACCCGAGGAAATCGGTCAGGCCGCCCGGGCTTTCATCGAGAAGCACGCCTAGGGAAGCGCCTCGGGGTTGATCCACTCGTCGGGCGGCGGCTCACATTGCGGGTCTTTGCCGGCCGCGCGCGCCGCCTCGAACTCCGCCATCGCTCTTGGGAGGTTGTCGTGGAGACGTTGGATCCGGGTCGAGTCCGAGGGGTGCGTCGACTTCCACTGCTTGGGCGCTTCGCCGCCTTGTGTGGCCATGTTCTGCCAGAGGACGATCGCTTCAGCTGGATAGAAGCCCGCCTGCGCCATGAACATCTGGCCGATCTGGTCCGCCTCGCTCTCGTGCTTACGGCTGAACGGAAGCAATACACCGAACTGAGCGCCGACGCCCAAGCCCCCGACGATCATGTCCTGGTACTGCGGGGCGGCGGCACCTGCCGCGGCCGAAGCTGCGTTCACGGTCGCGTCGGCAAGAATGGACTGAGACATCCGCTCGTTGCCGTGATTCAAGAGTACGTGGGACACTTCGTGGCCGAGCACCGCAGCGAGTTGCCCGGGCGTAGTTGCAACTTCGAGCATGCCCGAGTGCACACCGATCTTGCCGCCCGGCAGCGCGAACGCATTGGGCGTATTGTCCTCGAAGACCAGCACCTCCCAGCGACCGTCATCCGGGCCATACTCGGGTGGGACCACCTCGAGGATCGCCTTGGTGACGCAGACGACGTACTCCGTGACGCCCGGGTCCTCGCTGAGCTTTCCGTCCGCCTTGAGGCTCGAAAAGGCTGCGATCCCCATCGCGTCCATCTTGTCTTCGCTGATGAGGGTGAGCTGCCTCCGCCCGGTCATCGTCGTCGTGCACGCAGCGACGAGAAGAGACACGAACACGGCCAGAATCGCAATCCTCACGTCCCAACGATAGCGCCGCCCCAGCCGCGCGGCATCCCGCCCGCTGCGAGTGTGCAGCGCAGAGGTTGCGGCCGAAATCCGGCTCCCACCGGGCCGAGCTAATGGCCACCAGGGAGGCCCCTTTGGACGGCCCAGCGACAAATTGCGCGTTAGGGCTTGTAGGGGGCTGGAATGGTTTGGGTTTTGAGGGGGCTGCGTGTCCCCATGCTAGGCTGCGGGCATGGTGCAAGAGGGGCAATCGATGTTTCCGGGGACTCGGATGCGGCGGAATCGGGCTGACCAATGGGTGCGGCGGCTCACACGGGAATCGAGCGTTACGCCGGACGATTTGATCTGGCCTCTGTTCGTCCAGGAGGGAACCGGCGAGCGTACCCCGGTGCCGTCGATGCCCGGAGTCGAACGCCTGAGCATCGACCTCGTCGTCGACGCGGTTGGCGAGGCCAAAAGGCTTGGCATCCCCGCAGTCGCCATCTTCCCGGTGACGCCGCAGGAGTTGAAGACACCGGACGGCAAGGAGTCGACGAACTCGGACAATCTCGTCTGCCGTACGGTGCGTGCCATCAAAGAGAAGCACGACGGGGTCGGGGTCATCTGCGACGTCGCCCTCGATCCCTACACGACGCATGGCCAAGACGGCATCGTACGCGACGGCAAAATCCTCAACGACGAGACCGTCGAGGTGCTGTGTCAGCAGGCATTCGTGCAGGCGCGCGCGGGCTGTGACGTCATCGCGCCGAGCGACATGATGGACGGGCGCGTCGGCGCAATTCGCAATGCGCTCGACGAAGAAGGCCTCACCGAGGTGAGCTTGCTGGCCTACTCCGCCAAGTACGCATCCGCGTTCTACGGCCCGTTCCGAGACGCCGTTGGGTCCGCTCAAAGCCTCGGCAGTGCCGACAAGCGCACCTATCAAATGGACCCCGCCAACACCGACGAGGCGCTCCGCGAGGTCGCGCTCGATGTGGCAGAAGGCGCCGATATGGTGATGGTCAAGCCGGGCATGCCCTACCTAGACATCGTGCGCCGGGTGAAGGACACGTTTGGGCTCCCGACGTTCGCGTATCAGGTCAGCGGTGAGTACGCGATGCTCCGAGGCGCAGCGGACCAGGGCTGGCTCGATTGGGAAAAAGGGATCGTGGAGAGCATGGTCTGTTTCAAGCGGGCGGGTGCCGACGGCGTCCTAACCTACGCGGCGCCTGAAATTGCACGACTTCTCGGCGCCTGAGACTCGGCTTGCCGGGGTCCGACCCATGTGCCAAATCCGGTTCTCGCACGAGGAGTCCCTGAATGTACCGATGTAAGTTTTGCAATCGAGTGTCGCGCCCCGGAGAGCGGGCGACGAAGGTGGTGACCGAGCGTCGTCCCGCCGAATACCCGAGCCGTGGCAAAGCACAGCGGGCAAGCTCCGGCCGTCGGTCGAAGTTCCAGGACGATCCGGGCGGCGCAGGCTACGAAATCGCGAAAGAAGCGATGGTGTGCCCAACGTGCGCGCAAGAGCAACTCGCCAAAGACGCAGCCCAAGAGGCTGACAGCCTAGGCATCTAGCGGAACCTCAACCCTCCGGGGTGTGGTAAGCACGCTGCGTGCTCTGGCCGATCACGATCGTCGTAGGCTCCGTCGCCGCTGGCGCCGTCCTCGGGCTGGTTGCGCCTGGTCGCGGTCGCTGGCTCGATGCCGTGCGGACTTTCGCGATAGTCTCAGCGGTCGCCGTCGTGGTTGGACGGCTGATTCCCGACGCGATGAGCGCAGCCGGACCGTCGGTGTTGATCGTGGTAGCGGCGGCGTTTCTCGCTCCGTGGCTCATCGAGCGAGCCGGGCACGAAGACCCGGAGCACGACCATTCGTCCACCAAGGGACTCGAGCTCAGCTATTGGGGGCTCGCTCTCCACAAGCTCGGCGATGGCTTTGCGCTGGGCGCCTTCACCGGCGAGGCGCACGCAGGACACCACCACGGCGACACGCTGACCGCGATCGCCGCGCACTCGGTGCCCGTGACAGCGCTGATCACGCTTGCCTTCACCTCGGCACACGGGCGCAAGAGCGGCATCCGACGGGCGGCAGGCCTAGCGCTCATCGGCGCTCTCGGCGTCGTCTTGGCGCAGCAAACATCGCTCGGCGATTGGACCCGGGGTGAAGCGTGGATCGAAGCCGCGGTGAGTGGCCTCCTTCTTCACGTCGTCACACACGATTGGGCACACGAACACGAGCGCCCCGCCCTGCCCGGTTGGCCGCAAGTGCTTGCGATCGCCGCCGGCGTCGGCGTGCTGTTGCTCGGGCGCTAGCCAGCGAGCGCTTCGTGACTTGCCGCGATCGCTTCTTGGAGCGCGGTCGTCACGAACTCGGCGCGACGCTCCGGAGCCTCGGAAAGGATCCGGCTCGCTGTGAACACCGCACCCGTCCAGCCATCGGTGTGCCAATGCGCAGCGCCGCTTTCGAGCGATGGAAGCGCGTCTGCCGATGGATAAGGCCAGGGGTTCACGTAGAAATACGGCTCGGCATAGGAGCCGTCGCCGGGCGAAAAGCCGATGCCGATGCTGCGAGCAGTCTCGGAGTCCTCGTTGGGGTCGAGCGTAACCAGGCTCGCCACGTCGAAATGATGGGGCCAACATCGCACGAGCGATGCGCCCGCCTCGTCCGCCACGGCCCCGTGAATCGCCCAGGTCGCGTTCGAAAACCAGGCCGCGAGTTCCGTGCGAGCCTGCGAGCCACCCTCCGAGAACGGGACTCCATCGACGACGGGATGCGAAGGCATGTCGTGAGCCGGAAGCTCGAGGCGCTCGGCCTCCGGGTTCATCTGCTGGCGGAGCCACTCGAGCGCCTCGGCCAGGGTCGCGCCGGCGAGCTGGAACGAAACGCGCTCTGTGTCGACATCCACGACCGCAAGCTCCAGTGCTTCGAAGACCAAGGCGGCGCGCAGCGACGTTCGAGCGAGGGTGCGACCTGCAAGGACGCCGAGCGCGGAATCCCAGCGCAGCGTCGTGTGCCCGAAATCAGCGGCTGGGGCCAGCCAGGACGTACCCGGCGCACTCGCGAGCTGCGCCGCCCAGTGAAGCTCGAGGCGGGCGCCTGTGAGCTCAGAAGGGAGCACGCTACCGACCGCTCTCCAGCTCATGGGTTCCCTACGCCGGCGTAGGGAACCCCCGCCAGCTTCGCAATGTCTGAGTTCCAGGTCGTCAAATCGCGAAGCGCAAACTCGGAAAGGTGCGGGTGACCGCACGCTCGCGCGAGAACCTTCATGAGCTCCACAGTCGCGCCAAAGTACTTCTGAAGTCGCTTGGCCGACTTGTCGATTTCGAGGCGCGCGCGCAGGTGATCCCGTTGCGTCGCGATCCCAACGGGGCAATTGTTCGTGTGGCAGGCGCGCATTCCGAGACAGCCGATCGCCTGCAGAGCCGAGTTCGAAATGGCGATGGCATCCGCGCCGAGCGCGAGCGCTTTGACGAAGTCGCTCTCAGTCCGCAGGCCTCCGGTGATCACCAATGTTACGTCGCTCCGTTCGCGCGCATCGAGGTGACGACGAGCGCGCCCTAGCGCAGCCATGGTGGGCACGGAGATGTTGTCCTTGAATAGCTTCGGCGCCGCCCCTGTCGCGCCACCACGGCCGTCCAAGATGATGTAGTCGGCGCCCGCTTCGAGCGCGAAGTCGATGTCGTTCTCGATGTGCTGCGCGCTCATCTTGAAGCCGATGGGGATGCCGCCGGTCGCCTCACGCACCTCGTCGGCAAGCCGTCGAAAGTCCCCTGGGCCATCGAGGTCCGGAAACGCGGCAGGGCTGATCGCCGCCTCTCCCGGTTGCAATCCACGAACCTCGGCGATCTCCGCGCTCACCTTGTTGCCGGGCAAATGACCCCCGGTCCCGGTCTTCGCGCCCTGCCCCGCCTTGAAGTGGAAAGCCTGCGCCTTCTTCACCTTGTCGATACTCCAACCGAAACGGCCGGACGCTAGCTCGTAGAGGTATCGGGCGTTGTTCTCCTGCTCTTCGGGGAGCATGCCGCCTTCCCCCGAACAGATCCCGGTGCCGGCCAATTGCGCACCCTTGGAGAGCGCTACCTTAGCCTCGCGGCTCAGCGCACCAAAGCTCATGTCGCTCACGAAAAGCGGGATCTCCAGGTGGAGCGGCTTGTCGGCGTTCGGACCGATCACGACGTCGCTGCCAACCTCCACGTGTCCAAGGAGGGGCTTCTTCGCCAGCTGGGCCGTGAGCAGCAGGACGTCGTCCCAGCACGGAAGCTCTAGGCGAGACACCCCCATGGCCGACATCGGCCCATCGTGACCGATCTTTTCGAGACCGTGGCGGGCAAGCTCCTGGATGTGCCCATTGAACGGCTCATCCTTCGTCCCATGCACATCCGCGTAGAGACCGAGGTAGGCGTCCCGGTCGTAAGGCTGCGGTGACTCCTCGGCGAACGCGGCGATCTCGCCTTCGTCCACCAAAACCTCGTCGGCCTCGCTATCGATCCAGGACTTGAACTTCCGTAGCACCTCCTCGTTGTTGTAGGCGCTGACCCCGGTGTCGTAGCGATAGTCCCAGCCGTGGACGCCACAGATGAGGTTGTCTCCTTCGACGCGACCGTCGGACATGAGAGCGCCGCGATGCAGGCATCGTCCGTAGAGCACCGAGACCTCGTCGCCGTAGCGCAGCACCACGAGGTCGACGTCTGCAATGAGGGCGTACGTCGGTGTTCGGTCCTGGAGCTCGCTCCACTTGGCGACCGGTACCTTCTTGGGTGTTCGGAGTTGTGTGACGCTCATGAAGCCTCGTACTCAAATGAGAAGCGGATCTGCAAGAATCTCGACCATGGCCGGGCCCTCGTGGGCCAGTGCTTCGCTCAGCGCACCTTCGAGCTGTGAAGCCTGTGTGACTCGAATGCCGAGCGCTCCGCAGAGCTCGGCATATTCGGCGAAGCCCGGGTTCCGCAGGGAGGTCTGCCAGACATCGTAGTCGGCCCCTCTTTGCTCCTTGCTGATTTTCCCGAGTTCGCTGTTGTTGAGAAGCACGTGCGTGATGTTCATGCCGTACTTCACCGCCGTGGTGACCTCCGCCATGTATTGCGCGAAGCCCCCATCCCCCGTCACCGCGATCACCTTTCGACCGGCGAAGCGTGGATCATCTTCTAGAGTCGCCGCCCATGCCCCCATCGCGGCGGGGTATCCAAAGCCGATCGAGCCGAGGTAGCCGCTCATGAGCACAGATTGGTTCTTGCACTCGAAGTAGCGGCCGAACGAGTATGTGTTATTTCCGACATCCACGGCGATGATCGCATCGTCGGGGGCGGTTCGGCTGAGCGCCTGGAAGATGGCAGCCGAATGAACGCCACCTCCTTCCGTTTCGGCGAGGCGGCGCTCCTTCTCTTCTCGCCAGATACGCCAGCGCTCAGTGACATCGGGACGCTGATCGACGGAACCTGTAGAGCCTAGACGCTCGCGCAGCAGACCCGCCGTAGTGGCGATCTCCCCCCACACCGGCACGGTCACCGAGTGGAACCGGCCGAGCGTCATCGGATCGTAGTCGACCTGAATGATCGGCTTGTAGCTCGTGATGCCCGTGTGGTTGCTGAAACTCGCACCGAAGACGATGAGCAGGTCGGCCTCGTTCATGAACCAGCTCGCGACAGGGGTCCCGCTTCGGCCAAGAACGCCGCAGCCGAGCGGATGATCATCCGCGATGAGGCCCTTGCCTTTGAAGGTGGTCATCACCGGCGCGTGGAGGCTTTCCGCCAGCGCGACGACCGAGTCCATTACGAAGCGCGCCCCGTGGCCCACGATGATCACCGGACGTTTGGCTTCGCGGATCTTCGCGACCGCGGCGTCGAGGGCGCTCGGCGGTGGTGCGATTTCCCGCGGGGATAGGCGTCCCTCGGGCGAGCCGGCCTTCACCTCGGGAGCCTCGACGACCTGAACGTCGTCTGCCAACACCATGTGTGAGACGCCCCGCTCGACGATGGCGTGTTTGCAGGCAAGGCCCGCCATCTCGGCGAAGTCGGAGTCGTTGGCCGGCACCGCGGTGTAGGTCGCGACGCCGCCATAGGCCGCTGCGAGATCGACCTCCTGGAACGCGCCACGGCCGATTAGTTTCGTCGGCACCTGACCCGTTAGCGCGAGCGCTGGAGCTCGGTCGACGTTGGCATCCCAGAGGCCGGTCAAGAGGTTGGTCGCACCTGGGCCTGCAATCGAAAAACACGCTGCCGGACGCCCCGTCAGCTTGCCGTAGGCGGAGGCCGCGAACGACGCCGCGCCCTCGTGCCGGATACCGAAGTAGCCGAGGCCGCCCTTCTTCTCCTGGCGCCGCATCGCGTCTGCGAAGCCGAGGTTCGAATGGCCGACCATCCCCCACACCCACTTCACACCCCAATTGACGAGTGTCTCCACCATCACGTCGCTCGAAGTGCGCACGTGGGGCTCCTCCTCGGGGAATGACACGTAGACCCCGTCTTCCCGCACCTCGACGGGGAAGGTGTCGACGCCATCGTCGAAGTCACCCGGCGGCTTGCCGGTGGTCGGATGGAAGTCCCATCCATGCCAGGGACAACGAAGCAAGCCTTCCTCGATCGAACCTTCCGCGAGGGGGCCGCCCTGATGCGGGCATTTGTTGTCGAGCGCCGCGTACTGCCCTTCGAAGTGCGTGAGGCAAAGCGTTCGATGCTTGCATGTGACGGGCTTTACGCGCCCCTCGGGAAGCTCACCGAGTTCGAGAACCTTCAACCAGCGCGCGTTATCCTCGCTCATTCGACGCCTTTCCATGCAGCTCAGCCCACGAGGCGAGCAAGTCTCGACCTTCCTTCATCAGGTGGTCGATGTAAAGGACGTCCGGAACGCTCCGGCGTTACAGATTGCTTGCGAGCCGGTCGATCTCTTCGGGGTCGCTCGCGTCATGTGCGAGGACTTCGTCGATGTCTTCCTCGCGAAGGCGGATAGCCCCGACGTTCTCGGGCTTGAAGCCCTGCATGCCGGCGTAGAACTCTCGGATCTTGTCCATGTCGGCGCTGAAGTCACCGGTGATCTCGATCGCGGGGCCGATGCCGCCCTCTTTCTTGGCGAAGTCGAGATACGAGAGCACGACGGGCACGCCCGCTTCACGGGCGATGTGGTAGAAGCCTGACTTCCAGTACTCTACATGCCCGCGAGTCCCCTCGGCCGGCACCATCAAGACCAAGGAGTCGTTTTCTCGAAACTGCTCGACCATCTGCCCGACCACGCCGCCCGCACGATGGCGCACGATGGGCATCCCACCGAGCCGTCGAAAGAAAGAACCGAACGGTGGCTTGAAGAGCGTGTGCTTGCCCATCCACCGGACCGGGATGTCGAAGATGAACGCGAACGCCAACATGAATGGCATGTCCCAGTTCGACGTGTGGGGCGCGGCAATGATCACGTAGCTATGGATGGGCGGGCGCTCTCCTGTGACCTTCCACCCGGCAGCCTTGAGGTACGTATGACCTATCATTCGCTTGAGCATTGCGTCTCCCGGCGCTTGGCGCGCGTACCTTCCTTGTATGGCAGAGGCATCCGGGGGTTACGAGAGCGGGGGCCCGGAATGACAGAACTATTACAATCACGCGGTCGGCGTGACGTCGACCCAAATGCCATTTAGCTTGGCCATTCCGGAGAAATACTCGAGCTCGTCCGGACCATCCGCCGCCAGGAGGTTGACGTTGACGCCGGTGGTCTTGCTGGCGACGCTGAGGCCGTCGGCCGCTTGATGACCCCAGCCATGAGGCAGCGCCACGGCGCCGATCATCATCTCTTCGGTGAGCTGCACGGGAAGGCGGACCGCGGCGACGCTGCTGCGCACCTCGACCACTGCACCGGACTCGACTCCGATCCGCCGAGCATCGTCCGGGTGCATGTAGAGATAGTTCGTGGAGCGCTTGCCTTCGACGAATCGAGGGTGGTTGTGGAGCCAGCTGTTGTGGCTGTGTTGCTCGCGCTTGCTGATGAGCTTGAAATCTCCACGGCGCGCGACTTCGATCTCGAAGTCCGCTTCGAGCTCCGATGCAGCCGCGACCAAGTCCTTTGGCGCCAGGTCGAGCAGACCATCGTCCGTGACGACGCGAACGCCGAGAAAGTCTCCACCACGATGCGGTTCGAGGAGCCGCCCGTGCGGCTCGCGTCGAAGGCCGTCGAGTGAGCCGAGTCTAAAGCCTCGAGCCATGAGCGCGAGGAATCGCTCGGTCGTGAGCCCGAGCGACATCGCTGTCTTCAGGACGCCACTCGCGAGTCGCGACCCGAACAGGCGAGATCCGCAAGCCTTCGCGAGCTGCAGGAGGATCATTGTCTCGTCACGCTGCTCCGCATCCAGCGGCACGAGCGCGTCCGTGTACTGCGCGTAGGGAACTGGCTGCACCCCCATTAGGGACTGGAAGACGAAAGGAAGGTCCGGTCGCTGCAGAGCGCTACTGCCAGGAAGGATGTAGTGCGCGTGATTGGCAGTTTCGTTCTTGAAGATGTCGATGACGACCAAGAGCTCGAGAGCCCCCAGCGCTTCTTCGAGCCGGCCGTTGCTGTTCGGCACGGTCAGCAGAGGATTTCCAGACACGCAAAAGAGCGCCCGGACCCGTCCGTCTCCCGGCGTGAGGATCTCGTCGGCCATCAAGCCGGCTGGGAAGGTGTCGGCTACCGAAGGAAGACGCCCCACCCGCGACACGTCCTTGCGCATCGTGTGCCCACCCTTGCGCGCGAGCTTCGGGAAGTCCTTGACGTAACCGTGCCCGACGAGGGTGCCTCCAATGCGGTCCAAGTTCCCGGAGATCGCGTTGATCGTCTCCTGAATCCAAAACGCGAGCGTGCCATGGCTGCCCTGATTCACGCCCGTCGAGAGGTGCAGGGCCGCGCCATCCGCTTCCACGTACGCGTCCACCATCTCGCGTAGGGTCTCCGCGGGGACGCCGGTGATTTCGGCGGTGCGCTCGGCGGGCCAGGGCTCGGCCACCTTCCGCAGCGTGTCGAGGCCTCGCATGAACCGGCTCACACGGTCCTGGTCGAACGCCCCTTGGGCGATGACCTCGTTCAGGAAGCTCAGAAGAAAGTAGACGTCGGTGTCGGGACGGATGAAGACGTGGGTTCCGAGTTGCTTGGCCGTTTCGGTGCGGCGAGGGTTTAGATGAAAGACCTTGCCGCCTCGGGCTTCGATCGCCCGAAGCCTCCGAATGGGGTCTGGGAGCTGAATGAAACTGCCCCGGGACACAGCCGGGTTCGAGCCGATGATGATCAAGCAATGCGTCTGGTCGACGTCTGGAAACGGCTGAATGAACGGGAAGCCGTACACGCGCTCGGCGACGGCGAACTTGTTGTTGCAGTCCTGAGAGCCGGTCTGAAACAGGTTGCGGGAGCCGAGCCCCTGCAGGAAGGCTGCGGTGAGAATCGGAGGCAGCAGGCTGAAGGAAATCGGGTTTCCAAGATAGGCAGACACCGAGTCGCCCCCATGCTCCGAGACGAGCTGGCGAACCTTGCGGCCGATTTCGTCGAGCGCCTGCTCCCAGGTGATCTCTTCGAAGCGCTCGCCCACGCGCTTGAGTGGCACCCGGAGGCGGTCGGGAGAGTGATGAATCTCGTGGTAGCGAAGCCCCTTGATGCAGGAGTAGCCGCGACTGACGACGTGGTCTGCGTCCGGTTCGAGGCTGACGATTCGGTCACCGTCCAGAGTTGCAGTGAGGCCACAGGTAGCCTCGCAAATCCGGCAAAAGGTCTGCTGAGTTCGGCTTGTCACGGGGAGAAGGTACGGGTCTCCAACGCGCACGACAAGCCTTGGGCGACAGTTCGACTCGATCCTGCTAGATCGGTCGCCGAGGTGAGAGCATGACCAACAAGCTTTGCGTACTGGTTGCCATCGCGGCGATCGCCATGGGCTGCGGCACGAGCAACGATTCCGGGACCGGCGGTGAAGCCGGCAATGGCGGAACGGCGGGCGCGGGCGGCGAAGCCGGCGCGGGCGGCGAAGCCGGCGCGGGCGGCGAAGGTGGCGCCGGCGGAACGGCTGCGAAGTGCGAAACTGCTCAGGACATCCTTCGCTGTAGCGTGGTGAACATCGCGCACCGAGGCGGCCGACGCATCCGACCGGAGCACACGCTTCTGGCATACGACAAGGCGCTCGAAGACGGCACCGACATCCTCGAGCTCGACGTGCACGAGACCAGTGACGGAGAGCTCGTCATCATGCATGACGACACACTCGACCGAACTACCGACTGCACGGGTCCCATCAAGGACACGACTTTCGCAGCGATACGAATGTGCGACGCCGGATACAACTTCAGCACGGACGGCGGAGCGACCTACCCGTATCGTGGCACGGGCCTCGTGGTCCCCACCCTCCAAGAGGCGCTCGCCGGCTACCCCGACACGGCGTTCGTGATCGAGGTCAAGCAAGAGGAGCCGTCCATCGTCGATCACTTCGTCGAGGTGCTCGAGGAGTACGAAGCCGTCGACAAGACCGTGGGCTCAGCCTTTTCCGATGCAGTGCTCGTCGAGCTCCGCGAAGCCGCCCCGGCGCTCGCCACGAGCATCGGCGTGGATGAGACCCGTGAGTTCTGGCTTCAATCGCAGATCATGCCACCCGACCCGAGCTACGAACCGCCCGCCGAGTTCCTACAGATCCCGCTCAGCTTCGGCGGCATCGACCTGCTTCACCCGAACCTCATTCCGTTCGCGCACGGTTTGGGAATGACGGTGCACTTCTGGACGATCAACGACGAAGCCGACATGCGCATGCTGATCGAGGACTACGGAGTCGACGGCATCATGACCGACGACCCCCCGCTCCTGACGGATGTCATCACCGACCTCGACGCCGCCCCGGCCGACTGAGGCCAGCGCAAGAGGACACCTCAGAAGTTGTCGACGAGCAGCTGAAGCGCGTCGTGCGTCGTCAGAATGCCGGTGATCTTGGTGCCTTCGACGACGATGGCCGAGCCATACTTGTGGTCGAGCATCTCCTGAAGCACAGCGAAGAGCGCGGTGTCCTTCGAGACCGTGTACGCTTCCTGGGTCATCGCTTCTTCGACGGTCGTCGCGTCGGGATTCACCTCGTTGAGGCCGGCGATCATTCCGAGGTCGCGGTCGCTCACGACGCCGTAGAGCTCGCCGCCGTGCAGGACCGGCAGGTGGCGGATGTCGTACTTCGCCATCAGCTTCTGCGCGAAGGTGATCGTCTGCTCACTCCCCACCGTGTGGGGCATCGGAGTCATGAATTCGGCGATGGAAGCGGTCTTGTCCATGCTCGGAGCTGTACCACAGTCACGCGGTCCGGACACGCCCAGCCCCGTCCTGGCGACCCATTTTTCGGCGAATTTGGGTGAGAGCCCGGGCTCCTTGGCCCACGAGCACCGGGGCCAAGCTGAGCGTGAACACCAGCAACCAACCCCTCGGGCCAGGCTCCACGGTGCCGAGCACCCGCGAAAGCAGGGGTGCGTACACGGCGGCCGCGAGCAAACCCACACAAAGCAGGACCGCACCCCAGATCCAAGGGTTCCGGGTGACCTCGTTGAAGATGAACCCGGACCGCGGCGAGACCATGTTGAAGACGTGACCGAGCTGGGCCCCCGCGAGGATCAGGAACGACACCGTCACCGCCTTCTGCACGTCGAACTCGAAGACGCGCATCGAGATCCCGAACCCAGCGAGCACCGCTGCGCTCATCACCGCGCCGTAGCCCAGCAAGCGGACCCAGTGGCGCCCCGTGAGAAGCGCTTCGGTCTTGGCGCGCGGCGGCCTCTCCATGATGAACGGGCCGCTACCGCCGACGCCGAGCGCGAGCGCGGGGAAGACGTCCGTGACGAGATTCAAAAAGAGGATCTGCATGGGCAGAATCGGCAGCGGGGCGTTGACGGCGGACGCCAAGCCGACGGTGATGATCTCGCTTAGGTTGCAAGACAGCAGATAGAACACGAACGCGCGGATATTCCGGAAGATGATTCGTCCTTGGCGAATCGCGACCACGATGGTGGCGAAGCGATCGTCTTGGAGAACCATGTCCGAGGCTTCCCGCGCGACCTGCGTTCCACGCTTGCCCATCGCAACGCCGATATCGGATTGACGCAACGCGGGCGCGTCGTTGACCCCGTCGCCGATCATCGCGACCGTCTCGTTCCGCGCCTGGAAGAACGCCAGCAGCTTGAGCTTCTGCTCCGGGTCAGTTCGGGCGTACACATGCGTGCTCGTGAGCTTCGCCTCCCCCGCCTCCCCAGCGTCCAACCAGGCTTGGAGTTCGGCGCCCGTGATCGCTTGGCCGATCTCGTCTTCTGAAATGAGCCCGACCGATGCCGCAATGTGCTCTGCGGTCGCAGCCTGGTCTCCGGTCACCATGACAACGTCGACGCCTGCGCGGTGGCACTGCTCGATCGCTAAGGAGACGTCCGCGCGCGGCGGGTCCGAAAGCGCGATGAGCCCGAGGAGCGTGAGCCCGGCATATGCATCGTCGCGCCTCGTATCGTCCAGACGCTCGGCGACCGCCAGCATGCGGAGCCCGTTCGCGGCGACCCGCCGGTTTTCCCGGGACCACCTGGCTCGCGTCGCAGCGTCGAACGGACGAATTCCCTCCGTCGTTCGCACGGACACGCACGCGTCGAACACCGGGGCCGGCGCGCCCTTTACGATGACGCGGGTGCCTTCGCGCCGCTGATGGCAGGTCGCCATCATCTTGATATCTGGGTCGAACGCCTCTTCGCTCAGCCGCGGCTCGCTCTGAAGCACCTCGTCGAGATCGAGCTCCGTGGCGCGTGCGGCAAGGAGGAGCGCCACCTCCATCGGGTCACCAACCCGCACCTCTTTGCCCGATGCGTCGATACCGATGGACGCGTCGCTGCAAAGCGCCGAGGCGATCACGAGCCGCACGACGTCGTCATCGGTCTCCGCGGGCTCGCCCTGCAGCGGCAGCGACACCTGCGTCGGGTCCTGGGCATCCCTTCCCGGAACGACGACGTCGGTCACCGTCATCTGGTTTTCGGTGAGCGTGCCGGTCTTGTCGGTGAGAATGATGCTCGTGCAGCCGAGAGTCTCCACCGCGGAGAGCTGCTCGACCAGTGCATTGCGTCGAGCCATTCGCATCACGCCGCGCGCCAAAGCCAGCGTCGCCACGATGGGCAGCCCTTCCGGGACGGTCGCGACGGCCAGCGCGATGGCGGTCTTGATGACCTCGGTCGAGTCCTTGCCGCTCAACGCGCCGAGGATCCCGATGACGGTCACCAGAGCGATGCAGATCCAGCCCATCAACTTACCGAGCGAGTCGATGCGTTCCTCGAGTGGGGTCTTCTTGTCGGAAGCACTCTGAACGAGCGCGGTGATCTTCCCGAGCTCGGTCTGCATGCCCGTCTTCACGACGACACCCTCTGCATTACCTTTCGTAATGGCGGTCCCCTTGAAGAGCATGTTGTCGCGCTCGGCAATGACAGTCTCTTCCGGCAACACGTCGATGGCCTTTTCGACAGGCACCGACTCCCCGGTGAGCAACGACTCGTTGGCCTGGACGCGGGACGCCGTCAGCAGCCGAACATCGGCCGTGACCACGTCACCACCCTCGAGCAGCACGATGTCGCCAGGCACCAGTTCCTGGGCGGACACCCGCTGGGCGACTCCTTCGCGCCGAACGGTCGTCTCGGTGCTGCCGAGCTGTCGGAGAGCCTCCGTGGACCGTACGGCGCGGAGCTCAGTCACGAAACCAATCGCCGTATTGATGGCGATGACCGCAACGATGGCGAAACCCTCGAGGTGATCGCCCAAGGCGAACGAGAGCGCAGCGCCGGCCATCAGAAGATAGACGACAAAGCTCCGAAGCTGCCGCCAGAGGATTGTCCACCAGGACACCGCTCGAAACTCGGTGAGCACATTCGGCCCGAATCGCACCCGACGTTTGGCAGCGTCAGCGTTGCTCAGACCGTCCGCGGTCCGAACCGCGAAAATCCGTAGCACCTGGTCCTCGTCGAAGGACCAGGGCGCGTCCTCAGACCCGAGCGACAACGTACTCCACCGCTTTCGCGAGACTTCCGATTTGGCCGTAGTCTTCCTCGGGGATTTCGACCCCGAGGGCCTCGTGCATCCCCTGCACCCATCGAAGAATATCCATCGAATCGAGGTCGAGCTCGTCGCGGAGGTCCATGTCGTCTTCGATCTCCTCGTCGGCGATCTCCGGTGCGACGTCGGTCAGGCACTTGAGCAAGGTCGCGCGTATCTCTTCAGGGTTCATAATGCTCCGGGCTCCTGCAGCAGTCGATCGAGCGTCCTGAGGAAGCGCGCTCCTTGGTGGCCGTTGCTGGCGCGATGGTCCGCTCCGAGTGTGGCGCGCATCAGCGGTCGCGCAACGACCTGGTCGCCGACCACCCAAGGTCGCTCGAGCGTCGCGCCGCAGCCAACGACGGCGACCTGCGGCGGAAAGATGATGGGGGTCACTCCTTCGACGCCCCGCTCTCCGAGGGAAGTCAGCGTGATCGTCGCGGAGGTCATCTCGGAGCTTCGAAGCGTGCCAGCCCGAGCTCGAGACACCAGGTCCGTCATCCGCGCCATCAAGTCCGAGAGATCGCCCTCGTTCGTATTTCGCAACGCCGGCGCCACCAGTCCGCCGCCCCGAAGCGACACGGCAAGCCCCACATGAACGTCCTGGCAGCGGACGGCAGCCTCGCCGTTCCACGTCGCGTTGAGCTCCTCGTGCTTGCGCAGCGCAAGGGAAACAGCGCGCAACACGAGCACTCCAGATACGAGTCGCCCGCTGACGCCGCGTGAGGCGTTGGTCTCACGAAGCCAGGCCAGCGCATTGCTCATGTCGATGGTGTGTTCGACGTAATAGTGCGGGATTTCGTCGTTCGCGCGCGTCATGGCAGCAGCGATGGCCTTCTGCATGCGCTCGGCCGCAGACGCCGGCTTCGTGTCCGTTGGGACTTCGGCACTCAGCACGTCACGGGCCTGGATCGCGCCGCTCGGACCTGTTCCGTGAAGCGCAGAGACATCGATTTGGCGCCGCTCGGCGATGCGGCGCGCATACGGCGAGATCCGGACACGCTCACTGTCCGCGGCAGGCGCTCGCAACGCGGACTTCACGTCGTCGAGTGTGATGCGTCCGTGCTCGCCAGTGCCGCGGATTCGGTCGAGAGACACATCGAGCTCGTGGGCCTTGCGACGGATGGCGGGAGAAGCCGCTGGACCGTCGAGCTTCAAGTCGGATGCTCCGGCGGTGAGGATGGCCCCGGGCTCAGGCGCAGGGCCGGCCTTCTGGTGAGCATCCGCTGCCTGCCCGATCCCCGCCAGCGCGGTGCCCACCGGCACTCGCTCCCCCTCTGCCACGAGCAGCTCCGTCACCACCCCGCTCTCGAACACCTCCACCTCGATGATGCCCTTGTCGGTTTCCACCTCGGCGATGATATCGCCCTGCGCGACGGTGTCGCCCACGGCGACACGCCACTTCGCCAAGGTGCCCGCGCTCATGTCCGCTCCGAGAGAAGGCATCAGGAACTCAGCCATCGCCCATGCTCCTCCTCGCGGCCTCGACGATGCGGCCCACTTGAGGGATCGCAGCCTCTTCGAGGTGCTTAGCGTAAGGGATGGGCACTTCGAGCGTACAGACACGCTCGATGGGCGCATCGAGATCATAGAACGCGTGCTCCGCCAGGATGGCGCTGATCTCCGAGGCAAGGCTTCCCGTCTTCCACGCCTCGTCGACCACGACGGCACGATGGGTCCGGCGCACGCTGTCGAGAATCGTCTCACGGTCGAGCGGACGAAGGCTGCGAAGGTCCACGACCTCTGCGCTGATTCCGACTTTGTCGAGCTCGTCCGCTGCACCGAGGGCTTTGTGCAGCGAGCCACCGTACGCAATGATGCTCAGGTCAGTACCTGCGCGTCGAACGACCGCCTTCCAAGGTGATGGTGGTGTCCCGCTCGTATCGAGCTCGCCGTCAATCCCGTAGAGCATCTGATGCTCGAACACGAACACCGGGTCCGGGTCCTCCACCGCGGCTAGGAGCATGTCGTGCGCGTCTTGCACGGTCGCGGGAGCGAGCACCTTGATACCCGGAACGTGCGCATACCAGTTCTCGAGACTGTGTGAGTGCTGCGCGGCGATTTGCTTGCCACCGCCCGTCGCCATCCGCACCGCGATAGGCACCTGGAACTGCCCCCCGGACATGTGCCGCATCGCTGCCGCATTGTTCACGACCTGGTCGAGGGCCAGCAAGCTGAAGTTGACTGTCATGACTTCGACGATGGGTCGCATCCCCCCGAGGGCCGCTCCGATTCCCGCCCCCACGAACGTCGATTCGCACAACGGCGTGTCGCGCACTCGCTCTTCGCCGAACTCCGCGAGCAATCCCTTGCTCACGGCGTAGGGTCCGCCGTAGCGACCGACATCTTCGCCCATGAAGAACACGCGCTCGTCCTCACGAAGCAAGGTCTGAAGGGCGGTTCGAACTGCGTCCCGGTACGTCGTCACGACAAATCCCTCGCGTAGGTGTGTCGGGTGATCTCCTCGACAGGCTCCCACTCGCCTCGCTCGGCAAAGTCGACCGCATCAGCGATCTCATTCGCAGCATCGGCCTCGATCGCATCGACATCCGCCTGAGTGATTAGCCCCTCGTCGAACAACTTCGCTTGGAAGCCTTCGATGGGGTCGTCCTTCCGATGCTCCGCGACCTCTTCCTTCGAGCGGTAGAGCTCGGCGTCGTACATCGAATGCGCACGAAAACGATAGGTCTTCAGCTCGAGGAATCGCGGCATACTCGTCTCGCGAACGAGCTCTGCCTCGTTGTGCACGGCGCGCTCGACCGCGACGACATCCATCCCGTTCACGGAATCGGCCGGGACACCGTAGGCCGGTGGATTGTTGGCGATGTTGCGGTCAGCCACGTGGCGCGACAGCTCGGTACCCATCGCGTACTCGTTGTTCTCACAGAGGAACAGCACCGGCAACTTCCACAAGGCCGCCAGGTTCAAGGACTCATGGAACTCGCCTTCGTCGGTAGCGCCGTCTCCGAAGAAGCACGCCGTGATGCGTGACTCACCCCTCAGCTTGTCCGCCAGCGCCAATCCGACCGCGATCGGCAAGCCGCCACCCACGATGGCGTGTCCCCCGTAGAAGTTTCGCTTTGCCGAGAACAGGTGCATGGAGCCCCCGCGTCCGCCGGAGCAACCGTTGGCTTTGCCGTACATCTCGGCCATGATCTCGCCCGCAGGGATGCCACGCAGCAGCGCCTGACCATGCTCGCGGTAGGTGGCAACGACGTTATCGTCTTCCCGAAGAGCGTGCATCGCCCCGACACCTACGGCCTCCTCGCCGATGTAGAGGTGCAAGAAGCCGCGGATCTTCTGCTTCGAGTAGAGCTCAGCGCTCTTCTCCTCGAGGCGCCGAATCCGAATCATGTCACGCAAGAGTGTCAGTGCGTGGTCGCCTGCGATGTCGAGCGTCAAGGGCTTCCTCCTTCCAAGGTCGAGGTGTCGCCCTCAGGGAGACCGAGCTCCCGGGCCTTGAGTAGGCGACGCATGATCTTTCCGCTCCGTGTCTTCGGAAGAGACTCGCAATAATCGATCTCGCGAGGCGCGGCGGTGCCGAGGTTCTTTCGGGCGAAGCCGAGCAGCTCTTTTCGGAGCGCCTCGCTCCATTCATGACCCGCTTGTAGGCTGACGAACGCCTTGATGATCGTTCCAGCCACCGCATCGGGCTTCCCGATGACGCCGACCTCGGCGACGGCAGGATGCCTCATCACGACGCTCTCCACTTCGAATGGCCCGATGAGGTGCCCCGCAGACTTGATCACATCGTCGGCCCGGCCGACGAACCAGTAGTACCCGTCCGTGTCGCGCCGGGCGAGGTCCCCTGAGAGGTACCAGCCATCCCGGAAGCATGCGTCGTAGCGCTCTTGGTCGTTCCAGTATCCGCGAAACACCGACGGCCAATCGGGACGCAAAGCGAGTTCCCCGTCGATGTCGGGGTCATCGATCTCGTGAAGATGTCCGTCGTCTCCCTCTCGGACGATGCCGGCCGTGACTCCGGGCATCGGCCTACCCATGGAGCCTGGCTTGACGTCCATCGACGCGTAATTGGCGATCATGATCCCCCCCGTTTCCGTCTGCCACCAGTTGTCATGGAAGGGCATGCCGAACACCTCGTAGCCCCAGACCACCGCTTGCGGATTCAGGGGTTCGCCGACGCTCGCCATGAAGCGCAAAGCAGCGAGGTCTTTGCTTCGGGGCAGCTCGGTCCCCGCCTTCATCAGCATGCGAATCGCCGTCGGAGCCGTGTACCAAACCTGCACCCTCTCCTGCTCGAGAATCTGATACCAGCGCTTGGGGTCGAACTCTGCCTCGTCGACGATCATCGTCGCCCGATTGGTCAGCGGCGCAATGATTCCATACGAGGTCCCGGTGACCCAACCCGGGTCCGCGGTGCACCAGTAGCGGTCGCCCGGGTGAAGGTCGAGCGCGAGTTTGCCCGTGACATAGTGTGTCAGCCCGGCGGCGTGCACATGATAGGCGCCCTTTGGTGTGCCGGTGGTCCCGCTCGTGAAATGCAAAAGAGACGGCGTCTCCGGGTCGGTGTCGCCGATCTCGTAGTCCGACGACGCCGACGCCATGGCGTTCGCCCAGTCCGTCGTGCCTTCCGGGCGCTTCGAGCGCTTCGGTTCCGCCACGATGATCACGTGTTCGAGGGTCGGAATCCGTTGCAGGACCGGGGCGATGCGGCGCTTGTACAGGCGCTCCGTGGTGAAGAGCACCTTCGCCTCCCCGAGGTTGAGGCGTTCGAGGATGGGCTCTGGCCCAAATGCCGAGAACAAGGGGCAAAACACCGCTCGATGCTTCAACGTCCCAAGCGCGCACACGTAGAGCTCGGGGACGCGCCCTGCCAAGGAGTACACCCGGTCGCCCGCCTCGACGCCGAGGCCCTCGAGGACGTTCGCGAACTGATTGCTGAGCGAATCGAGCTCCGCGTAGCTGATCTCTGTACGCTCTCCCTGCTTTCCGAGCCAGACCATCGCGGTCTGAGCGCCGTGCCCATGTGCGACGTGGCGGCCGATCGACTCATACGCGAGATTGAGTCCGCGTCCTCCGGGAAGCCCGTCGAGCTCCGCTCTCGCCTCTTCCCATGAGAACGACGCTCGCACGGCGTCGTAGTCATCTAGATTCGGAGATGCGTGCCCCGGCTGCGCTTGCTTCTCGATACGCATCTCAGTGCTGCCCTCCATGGCGCACGGCGTCGATCAACATCCGACGCTCCGCCGACGCGATGACCTGGCGGGTGCGCGGCACCGCATCCGGGTTCACGGAGATCGACGTAATGCCAAATCTCACCAGCTTCTCCGCAAACTCCGGCCGATTCGACGGGGCCTGCCCACAGAGCGAGGAAGTCAGGCCACACTCATCGGCGGTCCGGACGATTCGCTCGATCGCCCAAAGCACGGCATCGTCGGCTTCATCAAAGAGCTCCGCACAGATCGCAGAGTCGCGATCGACTCCGAGCATGAGCTGGGTGAGGTCGTTCGAGCCGATCGAGACTCCGTGAATCCCGAGTTTCGCGTAGTCGGGGATGCGGTAGACGATCGATGGAACCTCCGCCATCACCCAGCGGAGCAAACGCTGATCACTGCCGAGCCGATGCCTGTCGATCCGCTCGAGACACGACTCGAGCTCCCACTTGGTGCGCACGAAGGGGATCATGATGTGCACGTTGGGAGACGCTTCGCGAACCCGGGCCAGAATCTCGAGCTCGAGGTCGAAAAGTTCCGGATCTTTGATGTACCGGAAGCAACCCCGATACCCGATCATCGGGTTTTCCTCGTGAGGCTCGTAGTCCTCGGCGCCACGAAGACCGCTAAACTCGTTCGTGCGGAAATCGTAGGTCCGGTAGATGACCGGCCGCGGAAAGAAGGGCTTTGCAATGCGCAAGACGGAGTCGGTCATCTTGCTGACGAACTCGTCCGCGCCGCCTTCCGCAAGCAAGGCTTTCGGATGCTGACCGTCGAGCGCATCGGTGATCATGAACTCGGCCCGTAAGAGCCCTACACCGTCTACTGGCAAGGCGGCCGCCTCCTCCGCCGAGTCTGCGATGGCGAGGTTGACGTAGAGGCGTGTCGCTAAGGGCTCGAGCGTCTCGGGCGCAACGAGCGCCGCTACAGGCTGCGCCGATGCCGCGGTGCCCTCGGCTGCTCCGCGAGTCGTATCCCCCGAAACGATCTCTCCGCTCGTGCCGTCGACCGTCACTAGCTGCGAGCTCTTCAGAAGCCGTGTCGCATTGCGCGTGCCGACGACGCAAGGGATTCGAAGCTCGCGGCTCACGATCGCCGCGTGACAGGTCATGCCGCCGTCATCCGTGACGAGCGCCCCGGCATGCCGCATGACGGGCACCCAATCGGGGCTGGTCATTTCGGCCACCAGGATCTCGTCCTTGCCGATCGTGGCGTCGGCCTGAAGCTCACGCATCAATCGGACCTTGCCAGCGACTACCCCGGGCGATGCGCCGAGGCCGGTCAAGAGGGTGGCGCCCGAGGCTTCGTCGAGAGTCGTAATCGGCCGCGACTGGACGATGTACATCTTGCCTCCCGCAAGCGCCCACTCAACGTCTTGGGGGCTCTGGTAGTGCTGCTCGATACGCAGGCCAAGAGACGCCAACTCGAGGACTTGCTCGTCGTCGAGAACGCGTGATTCGCGCATCTCTCTCGAATTGTCGATCTTGGCTTCGGTGCCGTCGTCCCGCCGAACGATCCGATGCCGCTTCGAACCGATGCGAGCGCTCAGCAGCTGCAAGTCCGCCTTGGAGGGGTCCGGCGAGCGCGACACGAAATAGGTGTCCGGCTCCACTTGCCCTCCGACGACGACCTCGCCGAGCCCATAGGCCCCTTCGATCAGCATCTTGCGGCGGTCCTGTGAAATCGGATCGACCGAGAAAAGGACGCCCGAGGCTTCCGAATCGACCATGCGCTGTACGACCACCGCAATGGTCGGCTCGTCCTTGAGGCCGAGACTATGCCGGTAGGCAACCACGCGCGGACTCCAGAGCGAAGCCCAACATTCGAGGACGCGCTGCAAGAGAGTCTCTTCGACGACGTTGGTGAATGTCTCGTTCATGCCGGCAAACGACGCTTCCGCGGTGTCCTCTGCCGTCGCCGAAGAACGCACGGCAACACGGGCGCCGTCCCCGAGGTCTTGAAAGGCGCCCATCACCGCCGAACGAACGTCCTCCGGGATCCCTGCCTTGTTGACCAGTGTCCGAAGCTCCTCGGATGCGACCTTGAGGACGCTCGAATCCTCCAGGTTCGTACTCGCGACGATGTCGAGCAAGCGCTGCCGGCAGCCCGCGACGTCGAGGGCGTGCAGATAGGCTTGCCCGGTTACGACGAAACCGGGTGGCACCGGGAGACCGGCCGCGCTCATCTCGCCAAGGTTGGCTCCCTTGCCGCCGGCAAACGGCGTATCGCCCCGCCGAAGGGTGCTGAAGTCGCGCACGAACTCGGAACTCTCTGCAAGCATGCGCAGTACCCACATGCATCGAGCGGGCCAACTCTGCTGGCGGCGGCAGCAGCGAACAGCCAGCAACAAAGGCGGACCTCTCAGCGCAAAATCGCGAGATTCTTGCGCTGAACTCGCGGCCCCGCGAAGAAACTGCGTCGACGATCTCGGGCGCCAATGGAAACGCGCGCAAGTTCCGTTTGGCACGCGCGCTGCACCGGCGTATGGATCCTAGACCTCAAAAGGAGGGTGCCATGAGCGCAGACGAAGCAGAGAAGACACTCAAGCAAGATCTCCAGGATACGCGGGACGAACTGAAGCGGACCGCCGACGAAATCAAGCTCAAGCTACACCTCGCCGGCATGGACGCGAAGGACGCCTGGGACGAGGTTCAGCCGCGCTTGGCAGAGTTCGAGCAGCGCTTCGACAGCAAGGCAGAAGAAGTCGGCGAAGAGCTCAAGGCGCTCGGGGCCGAGGTCAAGCAGCGCCTGCTGAACATCAAGGCCAAGCTGTCCTAGTCGAACCTCAACCGGCCTGGCTGGCTGGGTCGCGGACTACGAACACACTGCAGGGCGCGTGACGGACGGTCGCCTCGGCGACACTACCGAGGAGGCGCCGGAGCATGCCCGTGCGGCCATGCGAGCCGAGCACGATCAGGCTCGCCTTGGTCTCGCTCGCTAGTCGGCAAATCTCGACCGAGGGGGACGCGCAAGGCACCGCGTCGTACTGGACGTCGGTGTCCGAGAGATGGCCGAAGTGTCGATGTCTCGCCTCCTTGAGCTGCCGCATCGAGTCCTCATCCCAGCCATGCCGGTCGCGCTCGGTCGGTGCAATGGCTGCCGGCCCTGTCACGCGTTTCGGGTCGTAGGTGTGCACGATGAACACTCGCGTTGCGTCGCGATTCGCGATGACGGCGGCACGCTCGAGCGCGACCTCGGAACACGGAGAAAAATCCGTACACACGATCATCAATGGCTTCATTGGCTGAGTTTTAGCAGGATCTTTCCGCTCCGGCCTGGTCGACGTGCATGCGCGAGAGCCGTGTGAAGCTCATCGAGCCCATAAACATGCTCGACGCTGGTTGCGAGGTCCCCGCCCGCGATGAGCTTGGCGGTGTTGCGGATCAGTCCGATGCGCTGAAAAAGCGAACGATTCGCGAGATACTCGGCCAGGTAGAACCCCTCGATGCTCGTCATCGGCATCATGATGTCGCGCGGCGGGAGCGAGATGGGCTCCGGGCTGAGAGTTCCGTAGCAGAGCATGCGTCCGCCCCGAGAGAGCGTTCGAAGCGCTTCGGACCCGGTCGCCCCCCCAACGCAGTCGAGCACGAACTGGACACCACTTGGCGCGAATCGGTGCACGGCTTCCAGCATGTCCTCGTCTTCGAGGGCGATGACGTACTTGCTGCCGCGCGCTCGCAGACTCTCGGCGCCTGCACGGCTGCGCACCACATCGATGACCCGAAAGCCATCTGCCCGTCCGAGGTTTCGAACCATCTGGCACAGGGATGAGCCCGCTGCCGTCTGCAGGAGCACAGCCCCTCGTGGCACCTGCAGCAGGTGGCGAACCATCACCAAAGCGGTGAGTGGATTGACGAAGAACGAGCACGCTTCTTCGTCACTGAGCGAGCGCGGCACGGGGAACGCGCGCTTTGCATCGATGAGCGTCTGCTCCTGCCAGGTCCCGTTCGGCGGTCCGCTCACGACCGCAACACGCTTGCCAACGAGGCGTCGTCCGAGCAGTCCGCCGCCCGACTCCTCCACGACTCCCACCCCCTCAACACCGAGCGAGTACGGTGGCGCGGGCGACGGCTCCCCGTTTGGCCCCGTGGGGCGCTCTACCCCTCGGTTCCAAATCATTCGTGCGAAGGCCCGCTCGTACGTGCCCTCGATATAGTTGAAGTCCGAGGGATTGATCGGAGCCATCCGCATCCGGACCCGAACCTCGCCAGGTCCAGGTTTGGGTACCGGAGCGTTCCGGATCTCGACCTCGGAGGGGTCGTCGGTGTGGGCTCGAATCGCCGCAGACTTCATCGCCTCACTCGCCGGCGGGTCCGCTCAGTCCGCTCGGCATCTTGAACGGCCAGTTCGAAGCTACGGTGCCGCCGTCGACCTCGAGCACTTTGCCGGTCATCCAGCTGCCGGCTTCGGAAACGAGATAGAGAGCGGCCGCTCCGATGTCCTCGACCGTGCCAAGCCGGTTGAGCGGAGTAAGATCAATCATCTGCTGGGCAAGAGACTGGTCCGCAGTGACCATGGCCAGCGCATCGGTTTCGGTCGCGCCGACTGCGATGGCGTTGACCCGCACGTGCGGCGCCCACTCGTGCGCCAGGAGTCGAGTCATGTGCGACAGGGCAGCCTTCGCTGTTCCGTACGCCACGAAGCCATTCTCCACGAGATGCGATAGGCCCGAGCTGATGTTCACGATGGCACCGTGGCCGCGCTCCGCCATCGAGGGCGCGAAGGCTCGTGAGAGGTGCAAGGCCGTCGTGACGTTGAAGTGAAACGCCTTGTCGAACTCCGCGTCGGTGCACGAAAGCGCCGGGCCGGGGAGCGATCCTCCTGCATTGTTGATGAGAAAATCGACGCCGCCGAATTCTTCGAGCGTTCGCCCAATCAGGCGATCTAGTTGGTCGGTTTGCAGCACATCGGTCGGGACGACGAGCGCTCGCCCACCATTCTTCTCGACGATGCTCGCGACCTCTTCGAGCGTGTTCTCTCGGCGCGCAGCGAGAACCACGTTGGCTCCAGCCTCCGCAAGCGCGATGGAAATGCCCCGGCCGATGCCTCGGCCAGCGCCCGTAACGACCGCCACGCGGCCGTCAATCTTAAAGCGATCCAGAATCATTTCGACAATCTCCGGCGCGTACTCTCGGGCAAACGGGCGCGGACCGCAACCGGTGGTTTGCGTTGACCGCTCTCTCCAGG
>Ga0316191_10000111_pt1 | contig 43987 bp, 42 predicted proteins | sample Eddworburr2cm_MG_FD_204928 | JGI IMG/M metagenome (GOLD analysis project Ga0316191, IMG submission 204928) | Coastal sediment microbial communities from Maine, United States - Eddy worm burrow 2 cm | ecosystem: Environmental > Aquatic > Marine > Coastal > Sediment | place: USA: Maine...
CCGTGAAGACGATGCCCGTGACCAGTGCGATCGCCATGGCGCCGACGACAAACAATAGTGCCTTCCAGCCGAAGAAACCAAACAACAACACGGTCATCGGCAGGTTCGCCCAGGGAGAGGCGAGCAGGAAGGTGATGACGGCAGGCACACTGGCGCCTTTCTTGTAGAGCTGAATAGCGATGGCGAGGATGCCGTGCGAACAGGCGGACATCAGGAATCCGGCAAGCACGGCATGGATCAGGGTCATCTTGTTACGTTTGCCGAGGAACCGGATCACGAAGCCATCGGGCACGAAGTAATCAATGATGCCGCCAAGCACGAGGCCCAGCAGGACGGCCCACCAGACGATGCCGAGATACGACAACAGGCTCTCGTTCAGCGCTTCGAACGGGGGCAGGAACGAAACCAGCAATACCGCGAGGAAGACGCCGCCCATAATCGCCAGGCGACGATTGATCGGTGGGATCTCGTCTTTGGGCTTACTGGCGTGGCAACAGTGTCCGGCGGTACTCATGGGCCTAAGAATACGGACGTAGTTTAGTTTTTTCTAATGTGTTTAGTACTTACGGCATTGCGGTAGGATAGGCCACCACCCAGCTTTGCCAACAAGGACCAGACAATGCTGCTCAACTCGTTCCCGCGTGTACCACTGGCACACTTGCCAACTCCCCTCGAACTTATGCCGAACCTGACAAAGCATCTCGGAGGCCCTGAAATCTGGGTGAAGCGCGATGATTGCACCGGTCTGGCGACCGGTGGCAACAAGACCCGCAAGCTGGAGTTTTCGATGGGCGAGGCCGTCGCGAAAGGCGCGGACACCATCATTACCGTTGGCGCCGTGCAGTCCAATCATGTGCGCCAGACGGCGGCTGCTGCGTGCAAGCTGGGGATGAAGTGCGAAGTCCTTCTCGAGCACCGGGTCGCCGATCCAAGCGAGTTGTATCGCACGTCGGGCAATGTACTTCTGGACCGCATATTCGGGGCGAACCTGCGCGAATACGACAAAGGCACAGATTTCGATGCGGCCATGGAGAGCGTGGCAGACGAGGTTAGCGCAGATGGGGGCGTGCCGTACATCGTTCCCGGTGGCGCCTCCAACACAGTGGGCGCACTCGGCTATGTGGGTTGTGGCGAAGAACTATTGCAGCAGTTCGATGAGCAGAAACTCAAGATCGATCACATCGTTACCGCAACCGGCAGTGCCGGAACGCACGGTGGCCTCGTGGTCGGATTGCGTGCCAGTGGCAGCGACCTGCCTATCCTGGGTATCGGCGTGAATGCGCCGCAGGATGTTCAGGAGGAACGCGTGTTTGATCTTGCCTGCGAGACGGCGGAACTGGTCGGGAAGCCGGGTTGCGTTAGTCGGGACGACATTGTTGCTGACTGTAATTACATTGGACCTGGCTATGGTGAACCCACCGAAGGTATGAACGAAGCCGTGCTGATGCTGGCGCGACAGGAGGGCCTGCTGTTCGACCCTGTCTACAGTGGCAAAGCCCTGGCGGGCATGATCGATCATATTCGCAAAGGAACTTTCAGCACCGATGAGCAGATCGTGTTCCTGCACACGGGCGGTGCCGCCGGTTTGTTCGCCTACGCGGATACGCTGGTCCTTTAGAGCACACCATGCACCCCAAGATTTCGATCAAGAGCCTGACCAAGACCTACGCCGGTGGCTTCCAGGCGCTCAAGGATGTCGACCTCGAGATTCATCAAGGTGAGATTTTCGGCTTGCTCGGGCCGAATGGTGCCGGTAAGACGACGCTGATCAATATCGTCTGCGGTATCGTTAATCCGAGTAGCGGCACAGTGCTCGTCGACGGGCACGATATCGTCACCGAATTTCGCGAGACGCGGGCGAAGATCGGTCTCGTACCCCAGGAACTTCCGACCGAGACCTTTGAGACCGTGCGCGACACGCTGCGTTTCAGTCGCGGTTTGTTCGGGTGCTCCCCGGATGAGTCGCACATCGAAAGTGTGCTGAAGTCATTGTCGCTCTGGGACAAGCGCGACACCAAACTGATGATGCTGTCTGGCGGGATGAAGCGCCGCGTGCTGATAGCCAAAGCGTTATCGCACGAGCCGGACGTGTTATTCCTCGATGAGCCGACCGCGGGCGTCGATGTCGAGTTACGGCAGGACATGTGGAACGTCGTCGACCTTCTTCGCCAAAAAGGCGTGACGGTCATCCTGACGACGCACTACATCGAAGAAGCTGAACAACTGGCAGACCGGGTCGGGGTGATCAACAACGGTGAGATCATTCTTGTCGAAGAAAAGAACAAGCTCATGCGGGACATGGGGAAGAAGCAACTTACGCTGCATCTCTATGATGAGCTGGATGCAATCCCGGGCGAGTTGTCGAGCTATGCGCTGGAACTTAGCGAGAATCGACGTGAGCTTGTCTACAACTACGATACGAAGGGCGAGCACACCGGTATCACGGACCTGATTCAGGACCTTCGCAACACAGGTGTGCGATTCAACGACCTGCAGACAGCGCAAAGCTCACTCGAAGAGATCTTTGTCGACCTGGTGAATAGAGACCGATGAACTTTCACGCCATAAAAGCAATTTACCGATTCGAGATGGCGCGCATGTTCCGTACTGTCGTACAGAGCATCGTCGCGCCGGTACTCTCGACATCGTTGTATTTCGTGATTTTCGGGTCGGCGATCGGCTCGCGCATTACCGAGATTGACGGTGTCAGCTACGGGTCATTCATCGTCCCGGGTCTGATCATGCTTGCCATTATGACGGAGAGCATCTCGAACTCATCGTTCGCGATCTACTTCCCAAAATTCACGGGCACGATATTCGAGGTGCTGTCGGCGCCGGTATCCTACGGCGAAGTGCTGCTGGGCTATGTCGGCGCGGCGGCAACGAAGTCGGTCATCATCGGCGCGATAATCCTGGCGACGGCGAGTTTCTTCGTCGATATCGAGATCGCACACCCCGTTGTGATGGTGACGTTCCTGATACTGACGTGTGTGTCGTTTTGCCTGTTCGGCTTCATCCTCGGCGTCTGGGCCGATGGCTGGGAGAAGCTGACCATCGTGCCGATCCTCGTCATCATGCCGCTGACCTTCCTGGGCGGTACGTTCTACTCGATCAGCATGCTGCCACCGGCCTGGCAGACGATTAGCCTGTTCAATCCCGTCGTCTACCTGATCAGCGGCTTTCGCTGGAGCTTCTACGAAAATGCCGACGTAGCGGTCGGTCTCAGTCTCGGTATTACGGTGGCCTTCCTGGTTGCTTGTCTGCTGGTTGTTCGCTGGGTGTTCAAGACAGGCTATCGCTTGCGGAGCTGACAGTTTCAGTTGGTTGGATGCGCGGCTGGAACCGCTTTGAGGTAGGCCGCAATTGCGGCGCGGTCATCAGCACTTAGCTTTGACATGTTTTCCTGCACCGCGACCATCGTGCCGCCAACGGTGTCGAAATCGGGCGTGAACCCCGACTCCAGGTAGTACGCAATATCGCTGGCAGACCAACCGGAAACATTCTTTCCTGACGAAGTGATGTCTGGCACCTTGCCTTTACCATCAGGGTTCGCGGCCCCGCCAAGCCATTCACTGGCCATCATCCCACCAAACCCGTCTCTCGGTGTATGGCACTCACCGCAATGACCTGCGCTTTCCACAAGGTATCGCCCGAGCAACAGCTGATCGTCATCGGCGTCGACACTAAATACAGGATCGGCACTGAGATTCATGCGTTTCCACAATCCGATGCCCCGTCTGACCGACCAGGGAAAATCGAGCGCGTGTTCAGGCGTTGTTCCAGCGACCTCTGGCAACGTCGCAAGATAAGCGCGCAGATCCATCACGTCTTCTGCGTTCATCTTTGCGTATGACGTGTACGGAAAAGACGGATAGTAGTGACGGCTATCGGGCGATACGCCGTGTTGCATGGCGTTGACGAACTCGAGCATCGACCAATCGCCGATGCCGTCTTCAACATGAGGGGAGATATTGGGAACGTGGAACACACCGAACGGCGTGTCCAGTTCCAGGCCACCGCCAAGCAGCAGCTTGTCGTCTCCCTTCGCACGTTTGCCATCGACAGGCGTTGCGTGGCAAGACGCACAACCTCCGGCCCAGAAGATGCGTTCGCCGGCGCTCGCGTCTGCGGAGTGCGCCGGGAGTGTGTCCGTCGTGGTTGTGCCGGTTAGAGCGGTCGCAGTCAGGGCAATGACCGCGACCGTGCCAACCAGGTAAAGACTACTCTTCTTCAATACGATAGGTGTCGTGGCAATCCTTGCAGGCACCGAAGATAGGACCCGTAACAGGCTTGGCATCATCCAAAGTTGCAGGATTCGCCTCGATTGCAGCCGCTGTAGCCTCCTGCCACTGCACGATTGCTGCTTCAAAACCGGCTCGATCCTCCCAGATTGCAGGCGCAGCTTCGCCACCCTCACTTCCGTCCGGGAACAATCCGCCGAGCTGGTCAGCTGCGGATGCAAACGTCTCCAGAGACGTCATAAGTACGGCCTGATCGTAATCTGCCTCACCTTTCAGCATCGCGCCAACGGGCTTTGCTGCGTCTCGCACGCCTTCCATCAGCTCGTGTCGTTCGTGCCCCGGGTCATCACCGGCAAGGGCAAGAGTTGCCGCAGCAAGTGCGTAGGCCAGAACGGAAATTCGAATACTTGTCTTGTACATAGGTCTTAAGTCCTTAAACGTGTTTGTCGGGTGCTGCAAATAGATGCGCTAGCATATCCGATATCTGTATGCAGAAACCAGATGCAGAGCTGGCCAAAATCATACGACTCTGCAGATTTCCGCAGAGTTCCGGTGATCCGAGGAAGTGAGCGCCAAGGTGATACAGTAGCGAGCAACTGTTTTCTCAGCGGGTCTGATCTATGCGATTCACCGAATGGAAGGAAATAGCCGAACTGGTAGGTCTCGTTGCGATCGTTGCGTCACTCGTGTTCGTGGGGCTGCAACTAAAGCAAAGTCAGGAGATCGCTCTTGCCACGCAATACCAGTCCAGGGCGGAGTCCGTCCAGGAGTTGGTGCTTACGCACCTCGAGATTGGCTATGATTCATTTATTCCAGCACTCCGCCAGGGTGCTGAAGACGGAGTACCGCTGGGAGATATTCATACGGTGCATTGGCTGTGGATCCAAATGGACAACCACTACTATCAATACCAGGCCGGGTTCCTTGATCAAGACGCGTGGGAAGCGCAGCTACGCAATACGAAAGAGCTATTCAGTTTTTGCAGGATGAGATTCGTGTATGAGTGGCGCAAGAAGGGGCTGCGTGACGAGTTCGTTAGCCTGGTCGCTTCGCTTGACGATCCATGCGCTGGTAGTTAATTCGCGACAAGAATCACCTGGGCGCTTCTTCGACCTTTTCTTCTTCGACCTTTTCTTCTTCGAGTTCGGTTAGCGTGTACTCGTCGATAACCTTACCGATGGCCTCCGCACAGACAGCGCAGAACGCTTCTGTTCTCGTGAACATCAGGCAGTTCTGCGCGGATCGATAGTAGCCCTCGGCCTGGTAATTGCCGCCTTCGAAGGCACCCACCACACCTTTCTGGCCCGACTCCTCAAACAGGTTTTCCACGAAGATCTGGTTGTCACGAAACAGCATGTTCATTTCTGCTTCGGGGACATCGTCCGCACGCATCTGTTGCCGAATTTCCTGGTACGCGAGTGAGTGTTTCTCGAACGCGTCCTTGGGCCAGGATGTGGGCAGAGGCGTGTTGGGTGCGACGTGGTGGTTCCACTTGAGGTTTTCCGGATCGAGCAATGCTGTCACATTGGGTTCGTAGGGCTCAGTGATAACCTCCGGTGCTTCGTATTCCACCGCACTGGTGTAGTACTCGTCGGCAAGGCCCGCGAAATGGTGCCCAAACTCGTGCACGAACAGGTACGGCGCCCATTCGCTGTTGGCCGCCGCTGTGCTGTAGAGCCCATAGATACCGCCGCCGCCGTACACTTCGGAATTCGTCAGAATCTCGATGAAATCGTAGGGCGCTGATGACGCGATGCGGCGCATCGACTTGTTGTCGAACGTCAGCACGTAGCGCTCCGAGCGAAACGCATCGTAGGTCGCACCAATGGGTGAGTCCCGGAATGTGTTTGTCGACGGACGTGACACGCCGGACTGTGCCGCCGGCGGAGCAATTGCCCAAACATTGAAATCGTCCTTGCGTTCCTTGAAAGGCGACGTCGAAAACAGGACCTCGGTGAGTTCCACGGCCTTGGCGATGAACCCGTCCTGCTCTTCGGCGGTGTAACCATCGCCCATCAGAAGCAGGTCCACCTTGGTCGCCGGGTCACCGCTCTTATGGATCGCGACAACGTGCTCGTCGAACATTGCGGACTCGCGATGCACGAGAACGTCTGCCGGATCGAGTTCGATGCGCCAGACTTCTTCAAATGCATTACCCGGTCCACGCTTCTTCATCACGAGGTGGAATACGGACTCCTGCGCCGGGAAGCGAACCGATTCATGGAACGAACGGTTGATGACACGCGACTCGCCGATGGTTTCCCACTCACCGTAGATGCTGCTGAAGCTCCGTGACCATGCAATCTCGCCGGTGTCCGGGTCCACAATTTCGAACAGGTACTTGCCCCTGGATGTCACGTCGTGAGGTTGCGCCATGTTGCCCGTCCAGGGCAGTGGTTCGATCACAACCTGGTCGAGCGAGAACATCTCGGTATCGTGATTGCCGCTATGGAAATAGTCGACTCGCATGGTGCCGGGTGCTTCTGCATTCGCGGTCACCGATACGCTGCAGGCAAACAGCAGCAACATTACAAGCTTTCTCATCGACACGATCCTCGTACGCATCCTGTATGGTGAGCCTATGTTATCGCGTTTTATGCTGATGCTGACACTCGTCCTGGCCGGCGAGGTCGTCTACATGCTGCCGTTCGGGCTAACCCGGTTTTTTCGCCCCAGTTTATTGGAAGCATTCAGCATTACGAATACCCAACTGGGTGACGTATTCGCCGTTTACGGAGTGATGGCGGCGATCGCGTACTTCCCGGGTGGCGCCCTGGCAGACCGGTTTTCCGCGCGGTTCCTTTTATCAGTCTCGCTGATTGCCACCGGGTTAGGTGGGCTCTACCTGGCAACGTACCCGGGTATCTTCGGCCTCGCGTTGCTATTTGGCTATTGGGGCATCACGACAATCCTCCTGTTCTGGTCCGCTTTGGTCCGGGCGACACGTGAGTGGGGTGGCGATGACGCGCAGGGGCGGGCATTCGGCATTCTCGAAGGTGGTCGCGGTGTTGTTGCGGTGTTGCTCGCGACGGCGGGTGTCGCAATGTTTGCGATCTTCATGCCGGACGACGTCTTGGCCGTCAGCGACGAAGGTCGGCGCGCAGCGCTTCGGGAAGTCATCCTGCTGTACTCGGGCACGACAATGGCCACCGGGGTCCTGGCCTGGCTCGTCATTCCGCGCGCCAAGCACATCGGCGATACCGGTCGCAGTCTTTTCAAAGGGGCAGTCGCCGTTCTGAATCGACCCCTGGTATGGGCGCAAGCCGGAATCATCATCTGTGCCTACTGTGGCTACAAGGGACTTGATAACTACTCGCTCTATGCAGTTCAGGTACTGGGCATGAACGAAGTAGAGGGTGCGAAACTGGCGGCGATTGGCGTGTATGTACGCCCGTTTGCAGCGGTGGCGGCGGGCTTGTTGGCAGACCGGTGGTCGGCGGCAGGCACTCTAAGAGTGGCTTTCGCAGTGTCACTGGTCAGCTACGTCGCGCTCGCACTGGTGTCGCCGGATGGTGCGTTCCTGTTTGTTATCTACGGGAATCTTTTCTTAAGTTTCTTTGCGGTCTTTGCGCTGCGTGGCGTGTACTTCGCTCTTTTGCAGGAGAACGCCGTGCCGCCATTCCTCACTGGCGCCGTGGCTGGAACGGTTTCCTTCGTCGGCTATACGCCCGAGATCTTCTTTGGGCCCATCACGGGCCGCATCCTGGACGCCAATCCTGGCGCGGTTGGGTTCCAGCACTATTTCCTGTTCCTGGCGGTGTGCTCAGCGATCGGTATCGCGGTCGTCGGCTATCTGTTGCGGCTGCAACGGTCAGGCAGTGAGGGTCGGTGGCCGACCGAGTCCACGCTTATGAGAATGACCACAACGAAATAGAAGCAGCGCCTAGTTGGCCAGGTCCAGTCCGATAATAACGGGGTCGTGATCAGACGCTCGGTACGGCGAGTTCGCATCGAACAGCGCCGGGTCACGGCCGTGCTCGAGGTTGTAGTCGAGTAGGGGTGGTTCGTCCACATTGATGTGCCAGACAGTGGATTCAGCGACTTGCGGCACAAGGCTGGGCGTCGCAACCGCATGATCCAGGGCGCCGGCCTGGCCATCGAACACGTAAGAGTATGGGTTGGGCGCGGCGCCAAGCAGGCTGGTGAAACCGGCACTATCAAACGCGGCCAGCGGATCCTCTCTCGTGTAGGCGTTGAGATCCCCAATTATCAGGAAGTCAGGGTCGCCGCTTCCGGTCGGGTCGGTGCCAACCCAATCCGCGAGTGCCGCCGCCGCATTGGTGCGCGTGATATTGCAGTTGCCCTGTCCATCATTGAGATTCGGGTCGCCATCGGCACTGCACGACGAGCCTTTCGATTTGAAGTGATTCACGACGACAGTGAATGCAGCGCCGGTCGAATCGACCGTGAAAGTCTGCGCAAGAGCTGGCCGGTTTCGGGAGTCGTTGTACCGGGAATCTACGCTGCGATCGAGTATCGCGAAATCGCCCAATGCAGAGATGGTTGTTGCGCGGTAAACAAAGCCGGTCTTGATGGCGTCATCATGAATCGTACCCGTGTCGACATACACGTAGTCGGTTGAGCCGATCGCGGCATTTACTGCATCAACAATCGTGCTCAAGGAGGCGTCCGCATTATTTTCCAACTCGACCAGGCCGATAATGTCGGCGTCCAGCATCGTGAGAGCAGCCACGATTTTCCCCAGTTGCCGGGTGAGTTCGACATTGCTGTCGGCGCCTCGACAGGACTGGTCCGATTGCGGGCCACAGGCGTCCGCACCGGTGTCGATGTTGGAAAAGAAATTCCGCGTGTTGAAACTGGCGACGCGGATAGCGCCGTTCACCGAAGGTGCAGCAGGGCGTGGGTTAAGCGATTCGAACTCGGGATCACCCGTTGGCATCAGGCGCCAGGTTTCATCGCCGCTTCCGCCGCTGCCGCGCGAATAACGCAGGTTGCCGACGAGGTCAGTTATGCGGTCGCCGGCGCGAATTGAATAGTCAGCCGTGTTGCCCGCATTGAGGAAGCGCACGACGGTCGGAGACTGGTTTCGAAGTCCGTCGTCGAGTTTGATGCTGCGTCGAGCATTTGACTCCTTGTGTGCCTCGTACTGGTCAGCGTCCGGCGCGTTGCCATTGGTGAACTGGTAAAGGCGCCCACCTTCGGACAGCGTTACCGTGCCGAAGCGCTCGAGGTTCCACAACTCGGTAACGGTCAACGGGTCGGTGAACCGGACGTACATGCCCTCGAATCGCTCCAGATCCGCGATGATGTCTCCGTCGCTATTGGTTGTCGTCCCGCTGACCGGCAGGTTGATGGGCGTGGGAATGACCGACCCTTCACCCACTACACGCACCGAGGTCAGGTGCAGCTGCGTTTCGCCGAAGTACTCGGTGACCTCACCCTGCACCTGGACAAGATCACCGGCGTCGACGTCGACGGCCGGACTATCGCCGTCAAATACAAAGATGCCATCGGAAGTATCCAGATTGAAATCGGGCGGCGCATCCTGCAAATAGAACCCGCCGAGGTTGCGGCCAGTGTCGCCGTCGCCTTCCTGGAAATCACCCGTAACGAGGCCGGTAACCGTAACGGTTTGTCCTACCATCGGGCTCGTCTGGCCATCGCCCTGGATATCACTTATCAGGATTGCGCTGCCCGGCGGAGGCCCAGCAGGTGGAGGAGGGGCGGTGCTGCCACCCGCTCCACCGCCGCCACACGCGGCAATGAGCGCCACGCCGGAAATCAATGGGGTCCATCTCATGCCGGCATTCTAACGCAGGTGCTCAGGCCATATTAAACAACAGGAACTCGGCGTCTGATTCGGATTTGGCGACGATTTCCGCCGCGTGACGAATCTGTGCGCCATCACCAGCGGATAATTTCTCGCCGTTGACTTCGAGCTCGCCGGAGACGACCTGCACGAAGACGCGGCGGTCGGCGACGCCGCCCAGTGTGACCTCGTTACCGGTCTCGAGGACGCTTGCATAGAGATCGACATCCTGGTGAATCGTAATCGAGCCGTCGCGGCCGTCGTTGGAACCGATCAGGCGCAGGCGATTGAGTTTGTCCTCGCGCGAGAACAGCGTTTGCTCGTAACCGGGTTCGAGATCATTCTGCTCGGGGAAGATCCAGATCTGCAAGAGATGCAATTCCTCGTCCGCCGAGTGATTGAATTCACTGTGCAGAACACCCGTACCCGCGGTCATGCGCTGAACTTCGCCAGCGCGAATAACCGTTCCGTTGCCCATGCTGTCCTTATGCTCAATCGCGCCGCTGATTATGTAGGTCACGATTTCCATGTCCTTGTGCGGATGTGTACCGAAGCCCTGTGCAGGCGCAATGCGGTCTTCGTTGATCACGCGCAATTTGCCGAAGTGCACGCGCTCCGGATCTCTGTATTCAGCGAAAGAGAACGTATGCTTCGCCTTGAGCCAGCCGTGGTCGGCGCTGCCACGCGATTCGGATCGAATAATGTCCAACATGAGTCTTCTCCTTATTCAGGCAGCCTGCGGCGCGAGGTGAATCAATTCGGCAATACGGGCGCGGGCATCGTCCAGCGCTTCATCATTGCCGCGATCGGCTCCCTGGGCACCAATGAACTCGACGTCAGTGATGCCGACGAAGCTCAGCGCGTGCCGAAGGTAAGGCGTTGCGAAGTCCATCGGGCTACCGACCGGCACTCCACCCGAAGGAACGACTACATAGGCCTTCTTGTCTTTGAGCAGGCCCTGTGGGCCGTTGTCAGTGTACTGAAAGGTCAGCCGGGCGCGGGCGATCATGTCGATCCATGCCTTGAGCGTCGCGGGCACCGAGAAGTTGTAGATTGGCGCGCCAATAACCAATACGTCTGCGGCCAGCAGTTCCGCGACCAGCGCGTCCGATTCCGCGAGGGTCTGGCGGTGCTGCGCTGTGCGCTCTTCCTCGGGCGTGAAATTTGCCGCAACCCAGGTCTCGTCAATGAAGGGCAGGCCCGCAGCGACGTCCCGCCGAGCTACCGCGGTATCGCCGTACCGGGTGTCCAGCGCCGCAATCAGGTCGGCTGTCAGCAGGCGGCTGATGGAGCCTTCGGAGCGCGCGCCAGCGCTGACTTCAAGAATATTCAGGGGTCGTTGTGTGCTCATGTCTCTATCTCCTTGGACGGGGTACCGTCGTGTTGAAGACAGTTTCCTTGTTGACAATGACGAGATAAATACTACTCTGTGAACATCATTGTTCTGATATTTGCAACAATATGGACAAATTCGAGGATTTACAGGCATTTGTAGCGGTTGTAGAGGCAGGCAGCTTTACCGCGGCCGCCGAGCGTCTGAATTCAGCCAAGTCGGCGGTGAGCCGCCGCGTCTCGGCGCTCGAGGAACGACTCGGGGTCCAGCTGTTGCGTCGTACAACCCGGGTACTCAACCTGACGGAAACCGGCCAGAGCTTCTACGACCACAGCGCTCGCATTCTTGCGGATCTCGACGAGGCGGAGGCCGCGGTGCAGCACGAGCACGGTGAGCTGCGCGGGACGCTGCGGGTCGCGTTGCCGCTGTCGTTCGGCGTGCGCCACATGTGCAAACCGATCGCGACATTTTCGAAACTGCATCCAAAACTGCACTTTGACCTGGACCTTAACGACCGGCGGATCGATCTGATCGAAGAAGGTATGGACCTTGCGTTACGTATCGGCCATCTCAAAGACTCATCGTTAATCGCCCGCCGCTTGTTCGATTCGCGCACGGTAATCGCGGCGTCACCGCACTACGTCAACACACACGGTGCGCCGCAAACGCCAGGGGAACTGGCCGATCACGACTGCCTGGTCTACTCCAATCTCGCCGACCCGGACAGGTGGCCGTGGAAGGATGGCAAGGGAAAGGAGCGAGTCGTCAAGGTCAAGACGGTGATGCGTGCCAGCAGCGGCGATTTTCTCGCGAACGCCGCGGCTCATGGTCTCGGGGTGGTCATTCAACCGACGTTCCTCGCGTCGGACGCTATTCGCCGCGGAAATCTCGTACCCTTGCTGACCGAATACGAGTGGCCGGTAACACCCGCCTATGCAGTATATCCACCAACACGGCACCTGTCTTATCGCGTCCGCGCCTTCATCGATTTCCTCGTGGAGAGGTTCGCCGGAACGCCTCAGTGGGATCGGGACTGCGAGACGCTTAACGCCAGGCAGAGCTGACCGCAATAGTAGAACGGCAGTCCCCAGACGTAGGTTGGGAAGTCGGTCTGTACCAGCCGCCATGCGGCGACCGACAAGTCGGAGACGAAGAACAGCAGGGCGCCGCCAAGAATAAGCGTGCTGCCGCCGGCGCCGCGGGTGCCGAAGGCCATAACGACCATGATGCTGATAACAACGATGTAGGCGCGCACGGGGATCGCGAGGTAGGGTGCAACATGAGGGTCCAGCCAGTGCGCGACCACGACCGCGAGGCCAATTACAGGTAGTGATGCCAGCAGCAGCCAGCGGCGATTAATACCGTGCACCGAGAATGCCGCGATGTAGGCAACATGTGCCAGCAGGAACGCGACCAGTCCCGACAAGAATGCTGTGTCGGAAGATCCAACCAGAAACATGTCACCGCACCACGACAAGAGCAGTCCCAATAGTAGTAAACGGCCAAACGTGGTTTGCCATGCGCCGCTAACAATCGCGACCCCGACAAATGCAGACGAAGCGACAAGCTTCGCAACGGCCGCGGGCACCAGCAGGTCGAGTAACGACAATGCGACCAATGCAACGCAGGCCGCGAGGACAACAACAGCAAGAGTTCGAACCGAATTCATAGCGTCAATAGTCTACAATGCCCGCCAATGTCATTCTGGAATGAAATCAAGCGGCGCAAAGTCGTGCGCGTGGTCATCGCCTACCTGGTGGTTGGTTGGCTGCTAATCCAAATTGCCGACGTCACCCTTGAGCCGCTGCATCTGCCGGATTGGGCAGACACGCTGGTCATATGGTTAATCGCACTCGGCTTTCCAATCGCTATTGTTTTGGCCTGGGTCCTGGACGTCACGCCTGAAGGCATCAAGGTCACCGATGATGAGCCCGAATCGGCAGCGGTTGATGACGCGTCGATCGCTGTAATGCCATTCGTCAACATGAGCGGCGATGCCGACAACGAGTACTTCAGTGACGGTATGTCGGAGGAGCTACTCAATCTGCTCGCGCGCCTGAAGGATCTGCGTGTGTGCTCGAGGACCTCGTCATTCGCGCTGAAGGGCTCATCCTTCGACATGACATCAGTCGCTGCAAAGCTCGGCGTTCGTTACGTGCTTGAGGGCAGCGTGCGACGCTCGGGAAATCGCGTGCGTATTACGGCGCAGCTCATCGATGCGAGCAATGATGCTCATCTCTGGTCCGATACCTACGATCGTGAGCTGGAAGATATTTTCGCCGTGCAGGACGAAATTGCCGGGCACATCTTTACCGAACTTAAACTGACACTGACGGCCGATGAAGAAGCCGCAATACAGTCGACGACCGACAGTGTCGATGCATTTGATCACTATCTTCGCGGGCGTGAGCAATATCATCGAACCGATGCGGGTCACCTGGACCGGGCAAAGCAGGAGTTCGAGAAAGCCATCGAGATCGACCCGGACTACGCGTTGGCCTGGGCCGGCCTGACTTATGTGTTTGTTGACACTTACTGGTATGCGGATAAAGAGCCGACCTACATCGACAAGGCGCACGATGCGAGTAAGAAAGCTGTTGCTCTCGCGCCTCACCTGGCCGAATCCCATGCGGCGAGAGGACTGGCTTACCGGGTTGCGGAGCAATTCGATGACGCGGAAGCGGAGTTCGAGAAAGCGATCGAACTGAATCCACGCCTGTTCGAGCCAATTCACTTCTACGCGCAGATGGCACGGACCCAGGGACAGGTCGAAAAGGCTGTAGATCTATTCGTTCGAGCCGCTGATGTTCGTCCCGAGGACTACCAGGCAATAGCGATAGCCTCAAATTTGCTCGAGGATCTTGAAGACTCCGCCGGTCTGGAGCGAAGCTTACAAGAGACGTTCGATCGGGCACGCCGCGCGCTTGATGTGAACCCTAAAGACCCGCGCGCATGGATTCTCGGTGCTGGCAGCCTCGGCAGGCTTGGCAGGAAGGAGGAAGCGTTCGAGTGGGCAGAGAACTCGCTCCGGTACGGACCCAATTCCGCGAGTACTGCCTACAATTTTGCATGTTTGCTTAGCCAGCATGGGGAGTACGAACGCGCGATCGATCAACTGGAGAACGCTGTCCGCTTTGGCAGCAGGAACAAGCTCTACTTCGAGACGGATACCGATTTCGATCCGTTGCGTGACCATCCACGATTCCAACGCCTGATGGAGAGCATCTAGCAACCCACAATGAATATCGCGATTATCGGCGGAACAGGATTTGTAGGCGGGCATCTCATCGATGCCTTCCTCGGCGCGGGCTGCACCGTTAGCACGCTCGTCAGGCCCGGCAGCGAGAGCAAGATACTCAATGACTCGGTACAAGCTGTCCCGGGCGATCTTGCGTCGTCGGAAGCGCTGCGCAAGACGCTCGAGGGTTGCGATGCTGTCATCTATAACGTCGGCCTGCTGCGTGAGTTTCCGCGGCGCGGCATCACGTTCGAGCAAGCGCAGTACCAGGGGGTCGTCGATACGATCGCGGCCGCCAAGGCAGCAGGCGTTTCCCGCCTGCTTCTGATGAGCGCCATCGGCGTCAAGGATCCCGGGACGAAGTATCAATCGACCAAGCGGCGCGCCGAGTTGTACGCGCTGGAAAGCGGCCTCGATGTGACCGTACTGAGGCCGTCAGTCATATTCGGCGATCCGCGCGGCACGATGGAGTTCGCGACGCAGCTGTATCGGGACATGGTGCGTCCACCGGTGCCGGCAGCAGGCTTTGCGGGCGTTCGTATGTCGCCAGTGCACATCAATGATGTCGCCGACGCGTTCGTGGCCGCATTGAACGACCCGGCCACGATCGGATCAACAATCGAGTTGGCTGGTCCGGAGGTTCTCTCCTGGAAAGAGATGATCAGGAGAATCGCCAGCGCGGCCGGCAAGAAGAAAGTCATTTTGCCGATGCCCCTTTGGGTCATGAGAGTCGGCGCGACACTCTTTGACTGGCTGCCATTCTACCCGGTTACCCGCGATCAGCTGACGATGCTCGAGGAGGGCAACACAGCCCCCGTCGAACCGCTCGAAGCCATGATCGGCCGATCGGCTACCTCGTTTTCGCCTGAGACCCTCGACTACCTCACGCGCTGAAACCTCCTGTTACAACTCTACACAGTTCAGACATCCATCCGACCCGATAGCCGCATACACTGTGCTGCATAAATTCATATCAACGCCGCCGTAGATCTGGCCCTGACTCCCCCAAGTCGGCACATGGATGTGCCGCAACTTAATGAAATTGATTATGTGTCGAAAACTCCTGCAATTTGTCCTTCTTCTGCCACTGCTTGCCACAGGAGGCACCGCTATGGCCCTTGAAGAACCTGAGTACGAGGTGTTGTTCGAAACGGATGAGATCGAGTTTCGTCGCTACGATCCCTACCTGGTTGCCGAGGTCACGGTATCCGGCAAGTCTGCGGGCAACCAGGCGTTCCGCATACTCGCCGGCTATATATTCGGCGACAACGGCAGCGACGAGAAGATGCGAATGACAGCACCTGTAGAGTCGCGCGACAGCAATAGCGAGCAGGATGTCTACCAAGATTACGCCTTTGTGATGGAGAAATCCTACTCGCTGGATAGTCTCCCGGTTCCAAATGACGAACGTATTCGACTTCGTGAAAAGCCGGAGCGCGTCGTCGCAGTCCGTCAATTCTCCGGGCGCTGGAGCGAGAAGAACATCAGCAAGCAAGAACAGCGCCTGCTGGATGATCTGCAGACGCTTGGCGTCGAAATTGCAGGCCCACCGGAACTCGCCAGGTACAACAGCCCATTTACTCCCTGGTTTCTTAGGCGCAATGAAATCATAGTTCCAGTGGAGCGACCCGGCACAAATGCGATTGCCGATATTGCGGCAGAGGGTACGGCGAGACTATAGTCGGAGACTGTTTCGCCAAAGGGCCGTAGCCGTGACCGCACGCATATTCCTAGCAGTTATTATGATCGCGATCGTCGCATCGCCAGCCAGTGCAGGAACGCGCGTGGCCGAGTTCAAGGGAAGCGACAACACCACAACTGCAATTTTTCGAGTTGAATCACCATGGGTGCTCGACTGGCGTCTCGATGGTGACTATGAGCAGATGATGGGTCTTGAGATCACGCTCGTCGAAGCCAAGACGGGCAAGCACGTTGGTCGCGTGTTGTATACGAAGCGTCGCGGCAACGGCGTCAAATTGTTTCACACAGCCGGTCTCTACCAGCTGCGGATTAGCTCGACCCTGGCGCGATGGACCGTGAAGATCGACCAGTTGACGCGCGAGGAAGCGGAACTCTACTCGCCGAAGGGCTCAAACTGACGCAAACCAATTCGTATTGGTGGGACGAGCATCGGTTCGATGCGACGTCTCCACTTCCAGATCATTGCGATACCCTGATCGTCGGTGGCGGCCAGACTGGCATCGTCACCGCGATCGAATTGGCTCGCTCGGGCCAGTCTGTAACGGTCATCGAGTCGAATCATGTTGGGTCCGGCGCAACCGGTCGCAGCATGGGCGTGTTATCCACCCCCGCGGCAGGCGCCGGTTTCGGCGATCCGGATGAAATGGTGCACGGTCGGCCTCGCAAAGCCTGGCATCGGGACCGGCTTGCCGCGCAGCGCTACTTGTTACGACTCATAGAAGAATCCGGCGTCGACTGTGACTTGCAGGCAGGAGCGGTTCTACTCGCTCCCACAAAATCCAATTATCAGAAGCTTGCGAATACTGTCGAGGCTCGAAATGCACTTTACGGGACCAGAGACTACGCAATTGCGGCGGACGCTCTTGAAACGGAGGCGGGTGGCAACGCGAGCGACCTGTTTGTCGGAGCGCTGGTCCTCGGTGACACGCACCATGTGCAGCCGGCGAAGATGATTACTGGCCTCGCAACCCTGGCGAGAAAGCATGGCGCGACGATTTGCGAACGGACTGATGTAGTTGGTCTGCAGAAATGCAGGGAAGGAACGCGAGTCAGGACAAATGGCGGCGATGTTGTCGCACAGAATGTTCTGCTCACAACCGGTGGCTATACGAGAGAATTTGCCGGGTTTCTCTGGAACCGAACGCTGGGCGTACCGTCGATTGTCGCGGCATCAGAAGAGTTGCCTCGCGAAGGTGTGGCCGAGATGTTTCCCACCGGGCGGGTGTTGCTGGTCAATCAAGTCAGGGGCTTTAGTTGCAGGCCGTCTCCCGACGGGAGCCGCCTGATATTGGCCGGCCCGCTGGCACAGACTCCCCGATCTCCCGACGCCGATGTGCAAGCCCTGAAGGGCTATTTCAAACGCCTGTTTCCCGAGGTTGCCTCAATGGAGTTCACGCACTGCTGGACAGGGATGATTGCGGCCACGCGGGATGCCCAGGGTCATTCCGGGGCTCACAACGGCACCTGGTATTCTGTCGGCGCGAGTGGGCTCGTCAGCTGCGCTGACGCGGGCCGGCGGATGGCGCAGAACATCCTGCACGAGGACGCGACCGCGGCCGTCGCGGACAAGAAATTCTCCCGCTGGCCGCTACGTAACAGCGAACATCTGTTGTGGCGAGGGATTTCGTTGTCGGCGAGGTTGTCGGACCTTATCGGCAGGAGTCGCCTGCGCTAGCCGCGTGTGCGATCATCGGGCCGTGGAACAGAGTGTACCCAACAAATCGAGCACCGTAATTATCATGGCGGCGATCGTCGTCGTGATTTACGGCATGCAGATGATGTCCGTGCTACTTGTGCCGTTCTTACTTGCCGCGTTTCTGGCGCTGATTACCGTGCGGCCGATGCTCTGGATGCAGGAACACCGTGTGCCCTCTGTGCTCGCAGCGTTGCTCATAGTGAGTATGATCATGATGTTGCTGGCGCTCATCGGCACGATTCTCGGCACGTCGATCGCCGACTTCACTGCAGCCCTCCCGACCTACCAGGCGCGCCTCGATGTGATTATCGATGGCGCCTTCGATTTCATGGTTACAAACCTCAACGTCGATGAATCGATTGAGAGTATCGGCGACATGATCGATCCTGGCTGGGCGATGGGCCTGGTTGCCGGCATTCTCAACAGCTTGCGCGACGTTCTGACAAACACGTTCCTGATTATCTTCACGATGATCTTCATTTTGCTCGAAGCATCGACGGCGAAAGTAAAATTCGCGGCAGCCTTCGGCGCAAGTGAGCATTCGCTTGAGCGACCGCGATTATTTCTGCAGAACCTCGGTCGCTACCTTGGTATCAAGACGCTCGTCAGCATCGCAACCGGAATCTGCGCAGGTACTCTGACCTGGGCGCTGCATCTCGATTTCCCGCTGCTCTGGGCCATGCTCGCATTCCTTCTGAATTACGTACCGACTATTGGTTCGATAATTGCCGCAGTACCGGCAGTTCTGCTGGCACTCGTGCAAATCGGGCCCGGCGCGGCCGGTGCCACCGCGGTGGGCTTCGTCGGTATCAACATCGTGTTCGGCAACTTCCTGGAACCGCGCCTGATGGGCTACGGCGTCGGCATTTCGCCACTGGTCGTGTTTGTCGGGCTCGTCGCGTGGGGCTTTATTTTCGGGCCGGTCGGGATGCTGTTGTCGGTGCCACTGACGATGACACTGAAAATGGCCCTGGAGAGCGACGAGCGGACGAGGTGGGTGGCTATCCTTCTGGGTTCCGAGCGCGACGCGGAGTACGCGCTTCGCAGCAGTGAAAAACCAGCGGCCGACTAGGCGACGTCGAGGTCGTCGAAGCCTTCGTCGACTGGCTCTGTTTCTTCGATTTGCTCAAGCAGGTTAATTGCAACTGCGACGAAATCCGTGTCCGTGATTATGCCGACAAGGCTGCCATCATCGAGTACAGGCAGACAACCGATCTTATGCTTTTCAAGAAACAGCGCGGCATGCCGCAGGCTGGCGTTGACATCGACGGTCGCAACCTCGGTCACCATAGCATCTGCGATGCCGATATCATTGGCATGAATGCGGGTGCCGTCATCGCGCAGGAAGCTGTCCGTCGCTGCCAGCACATTCGTAAGCGAGATCAGGCCAATCAACTGGTCCCCATCGAGCACTGGAATGTGATGGATGCGATTGTCCTGCATCAGCGTCCGAGCCTCGGCCAGAGTCGCGGACGGAGGTACCGTAATCAAATTGGTGCTCATGATTGCTTCGATACTGAACATGGTTCCGTCCTTTCTTATTTCTCTCTATGTTGGCCTGCATTCAGTCTATCCACAGGGGGCCACGGCACCATTGCGATAAACACCTACGCTGGTTATGTAACTCACTGAATCAACGTGGAGCGCCGCGGGCAGCGCGCGAAATGCCGTGTTGGCGCGGCGGTTCTAGAGATTGAAGCTGGCGCGATATTCCTGCCAGCGGGGGTCTTTCCTCGCTTCATCGAAGAATGGTATGACAAGCGCCCACGGTGCGCCCGGGTCCAGGACTTCCTTGGTTTTTCCCAGCCACAGGAAAGCGTTGTCGAGATCGCCGGCTGCCGCGTATATCTCCGCCATCTGATAGGAGTTGCCCAGTCCGTAACGTTCCTCGTACTCCGCAACAGTGGCTAACCACTCCTCTGTGCGGCCCTCGAGCCCCATGAAGATGATGTCATTGGTCTCCCGTACCCAAACGACGGGCTCCCGGGCGTTGTAAGTCTTCGCGGCCTCGATGTCACCCTGGAAAAACTTGCAGCGTGCGATACGCCCATAAAGCCGCCCACTATTCTCCGAAAGGCTGAGCGCCCGTTCGTAGGTCTCGATCGCGAGATCGCATCGGTCGGAAACCATGTACAGGTCTCCCAGCCCACGTATCGCGGTGATCGACAGCGGATCGATTTCCAGGGCCGCCTTCAGGGCTGATTCCGCTTCGGCAAACCGGCTGGCAAACGTCAGGCCACTGCCGTGCCAGTCGAGAACGATCGCATTATTGGGTTCTAATTCGACGGCCCTGGCTGTGAGTGCATTGGAGCCGGGCAGGTCCCAATCGATGATCTGCGCAACGATGGTTTGCGCGATCAGCGTATCAGCACTATCCGGGTCGAGTTCCACTGCCTTGTCGACGACCTCCCGAATCTTCTCGAAATTCTCAATGAACGCTCCTCCGCTACTGCTTGCCCACCCGCCGTACTTCTGGTGCAAAGCGACGGCCAGGCCGGTATAGCCCCTGGCAAAAGTCGGATCAATCTGGACCGCAGTCTCGAAGGCCTCGACAGATTTTTCGATATTTTCCACGCTCGTGTGCTGGAGGAAGTAACTGCCGCGGAGAAACTGGTTGTAAGCATCGGTATTGGTGGTGCCCCGATTGGCTGCCGCGACTTCCTCACCAAGCAGGTGCACTTTGAGCGCTTCGACCACGTGACCCGCTATTTCGTCCTGGACCGCGAAAATATCGGTGAGGTCACGATCGTAGGTGTCCGACCAGAGGTGGTAGCCGTTCTCGGTATCGATCAGCTGCGCGGTAATCCGCAGTCGCGGGCCCGACTTACGAACGCTACCCTCGAGTACATGCTCGACATTCAGTGCCTCGCCAATAAGGCGCAGATCCTCGTTCGTATCCTTGAATTTGAATGACGATGTTCGGCCGGCAACGTGAAGTTGCGGGATCTTGGCAAGCACATTCAAGAGCTCTTCCGACAAGCCATCCGAGAAATACTCGTTATCGGAATCGTCGCTCATGTTGACGAACGGCAAGACTGCGATTGATGGTTTTGTTTCCGTTGTCACCACGGCTTCGTCGTTACTGCCGCCCTCGGGTTGCAATGCGAACTTATCGACCAGCAGAAAGGCAACCGCGAGGCCGAGAACGATCAGTGCGGTTCGATTCAGCTTCTGGCCCGTGTGCGGTGTTATCGACTCACTGCGATCGACATCCTTCTCCCGCTTGATGCCCTCCGGAGTCATCTCGAACGCCCAGGCAAATATCAGGGCGAACGGAAAGCCAATCAGGATGAATGCGGCAACGGCCGAGGTCAGCCACTCGGGCAGCCGCAGCGCCGGAAACATGACATCGACGACCTGTCTCGGGTACGGCAATACCATCGGGGCGGAAGAAAGCCCAGTTATCGAGAAAGTCTTTGCTGATGTTGAAACCACCTTCGTGCACGAGTGTGTGGTGCTTCGTGCAAAGCAACATCAGGTTGTCGAGCGACGTTTCACCACCATTCGACCAGTGCTCGACATGATGCGAATGCAGGAAGCGACGGTTACCACAGCCGGGAAAGGAACAGCTGTTGTTGTCTCTCGCACGAAGTGCCCGCTGGATCGCTGTTGGGATGATTCGTGTCTTCCGACCAATGTTCAGCGGCTGCCCTTCATCGTTCTCGTTGATGACAACAGCGTGGCTGTCACAGCACAGACGCTTGACCGACTCGATCGGCAAAGCCGAACGACCGCCATCACCCGCGAGCGCCGTCTGGTCAACATGAATGGTCACGAGGTAGTTATCGTTGGCGTGTCCTTCATCGATGCTGCCGAGCAGGTATGAGTTGATGAGATTCAGAAACGCATCGGCTTGTCTTACTGACCAGGATGTATCTACGAGGTCCGGGATATTCAGTAGCTCATCGTCCCGCGCCTTATCGAGCGCTTTCTCCAAGAGCTCTCCCGTGTCGATTGGCAGGTCAACGGTGACCGTCATCATATTGCGTGCATGATCACGCCGGACACGCAGTGAGCGATTCGCCCACGCTCGCTCCGCTGTGCCGATTGACTCCTCTTTACCGCACCGCAATTCGCGGCAGCGTTCCGCGACGGTAACGGCCGTGTGCCGCAACGCAAACTCAAGCAGCCGCGCTTCGTTTTCCCGGTTAGCCACGCGTGTCATTTCCTTGACCTTTGAATACGATAGTTCGCCAGTGCAAAAATCTGCTGAGATTAGCGGCAGGTGCTTCAGGGCATGCGCAACACGCACTTTTTCTCGCGCGGTAGTCAGGTTCAGATCGCACCTCCCAATCCGCCCGCGATGTCCTTTGTGCACTAAAGGATGGTGCGGATTGATCTTTAGTGCATTGATGGTTCCTCCGCACATGGTACTAAAGGTCAGTCGGCACCGAACTGTACGACATCTAAGTCATTTCAGGCCGACTGGGCGTCAGGTCAGCAGGCATGGCGGGTCCTTTTCGGCATGAGGAATCGTACCTGTTATTATATACAGTATATTGAGAAAAGTCATCTAAAAACAGACAGTTAAGATGATCGTTGTCAACAAGTGCGCGGCATATACGGATATGAAATACTGAACGCTGCGCCGATCCTATGGCCAAACCCAATATGAAAAATCGACTCCTGTTTTCATTGCTTCTTCTCGTATTGCCGGCGTTCGCGGCCGACGAAGAGCGCGATGCAACGCAAATCGTTCGCGATGCAATCGATCACTGGAGAGGCCTGACTTCCTACACCGTCATGACGATGGTCATCCACCGGCCCGACTGGGAACGCTCAATGACCATGGAGGCGTGGACCAAGGGCGACAAGCGATCGCTGGTGCGTGTCATGGAGCCGAAGAAGGATCGGGGCAATGGCACGCTCACCGACGAAAACAGCATGTGGACGTTTTCGCCCAAAATTAATCGGGTCATCAAGGTGCCGTCGTCGATGATGGGGCAGAGCTGGATGGGTTCCGATTTCTCCAACAAGGACATCGCGCGTGTCGACGATATTATCGATCAGTACGATCACACCGTGTTGTCTACCCGCGTCGAAGACGACATCACGATTTACGAAATCGAATCGATTCCGCATGAAGATGCTGCGGTCGTCTGGGGTCGAGAGGTCCTTTCCATCCGGAGCGATCATGTCGTGCTGGAGCACGCGTTCTATGACCAGGACGGGGAGCTCGTCAAAACGCTGAAGTCGCTCGAGATTGGTGAAATGGGCGGTCGCACGATCGCGCAGCGCCAGCGCATGATCAAGATGGAAGAACCGGATGAGTGGACCGAAATTTCGGTCGACGAAGTTGAGTACGAACTGGAGCTGAAGGACAGCGTGTTTACGTTGTCCAACTTGCGGAACCCTCGAGACTAGGGTGTCCTGCCGGACAATAGAATAGATGAATATCGTCCTGCGACTTGCATGGCGCAACCTGTGGCGGCACGCGCGACGAACGTGGTTAACGATCGGCGCCATGGTCTTCTCGAATACACTGCTCGTCTTCATGATCTCGTTCCAGTTCAGCATGTATGGACTCATGATCGACAATACCTTGCAGGTGTTCAGCGGCCACATGCAGGTGCAGGCACCGGGATACAAGGACGACCAGAAAATGCGCCAGGTCGTGCTCGATGTTCAGCCCCTGGCCGACAGATTACGCGGCGAACTCGATAGCGAAACAATTGCCGCACGCGGCTGGGCGTTCGGGCTCGCGTCGAGCGAAGAACGTAGCTACGGCATCGGTATCTACGGTGTTGAGCCGGAGTTTGAAGGCAACGTCTCAAACATTCCGGGCCTGATCAAAGACGGACAGTACCTCGGCAAAAGCGATGCGATGGAAATCGTAATTGGCGGAATGCTTGCTCGCAATCTGCGGGTCGGCGTCGGTGACGAGTTGACCCTGCTCGGTAGCGGTCTCGACGGTTCATTTGCGGCCGCAGTCGTGACGATCGTCGGTGTCTTCGAAAGCGGTGTGAAGGAGATCGATCGCAATATTGCCGAGATGCCCCTGGGCGCGTTCCAGGAGGTATTTTACATGGAGGGGGCCGGGCACCAGGTGGTCATTCTGGCTTCGACGCTGGACGACGCGCCGATGGTGCAGCAGCGGGTAGCCTCGATGGTCCCGGAAGGGCTCGTTGTTCATGACTGGACGGCGCTACAGCCGGGCCTCAAGCAGGCGATTCAGGCCGACATGAGTAGCGCATTCTTCATGTACGGCATCCTGGTCATTCTCGTCGCATTCAGCGTGCTCAATACGCAGCTGATGTCGGTGCTGGAACGAACGCACGAGTTCGGCGTGGTGATGGCGTTGGGTATGAGGCCGGGTCGACTGGGTCGACTCATCATGCTCGAGACCGCGATGATGGGTCTGATCGGGCTCTTGCTCGGCGCGGTTGCTGGTGCCTTGCTGACCTATTGGTTCTCGGTCAATGGACTGTCCTATCCCGGTATGGAAGAAATGGTCGCCAATTTCAACCTGCCCGGACGCGTGTACCCACAGGTATCACTGTTAAAGACGCTGTTCGGTCCCGCCGTGGTCTTCCTGTTCACGTTGCTTGCGGCCGCATACCCGGCGCTGCGCCTGCGGCGGCTGCACCCGGTTGAAGCGATGAGGACGATCTGATGCGTATGCTGCCCGTGCTTATCCGGCTCGCCTGGCGCTACCTGTGGCGCAATCATCGCCGCACGATTGTCATGCTGAGTGCAATCTCTATTGGTGCCTGGGCGATGATTTTCATGACCGCCCTTACGCGCGGCATGGTTGACCAGATGATCACTGACGGGATCAGCGTCCTTCCCGGGCATGTACAGCTGCACAATCCGGAATACCTCGACGACCCAAGTATCACGAACCGGGTCAGTCTGACCGATGCAGACCTCGCGACTCGCTACGCCGACGCAGGATTCGAGGCGTGGGCAAGTCGTGTCAGGGTGCCGGCCGTCATCACGAGCGAAAGAGAGTCTCGCGGCGTCACGTTGCTGGGTATCGATCCGATGGCCGAACGGGACTTTTCATTCGTCGACTACGACCAGGTGGACGGGCGGTTTCTCGAGAGCCCGGACGACACTGGCGTCGTTATTGGTGCAAAACTTGCGGACACGCTGGACACGGAGGTAGGCAAGCGCATCGTCCTGATGAGCCAGGACCCGGACAACGAAATCGCGGATCGCGGCTTCAGGGTGGTTGGCCTGTTTCACGCGAACATGGAGACCTACGAGGATACCTACGCGTTTATCGGCAAGAAGACAGCACAGAAGATGTTGCGTATCGGGGATACGACGACGGAAGTCGTCTTCTTTGGTGACGACTACCGCAACGTCGAGCCGACGTACGAAAAAGTCGCGGCTGCGGTCGATGACTCGATGCGGGTCAGTCGCTGGACGGAAGTCGATACGTATTTAGGGACCATGCTCAGCGTAATGGATGGCTTCATGCTGATCTGGGTCATCGTGATCTTCCTCGCGCTCTCCTTCGGCCTCGTGAATACGCTCGTCATGGCCGTATTCGAGCGCGTGCGGGAAATCGGCCTGATGCTCGCGCTTGGCATGAAGCCGGCAAGTATCCTCGGGCAGATCATCATCGAATCGATGATGTTGCTGGCGGTCGGATTGTTGATAGGCGATGCGCTGGCATGGCTTACCGTGAAACCGCTCGAGAGCGGCATCGACATCTCGGTGGTTGCCAAGGGAATGGAAATGTTCGGTGCTTCGAGTGTGTTGTACCCGAAGCTACATATGGACGACGTCATCCTGTCCAACGTCGTCGTACTGATACTGGGCTTTCTCGCAAGCCTGTCGCCGGCATGGCGTGCTTCGCGCTACGAGCCGGTCGAAGCAATAACAAAGGTGTAATGATGACAGCTGTTCGTTGTGTGGATATCTGCAAGACCTATCGCCAAGGCGACCAGGACATCAAGGCGCTCGATCATCTGAGCATTGATATCGAGAAAGGCGACTTCGTCTGTCTGATGTCACCGTCGGGTGGCGGCAAAACGACGTTGCTGAACGCTATTGGCGGCCTCGATATTCCGGACAGCGGCGAGGTCTGGGTCGCGGAGCAGCGTATCGACCAGATGAGCAAGGGCCAGCTGGCCGACTTGCGCCTCGCGAACGTCGGATTCGTCTTCCAGGCTTACAACCTGATCCCGGTCCTGACAGCGCAGGAGAACGTCGAGTTCGTGATGCAGGTACAAGGTGTGCCCGCGAAAGAGCGGCGCAGCAAGTCGCTGGCGATACTGGAGGAGGTCGGACTCAGGGACCTTGAAGATCGAAGGCCGGCGGAAATGTCGGGCGGCCAACAACAGCGGGTCGCCGTTGCGAGAGCGATCGTGTCACGGCCCGAGTTGGTACTCGCCGATGAGCCAACGGCGAACCTCGATTCGAGAACCTCGGACGAGCTCATGGAGTTGTTTACGGAGCTCAATACGAATCACAGCACGACGTTTGTAATTGCGACCCATGACCAGCGCGTACAGCGGTACGCCAAACGCCTGGTCCGCATGCGCGACGGCCGGATTGTGGACGACATCGAGCAACATGCGGCGTAGCGGCCTGTTATTGCTGCTATTGCCAGCGCTGGTATGCGCGGAGGTGACCACGGATTTTGGCGGTCACACGAAACTCCGGGCGGTCGGCCAGACCTATCCGGACAATAGCTTATTCAAGGAGGTCGTCGGGTCCGAGTCCCTGGACGTGGCCGGAATCCTTCGGCTCAATTTGAAGCTCCGCTCTGGCGGCTGGACCTTTGACTCGGCCTACCAGCTACTGGCCCTGCAGGGCGATGGTCTCAAGCTGTCGCGGCCACTCAACGACGATCGCCGCCTGTTTGACCTGACTCATGTCATATCCGAGAGCAGCGATAGCGTGATTCTGCAGCGACTTGATCGTCTCTGGCTGGGATACACGAGTGAAAAGGCGGTTGTCCGCGTCGGCCGGCAGGCCCTGTCCTGGGGCAACGGTCTCGCCTACGCACCGATGGATCTCGTCAATCCTTTCGACCCCGCGGCGATCGATACCGAGTACAAGTCCGGCGACGACATGGTGTACCTGCAGTACCTGCAGGATAACGGCAACGATGTGCAGGCTGCCTATGTCGTCCGGCGCAACCTGCAGACCGGTGATGTCGACGCCGACGTAGCGACGGCAGCGGTCAAGTACCACGGGTTTGTCGGGGCAAGCGAGTACGACGTCCTGGTCGCCCGCTCCTACGACGACCCGGTTTTCGGACTCGGCATGGGCCGAGCTATCGGTGGTGCTGTCTGGAATGCCGACCTGGTCGTCACGGACACGGACCGGAATACCTACGTTCAGTTCGTGACGAACCTGTTGTACTCCTGGACCTGGGCCGACACGAACATGAGCGGTGCCATCGAGTACTACTTCAATGGCTTTGGCCAGGAAGACGGGCAGTACGATCCACTTAGCCTCGCTCAGAATCCCGACTTGCTGCAGCGGCTATTACGCGGTGAGCTGTTCACGCTGGGGCGGCACTACCTGTCCGGAAACGTGATGATTGAAGTGAACCCACTCTGGACCGTGACGCCAACCGTGTTAGTCAACATTGCGGACCCCAGTGCGCTGTTGCAGATCATCACGTCCTACAGCCTGTCCGACAACATGACATTGCTGGGCAGCATCAACGTTCCAGTGGGGCCCGACGGTAGTGAATTCGGTGGGATCGAATCAGACCTGACGGATCGCTACTGGTCCAGAGGCCCAGGTTTGTTCGCGCAGTTTGCCTGGTATTTCTAGACTATCCGGTTCAGGGAGTAGACCGGAGGCTCGCCAACAGGCGCCGGAAGCCCGCTTCGATCTCAAGTTCAAAAACCGGGTCCTTTATATGCCCCAGGTCCTCGATATCAACGGTGTGTGGTTCGTCATCGAGCATTTTATCGATGCGTTTGAAGAGATCTTCTTCTTCCCAGCGCATGTGATTTCGCAGACGCAGAATGTAGGCGCTCGTGTCTTCGATCATCTTTTCGCGTCGCACGGCAGCGCCCGCATTGATCGCCTCAATCTCGTCCCGCAATAATGAGCCCAGGTGCGCGATGTCGTTGTGGTCATCAGGTACATGATCAAGATCTTCGGCAAGGTCGGCTCGCCGGCTCCGCAGTTGCCCGTACACAATGTCTTCTTTCGGGTGATGCACGGCGTCCGGGTAGACGGTCATGTAACGCATCATCTCGTCGAACAACTCGAAGTCCGGGTCTTTGCCGGCCTCCATCTGCACGACAATACCGTCCATCAGGTCCAGTACCGTTGTCATGTTGCGGTGATCTTCCCGCAACTCCGTCATTAATTCGCGCGCGTCCGTATCCATGGGCCTAGTTTGGTTGCAGCCGCGACGTAGCGCCATTGGGAAAATCCCTTACGCCGGGCCCTCCAGCCGGCCAGGGGGATGGGTTTGTGCCAGGGTTTCAGGCGGTATACTGGGACACGGTTTTTCAGAGGAAACGTGATGCGCAAGTTTGGTCTATTTCTGCTGTTCAGCTTCATGGTGCTGGCTGGTTGCTCCGTCAATCCCGTGACGGGCAAGCGCGAGATGGTTTTTATGAGTACGGCCGAGGAGATTCAGCAGGGTGAGCAAAATTACGCGCCCATGCAGCAATCACAGGGCGGCGAATACGATATTGACCCGGAGCTGACCGCCTACGTGCAACGGGTTGGCAACAAGGTTGCGGCCCAGAGCACTGTCGATTTGCCGTATGAATTCGTGGTGCTAAATAACTCCGTCCCCAACGCATGGGCACTGCCTGGCGGCAAGATCGCTATCAACCGCGGCCTGCTTACGGAGCTGGAATCGGAGGCCGAACTTGCTGCCGTGCTCGGTCACGAAGCGGTGCATGCTGCGGCCCGGCATTCCGCCAAGCAGCAGTCCATGGCGACCCTCATGCAGGTGGGTGTCATGGGAACCATGGTCGTCGCGAGCGACAGCGACTACGGCAACATGATCGCTGGCGGTGCGAGCGTGCTCGCACAGGCGAGCCTCGCCAAGTACGGTCGTAGTGCGGAACTCGAATCCGACAAGTACGGCATGCAGTACATGTCCGCTGCCGGCTACGATCCGCAGGGCGCGGTCGATCTGCAGGAGACGTTTGTGCGCCTCAGCGAAGGGCGTGAATCTGACTGGATAAGCGGGCTGTTCGCGAGCCACCCGCCGTCCCGTGAGCGAGTTCAGGCAAACATCGACACGGCTAAATCGCTCCCGCAGGGCGGTATGCGCGGAGAACGCGAGTACCAGGCGGCGCTAAAGAGGACCCGTGACCTGAAACCGGCCTACGACGCCTACGACGAAGGCCGCAAGGCGCTTTCCGAGGAGAATATTGACGAAGCCCTTGCGAAAGCCAGCCAGGCGCTGGGTCTGTTTGACGGCGAAGCCAACTTTCACGCACTGCGCGGCGACATACGATACCTGGAGGACAACTACGACTGGGCCGCGACGAATTACAGCCGAGCGATCGAGCGACGTGACGACTTCTTCTACTACTACCTGCAGCGTGGGATTGCCCGCAAGAAGATGGGGCAACCGAGTGACGCTGTCAGCGATCTCGAACGCAGTCTCGATTTGCTGCCAACGGCACCGGCGCATTATGCGCTGGGCGAAATTGCCGCCGATAGTGGCGATAACTCGTCGGCTGTGGAGCACTTCAGGATCGTCGCCAAATCGGGTGGCGAAATTGGCCAGGCAGCAACGGCCAGGCTCGTGAAGCTTGATTTGCCAACGAACCCTGGCGCGTACATTCCGAGTGCTTGCTCGGCGGACGGCAATGGCAACCTGATCGTGTCGATCAGGAACGACACGACGGTTCCCATAACCGGCGTTGCGGTTGCGGTCGAATATACGGATGCCTCCGGTCGCCAGCAGCAGCCGCGCTTCAATATTAATGGCCAGGTCGCACCCGGGCAGGTCGCGAGCGTCAATACCGGCCTGGGCCCGTATACAGAGGGCTCCAATTGCCCCGCAAAGGTGGTTGCGGCCGAGGCCGTGGAGTAAATGAGAGGCATTGTCATGAACAGGATCGCTATTGCCGTGGTTATCAGCTTGCTGGCCGGGTTTGTGGTGGGTGCCTGGGTCAGTGGCGACAATGCCGTCGGGACGGCAAGCGCACCAACGGCTGAGAATGGCCTTGTCGGTAGCGAAGCCAGTACCGAAGAGCGCCTGTTGCGAATTGAACGGATCATTACAGAGGAGAGAGACGCGCGGATTGCGCTTGAAGATACGATTGCGATGCTCTTTGAGGGCATCGAACGCCTGGAAGGTGCTGGCGACCGGAACGTTGCGGCGCTGAAAGCGCGCGCGGAGCGGGAGAACACCACGCGCTCGAGCACACGCTCGCGTCGCGACGAAGCGGAGTGGATGCGTGACTACCAGGAGCGACGTGTCGCTCGCCTCGTTGAAGGGGGGTTCTCGGACACCGAGGCACGCCGAATGCTTGAGCAGGAGTCTGAAGCGGCATTCAAGGCCCTGCAAGCGGTGTGGGACGCACAGCACAGTGGCGAGGCGCTCGATCGTTACAGCGACGAGTTCGACCCTTCGGCAATCCTGCGGTCAGAGATGGGTGATGATGCCTATGTGCGCTATCTCGAGGCGCAGGGCCAGCCAACGGCGGTCCGCGTGACCCAGGTCTACGGGGGGTCCCCGGCAAGCCAGATCGGGCTCCAGCCCGGCGATCAACTGGTCAGCTATGGCGGTGATCGTGTGTTTAGCGTCAATGAATTACGCAAACAGTCGATGCAGGGCAATCCCGGTGAGGACGTTGTCATCGAGATCGAGCGCGATGGAACGCTCATCCAGCTCACGGTGCCGCGCGGTCCCATCGGAATTACGGGAACCGGCGCTAATGTTCGTGGTGCCATCGGGTGGGGCGGCTGAGGGCATATCTTCACGGCGGTGGATAATCGCCGCCGCCAGATGCAGAATGGACCAACCAACAAGAAGAGGTTTGCAGAGCCCTTGATCCGTCTACGTTATACCGTACCCAATGCGTTCACAGCGCTGAGTCTCTTGCTTGGCGTTGCATCGATCGTCACGACACAACTCGGCGATCTCGAGCTCGCCGCCTGGATCATCGTGTGGTGTGGCCTGCTCGACGTCCTGGATGGCGTCTCGGCGCGACTCCTGAATGCGACATCGGACTTCGGCGCCGAGTTCGATTCCATGGCAGACCTCGTATCCTTCGGCGTCGCCCCTGCTGTGCTCATGCTCAATGCGGGCATGCAGATTGGCGGTGTTGAATACGAGTCCGGTCAGTTCTGGGTTTTGCTGGCCGCGGTTGGCGTATTCGCACTGGCAGGTGCAATGCGGTTGGCCAGGTTCAATGTGTACAGCGAACAGCCCACTCCAGGCTGGTTCACAGGCGTTCCAATCACGGCGGCGGGCGGAGGCATGATATCAGCCGTCGTACTCGTGCTGATTCACCATCCCGAGGTGGCCATGTCGCTGCCATTGCACCTGTACATGCCCGTACTCATGTTTGTGCTGGCCCTGCTCATGATTTCGCGCCTGCGCTTTCCCAAGGCTGTCGTGCGCGACAATCTCTTCATGAATATTTTTCAGGGTGTCATTATCGTCGGCATCTACTACTGCGGCATTACACGCTCCTACCCCGAGTACCTGCTTGGTGCCGGCACGGTCATCCTGATAGCGGGAATAATTGCTGGCCGCATCACGCGCCAAAACTGAGTCGATGGCCGGGAAGCTCGACGGCGTGGATCGCAGGCGTTGAACTCATTTGCAGTCGGCGCCTTGTCCGCCCGACCCTAAGGAGAAGTAATGCCCAAGCAGTATTCGATTTTGTTGGTGGTGCTGTGCCTGCTGTTGGCAACCGTAGGCCGGGCCGCGGAGACAGGTTCCCTCGATCTCGATAGTTACGAGTCGTTTGAAGGCTTTGTGGATACCTGGTGGGACGAGTCGACTGGCCGAATGCTGGTCCGCGTTGACGAACTGGACACACCCTTGCTTTACCAGTCCTCGTTGCCACGAGGCATCGGGTCAAATGATATTGGGCTGGATCGCGGCCAACTTGGCGATACCAAGGTCGTTCGATTCCTGCGGAGCGGGCCGAAGATCTTGCTGGTCGAGGATAACCTGAGGTATCGCGCCAACAGTGATAACGCTGATGAGCGCCGGGCTATTGCCGAATCGTTCGCGCGGTCGGTCATCTGGGGCTTCACCGACATCGACGGCGACAGTGAGTCTACGATCATTGATGCCACGGCGTTCTTTGTGCGCGATTCGCACGGTATCGCCTCGCGGTTGGCTGCGATGGGTGAGGGCAATTTCCATGTCGACGATTCGCGCTCGGCAATCGACCTGCAACACACAAAAGCATTTCCGGATAACACGGAAGTGGAAGCCGTAGTGACATTCGTGGGCGAGGCGACCGGCGAGCATTTGCCAACGGTTGTCCCGGACCGGACCTCGTTGACAGTGCATGTACATCACTCGTTTATCCGCCTGCCGGACGATGATTATGAGCCACTCCCTTATGACCCCCGCGCCGGTGTCATCGGACTCGGGTGGAACTCGGCGGGTTTCGCGGATTATGCGACGCCCATTGGTACACCGATTGAGGGTGATTTCGGCCGTCGACATCGACTGGAGAAAGTCGATCCTTCCGCTGACGTGAGCGAGGCGGTCGAGCCGATAATCTACTACCTGGATCGAGGCGCACCCGAGCCAGTTCGGTCCGCATTACTGGATGGCGCACGTTGGTGGGCACAGGCGTTCGAGGCTGCGGGATTCAAGGATGCGTACCGCGTGGAAATGCTGCCGGAAGGCGTCGATCCGATGGACGTCCGCTACAACGTCATTCAATGGGTGCACCGCTCAACGCGAGGCTGGTCCTATGGCTCTTCAATTCTCGACCCGCGCACCGGGGAAATCCTGAAAGGGCATGTGTCACTTGGGTCTTTGCGAGTGCGCCAGGATTACCTGATTGCCGAGGGGCTGCTCGCGCCTTACGAAGATGAGGCCGTGCCACCTGAGATGCTCGAGATGTCGCTGGCACGAATCCGGCAATTGTCGGCGCACGAAGTTGGGCACACGCTGGGCTTTGAGCATAATTTTGCCGCAAGCACGCAGGATCGTGCATCGGTTATGGATTACCCGTCGCCGTTGGTCCGTATTACCCGTGATGGCGAACTCGATTTGTCCGACGCTTACGATGTGGGCATTGGCGCATGGGATAAGCGGACAGTGCTCTACGCCTACCAGGACTTTCCGGAGGGCGTGGACCGTGCCCAGGCACGCGCAGAAATCATGCAGGATACATTTGCGCTGGGGCTCAAATACGTTGGGGACTCCGACTCACGCTCGTTGTCCACGTCCCATCCTGACGGCAATCTATGGGACAACGGTGCAGACCCCATCGCCGAACTGGAACACCTGATGCGCGTTCGCGAGATCGCGTTGCGGCGCTTCTCGGAACGAAACATCCGTATCGGGCGCCCACTTCCGACAATTGAAGAGGCATTGGTGCCGATCTACCTGTTTCATAGGTTCCAGATCCAGGCAGTCGGCAAGCTCGTGGGCGGCCAGTACTTCAAATACCAGGTGCGCGGCGATGACCAGGATGGAGCGCGTCCGGTTGCGGTCGCTCGCCAGCAACAGGCGATAGACGCACTTCTGGCGACGATTGATCCGGCCGTACTGAAACTGCCGCAAGGACTTGCAGACCTGATTACGCCACGAGTCCCGAATAACCCCAAGTCACGCGAGACGTTTACAGGCGCGACGGGTATTAATTTCGACATCCTCGCTCCGGCGCGCACCGCTGTCGCACTGACGTTGCAGGTGCTTATTAACCCGGAGCGAGCGGCAAGGCTCGAGCGCTCGGGCGCGCCAGGATTTACCGCGATTACCAGTGGGCTGCTTAACGCCAGCTGGTATGCGGATGCCGGCGACGGCATCGAGGCGAACATTCAGCGACAAACCAACATGCAGGTGCTGTATGGCCTGCTCGGGCTGGCGTTCAATGCGAATGCGGATAGCCAGGTTAGCGCCACTTCCCTAGCCGCCGTCCAGGAACTTGATGCCTGGCTCGCCAAGCGTTCAACGCGCGACGCCGCGATGCGTGCACATTACGCATTTGCACGGTACGAGATCGCGCGTTTGCTGGATGATCCTGCGGCGATCGAATCCCTGGTCCCGGCACCAATACCGCCCGGTTCACCCATTGGCTCATTTACGACGCAGGCAGGTCTTTAGATGAACACCACCGTCACCGTTCTCGTCGTCTATCTCGGCATCCTTGCCGCGCTCGCAGTCTGGAGTCGTCGTGAGACCCATACGTTGTCGGGCTTCTACCTGGCCGGCAAGAAGCTGCCTTTCTGGGTGGTCGCGTTCAGCACCAATGCTACGGGCGAGAGCGGCTGGCTGCTGCTCGGGCTATCGGGAATGGGCTATCTTGTCGGTGTCCAGGCGTACTGGATCGTCGTTGGTGAGATTATTGGAATTGCCGCATCCTGGTGGCTGGTTTCGAGGCGATTGAAAGCGCTAAGTGATGAGACGGACGCCATTACGGTGCCGGATGTGCTGGTGGCGAAATTTGTCGACAAGTGGCACCTGATCCGCCTGGTAGCCGTACTGATCATCGTGGTCATGGTGACTACCTACGTAACAGCCCAGATGGTCGCAACCGGTAAGGCCTTCTCGAGTTTTCTCGGCATGAACTACGAGACCGGTGTCATCGTCGGCTCGATCTTTATCATTGCGTATACTTTTGTGGGCGGTTACAAGGCAGTTTCATACACCGATGTTGTACAAGGTGTGCTGATGTTGTTGGGTCTGATTGCGGTGCCCACCGCAGCGATCATTGCATCAGGCGGCTGGGGTGAAGTGGTGTTCTCGCTCGAGCAGCAAGATCCGGCTCTGCTCGATATGTTTGCTATTTCGAACGGACCCGTGCTCATCGGAATTGCGAGCCTCATGGCTATCGGGCTACCGTTTCTGGGTGTGCCCCAGTTGCTGATTCGTTATATGTCGGCACGCGACGATGGTGAGTTGAAGAAGGCCCGGGTCATGTCCGTCGGCGTATTGCTAATATTCCTCGTCGGCGCAGTGACCGTTGGCGTTGCCGGTCGTGCCTTGTACCCGGGTCTCGACGATCCCGAGACGATCTTTCCAGTCATCTCGAGCAACCTTTTCCCGCCCATCATATCGGGCCTGCTCCTCGTCGTCGTGCTGTCAGCGATCATGTCGACGGTCGACTCCCTCTTATTGCTGGCTTCCTCGGCAGTCGTCAGGGACACCTACCAGCAGATCATGGGAAGCAAGGAATCCGATGAGCGCCTGGCCAACTATGGCAAGGTCATCACGGTGGTCATCGGCATCATCGCGGTCGTTCTGGGCGTGCAGGAGCCGCGGGTCATCTTCCACTTCGTGCTCGCATCGTGGTCTGGCCTGGGGTCGGCCTTTGGTCCTGCAGTAATAGGCATTCTCTACTACAAGCGGATAACCTGGCTTGGCGTCCTTTGCGGCATGCTCGGCGGGTTTTCGGCGAGTGTCATCTGGCTCATGTTCTTCAAGGATCAATACTACGGGCTATATGAGGCCATCCCCGGCTTCATCGTCGGATTAGTGCTTACGTTTGGCGTGAGCTGGCTGACCAGCAGGAAATAATATCGGACAGATGTAACCCTTTTCGCCGTCGGCCCCTATAACAGGGTAAGAACTTAATTGAGGGTATGTCGATGCGTTATTTGAAAATTCTGATTATTGGGCTACTGCTGGTGGCACCGGGCCTCGCTGCGGCCAAAACGGCAGATGTTCCGGGCTCGGCGGTCTGGTATTTCCATATCGATCTCGCGCAAATGCGAGATGATGGCCCGGGACAAAACGTTTATCTCTGGCTCGAGGACGAAGCCTTTGCTGACGTCAAGGATGAAGCGGGCATCGATCTGAACAAAGAGCTGGATAGCCTGACCGCCTTCTCACTCGACGGCGAAGGGCCGGTAATTTTGTTCGAAGGCAATATCAGCCAGGAAACGAAAGACAAGATCATGACGTTCATCGCCGCTTCCGGCGATATTAATCCGTCAAAATCGTCAGGCAAGGCTTACTACCATTTCAAGGGAACGGAAGGCGATGAAAGCATCGATATTTCGGATAACAACATCGAGATTCAGATTGACTCGCTTGAAGAGGAGTCGTGGATAAGCCTCGCGCTCGACAACAAGGTCCTTATCACAGGTAGTGAAGAACAAATGCATGCGATGCTCGCCAATAATGGCAAGATCGCGGGCAGCAATGGCCACAACGGTGCGCTGCTGGTCCTGACAGCCGAGAAAACGATGCTTCAGGCTGGCATGAACTCGGCAGCGTTTGGCGACGAGGGAGACTCGGATTGGGAGTCGAATATCCTGAGAAACACCGAGCAGGTCGCGTTCCTGATGGCCGCCGCCGCCAACAAACTGGCGCTGGAAGCCACACTGATCACGAGCGAACCCGAGATGGCTGAGTCGCTGGCCAGCGTTGTGCGTGGCTTGATTAGCCTGATGGCCTTTAATGACGAGATGGATGCCGAGACGGTCGCCATGCTGCAAGGCACGACGGTCGAAGCCAATGGCAACAGCCTGAGTATCTCGCTCGCGATCGACCCGGATCTGGTTATCAAGACCATTAGTGATTAATAATTTGTGACCGACGAATCGAAACTGATTGCTGCTGCACAGGCGGGGTCCGCGGATGCATTCTGCGGCCTCGCCCGGCTTTACAGGGAACGCCTCCTGCGATTCCTGTTGACCCGTTGTGCGAGTTTCGCTGATGCGGAAGACGCGCTGCAGGATACGTTGATAGCGGCGTTTCGCTACATCCATTCCTACGATTCGCGCTGGCGCTTCAGCACCTGGCTGTATCGCATTGCCATTCGCAATGCGGCGAAACTGCGCGGCCCGGACACTGTGGACATCGGTGACCTGCGCGACGAGGAAAATGACCCCCTGCAACAATGCATTGCTGACTCGGAAACACAGAACCTGTGGGTTAGTGCGAGAAGCACGCTGAATGACGAGGTGTTCACGGCCATGTGGCTGCGCTACGCCGAAGACATGTCCGTGAATGACATTTCGACAACCCTGGACCGGTCCGTTTCATGGACCAAAGTTAACCTGATGAGAGGACGGCGCGCACTCGAAACCCAAATGAACAGCGCCGCAAATCAAAGTGAAGCCTATGGATAAACTGGCAAAGAAACTGCGTGCAGACGCAGAACGAATCGAAGTGACGGTCTCGGACGAGCTCGATCGTCGCATCAATGCTTCCCTGCGGGCCGTGGAACCTGTGGAACAGGCGCCTCGCACCGCAAAACCACCGTTTTTCTGGCTGGCCAGCACCCTTACCGGCGTGGCCGCAGCCGTCGCCGTCATTGCGATCGTAAACTGGCAATCCCCTGACGAGCCGACCTCGGCGACGCCGGTGAATTTCGTTGCCGCCGTTCCGGTGATCGACCTCAAAGCCGAGTCGGCGATGCTCACAGGACCGTTGCAGGACGAACTCGATAAATTGCAGTCGGACCTGAAGAAAGCGGAGGAAAAAGTCAAGCGCGATATCGGTCTGTGATACCGGCGTATAGTGGAAAATACCTACTCATTCCAGTATGTTGCTTAGCGGGGTAAGAAAAAAAACATAAAACAACCGGGGGGACGTTCGTCGTATGCCTTTAGCCGTAGTTCTGATACTGCTCGTCGTTGGCTCGCTCCTGTTTCATGTCTTAAGTCCTTGGACATTCACCGAGTTGGCCTCCAACTGGGGAATGGTGGACGTCACCATCGACATCACACTCGTTGTCACGGGCATCGTCTTCGTGGCAGTCAACCTGTTTATGGCGTTTTGCGTCATCAAGTTTCGGCACAAAAAGGGCGCTCGTGCGAATTACGAGCCCGAAAACAAGAAGCTCGAGACCTGGCTAACCGTGCTGACGGCAATTGGCGTCGCCGCCATGCTGACGCCAGGGCTGTTTGTCTGGGCCAAGTTCGTCGACGTTCCCGAAGAAGCGCACGTCGTCGAGGCGGTTGGCCAGCAATGGCACTGGACGTACCGTCTGCCCGGCGAGGATGGGAAGCTCGGCGAGGTCGATGCGGAGCGTATCAGCAATGAAAACCCGTTTGGCATGGATCCGGAGGATCCCAACGGCCAGGACGACGTTCTCGTCTACAACGGCGAAATTCATATACCTGTAGACAGGCCGGTCAAGTTCTTGCTGCGCTCCAAGGACGTGCTGCACGACTTCGCGGTTGCGCAGTTCCGCGTCAAGATGGACCTGGTACCAGGCATGAACACGTTCCTGTGGTTAACGCCTACCCGGGAGGGTCGTTTCGAAATCCTCTGCGAAGAGCTCTGTGGTGTCGGTCACCACACGATGCGCGGCGCCGTTATCGTCGATAGCCAGGAAGATTACGATGCCTGGCTGGCGAGTCAGTCAACCTACAGCGCACTCAACAGCCGGTCTCCGGGAAATGCGGTTATTGGCGCAGGCCAATACGGCGTGTGCGCCGCCTGTCATGGCCAGCAGGGTGAAGGCAACGTGGCAATGAACGCGCCGAAACTTGCTGGCCAGGGCGCCTGGTATCTGAAGCGCCAGATCATGAATTATAAGAATGGCCTGCGCGGTACGCACCAGGGCGATACGTTTGGCCAGCAGATGATTGGCATGGTCGCGACGCTTTCCGACGAACAGTCTGTCGACAATGTCGTTGCGCACATCCGCACATTCCCGGACAACCCGCCGGCCACCTCGGTAGAGGGCGATGCCGGCGCCGGTGCGGATGAATATCGGGTCTGCGCCTACTGCCACGGCAAGGACGGCATGGGCGTCCAGGCGCTCAATGCGCCGCGCCTGGCCGGTATGTCGGACTGGTACCTCGAGCGCCAGTTGGCTAATTTCAGGGATGAAGTGCGCGGGTCACACCCGCAGGATTTCCCGGGTTTTCAGATGGGACTGATGGGTCAGTCACTGTTCGACGAACAGGTCATGAAAGACCTCGTCGCCTACATCAACACGCTATAGGGTCGGGTCTATGTCTTACGTTGCAATCGCCGATCGTGATCACGAACAAGAGCATCACGATCCGCAGTCGTTTATTAGCAAGTACATCTGGAGCCAGGATCACAAGGTCATTGCCATCCAGTACGGCATTACCGCGGTCTTCGTAGGCCTGATCGCCCTCGGCCTGTCGGCGATGATGCGCCTGCAGCTCGGCTTCCCCGATCAGTTCTCCTTCATAAATCCAGAGAACTATTACCAGTTCGTCACGATGCACGGCATGATCATGGTGATCTACCTGCTAACCGCGTTGTTCCTGGGTGGTTTCGGCAATTACCTGATTCCGCTCATGTGCGGCTCCCGCGATATGGTGTTCCCGTTCCTGAACATGCTCAGTTACTGGGTTTACCTGTTATCGGTCATTATTCTTCTGATTAGTTTCTTCGTGCCGGGCGGCTCGACGGGCGCCGGCTGGACGCTCTATCCACCGCAGGCAATCATGCAGGGTACACCGGGAATCGAATGGGGCATCTTGTTGATGCTCGCATCCCTGGGTGTATTTATCGTGGCATTTACGATGGGTGGCCTGAATTACGTCACGACGGTCCTGCAGGCGCGCTGCAAAGGCATGACGCTGATGCGTATGCCGCTGTCGGTCTGGGGCATCTTCATTGCGACGATTCTTGGCCTGCTGGCATTTCCTGCCTTGCTTGTCAGCGCCATCATGATGATTTTCGACAAGACGCTCATGACCAGCTTCTTCATGCCCGCGATCTCGTCGATGGGAACGGACCCGGGATACACGGGCGGAAGCCCGATCCTGTTCCAGCACCTGTTCTGGTTCTTCGGGCATCCGGAGGTTTACATCGTGGCGCTACCGGCTTTCGGGATCGTGTCCGATCTGCTGTCCACGCATGCACGCAAGAATATCTTCGGTTACCGCATGATGGTTTGGGCCATCATTGCCATCGGTGGTCTGAGCTTCGTCGTATGGGCTCACCACATGTACGTTTCGGGAATGAACCCGTACTTCGGTTTCTTCTTCGCGACGACGACGCTCATCATCGCCGTGCCCACTGCGCTCAAGGTCTATAACTGGGTGTTAACGCTGTGGGAGGGCAATATCCACCTCCGGGTGCCGATGCTGTTCTCGATCGGTTTCGTGTTCACGTTTATTCATGGTGGCCTGACCGGGCTGTTCCTCGGCAACGTGACCATCGATTTGCCGCTATCCGATACCTATTTCGTGGTCGCACATTTCCACATGGTCATGGGCGTCTCACCCGTACTCGTTGTGTTTGGCGCGATCTACCACTGGTGGCCGAAGATCTCCGGGCGGATGTACAACGAAACGCTCGGCAAGTGGCACTTCTGGATGACGTTCCTTGGCACGTACTCGATCTACCTGCCCATGCACTACCTCGGGTTCCAGGGTGTTCCCAGGCGTTACTTCTCGATGGGCAATACCGAGTTTATGCCAGCATCGGCCCAGGACCTGAACGCCTGGATTACGATGTCGGCGCTGTTTGTTGCCGCGACGCAGCTCCTGTTTTTCGCGAACATCATCTGGAGCCTGACGCGTGGGCCGAAATCAGACCCGAATCCCTGGGATGCAACGACGCTCGAGTGGCAGACACCGGATCACCCACCGAAACATGGCAACTGGGGGCATGACTTGCCCGTGTGTCATCGCTGGGCGTACGACTACAGCGTGCCTGGCTACGAGGATGATTTCATTCCGCAGAACGTGCCGGCCGACAAGGCGCCAGCAGGGCGCGATCATGGTGGCGAAGACTAATGGAAATCGGCCTCATCACGCTTGCCATTATTCTGGCCTCCCTGCTCGGGTGGCTGCTTAAGCAGTCGTTCAATACTCAGCCATGGGTTGCCGATGAAGTCAGCGCTACTGCTCACCACGGCCCGCTGGGTGATGAAAGTAATACCCGACTCATCGCCCTGATGACCCTGCTGGCCGTGGTCACGTCATTCTTCGCACTGATTCTGAGCGCCTACGCACTGCGCATGGAGCTCGGCGATTGGGTGCCGATGACCGAGCCGCAGATGCTGTGGACCAATACGGCGATGCTGATCCTCGCGAGTGTTGCGTTCCAGTGGACGCGAAACGCCGCTGTGAAAGGACGGGCGTCAAGGCTGAAGCCCGGGCTCATCGCGACGGGACTGCTGACCACGGCGTTTGTTGTCGGTCAGTTCCTTGCGTGGCAAGAGCTAAGGGCCAACGGGCAGTTCATGACGGTGAATCCGTCGAACGCGTTTTTCTATTTCCTGACCGGCGCTCACGCTGTGCATATCCTGGGTGGCATGTACGTTTGGGCGAGGGCGACTACGCGCGTCCTTCTCGGCAAGGCGGAGGGTAGTGCGATACGGCGCAGCATTGAGCTGTGCACGATTTACTGGCACTTCCTGTTGGTGGTTTGGCTGATTTTGTTTGGGTTGCTGTTGTCGACTTAATTATTGACCCAAGAGGTCCATATGTCTGAAGCGGTACTGGATAGCGGCGCGGAAGCGCCTGGAAAGAAAGGTCTTGTAGAAGACTGGTCGCGTGACAAGCAGGTCTTTGGCGTGCCGTGGGGCAAGGCCATGATGTGGATCTTCCTGCTATCGGATACGTTTATTTTCAGCTGCTTCCTGGTCGGCTATATGTCGGTTCGAACGGCAACGACCGATCCATGGCCGAATCCGTCGGAGGTGTTCGCACTGCAGGCGTTCGGGTTCAACGTACCGTTGTTACTGATCGCGCTCATGACCTTCATCCTGATCACCTCATCCGGCACGATGGCCCTCGCTGTGAACATGGGTTATCGCAAGGACCGCAACAAGACCTTCTGGCTCATGGTCGCTACGGCACTACTTGGCGCCTCCTTTGTCGGGATGCAGGCATTTGAGTGGTCGAAGCTTATCTCCGAAGGCGTACGGCCATGGGAAAACCCGTTCGGCGCGGCACAGTTCGGTTCGGCATTCTTCATGATCACGGGCTTCCACGGGATGCACGTTTCCGCAGGTGTGATCTATCTGCTGGTCGTCGCGTTTCGCGTAAAGAAGGGTTACTACGAGAAACAAGGCTACGAGATCGTCGAAATTACCGGCCTGTACTGGCACTTCGTCGACCTGGTTTGGGTATTCATTTTCGCATTCTTTTACCTCTGGTAATCGGCAGGAGTACTGGGTATGGCCGAAGAAGGACAACAACATCCGCTAAAGATCTACTGGATCATGTGGATTTCACTATTCGTGCTCAGCGGCATGTCTTACGCGACCGATTTCATGAATGACGGGACGCTTCGACAGTTCCTGATCCTGACGTTCATGTTCCTTAAAGCGGGCGGCATCGTTTGGATATTCATGCACATGGGCTGGGAACGGTTGGCGCTCAAAGTTGCGATACTGGGTCCGCCGGTGGCAATACTGGTGTTGATCTGGTTAATGTCGCTTGAAGGCACCTACATCGAGGACACGCGCCTCGAGTACTATGGTGAAAGCACGTTCGAACCGCAGGAGCCTGTGCACCACTAGCGGTGAGGCGGAACCCGCTCGAAAGGCCCGTTTAGCGGGCCTTTTGTGTTTCCAAGGAGTTGTTTTGGGGCTTTTTGAGTACATCTCGGTTCTGACGTCGATAATTATCGGCCTTGGCATGGCGCACCTTCTGCGTGGTCTTGCCGGACTTATGCAACATCCGGGGCGCCACAAGATCTACTGGGTTCACCTCCTGTGGGTGGGCTTCATGTTCTTCAACATGATCTTCTTCTGGTGGTGGGAGTTCAGCCTCGCGACACTCGATGTCTGGCTGTTCCAGAATTACCTTTTTATTGTTGCGTACGCGGTGGTCCTGTATCTCATGTGTGCACTGCTGTTTCCGACCGATCTCGATGACTACACTGGATTCAAAGACTACTTCCTGTCGAGGCGTGTTTGGTTTTTTGGTCTGCTCGGCCTCATTACGGCCATCGATATTTACGACACCTGGCTGAAAGGCGCCGAGCATTTCGCTAGTCTGGGTGTGGAATACAAGGTCTTCACGACTTTCAATATCCTGGCAGCGATTGTCGGGGCAGTCTCGAGGGAACATCGGGTACAGGCCGTCATTGCCGTCATCCTGTTTGCCTATCAAATCCAGTGGGCGTTCAGCCACTGGGGACAACAGGGCTAGAGGTGAACGAGGGTTGAGATGGAAATGAAATCAAACTGTGAGTCTTGCGCAGCCCGGCGAGAGTTATGAGCGAGTGATGCCCAAATGCACGCCGTAGTATTCGATATCGATGGGACCTTGCTGGAGTCGGCGGCGGTCGATGATGCCCTGTATCGGGAGGCTGTCAGGCAGGTGCTTGGTGATGTGCAGTTGCGGCCGTCGTTACATGCCTATGACTACATTACGGACGCGGGGATCTTCGCGCAGATCCTGGCGGACAACGCAATCGAGGCAGAGAGAGACGCTCAAACGAGAATCAAGGAGCATTTCGTCAACGCATTGCGCAGCCATGTTGACAGTAACGGGCCATTCAAAGAAATCCCGGGTGCAAGCGAGCTTCTTCAATCGCTGCGCGAATCGACCTCACATGCGGTGGCCATCGCGACAGGCGGCTGGCGCGAGAGCGCCGAATTCAAACTCCAGTCGGCCAGGCTTGATTACACCAATTTTCCGCTGGCGACGGCGAATGACCATTACGAGCGCACGGGCATCATGGAGATAGCGCTGTCGCAGCTCGGGCAGGAGTTTGAATCGATTACCTACTACGGTGATGGGCCCTGGGACCGGGAGGCCTGCGCGGCTTTGGACTGGCGTTTCATTCCGGTCGGTCGGGAGCTCGGAGGTATCGATTCCTACTTCGGCCATCGCCTGGCGAGCCACTCATTGCGGCCTATGGTCATCGATGATGTGAGTGCAATTTTTCATGTTCGAACGTCGGTGAACGAGAATCACATGGATGTCGATGAGCTTCGCGAGATAGGCATTACGCGCGAGTGGGTCGCGGAACAGCTGGAATCCGGCGAGCTCGTGGGCTGGTGTGCGGTTGCTGGCG
>Ga0316191_10000112_pt1 | contig 43974 bp, 9 predicted proteins | sample Eddworburr2cm_MG_FD_204928 | JGI IMG/M metagenome (GOLD analysis project Ga0316191, IMG submission 204928) | Coastal sediment microbial communities from Maine, United States - Eddy worm burrow 2 cm | ecosystem: Environmental > Aquatic > Marine > Coastal > Sediment | place: USA: Maine | collected...
GAGCGCGCCGTAGTCAGAAGCTGTCCTGGTGACAGTGGAGGAGTCTAGTCATGAAGCCGTTTGTGACAGGAACTCGTGCGATTGCTTGCTTTGCCGTCCTGGTGGCGTTGTTTGCCGCCCCGAGCGAGGCTCAGGTCGTCATCAACGAGCTGCACTACCACCCGGAGGACCCCAACGGGAATGCCGAGTTCATAGAGCTTCATAATTCTGGGGGTGCGCCCGCAGATGTCTCAGGCTGGACTCTGTCCGGCTTCGCGCTGAACACGTTCACGTTCCCGGGGAGCACCAGTATTCCCGCCGGCGGCTACGTGGTCGTGGCGAATGACGCGGCACTGCTTCAGACGCTCACCGGCTACTCGACTCCTCACCAGTGGGCCACCGGCAACCTCTCGAACGGCGGAGAGACCGTGATCCTGACCGACAACGTGTCGGCCGAGGTCGATAGGGTCTCGTACGACGATGCGCCGCCGTGGCCGACCGCCCCCGACGGCACCGGACCGTCTCTGGAGCTGGTCAACCCCGCTTTCGACAACGCCTCAGCGCTCGTGTGGGCCGCATCCGTTGCCGACCACGGGACGCCCGGAGCCCAGAACAGCACCTTCAGTGACAGCCCGATCGTGCAGAGCGAGTCGCCGGCGCGGCTCTCGATCGTAGATACGCTGCCGACCGTCTCGGTGACCTTCTCCGAGCCGGTTCAAAACGTCGCGGCCGGAGATCTGTCGGTCAACGGCTCGGCCGCCACCAGCGTCTCGGGTACGGGCGCGGGACCCTACGACTTCAGCGGTTTCGCGGCACCGACGACGGCACCGATCGTGGTCGATCTGGCCGCGGGCACCATCCAGGATCTCGACACCAACGCATTCGGCGGTGCGAGCTGGCTCTACCCCAACGTCGTGATCAACGAGCTGCACTACCATCCGGCCGACCCTGACGGCGACGCCGAGTTCATCGAGGTGCTCAACGCGGGCTCCATCCCGGCCGACATCTCGGGCTGGGTGCTCGATTTCGGCCCGGTCCTGTTCCAGTTCCCGGCTGCCACGACGCTTCCCGCAGGTGGCGTGACCGTTACGGCCATGGACCCGGCGCTGCTTCAATCCCTGACGGGGTACCTGGCGCCGCACCAGTGGCTCGCCGGTGCTCTGTCGAACGGCGGCGAGCTGGTCACGCTCAGCCTCAGTCTCGGTGTCGAGGTCGATCGCGTGGACTACGGTGACCAGAACAGCCCACCGTGGCCGGCCGAGCCGGACGGCCAGGGGCCGTCGCTCGAGCTGATCCACCCGAGTCTCGACAACACACTGCCGCTGGCGTGGAAAGCGTCCGCGGGCGCCAACGGAACCCCGGGCGCGACGAACAGCACCTTCGACGCCGGGCCCATCGTCATCGCCGAGTCGCCGGCGCGAGGAGCGCTCATCGGCGCAGGGTTGACGGAAGTCTCGGTGACCTTCCACGAAGACGTGACGGGTGTCGTGGCGGGTGATCTGATCATCGACGGCGCGGCCGCCACCGGAGTGACCGGTTCCGGCGCGGGCCCGTACGTCTTCACCGTCCCCGCTCCGACGAGTGACCAGGTGCCCGTCACCCTCGGGCCCGGGGCGATTCAGGACCTCGACCTCAACCCGTTCTCGGGTGACTCGTGGCAGTACCTCCTCGCCTTACCGGACGTCGTGATCAACGAGCTGCACTACCATCCGGCCGACGCCGCCGTCGGTGCGGGGGAGGATCCTGAGCGGCTGCAATTCTTGGAGCTTTACAACAACGGCTTTGCGACCGTCGACTTGACGGGTTGGCGTCTGACCGACGGGGTCAGCTTCGATTTCCCCGCCGGCATCTCGATCGCCGCGGGTGAGTACGTCCTGGTCGCCAAGGATGGGGTCTTCCTGAACGCGACGGTCCTGACGATTCCCGTCGCTACCCAGATCTTCGACTGGGACGGGGGCGATCTCGAAAACGGCGGCGAGGCCGTTCGGCTGACCGACCCCTTCGGTAACACGATCGACCTCGTCGAATACAACGACGAGGGTGTCTGGCCCGATGGCCCGGACGGAACCGGCCCGTCGCTCGAGCTGATCAACCCGAACCTGCTCAACCAGTACGCGTTTTCGTGGGAGTCCTCTTCGGGCACCAACGGTACCCCCGGTGAGCAGAACAGCATCTTCAACATCAATCCGGCGCCCGTGATTGCCGCCGTGAACCATGACCCGCCGATTCCGGCGGGCGGCGCTGCCGTCACCATCACGGCTCGAGCGTTCGACGCCAGCCCGTTTCCGGTCAGCAATGTGCAGGTCTGTTCTCGCCAGGACCAGAGTCCGACCGTGGGCTACACCTGCGTGGCGATGGCGGATAACGGCCTGAGCGGCGACGGCGCGGCAGGGGATGGCGTCTATGGCGTCACCCTTGCGGGCCTGGCCAACGGCCAGCGGATGGACTTTGCCATCGCGGCCAGCGCCGGCGGCGGGTTGACGATCTCGCCGCGCGGTCACAACTGCGGCTTGATTCCGGGCACGGCCAACTGCGCCGGAGCCAATCCCGCGCAGGTCTACCTGATCAAGTTCTCCGACGACCCGATTCCGACGGACTTCCCGTCGTATCACAACATTACGACGCAGAACGTCTGGAACCTGCAACAAGCCCACAACAAGACCGAGTACGACGCCACCATGGTGCATTGCCAGACGGACGGCTCGTGCGAGATCCACTACAATGTCATCGAGCGGTACCGCGGCCGGACCAGTCTCAACCGGCACCCACACTCGTACAACGTCCAGTACCCCAACAATCCGGTTCAGTCGGAAATGGGCTTCCCGGTCTCGACCATGCTGCTGTTGGGTATGAATCCCCACCGGCAGGCGCTGAGCCATGGCCTGTTCGAAGGCGCTGGTCACCTGGCTCCGCGTACACAGTTCGTGCGAGTCGTCAGGGACCCGTCCCCGCACGACGGCACAGGTTATCGAGACTGGGTCTACCTCAACTCCGAACGGGTTGACGACGATTTCATGCGTTCGCAGGGCGGGGCGGTCACGCCCACGCGCTGGCCCGACCGCTGCAGTGTCAGCGACACCATTTGCACGACGAACCTCGATTGTCCCGGGGCAGAAACCTGCGACAACTCCGATCGAGGCAACGCCTACCGCGGCCGCGGCGACGCCGACTTGAGATACGAAGGGCCGGCGGTGGGGCCCCCTCCGTGCGACGGTGCCTACAGGCTACCGTGCGGAAGCGAGCTCGGCGGCTACCAGAAGGTCTCCAACGAAGATGCAGACGACTGGACCGATCTGATCAACCTGACGGACGCACTGACCTGTTCGTCGGGCGACGGCGGATCGATCTGTGTCGAGAACAACATCTATGACGAGACCTACGAATCGATCCTGCCCAACCACATCGACGTCCAGCCATTCGCGGCGTGGTTTGCCATGCACAATCTGCTAGTCAACACCGAGGGTGGGATCTATCGCGATACCGGGGACGACTACTACGTCGCCTTCCAGCCGAGCCTCGATCACGGGAGGATGATCGCGTGGGACCTGGACGCAACCTTCGGGTCCGACTACAACCAGACCATCTGGCGGACGAACGTCGACCCGGTGGAGCGAGTCATCGAGCGCAACGCGGTCGCCGGCTACTTCATCGGAGAGCTGTGCCGCCTGTTGACCGATGGATTCAGCGTGGCGGAGATGGACGCCGCCATCGATGCCCTCCCGGACGCGACCTTCAGCCAACTTCAGTCCACGGAGAACCAAGGTGGCGGCCCGAGGACCAAGCAGGGAATGAAGGACTGGGTTGCGAATCGACACAACGGCATTCTGAATCAGATTTCGACCCAGACCACGCTGACCGGCGTCCCGGCGAGCCCCTACACCGATCCCAACCCGGTGATCGCGCTCAGCGGCAGCCTAAATCAGTGCGGCGCGCGCAGGGTGCTGGTCAATGGTGCCGAGGCCGACCAATACCAGATCTTCACCCAGAGCTTGCCGGCGACCTGGTCCCACAGCTTTACGCTGGTGCCCGGTCTCAACAATATCGTGGTCCAGACGGTCGACCACGACGGCATCGTGATTGATAGTGCGTCGGACTCCATCATCTACAGCCCGCCCGGCTCGGGCGGGGAACCGGATAGCGTGAAGGTGTCCATGCCGACGCGGATGGTCAACAGCAAGACGTTGACGCTGAGGGCGGACATCCTCGATGCCATCGGCCAGATCCACTGGCAGACCTGGACGGAAGTCGGCATCGTCTCGGCCCGTCGGGTTTCCGATCAAACACCCGTGCCGACATCGGTGACCGTGTTCGAGACCCGCAACGCGGGAACGGGTGCGGGCGGGCCCGGTCCGGACGAGATCCGGTTCTACAACGGCGTGGGGAACGTCTCAATAACCCTGGACGATCCCGCCTCGGTTGCCGGCGAGGATATCGAGATCTCGGTCGACGTCTTGGGCCTCACCGGATCACAGGTGGTCACGGTTCTCGACGAAAACGCCGCGGGGCTCTTTACTACGGTCTCAGGAACGCTTTCGGGCGCGGTGACCTGGGGGCCCTCGGACGGGGTGATTCACTTGACCGACGACGTCACGGTCGGCAGCGGAAGCACGCTGATCATCGACCCCGGCACGCTGGTCATGGTTGACGCCGGACCGGCCAACGACGGCACGGGGATCTTCCTGAACGGCGGCGGCAGCATCCAGGCTAACGGCACCGAAGCCGAGCCAATCATGTTCTTCCCGACGAGCGGGGCGGCAGCTTTGGTGCTTCCGCAAACCCAGCAGAACAACTACGCGTCGTGGCGAGGCATCGTGCATCTGGGATCCGGCAGCTCGTCCTATGCCCATGTCTTCCTCGTGGGAGCCGGAAACGGCCCGACGGGGAGTCACCCTCGGTCTGGAGTTCTTCGGATGGAGAACACCCACTCCGTAACGATGACCGACTGTGTCGTCGCCGACGTTCCCGGAAAGGGGATGTTCGTCCTCGGTGATAACGACGTCACGCTGCAGCGCAACTCGTGGTCGCGAATCGGTTACGGCGGTGAATGCCTGGGCGGTGGTCACAGCCTTTTGATCGAGGACTCCTGGTTCACCAGGATCGGCTACGGTCCGGAGGCGGTGGACCTGGATGGCGACATCTTCCACCTCGACAACGGCAGTGCCACTCAGATCATCCGACGCTCCGTTCTCGCCGACTGCGGCGACGACATGATCGACCATAGTGGGGCGAACCCGGTGGTCGAGGACACCTTGATCTGGGACGCCGACGACAAGTGCGTCAGCCTCTCGGGAGGCGGCAGCGTCACGTTCAACAACGTGCTGGTCTTCGGCATGCCCCTCGGCGTCAACGGGGCCGGCGGTATCCTCAACCACGTCACGATCAACGTTTCAGGCACTCCCATGGGTGCGCCCATCAGCGTCGACAATTCGATCATCTGGCCTCAGGGCATGAACACCGGCGCGTGCAATGGGAACATCAACTACACGCTGGCCGGCACCACGGGTCACGTGGCTTGCGGAACGGGCAACTTGTCCGCGAACCCTTTGTTCCAGGATACCGGCAACTACGATTACAGCCTGCAGGCGGGCTCCCCGGCAGCGAACGCCGGCCCAACCGGGGGTCGAATCGGATGGCTCGGATTCCCCTACGGTTCGGTTTGCGTCAACGACGTTGACTGCGACGACAGCAATGCCTGCACTCTCGACACTTGCGACGCGGGAGCCTGCGTGGCCACTCCGATCGCCGGCTGTCTACCGTGCGTCGGGGACGGCGAGTGCGACGACGATGATCCCTGTACTGTCGACACCTGCAGCGCCGGTATTTGTGCCTACGCTCCGGGGAACGACGGCGCGACCTGCAACGACGGCTGGAGCTGCACGATCACGGACGTCTGTGCGTCCGGAACGTGTGCAGGCACCGAAAGCTGTCCTCTGGGACAAGCCTGCGACGCCTCCGGAGTGTGCACGGTACTGCCGACCTCGCTCGTCTTCAGTGACGATGGGAGCTATGCGGGTACCCAGGACACGTTCGTCCGGCAGGCGGCGGCCACGACCGTTCACGGGGCTCTCGAGGCGTGGGAATGGGACGGGCAGGACCCGGATCCCAACCAGAACATCGGCCTGATCCGATTCGACGACATCGTGGGCGCCGGTCCAGGGTTCATTCCGCCTGGAGCCACGGTCACCTCGGCGACGCTGACGATCACCGTTTTTGATCCGAGCGCCAACGCGGCGGGGAGCGTGCACCGCGCGTTGCTCGACTGGGACGAGGCGACGACGACCTGGAACAATCTCGGACTCACCGCCGGCGCCAGCGCGGGAGAGGACTACGACGCTACCTCCGTGGGCGACGCTCCGGTCGCCAACGGAACCTGGAACCTCGACATCACGGCTAGTGTTCAGGCCTGGGTCGATGACCCGGCGAGCAACTTCGGCTTCGTGTTCGTGCCGGCTGTCGGCAGCAACGACGGTGTACAGGTGCGTTCGAGCGAGTTCGCGACGCTCGCCGACCGTCCGGCCCTGAGCGTCGAGTTCCATGTGGCCGGCTGCGACGACGACGGCGACTGTAACGACGGCCTGGCCTGCAACGGCGTGGAGACTTGCGACCTCGGTACGAGTCTCTGCCTGCCGGGTGTCCCGGTGGTTTGCGACGACGGTGTGAGCTGCACCGAGGATAGCTGCGTCGAGCCGACCGGGGCCTGCAACTTCGCGCCGAACGACGGCTTGTGCGACGACAGCAACGTCTGCACGAACAATACGTGCGACGCCCTGCTGGACTGCCAGACGGTCAACAATACCGATCCCTGCGACGACGGCGACCTGTGCACCGAGAACGACATCTGCGGCGGTGGGGCCTGCTTGGCGGGTTCCGCGGTCGATTGTAGCGACGGTGTGTCCTGCACGACCGATTCGTGCGACTCGGGCGTGGGTTGCCAGAACGTTGACAACTGCCCGGGCGGAGAGGTTTGCAACCTCGTGTCGGACATCTGTGAGGAACAGGTCGGACCGCAGCCCGGCGATGTGATCATCTCCGGTTTCTCGCCCCACCCGGAGCCCGAGTGGATCGAGCTGTTCAACACCACCAACCAGCCGGTCGTTCTGGATACGATGTCGCTGGTCACCCGGCTCGACATCGGCACGGGCGACGGTACGGTGGAGATCGAGTGGGCGCTCGGGGCCGACCCGACGGGGATGACGATCCCGGCCCACGGTTTCTTCCTCGTCGGTGAAGCTACGGTTTCGCCGGCCCCGGACCTCGTGGACGTGCTGGATCTGGCCACGGGCGAGGGCGGTAGCGCCGAGCGGGCGATCTCCATCGAGCTGGTGCTCGACGGTGTTCACCAGGACTACGTGGTGTACGGGCGACACGACGGATCGACCCCGGCAGGCGAGCTGCCACCGGGCGACATTTCGTTTGACGGGGCGTCCTGGCCGCGGACCGAGGTGGTCCGGACGGTCACCGGAGCCCTGCCCATCGGGTCGTTCGCGGAGGGCCCGACGCAACGTCTGTCGGCGGACGATCTGTACGCCGGCTACGCCGTGGAGGGCTTCTACACGGATGAGGCCGCTCTCTCCGGCACCTTCCCCGTGGGTGTGTGGACCAGTGCGCACAGCATCGCCAATTCCGGAACGCCACGCAACTCCGCTTCGGCGACGGTTCCGCCACCGGTAGCCGTCTGCGTGAACGACGGCGACTGCGACGACACCCTTTTCTGTAACGGTGTCGAGACCTGCAACCTCTCCACAAATCTCTGCGAAGCCGGGACGCCGCCTGTTTGCGCGGATGCCGTGACCTGCACGGTGGACACGTGCAACGAGACCACGGACTCGTGCGACAACCTCCCCAGCGATGGACTGTGCGACGACAGCAACGTCTGTACCGACGACACGTGCGACGTGTCTCTGGATTGTCAGTACGTCAACAACACGTCCTCCTGCGAGGATGGCAACCTGTGCACCGAGAACGACGTCTGCTCGGGCGGCACCTGCGGCTCGGGCTCCGCGGTCGACTGCGACGACAGCGTCGCCTGCACGGACGATTCGTGCGATTCGGGCAGTGGCTGTCTCAACGTGGACAACTGTCCCGCGGGTGAGAACTGCAATGTGACGACGGGAGTCTGTCAGATTGCGCCTCTCTCGGATCCGCTGCCGATCGTTCTGGGCGACGAGTGGCGCTACCTTATTAATACGGCCGGTGAGCCCGATCCGGCTTGGCGCAACATCGGCTTCGACGACTCTCTGTGGACTCCGGGGCCCGGTGGCATCTGCTACGGCACCGACTGCGCTACCGAATGCAGTTCCGACGTCGCAGCGATGCAGAACAGCAGCGCCACGACTTACTACCGGCGCGAGTTCCACATCGACAATCCCGCGGCCGTGCAGTCGCTCACGCTGACGATCACGTACGACGACGCGTTCGTGGCCTTCATCAATGGAGTGGAGGTAACGAGAAGCAACGTCTGGGGCGACTGCAGCGTGACGACGACGACCGTGTGTCAGGCCGACGTGGACTGTCCGGGAGGGGAATCCTGCTTGATCCCGACCTACGATCGGTTAGCAGGCAACCCGCCGGGTGACGGTGCCGGCAACCATGAATGCAATACGGGGGGCTCCGGCGGTCTCGGAGGCGACGAGGTGTTCGACATCTCGGCAGCCATCGCGAACCTCGTGCCGGGTACCAACGTGATCGCGATCCAGGGGCACAACCTGACCCTGGGCAGCACGGATTTCGTCCAGTCGCCCAAGCTGACCAGCGTGGAGACTGCGATCTGCACGGCCGACATCGATTGCGACGACACGCTGTACTGCAACGGTACCGAGACCTGCGACATCCCCAGCGGCAACTGCGTCGCGGGCACACCGCCCGTCTGCACGGATACGGTGGGGTGTACGGTCGATACGTGTAACGAGACCACGGATTCCTGTGACAACGTGCCGACCGATTCGCTTTGCGACGACAGCAATGTCTGCACGGACAACACGTGCGACGCCCTGCTGGACTGTCAAACCGCGAACAACACGGCCTCCTGCGAGGATGGCAACCTGTGCACCGAGAACGACGTCTGCTCGGGCGGCACCTGCGGTTCGGGCTCTGCGGTCGACTGCGACGACAGCGTCGCCTGCACGGACGACTCGTGCGATTCGGGCAGTGGCTGTCTCAACGTGGACAACTGTCCCGGCGGCCAGACGTGCAACCTGACGACCGGCATCTGCAGTACGGGACCGGTCGTGCTGGTCTTCCAGGACGACGACACCACCTATACCGGCACCCAGGATGCGTTCCTGATGGAGTCGGAGCCCGACCTGACCCACGGAACGCTGGTCGACACGTGTCCCGGCAACGCGACTTCGGGCCCGGGCCCATGCGATAACTTCGAGTGGGACGGATCCGATCCGGGCACGACACTTCAGCAAAACATCGGGCTGATTCGCTTCGATGACATCGTGGGTCTGGGTGCCGGCCAGGTTCCTCAGGGGAGCACGGTCCTGTCGGGGACGCTGACGATAACGCTCTGGGATGCAAGCGTCAATCCACCGGCGGACATCCACGTTTCCCTCGTGGACTGGGATGAGACGACAACGACCTTCAACAACTTCGGTGGCGAGGCCGGGGTCCAGCCGGACGAGCTGGGCGCCGACGTGGGGGATGCACCCATCGCCCTCGGCACACACGTCATCGACATCACATCCACCGTCCAGGGGTGGGTCGACGCTCCGTTGAGCAACTTCGGCCTGATCATTGCGCCGATTCCCAACGACGGCGCGATCGTTCGGTCGAGCGAGTACGCCACCGTGGCCGAGCGGCCGATCTTGACCATCGAGTACGAGCAGAACATCGTTTGCACGGCCGACATCGATTGCGACGACACGCTGTACTGCAACGGTACGGAGACGTGCGACATCGGTAGCGGCAACTGCGTCGCGGGCACGCCGCCCGTCTGCGCGGATACCGTGGGTTGTACGCTCGATTCGTGTAACGAGACCACCGATTCCTGTGACAACGTGCCGACCGATTCGCTTTGCGACGACAGCAATGTCTGCACGGACAACACGTGCGACGCCCTGCTGGACTGTCAGATTGCGAACAACACGGCCTCCTGTGAGGACGGCAACCTGTGCACCGAGAACGACGTTTGTGCCGGCGGAGCCTGCCAGGCCGGTTCCGCGGTCGATTGCAGCGACGGTATCACCTGCACGGATGACTCGTGCGACTCGGGCCTGGGCTGCCAGAACGTGGACAACTGCCCGGGTGGCGAGGTCTGCAACCTGGGGACCGGTATCTGCGATGTGGTGGTCGGACCGCAGCCCGGCGACATCATCATCTCCGGCTTCTCACCGAGTGGGACCCCCGAGTGGATCGAGCTGTTCAACACGACCGGCCAGACGATCTCCCTCGAGAACCTCAACCTCCTCGCGCGGGTCGACGAGGACCCCGGGGACGGAGTCCTCGACCTCGAATGGCAGCTTGCCGGGGTCGCGGGGCTCGATCTGACTGGATTGAGTATCGCGCCGTACAGCTTCTTCTTGGTCGGCGAAACCGCTACCTCGCCCGCACCCGATGTCGATGTGGGCGCGGACGGAATGAACCTGGCTACCGGCGAGGGCGGCCCGAACGAGCGGGCCATCTCGCTAGAGGTGACGATCGACGCCGTACCGGTGCACATGGACTACGTGGTGTACGGCTGGCACAACGGTTCGAACACCGCAGCGATCCCACCCGGCGATCTGGCCTTCGACGGAGTGACATTCCCGAGGATCGAGGTCACTCGCGCCGTCATGGGCACAACCAGCTTCACCGAGGGCCTGCTGCAGCGCCTCTCTCAAGACGACCTCCACGCGGGGTACGCCATCGAGGGTTACTACACCGACGACACCTTGGGTGGCACCGGATTCCCGCCCGGCGTCTGGACGTCGAGCCTCCACCCCGGTTCGACTCTGACGCCACGCAACTCCTCCTCGGCGGCGGTTCTGCCGCCGGCAGTTGACTGCGTGGACGACAACGACTGCGATGACCTGCAGTTCTGCAATGGTGCCGAGACCTGCAACCTCTCCACGAACCTCTGCGAGGCCGGCACGCCGGTGGACTGCGACGACACCGTGGCCTGCACGGTGGACTCGTGCAACGAGGGGACGGACGCGTGCGACAACACGCCGGACGACGGCGCGTGCAACGACGGCAACATCTGTACGGACGACTCCTGCGATCTGGTTGCCGACTGTCAATACGTCAACAACACCTCTCCTTGCGAGGACGGCGATTTGTGCACCGGGCCGGACTTCTGCACCGGCGGTGCGTGCATCACGGGAGCGACCGTCGATTGCGACGATCTGATCACCTGTACCGACGATTCGTGCAACTCCGGGACGGGCTGTCAAAACGACGACAATTGCCCGGTGGGTGAGACCTGCAACACGGGTCTGGATATCTGCGAGGCCGTGGCGACGGCGCCGCCGCTGCCCATAGTCCAGGGTGACACCTGGACCTACTTCAAGGGCACGGTCGAGCCGACCACCCCGATCGGCGCCCTGTCGTGGGCGCAGGTGGGCTTCGACGATTTGTTGTGGCTTAGCGGACCGTCGGGATTCGGGTATGGGGACATCAGCGCTCCGAATACGCTGCTGACCGACATGCAGAACGGCTACAACAGTGTCTACTTCCGGCGCGAGTTCAGCATCACCAATCCAGCCGCGGTCGACTCGCTGATCCTGACGGTGGACTACGACGACGCCTTCGTCGCCTACATCAACGGCGTTGAGGTCGTCCGGACCGCAGGTCTGCTGGCCGACGGTGACGGCACGCCTCAGGGTGTCCCGCCGCTGTTCAACCAGCTGGCGAACTTCCCCACCAGCACGTCTCCGGGCGGCGACCAGAACCACGAGTCGTCCGGCGGCAGCAGTGCTCCGATCAATCCGCCGCAGAACTACGACATCGGTCTGGGCACGACGACCCCGACACCGCCCGCAGGGGTAACGTCGGGTACCTTCGTGGTCTACGGCGGTACGCTGGCCAGCTTGCTGCAAGCCGGGAACAACGTCATCGCCATTCACGGACACAACGTCACTTCGACCAGCTCGGACTTCGTCATCGTCCCGACGCTCGACGCTACATTCGATGCGGGGTGCACCGTCGACGAGGACTGCGACGACGGCGAGGACTGTACCGACGATACCTGTAACACCGGGACCGGCGAGTGCGTCTTCACGCCTGACGACTTGAACGCCTGCACCGACGGCGAATCATGTACCGACGACGCCTGTGTGGCGGGTGCCTGCATCAGCACGCCGAACGACGGTAATTCCTGTACCGACAGTGTGGCCTGCACCAACGACGCCTGTTCGACGGGAACCTGTCTCAGCACCGACAACTGCACCGGTGGCCAGGTCTGCAACGTCGGCACGGGTATCTGTGAGACCCCGGTCTCTCTCCAGGCCGGTGACGTGATCATTTCCGGCTTCCAGCCCAGCGGCACCGACGAGTGGGTCGAGCTGTTCAATACAACCACCTCCGCGGTGTCGTTGGACAGCCTCGAGCTGATCGTTCGCATCGACACGAATGGAGACGGCAGTGCCACGATCGACTGGCAGCTGCCGGCCGGCCTGCTGACCGGGGCGACCATCGCGCCGCAAGGCTTCTTCCTGCTGCGCGAGGGTGCCGGGCCTCCTGCCGGTGACCTGACCGGAGCACTCGACTTCGCGACAGGCGAGGGCGGCACGCGAGCGATCAGCCTCGAACTGGTCATCGAAGGCGCCCACATGGACTACCTGGTCTACGGCCTGAACACCGCGGAGCCCGGTGGCACCGCGGACGTACCTCCCGGAGACCTGTCGTTCGACGGCGTGACCTTCCCGAGGACGGAGGTGATTCGTTCCTGCGCGCCGTTGAGCGCGGGGCAATGCAGCGCCAGTCCTCCGAACTACTCCGAGGGCGCGGTGCTGCGCCTCACCGACACCGCCCTTTACGCCGGATATGACGTCGAAGGCTACTTCACCGACGAGACGGCCCTGCTCAGCGGATTCCCCAACGGAGTGTGGACCAGCGATCACACGACCACGACCGTCAGCGATCCGCGGAACTCGGGATCGCCCACCGTGCCGCCACCCACCGGAACGCCGTGCACGCTCGATTCCGAGTGCACCGACAACGACGTCTGCAACGGCGTCGAGACGTGCAACCTCGGCACCGGCTTCTGTCAGAATGGCACGGCGCTGGTGTGCAACGACGGCAACGTCTGCACGGACGATTCGTGCGACCCGATCGCCGGCTGCGAGACGACGAACAACACCGATCCCTGCAACGACCTCAACGCCTGTACCTCCGGCGACGTGTGCGGCGCCGGCGTTTGCCTGGGAGTCCCGATCAGCTGCGACGACACCGTGTCTTGCACCGACGACTCCTGCGACACGCTGCTGGGCTGCCAGAATGTCGACAACTGCCCGGGGGGGCAGGCCTGCAACCTGGGCACCGGCATCTGCGAGTCCGGTCCGGTGATTCTGACGTTCCAGAACGACGGAACCTACACCGGAACTCACGACACCTTCTTGATGGAATCCGATCCGGACGTGGTCAAAGGCGCTCTCGAGGACTGGGAGTACGATGCAGAAGACCCCGCTCCCAACCAGAACATCGGTGTGTTGCGCTTCGATGGCATCGTCGGGCTGTCCGCCGGTCAGATCCCGCAGGGCACGACGATCACCTCGGCAACCCTGACCCTCGAGGTCTTCAATCCGAGCGTCGTGCCCGAGGGCGAGATCCGTCTGGCCCTCGTCGGTTGGGACCAGGCTACGGCGACCTGGAACAACTTCGGTGGCGAGGCCGGGGTGCAGCCCGATGAGGTCGGAGCCCTGGTGGCCCTGGGCCCCATCACCAATGGCTCTCACGACATCGACGTCACGACCGCCGTCCAGGGGTGGGTCGACAATCCGGCCACCAACTTCGGCCTCCTCTTCGTTCCTCAGGCCATCGACGGCTTGCAGATGCGCTCAAGCGAGTACGTCGCCGATCCGAGCGTCCGGCCCAAGCTGACCGTCGAGTACGTCGACGCGGGTGCCGTGGCCCAGATGACATGCTCGCTTTCCAGCACCACGGTGGCGCCGAACGGCAGCGTCGACCTCGAGGTCTTCCTGGAGAGTCCCGGCGGCGACGTGGACGTCCGCGGTTACCAGACCCAGATCCAGATCGCGCTGACTTCGGGATCGGGTAGCGCGAGCGTGCCCTGTCCCGGGGGCGTCTTCATCGACGAGGCGCGGTCGGATTACCTCTTCTTTGGCGAGACCGACGTCAGCTGGGCGGCGACCTGCTCGTTGCTGCGGGCCTCGGCGTCGAAGCTGTCGGGGAGCACCACTGTCGGAGCGTCGTCCGTTTACCTGTCGGAGTACACCGTCGAGGTAGCCGCGGGTACGACCGCAGGAACGACCTTTGATATCTCGTTCGTAGCCTCCCCCGGCTCACGGCTGGCGGACGCGAGCTCGCAGGAGCTTCCCGTGACCTTCGGCCCGGTCTGCACCCTGACGGTTCAGGGTTGCGGTCTGGACTCCGAGTGCGATGACGGGAGCCTCTGTACGACGGATACCTGCAACGCTGGAACCTGTGAGAACGTGCCCATCGATTGCTCGGGCGCCGGTGATCAGTGCAACGACGGGGTCTGCAACCCCGGAACGGGTCTCTGCGAGTCGCAGCCGGCCAACGAGGGTCTGACCTGCGACGACCTCGATGCCTGCACGATTGGCGACGTCTGCACCGGTGGCGTCTGCAGCGGTCCGCCACTGAATTGCACCGACGCAAGCGCCTGCACCAACGATGCCTGCGTCGCCGGGATCTGCGTCTACACGCCGAGCGGCGTCTGCAGTCTCGAAGGTGACATCTTCTACTATCGTGACAACACGGCCGGAGGATTCGAGCCCAGCGCCAAGGGTGTGCCGAGCGTCGACATCGATATCGACCAGGACATCGTCGCCGACACCACTTCGGTTTCCGGCGGTGCCTACGTCCTGCCAGCGGCGGGCTCGCCCCTCCTTGTCGAGACGATGGACAAGTTCGGAGTCTCGACGATCTCTGATCACAACGGTGCGATCTCATCGTTCGACGCATCGTTCATCGCACAACACGCGGTGGGTATCGGTACTCCGCTTTCTGCAAACCAGCTCGTCGCCGGCGATGTTTCGGGCAACGGCTCGGTGACGTCGTTCGATGCGGCGCAGGTCGCGCAGTTCGCGGCGGGTCTGCTACCGGGCAACCACTTCCAGGTGGCCTTCAATGGCGGTTCCGACTGGGCGTTCTTCCGTTGTGACAACTACGTCGACGCGTCCAACCAGGACTGCGGCCCGCCATCGTACCTCCACGATCCGCTCACGGCTTCCGAGCTCGACGACGATTTCCACGCCGTCCTGTACGGCGACGTGACGGGCAACTGGCTTCCGGCGACGGACGGTTCGCGGGCGACCCGGGTCGATCCGACCAGCGAGCTCGTGCTGCGGCCGACCGATCGGGAGGCCGAGGTGCGACAGCAAGACCAGGCGCTTGGCGAGCAGCTGCGCAACGCCGAGTGGGCGGACCGTTTGGCGATTCTCGAGCAGCTTCCGGACGGGACGCTTCTGTCGGGTGTCGAGCTCGAGCTCGTCCCGACAACGATGGAGGTCGTCGACGGTGTCAGACGGCAGACATATCTCGTCGAGATGCGCAACGGTGACGGCATCCAGGGCCTGGACCTCGAGATCAGCTATGCATCCGCGGAGGTGCGGGTTGTGGATGTAAGAACCGGCGAGGCGGCGGCCGATTTCAACCTGCTTTCCAATGGCGTGCCCGGGGCCCACAGGATCGCGCTGTACGGCGTGCTACCCTTGCAGGGCACGGGGACCATGCTCGAGATGACCGTCGAGATGCCGTTGGGCGTCGGGAAAGTCGGGCCGTTCGAGGTCTCGGCGCTGGCGAACGAGCGGTCGATTCCGGTGAGAGTCCAGAAGGGGCATCGGGCTCTCGAGACGGTGACGCCGCGCCGTTTGAAGGTTGAGTAGTCGAACCGAACCTGCAGTGCGGACGGCACCGGCGGTGCCGTCCGCACTCGCGGTACCATCGTCCAGCTCAGGCGGAGGGATACGTTCCATGGTGCGTTATGGCATGGGTCGAGAACGGTGGCTCGTTTTCGCGACGGCAGTCCTGCTCGTGGTCGTCGTCGGGGCGCCGGGCTTGGCCGTGGCCGGCGATCGCGTCAGCGTACCAGGCCAACGGGACGTGGCCGTCGGGTCGCTCGTGGTCGTCCCCGTCGAGGCAAGCGCGGAGTTGGGCATCGAATCGGCGAGCTTCGGACTCGAGTATTCCGGGGATCTGTTGACGCCGCTTGCCGTCTACACGACGCCGCTGACGCGCGATTTCGATCTGGGCTTCGATCTCGAGACGCCGGGCGACGTATCGGTCGAAATCCGCGGCCGGCAACCACTGTTCGAATCCGGCGCAATCGTCTGGGTGCTGTTCCGTAACCACGGTGCCGTTGGCGATCGTACCGAGTTGACCCTTCACGATGTGTTGCTCAACGACGCCGACTCCGCGGTCCTGAAATCGGGTTATGTCGAGCTCGACGCCGGGCAGGTCGTGTTGAGCTTCGCGACGGATCTGACCGCTGCCACGGAAGAGGTGTTTACCGCGACGATGTCCGCCGACGACGTGACCGGAATTCTGGCCATGGACATCAGGGTCGAATATGATCCCCTCGTACTTCAGGCACTCAGCGTCGTTCGTACTCCGATCAGCCAGAGCTTCACGCTCACACCGAATCTGAACACTCCGGGCGTCATCCAGATCTCTCTATTCGGGACTCAGCCGTTGGCCGGATCGGGACCGCTTCTCGATATCGACTTCGAGGTCGTCGGCTCGACGGGCCAATCGACTCCCATCGATCTGGTGAGCGCCGGTGTCAACGAGGGCGCGATCGTCGCTGTTTTTGAGGACGGGTTCTTCAGCGTCTGTGATGGTACCGACGCCGACGGCGACACCGTCAGCCTTTGCGAGGGGGATTGCGACGACGACGATGGCGGTCGCTTCCCCGGCAATCCGGAGATCGGCTGCGACGGCATCGATCAAGACTGCGACGCTCTGACCTCGGACATCCTGGACGGTGATAACGACACCTTCGCGTGTGATCTGGACTGCCGAGACGACATTCCGTCGATCAATCCTGGTGCGGAAGAGGTCTGCGATGGGATCGACAACGACTGCGACCTTGGTATCGACAATGTCCCGCCTCCGGTGGATCTCGTTCAGGTCGACGGGATCGACGAGGCGGGTCCGACGCTGTCCTGGCCCGCGGTGGCGGCGGCGACGGGATACGATGTGCTGCGAGGCAACCTGAGCGACCTGCGCTCCAGCGGTGGCGACTTCACCCAGGCTACCGAGATCTGCCTAGCCGATGACGCGACCGATACGTTCATCGACGACACCGCTAGTCCGCCGGCATCAGACGGGTTCTGGTACCTGGTCCGGCCCGCGAATTGTGGCGGCAGCGGAAGCTATGAGAGCGACGGGGTCTCACAGGATGGCCTGCGCGACGTCGAGGCCAACGCTTCACCGCAGTCTTGCAACTGAACGGTGTGAAGAAGATCGATGACGAAAGGCTGAAGAAGGTCTAGCGAGGAAACGGAAAGCAGTCGTGCGATTCACAAACGCTCACTCAAGATTCGAGTGCAAGTACATCATCAGCCCGTTCGTGGTCGAGGATGTGCGGTCCTTTATCCGGCCGTTCATGCAGCCTGATTCCTACGCCATCCACTACCCGGATTGCACCTATCCGATCTGCACCCTCTACCTCGACTCTCCCGATCTGCAGTTGTACAGTCAGGTCCTGGCCGGGGAGAAGAACCGCTTCAAGCTCCGGGTTCGCTCTTACTCGGACGATCCGAAGACGCCGGTATTCTTCGAAGTCAAGAGGAGAATGAACCAGATCGTTCTCAAGCGAAGGGCGAAAGTCGATCGCGAAGCGTCCCGAGAGCTCTTGACGCAGGAAAGCCCCAGAATTCCGGTCGGGTTGATGGACAAGCTCATGCCCGAGCTGGACGAGTTCACGAGCTACAAGCTGTTGATCAGCGCAAAGCCCGTTGTCAGGGTGGGATACATGCGGGAGGCCTACGAGTCCAGGACCGGTGACCCGGTTCGGGTGACCTTCGACACCCAGCTCCGGCATGCCGTGACCTTCGACGACAACCTCTCCCATACCGAGGGGGACTGGCTGGAAACCCCTACCGAAGGTGTGATTCTGGAAGTCAAGTTCACGGATCGCTTTCCCCCGTGGGCTCGCGATATGGCAACCTTGTTCCAGTTGCGCCAGCGTTCGGTGCCCAAGTACGTGATGTCGGTGAATCGCGTCCTGTATGGTGCCCGGGCCCGGACCGTGTCGCTTGCCGGCTTCACGCTGCCGCCGCAACGGTATCAGGACATCATGAATGATTAAGACACCACGCGATCCTGCACGAGAGGCAAGATCTTGCGGAGATACAACATGATTTCGAACAAGACGCTAGCGGTGCTGTTCCTGTTGGCGGCGATCACGTCACCGGCCTTGGCCGTGGATCCGTGCCCCGCCAGCGCCGGGTGTATCGTCATCAACGAGATCATGTACGACCCGCCGGGTAATCCGGACATCGAGTACGTCGAGCTCTACAACAACTGTGGTGTGGCCGTCGACCTGACGAACTGGTATCTGCTCGACGACGGCGACATTCATGACAAGGCATACCTGGCGGGTACGCTGCAGCCGGGAGAGTACCTGGTCGTGGCGAACGTCTTGGCCTGGTTCCAGACTAAGTACCCCGGTGTGACGAACCTCAACCCCAACCCCTTCGATGACGACACGATTCCATCGGACCCCGAGGTGGGGTTTGTCCTGGGCGACGGCGGGGACCAGGCGAGGGTGTTCAACAACGCGGGCATCCTGCAGGACTGTGTTGCCTACAACGACACTTTTCCGTGGCGCTGCGAGCCGGACGGTAGCGGCCCGTCCCTGGAGCTCTACAACCCCGCGTTCGACAACACGCTACCGGGCGCCTGGTGGTACAGTACGAACGGGCCACCGGAAGGTACGCCCGGTGCGCAGAACACCGTCTTCACGCCGGACCAACCGCCGGTGATCTCCACGCTGTCGCGAGATATACCGTTGCCGACGAGCTCGGACACGGTGACCGTGACGTCGTTCGTCACGGATCAGATCGGCCTGTCGATGGTGGAGCTGATGGTGGACACGGGGTCCGGATTCGCGGCACGGTTGATGTTCGACGATGGCTTGCACGGTGACGGCCCCGCGGGTAACTCGACCTACGGTGCCTTTATCGATCCTCTGCCTGCACAGACGGTGGTGCGCTACTACGTCAGGGCAACTGACAGCGCAGCGCAAGAGTCCGCCTTCCCCTATTGCCTGGCCCAGGACCACAACGCCTACACTGTCGATCACACGCTTCCCGAGCTCGTGATCAACGAGATCGTCGCATCGAACCAGACGGGCCTCATCGATCCCGATGATCCGATTCCGGGTACGCGTGAAGATTGGATCGAGCTCAAGAACGCGGGTCCGGTAGCCGTCGATCTGAACGGCATGTTCATGGCGAACAGCCTCGTACAGTCGCTGGAGTGGGCGCTTCCGGAGGTGACCCTCGAGCCGGGAGATTACCTCGTAATCTGGGCCGACGACGATGCGGATCAAGGCGAGCTTCACACCAACTTCAAGCTCAACTCGAGCGAGGGCTCGGAGGTTGCGCTGTACGAGACCATCGATCACGGCAACGTGATGATCCACGGTTACCGTTTCGGCAAGCAGAACACGGACGTGGCCTACGGCTACTTTCCGGAGGACTCGGATGCCCCGGAGTATCTGACGACGCCCACGCCTGGAGCGAGCAACGAGACGTCCACACTGTACTCATCCGTCGTCATCAACGAGTTCTTGACGACCAGCGCACTGGGAGGCATCGACGACTGGGTCGAGCTATACAACCGTGGCACCCTGCTCGTGGATCTCAACGGCTACCACATCACCGACGAGCGAGACCAGCCGACCAAGTTCACCATGCCTCCGGGGGTGTTCATAAGCCCTGGTGCGCGCATCAGTCTCGACGAGACGATTCTGGGGTTTTCCTGGAGCTCGACCGGCGTGGAGGTGATTCAGGTGACCGACAACGCGGGCGGTGCGGTCGATTTCTACGACTATGGTCCGCAGTCAAACGACGTCAGCGAGGGACGCTTCCCCGACGGAACCGCCAACTGGCATTTCTTCGAAGACGACACGCACAGCCGGGGTTTCCCCAACGAGTGTGACGATCTAGTCCTCGATGCCGTGAACAACTTGAAGTTCGTGTCACCGATCGCGTTTACCTGGGACCCGGTTTCCGGAGCACAAGACTACGATACGGTCGCGGTGGATGTTGGCACGCTGAGAGGGTCGGCCGGAGATTACTCGTCGGCACTGATCGAGTGCACGCGGAATAACGCGGGCGGAACGCTGACCTGGGACGACACGACTCCTGGTGCGGGCAATGTCATCGGCTACCTGGTTCGCGCGACGAGCTTCTCTTGCGACTTCGGAACCTACGATGCGACGTCGCCAAGCCAGCAAGGCCCGCGGGACGCCGGCATCGCCGGTGCGGCGGAGGCCTGTCCCTGATGCGTTCAAGGCCGAATGCGAACCGCAGGGACGTCTGATCGACCTCCGTCGAGCAACTTGTGGCTGTCGATTCCGACCACGAACGACTGCTCGTTGGCCAGGATTTCCAGCTCCATCGGTTCCTTCCCGGCGGCTATCCGACGCTCCTCGAAGGTCAGCACGAACACATCCCCGGAAGTCCCCAGCGGCAAGAGGCTCCAGGCAGCTCCCCTGAAGACGTCGCCCGTGTCGTGAACGATCAGAGCGAACTCCCGCGTGAGGTCGGTCGCTTCGAGGCTCACGACCTCGACGCGTCGTGGATCGTAGCGGAACTTGACGTCGAGGGCCTGGATCGGCTCGCCTCCTCGCACCGCGATGACGATTCGGCGTATTCGGGCGTCGCCGGTCGGTTCCGGCTTCATCTCACGGGCGTGGAACGAAGTCCTCGGCGATAGCCTGGAAGTCGCCGGGTCGTCCAGACGCGGCAACGTGGCGGTACCAGCCAGTGCGAGCGCTCTTCGCCGATCTTCCAGCGTAGCTTCCATTTCGGCAAGGTCGCCGAACGACGCGGCATCGACACCTGCCGGTGTCCAGTTTCCGGTGACGTCACCGTAGAGTAACGCGAAGAAATCGTCCGACTCCGTCGCCAGGAGCGGATCGTGGACGTAGGGCGGAACGGTGCAATCCTGATTGTCCGCGGCCGCATAATTGTCACAACGGAAGTAGGCCCAATCCGAGTTCGCGGTCTCGGCAACCTCGAAATGCTCGATGAGCTGCACGGCATACTGGGAGACTCGAGCCGAGTCGAACGAAGTGATCGACCCGTTGCCGGAGACGTCTGCCGCCACCTGCTGGTTCGTCGACAGGTTGATCATCTGGACGGCGTGCTGTGCGATGAAGGCCGCATCGAGCGACGAAACGGCGCCGTTGGCATCGGCAATCTCGCCGTCTCCGAACCGTTCGAGCGGGGTGACTACCCGCAATCCGGCCTGGTTGACCGCGCCGTAGGTTCCGTCGGCGTCGGTCGTCGCGTCGGCGACCCGGTCACCATCCAGGTCGATGTCGACGTCGGGCACCGGGGCAACGCCGGGTTCCACCGCCCCGGCCGAGTTGCGGTAGTACACGACGGTCCCGGACAGCTCACAAATCCCGCTGGGAACCGAGGAACAAACACCGATGTCACAAATGTCCGAGGTGCAGATGCTCGCGTCGTCGCACAGCGGCGGGCCCTGGCAAGTGCCGGCCGTACAGAGATCGGCCCCGGTGCACGGATCCGTGTCGTCGCAAGGCAACCCCTCGTTGATCGGCTGCGGCTCGCAGAGCACGGTCAACGGATTGCACGCTCCGACGTTGCACGCGTCGTCGAGATGCGAGCAGTTCGGGAGGGCGCCGGTGCACACGGCGGCAACGCACAGGTCCCCGGTGGAACACGCGTTCCCGTCGTCACAGACCGCACCCTCGTTGATGGCCTCGACCTCGCACTGGCCGGATCCCGTGTTGCAAACGCCCACGCTGCACGGGCCGTTTCGGGAAAGGCAGACCTGCCCGTGGCATCGCAGCATCCCGAAGTCCTGCTCGATGGTGCCCGCGGCGTAGCGGTTCGGTGCGCCGAAGGTGCTGGAGCTCCCGTCATTGTAGAGGGCCAGGGGCGTGATGAAGGGTCCGGGATCCTGCTCCAGCTTGAAGACCTCGTCGGCGCCGATCCCGGACACGGGGGTGACTCCCTCACCGGCCGGTCCAAAGACGGTTTGCCCCAGGTTGTCCAGGATCGTCAGCTGCCAGTCGACGTTCGTCACGGTGAAGTCCTGCGCCGTGATGTGCGTACCGGGAGCGGAGGCGGAGGCCTGAACGTTGATCCACCAGTCTCCTGCCGCCGGATCGTAGGCGGGATCGTTTGGGAGGTCTTCCGAGACCGTGATCAGCGTCCCACTGCGCAGATCGGCCCACAGCGGGTCGCTGCTCAACGTCAGCACCTGTTGGGTCTCGCCAGGCCCGCCGGTCTCGTTGGTGAGCACCAGCTCCCAGCCCCGGACGTCGAGGTGATCCTCGGCGACCACCAGCTCGAACCAATCCCCACCGTTCCCGACGACTCTGCCCCAGAAAACGTCACTGCCGTCGTTCTCCAACAGCAGGTCGGGAGCGACCGCGTTGTATTCGTTGAGGATCAGCGGGATGAAAGTCGCCTCGTTGTCGGCGGCCGGCGTAACAGAGATGAAGATCCTCCGGTCCGGTCCACCGTCGGGGAAGCGTCCAAATGACGTGTCGGAAGCCAGGATGCCGTAGTCCAGGAAATCGACGATCCCGCCGCCGGCATCGTACAGGCCGATCGTGCCGCCGAAGGGGTTCAACTGAAACGACGCGTGCAGCGGGCCTTCCCCCGGCTCGTTGTCGGCCCACACCAGGATGTAGCAGCCACCGCACAGCTGAGTTCCCGCGGGGATCTCCCACGCGTCGGGCTGGGCATGGGCGGGAGTCAGGAACATGCCGCCGATATCGACCGGCTCCGGATTCGTGTTGTAGAGTTCGATCCACGAGTGGAAGTCGCCTTGCTCGTCGGGGTTGATAGACGCGTTCAGCGGCAGGACTTCGTTGATGTAAATGCCAGGGTGTGGCGCGATGCTGCCGGCCACGCTATTGGATGCCCCGGGCGTCCCACCAGGCGCGGCACTCGGGGCCCAGTTGGCGACCCAGCCGTTGTCCCCGGTCGAATCGATCAGCTCCAGCGAGGGTCCGACGCCGTCGGCGCCGACGGGCCACGGCGGATCATCGGTGAAATCGACCCGGGCCACCGTGTTGCCCTCTCGGTCCCTCAGCGCCACGGCCTCGCCGCCGTTGTCCAGGAGCCCGGTGTACTGCGCCGCGACGAATCTTCCCGAGCCGTACTCGGCGCGAAAGGCCGGGTCGTTGTGCGTCACGAGCAGGTAGTCGTCGGGGAGAATCACGGTTCCCGCCGGAAGCGACAGCGCCAGGCCGTCCAGCCGGTAGCCCGACAGGTCCACCGCCTCGCTCGGAGAGGGGTTGTAGAGCTCGACGAACTCGTGGTCCGGCCCACCCGGCGGGTTGTACATGATCTCGCTGATCACGATGGGAGGAGAGGCGCTCTGAGCCTCAGGGACCTCCCCCGGGACCCGATGGGTCACCTTCAGGTGGGTCCGGCGCACGAGAAGGTAGTCGTTCTTGAGGATGGCCACCGCTTCCGCCATGGACTGGGCCTGTCCGTATTGACCCCAGCGGGTCCGGTCCAGCTCGGCCTCCGCGACCATCGGCGCCGTCAACTCGTCGATCCGAGCCTCGTGGCGTCCGTCGGCCAGGAGCCAGTCGACGAGTGTCCGCAGCCTCCGGTAGTACATCTCGCGAAACTCGGGCTCTTCGTACAGGGCGTCGATCAACTTGTTCCAGCGGGTGTCCCAGTTCTTGTGCTCGGCTTCACCGACCAGCGGATGTGACGGCGAGACCTCGACCGGGCGACCGGGAATCGTGTCCCGGTCAGCCCAGATCTCGTCGTTCAATACCGTACCCTGCCAGTTGCGGCCGAACGTGAGATCCATGTCCCACGGGTGCATGGTCCAGCGGCCGTTACCCGCGGTGTCGCGGTAGAGGAAGTAGTTCTTGTGCGGAAAGTCCGTGTTGTGAATCGCTACCGTCGTCGCCAGGTAGTTCGCCATCCCGGCAAGGTCGACGTTGTCGAACAGAAAGTCCCGACGGGCCTGACCGGATAGATTGTTCGCGCCGTCGAGCAGTGCGAAAATGTCGTCATATCCCTCGCCAAGCCGCGTCTTTTTCTCGTATTCGCCGGGGAGACTGCTCAGGCTGCGAAAACGACAGTCGTCGAACGCTTTGTACCAGGCTCCGTTCTCGTCAAGATTGTTTGTCGTGAGGTAATCGTCGTCCATCGCCTGCAGGAAGGTGTAGAGTCCGAAGAACTCGCCGTTTTGCTGAAGGCGCACGGAATGCGTGATGCCGGCAGGCGATCCCGTTTCGCGAAACGTGTCGTACGAGAGCCTCTCGCGGGAGTAGGTTTTGTCCGAGTAGTTCCCCTGGAGGTTGAACTGATCGAGGGGAATCGGCACGAGGTCCGGATTGTAGAAATCGTGGCCGTGGGGCATGTGGAATTTCCAGTGTTTCTTCGGGTAGCTGCGCGCGCTCTGGCCGCGAACCCGGACCTGGATTCCATCGATCAGGGTGCCGTCGTGGTAGAGCACGGCGGGCTCTAGCAGATCCGTGTACCGGTGATCCAGCGATGCCTGGTAGTTCACCGGATCCATGAACCACCAGAACACCGGCAGGTTCGAGCTCAGGGCCGGATCGTCGACCACCGTCCCATCGTAGGTCACCGTGTCGTCGGCGCCGGGAAAGGCCGTGAGGCCCGTCGCGCCGGATGCGGCAATCCGGTAGCGAATCAATGTCCCGGCGGGCTGTCCCGGAACGGAAGCTCCATAGATGCCGTCCCCGGCGGCGCCGTCCTGGCTCGCGCCGTCGTCGAGCATCGCGAGCATCGCCTCGGCCTGGAAATCGATTCGATAGTAGAGCTCGACCGAGGTGGCATCGTGCACTCTCGCTGTCACGATGATCGGCGAGCCCGGTGCCGGGTCTACGGTGTGGCCGGTTTGCTCGATCCAGGGCGGTAGCCCCGAGAAGTCGACGCTGTTCGTGGCCCCGGCCGTGTGGCCGCCCGCGGCGATCGACGCCCGCCAGTTACGAGGCGAGGCGTTGTCCTGGGTCGGGTCGACCACCTCGAGGGAGGGGCCCAGCCCATCGGGCGTCACCGGCCATGGCGGTAGATCGAGATAGACCACCTCGTCCACGAGCTGGCTCGCACCATCGAGCAGCGCGACCTGCTCGCCGCCGTTGTCCAGCCTGGCCAGATAGACGTGATCCGGCGCAAAACCATACGTCAGCTCGAAGCGCGCGGCGTCCTGGGCCAGGACCAGGTGCCCTCCCGCCAGGATCGTCGCCCCGGGCGGAAAGCAGAAATCCACGCCGACGAAGCACCAGTTCTGCACGGCAACGTCCGAGGGACCGGTATTCAGAAGCTCGATGAACTCGTCGCCGTCGAGGTCCGACGAGGGGTGGTACATCAGCTCGGTGATGACGACGTCGGCCCGGCCCGGCGTCCACGGGGCGAGGATCCCGACCGACAGCAGCACGAGCCCCAAAAGCGAAAAGCGTTGCACCCGTGACCCCCGTGCTGCCGCGAAACCCAAGAACCAGTTGAGTTTATCTTCCGGTTAGGGTAGTCCCGTGTCAAGGTAAACCCGATCCGATTCCGGGCTTTCCACTGGGACCTTCCCGCATGCCGGTGCCTCTCCGAGGGGTGCGAGCCCAAGGTGCCCAAATTCGTTGATATTTCAGTGTTTTTCTGTGTTTTCCTCAGCCACATCTGGGAGATTTCAGAGTATATTTAATCCAAATTTCAGGCCGCGCTCATTGGGTGGTTCGGGGAGTAGTCCGGCTGACCGTGGGAGAAGAGATGCGAACAGGCGTGAGGGTGTCGGCGGTCGCGTTGGCGGTGCTGATGACGGTACTGACGAGTACGAGCACTGCGCGTGCCTGCGATGCCGGCGTCGAGTTGTTGATCACCGAGCTCATGGCCCTGAACCTCGACACGGTGACGGATGAGGACGGCTCGTACGAGGACTGGATCGAGATCTACAACCCGTGTCTCGCCAGCGTCGACGTAGGGGGTTGGTACCTGACCGATGACCCTGCCAATCTCACCAAGTGGCAGTTCCCGAGTATCGCCCTGGGCCGAGGAGAGTTCTTGCTGGTCTTTGCGTCGGGTAAGGACCGTGCGATGGCCGGCGCGCCGCTCCACACCAACTTCAAGCTTGCCAGTGAAGGCGATTATCTGGCCCTGGTCAAGCCCGACGGAACCACGATCGCTCAGGAGTTCGCGCCCGCCTTCCCACCGCAGCTGGCCGACGTCTCGTACGGCCTGCCGCAGGCGCAGTTCGATCTCGTCTCGACCGGCGACACGGTCTCGTATCGCGTACCGGTCCTCGCCGACTCCGGCATCGGGACGGCCTGGGCCGGGCTGACCTGGGACGACTCGGCCTGGGCGACCGGCCCCACGGGCCTGGGGTTCACGACGTCGGGCTCCGGCGCGTTCGATGTGACCTTCTACAAGGCCAACGTCACCGTGTCCAACTTGACCGTGGCAGAGGCGGTGATCGCCGACCCCTTGACACAGTCCTACGTCGCCAACGAGACGGCGCCGGTCATCAACTATCTCAACAGCGGTGGCGCCGGCCATTTCGGTAGCGATAGCCCGTTCCCCAGCACCACCATCGGTCAAGACGCCAATGACTTCGTCGTGCTGGTGACCGCGAACATCTTGATTCCGACCGCGGGGGAGTGGACGTTCGGGGTGAACAGCGATGACGGGTTCGGCCTCGAGCTGACCCGCGAGCCGCATGCCTTCGCCATGTCGTACCCCGGGACACGGGGCGCGAGCGATACCCTTGGTGTCTTCGACATCCCGGAGGCCGGTGTCTATTCCGTGCGCCTCGTCTCCTTCGAGCGCGGAGGCGGTTCCTCGCTGGAGTTCTTTGCGGCCGCGGGAAACCACTCGTCGTTCAACGGCAACTTCGCGCTGGTCGGCGACACGGCCAACGGCGGTCTGGGGCTCGGCAACATCGGCGCCCAGATCCGGACCGACGTCCAGTCGGTCATGCGGGACGTCAACGCGTCGATCTGGAGCCGGGCCGAATTCTCGGCGACGGATCCGAGCACGCTCGGTTTGCTCACGCTGCGGGTGGCCTACGAGGACGGTTTCGTGGCCTATCTGAACGGCACCGAGGTTGCGAGCGCAAACGCACCGTCCCCCGTTTACTGGGATTCGACATCGCTCGTCGACCGACCGGTCGAGGAAGCAGCCGTGCTCGAGGCGATCGACTTGACCGACGACCTCCATCTGTTGGTGCCGGGTCTGAACGTGCTTGCGGTCCAAGGACTGAACGACGTGGCGAGTGACGGCGATTTTCTCACCCTGGCCGAGCTAAGTGCCGCCGAGGACACGGTCGATTCGGCCTTGGGGAGCTTTTTTACCGGGGCGACTCCAGGCGAGTACAACAGCGGCGGCTACCCCGGGGTTTCCGGTATTCCGTTCTTCTCCCACGCCAGCGGCTCGTTTACCGATCCATTCTCACTGAGCATCTTCGCCGCGGCGCCGGGCGCCGTCATCCGCTATACCACCAACGGCACCGAGCCTACCGAGACCAACGGAACGGTCTATACGGTTCCGATCCTGATTGACAACTCGAGGCGCATCCGCGCGCGGGTCTTCGAATCCGGGCTCGCGCCCGGAGCCGTCCACACCCGTCTCTTCACCATGCTCGACCTTGACGTGATCGATTTCGATTCGAACCTTCCGATCGTGGTCGTGAATACCTTCGGAAGCGGTATCAGCACCAACTTCTTCGCGGAGAACTTGATCAGCGTCATTCCGAAGATCGCGGACAGGGTTTCGATCATGGACCCGCCGCAGTTCGAGGGGCTCGCCGGGATCAAGATCAGGGGATCGAGCTCGACCCAGTTCCCCAAGAAGCAGTACGCCCTGGAAACGTGGGATCCGAACTTCCAGGACCTCGACGTGGCGCTGCTCGACATGCCCCCGGAATCCGACTGGATCCTCTATGCGCCGTATTCGGACAAAGCGTTGATGCGAAACGTTTTGTCATATCAGTGGAGCAACGACATCGGCCGCTATGCGGTCCGCACGCAGTTCGTGGAGATGTTCCTCCAGACGGGCACCGGGCCCGTCGATTCCAGCGACTACGTCGGCGTCTATGTGTTGACCGAGAAGATCAAGCGAAACCCGAATCGGGTCCCGATCACCCGGCTCGAGCCGAACGACGACGCGGAGCCGGAGATCACCGGCGGGTACATGCTGAAGAAGGATCGTCTCGACCCCGGCGACAGCGGGTTCTCGACCAGCACGGGCCAGCGGCTGGCCTACGTCGACCCCAAGGAAGTCGAGATCACCGCACCGCAGGCCGCATGGATCAAAGCCTATCTCGACGGTTTCGAGACGGCCCTGTACGGCCCCGACTTCGCCGACCCCGTTCTGGGGTACGCGCCTTACATCGATCCGGGGTCGTTCATCGATCACCACATCCTCGTCGAGGTCACCAAGAACATCGACGGCTACCGTCTCAGCACCTTCATGTTCAAGGACCGAAACTCCAAGCTCAACATGGGACCGATCTGGGATTACAACCTCTCCCTGGGTAACGCCAACTACCTTCAGGGCTGGCTGCCGCAGGGGTGGTACTACGCGTTGATCAGCAGCGGCAATTATCCGTGGTACGGGCGCTTGTTCCAGGACGAGGCATTCAGTCTCGCGTACGCGGATCGGTGGTACGCGCTTCGGCGCAACGAGTTCAGGACGGAGAAGATGCTCGGCGACGTCGACGGCTACGCGACCCTGCTCGACGAGTCGAAAGACCGTAATTTCGTCCGCTGGCCCATTCTCGGTGTCTACGTCTGGCCCAACTGGTTCATCGCGAACACCTTTCAGGAAGAGATCGACTGGATGAAGGGTTGGCTGGAAGATCGCCTGCTCTGGATGGACGGGCAGTTCTTCGCGCCTCCGAGCTTCAACCATCCCGAGGGTGAGATTCCCGCCGGCTTCAACCTGACGATGACGAGCCCGTTCGGAGTGGTCTACTACACGCTGGATGGTACCGACCCCAGGCTTTCCGACGGCTCGATCGCCCCGACCGCGATAGCCTACGCCGGTCCCCTCCAGATAACATCGCCGGTTCAGATCAAGGCTCGCGCCCTGGATAGCAGCACGTGGAGCGCGATCAACAGCGGCTTCTTCGATCCGCTGCCACTCGCCTACATCAACGAGGTTCTGCCCGACAACCAGACGGTTCACGCCGACGAGCAGGGTGAGTTCGACCCATGGATCGAGCTCTACAACCCCTTCTCGACCACCGTCGATTTAGGAGGGCTCTTTCTGACGGACGACCTCGGCGCGCCTTTCAAGTGGCCGATCCCGGCGGGGACGACCCTGTGCCCGAACCTGTGGCTGTTGATCTGGGCCGACGGTGAGACGACCGAGGGACCGTTTCATGCGAGCTTTACCCTCGACCCGGCAGGCGGCAACCTGTGGTTGTACGACGCTTCGGGCTATCTGCTGGATTCGCTGACCTACCCGGCGCTGGGACCCGACGAGTCGTACGGCCGGCGACCGGACGGCGGCGCAGATCTGGGCCGTTTCTCTTACCCCACTCCGGTCACGGCGAACCCGGGAATCGGCGTCCCGATCCTGGTCAACGAGTACAACGCCGTCGCGCCGGGGACCTTCCTGGACAACAGTGGATCGGACGTCTTCTGGGGTCAGGTGCCGGGTAATGGCGGCGATTGGTTCGAGCTGGTCGTGGTCGAGGATGGTCTCGACATCCGTGACTGGAGTGTCACCGTCGAGGACAATGCCGGGGCAGTGTCGACAACGCTGACGTTCACCACCGACACGATCCTCTCCAACCTGCGCAGCGGCACGATCATCACGGTGGGACCGTCACCGGCCAGCAACGTCAGCTACGATCCCGTGAACGGCGATTGGTGGATTCACCTGCAATCCGGCTTTGCGGGGGACGGTCTCTACATCAGCAACCTCGACTTCAGCATCTCCAACCAGGACACGTGGATCACCGTTTCGGACGATATCGGGACGGTCGTGTTCGGGCCGGCAGGCGAGGGAATCAACCCGCCGACGGGGATCGGCGCCGACGAGGTCTTCAAGCTCGAGGAAGATCCCGGTCCGTCCGTGACGGCCTATTCGAACTACCAGGGCGGCTCGACGAGCACGTTCGGAGCGCCGAACCGCTGGGACGGTGGCGCCGGCGAGCAGAGCTTCGTCGTTCTGCGAAGTGTCGTGGCCGCGAACTGCACGCTGGACACCGAGTGCAACGACGGCAATCCCTGTACCGACGACGTGTGCAACGCCGGAACCTGCGAGAACCAGGCCAACGTCGCGACGTGCGACGACGGGAACCCGTGCACCCAGAATGACCTCTGCTCGGCCGGTCAGTGCCGCGGCGAGATCATCGAGAGCTGCTGCGTCGCGGACTGCGAGTGCGACGACGGCGACGTCTGCACCACGGATCAATGCATCGCGAATACCTGCGTCAACGACTCTGCGCCGACCGGGACGTCTTGCGACGACGGCGATCTGTGCACCGTCAACGACGCCTGCGATCAGGGGCTGTGCCTGGGTGGCGGGCCACCCGACTGCACGTCCTTCGACGACGACTGCAATCTCGGAGTCTGCAACCCTGTCGATGGCTCTTGCGAGGCGCAGACGACCAACGAGGGTGGCGCCTGCGACGACGGCGACCTCTGTAACACCGCCAAGACCTGTTCGCTGGGGGTCTGCGAGGGCGGAGTCCCGGTCGATTGTTCCGGCCTGGATGATGACTGCAATGTCGGAGTCTGCACTCCGGGAGTCGGGTGCGAGATCCAGACGGCAAACGAAGGCGGGGCCTGTGACGATGGAGACCTGTGTACGACCGGCGAGACTTGCAGCGCAGGTGCGTGCGGCGCGCCGGTGGACTGCTCGCCCGTCGACGATCCGTGCAACGTCGGAGTGTGCAACCCGACCACCGGGGCGTGTGAGCCACAGCCGCTGGCCGACGGGACGACCTGTGAAGACGGAAACGCCTGCACCGCCGACGATACGTGCCAGCTCGGAGTTTGCACGGGCGGCGCGCCTCCCGACTGCGATGACGCCAACGAATGTACCGACGACACCTGCGATGACCTCGCGGGGTGCCAGTCCACCCCGGTACTCGATGGGACGACCTGTGACGACGGAGACCTGTGCACCGAGACCGATATTTGCGGCTCGGGGGCGTGCGCCGGAACGGCCCTCGACTGCTCCTCGCTGGACGACGTCTGCAACGTCGGAGCGTGCAACGCGGGGTCGGGCCTTTGCGAAGCCCAGCCGTCCAACGAGGGCGGAACCTGCGACGATTCCGAACTGTGCACCGAGAACGACGTGTGCACCGCCGGCGTTTGTGGCGGTTCGGCGCTGGATTGTTCGGCCGAAGACGACGCCTGCTTTGTCGGGGTGTGCAATTCGGGTACCGGAATCTGCGAGCCCGTGGAGCAACCGGACGGCACGGCCTGCGACGACGGCGACGCCTGCACGATGGACACCACCTGCACCACCGGCGTGTGTGGCGATCCCACACCGGTGACCTGCGACGACGGGAATTCGTGCACGGTGGACACGTGCGATTCCGGAACGGGCTGCATATTCACCCCGGATGACGACCAGGACGAGAACTCGGAACCCGATCCGTGCGACGACGGGGATCTGTGCACCGTGACGGATGTCTGCACCGGCGGGGTCTGCGGCGGTGTGGCGATGGACTGCTCGGTGCTCGACGATCAGTGCAATCTTGGAATCTGCAACGCCACCACCGGAGTGTGCGAGCCTCTGAACCTGACCACCGGAACGCCTTGCGATGACGCAAACGCTTGCACCGTCGGCGACAGCTGTGACACGGGTGCATGTGTGCCGGGTGCGCCGGCGGACTGTGACGACGGCAATGTGTGCACCATCGACAGTTGCGACTCGGTTGCCGGGTGCTTGAATGACCCCGATCCCGGCGCAATCTGCGATGACGGAACCGAGTGCACGGAAACCGACACCTGCGACGCCGCGGGCGCCTGCGCCGGCACCGCCGTGCTGGATGGAACCTTGTGCGACGATTCCCAGGGATGCACGGAAAACGACTTCTGCACGAGTGGTGTGTGCGGAGGTGACCCCGTTGACTGTTCCTCGTTCGATGGACCCTGTGCGGTCGGGGTCTGCAATCCGGTGAGCGGAACGTGCGAGGCGCAAGCGATCAACGAGGGGTTTGCCTGCGACGATGGCGATCTCTGTACGGACAACGGAATGTGCATCGCCGGAGTTTGCGCCGGCACCACGACGGACTGCTCGGGCCTCGACGACTCGTGTAACGTGGGCGTCTGCAACCCCGGAACAGGCTTGTGCGAGACTGCGCCCGTACTGGACGGGACCCCGTGCGACGACGATAACCTCTGTACTGACAACGACTTATGCTCGGTCGGGGTTTGCGCCGGTGGGCAGGCGGTGGACTGCTCGGGGCTCGACGACGACTGCATTCTGGGAGTGTGCAATCCGGTGAGCGGTGCGTGCGAAGCGCAGCCTTACAACGAAGGTCTGAGCTGCAACGACGCCGATCTGTGCACCACGGGCGACGTGTGCACCGCCGGCGTGTGCGGCGGCACGCTGGTGAGCTGCTCGTTCCTCGACGACGACTGCAACGTGGGAGTCTGCAATCCCGGCTCGGGTGCGTGCGTCCTTCAGTCCGTGAACGAGGGGGGAGTCTGCGACGACGGCGACCTCTGCACCGAGAACGACAGCTGCAGCGCCGGATTCTGTAGCGGCGGTCCGGTGGATTGCTCCGGACTCGACGACAGCTGCAACTTCGGTGTCTGCATTCCCTCAACGGGTTCCTGCGAGTTGCAACCGGGGAACGAGGGCGCCGCTTGCACCGATGGCGACCTTTGCACACAAGACGACGTCTGCGCGGCGGGCGTTTGTGTGGGTGGAGCAGTGGACTGTTCGGGCCTGGACGATTCGTGCAATGTCGGTGTCTGCAATGCCGGCGACGGAAGCTGCGAGGCGCAACCGATCAACGAGGGGCTGACGTGCACCGACGGTGACCCTTGCACCCTCGGCGACGTGTGCGCGACCGGAGTCTGTCTGGGTGTGCCGCTCGATTGTGACGACGGGAACGCTTGTACGACTGACGTGTGTCTCGGCGGGGCTTGTGACTATCAGCCCAGTGGCGCCTGCCAGCTGTCGGGCACCGTGTCCTATTACCGCGATAGCGTGGGCGGCCTAGAGCCCAGCACCAAGCCCGTCCCCGACGTGGAAATCGACATTGACGGGGATGCCGCCTGGGATGTCGTGACCGACTCGGGCGGAGTCTATTCCGTACCGAATCTGGCCGGCACGTTCAACATCTCCCCGACGCCCAACCTCGGAACGGGAGAGGTGGCCGACGCTTACGGAGCGATTACGTCGTTCGACGCTTCCATCATCTCGCAGTTCTCGGTGCAGATGATTTCGCTGTCGGCGATGCAGGAGGTGGCGGCGGACGTCTCAGGTAACGGCTCGGTGAGCTCGTTCGATGCTGCATTGGTATCTCAGCTTGCGGTACAGATTCTCGAACACTTCTTCGTGGCCCAGAACGCCGGATCGGACTGGGCCTACTACCGTTGTGATAATTACGTCGACGACGCAAGCCAGGACTGCGCGAACCCGCTCTACGTCTACGATCCGCTGACCCAGCCCGAGGCCAACCCGTTCTACGCCGTCCTGTACGGCGACGTGACAGGCAACTGGGAGGCACCGCCCCCTCCCGGCGCGCGCGCCGTGTCGAGGGAACCCTCGCAGCTGGAAGAGGCGTCGGCGGCGGAGCGGGACAGGCTCCGCGGCGTGCAACTGCGTACCGGTAGCGCACACCGTGTAACACGACAGCGTGAGCGGAGCGCACCGGCAACCCTGACACTGGAAGGGTGGTCAGGTCCCATGCACGCCGGCGAGCAGCGAGAGCTGCTCCTGAGCATCGGCGACGCCGACGGGATCGAAGCGCTGGATTTGAAGCTGAGCTACGATCCCGCAAAGGTCTCCATCGTGGAAGTGCGAGCCGTCGATCTCGGGGCCGAGCTCAACGTGGTCGCCCATGATATCGGGGGTGTTCGCAACGTCGGCATGTATGGGATCTTGCCCCTGGAAGGGTCAGGGACGCTGCTGTCGGTGACGATCGCGTCGCATCGCGAGATCGGAGCGACCGTTCCCATCGAGGTCACGGGCGAAGCCAACGAGAGTCTGATCCCGTTGCGGATCCTCGACGAGCGACCCGGCGGGGCGCCGGGTCCGAGGCGTCAACGTCCCTTGCGCGACGTCGTCGAGGAGTAGACGAAGAACGATCGCAGTTGCCGACCCGCTCGACGCCTGGCACTCTCGGCCGTATCCTGGAGACGCTGTGGGACGCATCGGACTGAGCCTCGCCTTCATTGCGGTCGCGGTTGCGATGGGTTCGGCTTTCGGAGCCGGCCCGGTCGTCGGAACACCCGTCGAGATCGACGGCGCTGTCTACGAAGCGGCCGACATCAGCGCTGTCGTCGCCGTAGATAAGTTCCTGGTCATCGCCTCCGACGAGGGGTCCGCGGTCCAGGTGCTCGAAGAGGTGGAACGGGGGAAGGCGTACCGGGCTCGCGCGCCCGTGAGTCTGGCCGGCGAAGCCATCGCTCTGACGACCACGGGCGACGAGATCGAGCTCGATCTCGAAGGGCTCGCCATCGACCGACGGATCGTCTACGCCATCGGCTCTCATTCGAGAAAACGCTCCAAGGTCACGATCACGGATGAGGACCGAACCTATGTCAAGAACCGGAAGCGACTTGCCAAGACCCATCCCGAGGACAACCGCAACTGGCTGTTCCGGATGTCGCTGGACGAGGAAGGGGGCATCGACGCGAACGCAGTCACACGGACCACTCTGCGAAACGCGATCCTGCAAGAACCGACCCTCAACCTGTTCTGGGCGATACCCGGGAAGGAAAACGGCATCGATATCGAAGCGATCGCGTCTCTCGACGACACCCTCTATGCCGGTTTCCGGTCGCCTGTCCTCCGAGGCAAGTGGGTCCAGATCCTGGTGTTGAAACAAGGTCAGCCGCCGCGGACCCACATTCGCTTTGTCAACCTCGGCGGACTGAGCGTGCGCGGGATGGAAACCGTGGAGGATGGACTGCTGCTCTTGGCCGGCCCCGCGGGTGAAGCGACCGGAGAGGCCCGGGTCTACCTCTGGAACGGGGAGGACATGCTCCCCGGGACGGCTGGACCCGACGCCAGCCTGTCGTGTCTGGCCAAGATCGCGACGTTTCCAAAGGGTACCGCCGAAGGCCTGGCCCGGATCGGAACCTCGGAGGCGTCCTGGGACGTCTTGATCGCCTTCGACGGGGTCGAGGACAAGAACCGGATACTCCGACGATTCCAGATCCCTCGGCGCCCCGGTCCCGCTGCGTGCGACGCAGGGGATCCGGCGGATTCTCGCGAGCACGTGGAGGCGATACCCAACGACGGTATGACCGAGGCCGCGCTTGAAGACCTGGACATCGTCGCGTCACTCCGGACCGGCGAGACACGGATCCTTTTCACTGAGGGGGAGGAACCTGGAACGTACGTTCATTCGTACACGGGTACCTCCTGCGCCCTTCCGGGCACGGACCACGGTCGGGTCGCACAACTTCAGGCGGCGCTACGAAAGGCGACCCTCGAGGACCGCGACGCTCTTCGAGCCTACGTCGACGCAGACGGCTCCGGGTTCGTCTCCCCGGCCGAGGCCTCCGATTTCCGAGACCTGATCGAGTTCGGCCACCTGGCGGCCTTCGTCATCGAGGAAAAGGGGCCGTATCTAGACCGAATCGCCACGGCAGCGGCTCTTTCTCCGGAAGAGACCGCGGCGAAGATCGCTCGTTACAATCGCATCGCCGAGCACTTGAGCGCCGGGACGCGACACCCGATGGCGGTCATCCGACTAAACGAGGATGGCTAGTTGGGCGTAGGTATGGGATGGTGATGGGTACCGCGGTCGATGGATTCGGAGGTGCTTCATGATCCGCAATCGGGCTTCCCTGGGGATTCTCGTGTTGGTTGTCAGCCTCGGCATCGGTGTGGTCGCCGCCGAGCCTGCAACCAAGGGGCCTTGGATCACCGCGGACGGCACTGCCCCCGCTCTCCGTCTCGCGGAGGTCTCTTACGAGATCGACGTCTTCGGAACGTTCGCCGTGGGGACCCTCGTCCAGAGATTCGTCAACGAGAGCGGCGAGATCTTGACCGCCCGCTACCAGGCCCAAGGATTGTCGGGCCTGCAAACGAAGTCGGTGGCGATCGAGGTCGACGGCAAGGCCGTTCAGGCCGCTGACGACCCCCCCGAACAGACACGCAAGTCCGCAAAGCGAGGCATGACTCGAAAGACGCGTCCCGCCGGACCCGAAGCCGAGGTCGAACCGTTCGATCTGGTTTCGGTGCGGGTCGGTATCGAGGCGTCCCTCGGAATCTCGGAGGGAACCTTTCGCCTGCGGCTTCCCGCGCCGCCGGCTCCCACGCCGGCTCCCGCGTCGACCGATGCGCCGGAGGGCTCTCCCGACCCGGCCGACGACCCCACGCCGGAATCGGTTGTCGCTTCGGTGAAGATCATGCTCCATCATTCGGACCCGCCTCTCTCGATCGATAGCCCCTCGCACGAGATCTTCACCGACTACGGACCCGACAGGACGGTGATCGAACTGGCCGATGCCAACGGTTTCGGCGGCCGCGACTTCGAGCTCGATTTCCGGTTCGGGAGCACGGAAGAGCCGACCCTTCAGGGGTACGTCAGACCTGTTGGCGACGACGGAACTCACGAGATCATGGCGGTACTCACGCCTCCCACGGAATCGAACGATGACGCGGTCCGGGCCAAGCAGATGATCCTGATTCTCGACACCTCCGGATCCATGAACCTGGAGAGCAAGCTCGAACGGGGCCGCGAAGCGTTGCTCACCAACCTCGAGCAGCTTCGGCAAGCCGACACGTTCAACATCATCGAGTTCGACGAAGACCAGAACTCGGTGTTCGAGACGCCCCTGGCCGCGCAAGAGGACAACCTCGCCGCCGCGAGGGAGTGGCTCGACGAGCAGAAAGCCGGCGGCTCCACGAGGCTGCTGCCCGCACTGAGATTCGCGTTCGAGCAGCCCACCGATCCCGAGCGGCACCGGATGGTCGTCGTGCTCACCGACGGCAAGGTCGGCGACAAGGCCCAGGTCGAGCGCCTGCTGCAAGAGCACCGGGATCGGTTCCGGGTCTTCTTCGTGGGCGTCGGTGAGGACGTCGACGAACCGACCCTCAATCGTTTCGCCGAGCTGTGCCGCGGCGTCGCGGCCGTCACCCGCGAGATCGACGATCTCGGCACCACCACCGCGGTTCTCTTCGACAGTGTCTCCCGGCCTCTGGCCTGGGACCTGGAGCTCGACTGGGGCGGCGCCGAGGTCGAGAGGGTGAGCCCCGAGGTCTTGCCCGATCTCTATGCCGGCCGCGCCGTGACCGTCATCGCCCGGGTCCGAGGCGAGATTCCCCCGACGCTCACGCTCCACGGCTCGACGGTGGAAGGCGACCGCACTTTCAGCGTCGTCCTCCCGGACCCGACGGAAGAGTCCTACCAACAGGGAACAGCCGCGCAGCACTAGCCGAAACTGGGGACAGCACACTCATTTCCGGGTATTCCGCATTGTCGTGGTTTCCGCGATTCGGGCGGAAATGAGGTAGCTGTCCCCAGTATATAATCCGCGGGCTCTGTGACTTTGGATGGGGGGTTCCTAGTGGCTTTGCGTGCCGGGCAGACGCTGACGCATTTTCATATCGTCGACAAGATTGGCGAAGGCGGGATGGGGGAGGTCTACCGGGCCACCGACACCAAGCTCGGACGCGACGTCGCCATCAAGGTCCTCCCCGAGGACGTCGCCGAGAATCCCGAGCGCCTCGCCCGCTTCCAGCGTGAGGCCCAGCTGCTCGCCTCACTGAACCACGCCAACATCGCGTCGATCCACGGCATCGAGGAAGTCGAGGGTATGACTTTCCTCGTGCTCGAGCTGGTCGAGGGTGTTGACCTCTCCGAGCAACTGAAGGAAGCCCGGCCGTCGATCACCGAAGCCCTGACGATCGCGCGCCAGATCGCCGAGGCCCTCGAAGAAGCGCACGAACGGGGCATCGTCCACCGCGATCTGAAACCGGCCAATGTCAAGGTGACCCCCGACGGCAAGGTCAAGGTTCTCGACTTCGGACTGGCAAAGGCCTTCGAGGCGCCCGAGGGTGCGCAGGCCGAGCCGTCGCGCTCGCCGACCCTGACCGCGGCCGCCACGCGCGCCGGGGTCATCATGGGGACGGCCGCCTACATGAGCCCCGAGCAGGCACGGGGCAGGGTCGTCGACAAGCGTGCCGACATCTGGGCGTTCGGCTGCGTGCTGCTCGAGATGCTGACGGGCCGTAACACCTTCGCCGAGGATACTGTCTCCGACACCCTGGCCTCGGTCCTGAGATCCGATCCGAACTGGGACGAGCTTCCCGACGACGCTCCGATGGCCCTGCGGCGCCTGATGCGTCGATGCCTCCAGAAAGACCCGCGCCTTCGGCTGCGCGACATCGGCGAGGCACGCATCGTGATCGAGGGAATCCTGTCCGGTACTGCCGACGACGAAACGGAGGCACCGGCCGCCGGTGCCGAACCGACTCCCGCGCGTGCCGGCCGGTGGCCGTGGATCACGTTGGCCGCGGTGGTGGTGGCGGTTGCGCTGACCGTCGCGATCGTGACGAACCTGCGATCGCCCGCACCCGACGGTGAGGTCCGACGGTTCGAGATCGTGCGGGATGCATTCATGGTCGACGAGATCTTCGCGCCGGCCCTCTCGCCGGACGCGCGGGCGATCGTCTACGTCAACAAAGATCGTCTGTGGGTCCGCGAGCTCGGCCAGTTCGAGCCACGCGAGGTCGCCGGGACGGAAGGGGCGCAATTCCCCACCTGGTCCTCTGACGGCGAGTTCATCGCCTTCGCCAGGGAGAACAGCCTGTGGAAGGTCCCCGTTCAGGGAGGCGAGAGCGCCATAATCGCCGCCGGCGTGGGAGAGATCGGCGTCGCGGGTGGGGTTTCATGGGGACCGGACGGCCGGATTGTTTACTCGCTCGGCGGCACGGGGATTTTCGAGGTCTCGGCACGAGGGGGCGAACCCCGTGAGCTCGTGCCGGTCAATATCGGAACCGAGAGCGATCTCCACGAGCCCTCTTTCCTTCCGGACGGTCGCGGCATCCTGTACATCATCCACCGTCTTGGAACGGGGCCCGACACGATCGGGGTGCATTCGGGCGACGAGACCAAGGTAGTCCTGCAGATAGAGGACCAAACGATTCGAAGCCCCGTCTACTCACCGACCGGCCACATCCTCTACCGCAGGCTGATGACCCAGTCGGGGCTGTGGGCCGTTCCCTTCTCGCTCGAGCGCCTCGAGACCACCGGCGAGCCGTTCCTGGTCGACCCCGAGGGCGCACTCCCGTCCGCGACTTCCGGCAGCTCGCTGCTCTACGTTCGCGGCGCCGGCGCGGGACTGCGCCAGCTCGTGTGGGTGACCCGGGAGGGCGTCGTCGAAGAGACCGTCGGGCAGCCCCAGAACAGCATCGCGGCTCCGGTCCTCTCTCCGGACGGTGGACGCGTGGTCGTCATGGGACGCGAAAACGAGAACTGGGACATCTGGATCCACGACGTCCGCCGCGGCACGCGCACCCGCTTGACCTTCGGCAGCAAGTCGGACTGGGATCCGACCTGGACGCCGGACGGCCGGAACATCGTGTACTGGGACGGAGAGAGTCGTGCCCTCACGATGCAGGTCGCGGACGGCACGGGAGAATCGGTGGCGCTGGTGTCAGAGGATTTTCCCGATTCGGGCGTGCCCTCGATCAGCCCCGACGGAAAGCAGATGATCTTCTGGGTCAAGCCGGAAGCGGGTCGAGAAGACCTGAGGATCCTGGCACTGGACGGTGACGGGGTCTCGAAGCCGTTCCTCGACTCGCCGGCCGTCGAGGACTATCCGCGGATCTCTCCCGACGGCAACTACCTCACCTACACCTCCGACGAATCCGGACGAGCCGAGGTCTACCTCACCAGGTTCCCCGGCGGCGAGGGCAAGTGGCAGGTCTCGGTCGACGGCGGAGCGATTCCGGTCTGGGACCGCCGCGGTGACAGGATCTACTACCGCGAGAAGGACTCCATCATGGAGGTCGAGATCGACACCGAGCCCGCGGTGCAGCTCGGATCCCCCCACAAGCTGTTCAGCGCCAAGGACGCCGGCGTCGACATCTACGGCTTCACCCGCTTCGACGTCGCCCCGGACGGCGAGCGCTTCATCATGATTCAGGAGCTCGAGCAAGAAGGCATCAGCCCCAGCCTGGTGCTGGTCGAGAACTGGAACACCGAATCCCCGCACTGAAACTGGGGACAGCTACCTCATTTCCGGGTTTTCCGTCTTGTCGCGATTGTCGCGATTTCGACGGAAATCGGTGTACTGTCCCCAGTTCTTCTCACTTGTCTTCCTCTTTTAGGCCCATGCCGCTTCGGTCAGGGGCGGCGGGAGGGGTCGGGGGGCTGTAGGGGTTCTTCTCGATCTCCGACAGCATCTCCGCGATCGCGCGGTCCAGTTGCGGGTCCTCGCCCCTCGCCATGGCGGCCGGGTCGTCCATCACGGGGATGTCCGGATCGACACCGTGGCCCTCGACGCCCCACGTGCCGTCGGTCTCGTAGAAGCCGAAGGTCGGCACCGCCGTGTAGCCGCCGTCGATCAGTCCCGGGTTGCCGGAGAGTCCGACCAGTCCGCCCCACGTCCGCCGGCCGATCAGCGGTCCGAGACCGGCATGGCGGAAGTACCACGGGAACAGGTCGCCGCCCGAGCCCGACGGGCCGTTGATTAGCATGCACTTCGGCCCCTGGTGGCTGTCCGGCGGCCACGGCCAGTCGCTGCCGTCCCGGCGGCGCCAGTAGTTGGACCGCGGACGGTTGAGCAGCTCGATGAACCGCGACGGGATCTGTCCCCCTGCGTTCCAGCGCTCGTCGACAATCAGGGCTCCGCGATCGATCTGCCCATAGAACTGCCGGAACAGCTCGTCCTGGCCGTCGATCCCGGTATTCGGAACATGGATGTAGCCGACCTTGCCGTCGGTCCGATCCGCGACGAAGCGACGATTGTCCTCGACCCAGGTACGGTAGCGTAGGCCGATCTCACCACCGAAGCCGAGCGTCTTGACCACGACCTCGCGGGTGCCCTCGTCGTCTTCTTCGGGATCCGGCTTCGACGACACCGTGAGGGTCACCGTCTTGTCGGCGAGCCCGACGAACGGCGCCCACGGATCCTGTGAGACGTCGAGGGGGATTCCGTTGACGGCCAGGATGTAGTCGCCCTCCTCCACTTCCATCTCGGGGCGATCGAGAGGACCCCGGACGTCGACGTCCCACTCGCCGCCCCTCAGGATGCGCGCGATGCGGTACGCGCCGTCGTGAACCTCGAAATCGACCCCGAGCATCCCGACGTTCTGCTCGGGCTCTTCCTCGTAGTCGCCGCCACCGTAGTAGGCGTGGCCGATGTTGAGCTCGGAGATCATCTCGCTGATGACGTAGCTGACGTCGCGCCGGCTGACGCAGTCGTCCAGCATCGTCTCGTACTGCCGGCGAATCCCCTCCCAGTCGACGCCGTGCATGTTGTCGACGTAGAAGTAGTCACGCTGGATCCGCCACGCGTCGTTGAAGATCTGGCGCCACTCGGCGCGCGGGTCGATCGCGACCGCCATCCCGTCGAGCGAGAGTGAGTCCTCGGCTTCCTGGTCGGGCTCGGGCGCGACGATGACGTAGCCGCCGTCTTGTGCCACGAGGAGCTTCTTGCCGTCTGCGCTCATCTCGAACTGCCCCGCGCCCTCCAGGACGGTCTTTTCCTCGCGCTCCTTTTCCTCGGCGCGAAGGTCAAAGTATCGGATCGAAGGCTTCGATTCCGGCCCTCTCTGCAACGGGAACCGTACGAAGATCAGCGCGCCCTCTTCGGACGATGCCAGGGCCCCGAACCGTCCGCGGGTCGGCGGCAGCACGATGGCGCGTGCCTCGAAGCCCTCGAGGTCGATCTCGACCGGCTCGGGCTCTTCCTTCCCGTCGTCGTCTTCCCCCTCGTCATCGTCATCGTCGTCGCCGTTGTCTCGATCCTTCTTGCCCTTCTTCTTGTCGTCGTCTCCTTCGTCGTCCTCATCCTCGTCCTCGCCGTTCGGTGTTTCCTCGTCGCTCTCGGGCGCGAACGGGTTCTCGACCTCGGCGTTGAGGGGAACGGCCAGAATCCGGCTCAGTCCGGCGTACACGAACGTCGATCCCACGTCCTCGTAGATCGGGGCACTGAACTCGCGAGCGCTGTCGTAGTACAGGAACTCGCCCTTGCGGTCGAAGGTCGGGTTCTGATCGTTGAACATCCCGCTGGTGACCTGATGGATGTCTCCCGAGTCCAGGTCGCAGATGAAGACCGCCGAGACACGGTTCTCCAGCCCCTTGGTATAGGCCAGCCATCGGGAATCGGGCGAGAAGCTCAGCGACGACGGGAAGCCCCACGGGTTTCGGTCGAGCTCGCGCAGCTTTTCGGCCTCGAGGTCGTAGGCCATCAGCCGCCCGGCCTTGTCGTAGAACGCCAGCGTCTTCGAGTCGGGCGACCAGCGCGGCTCGTTGAAGAAGGTCTTGTTGTCCCGGGTGAGCCGGCGGGGCTCGCCGCTGCCGTCGGCGGGACGGACGTACAGCTCGTATTCGCCCGTTTCGTCGGCGAAGTAGGCGATCAGGCGGCCGTCGGGGCTCCACGCGGGCCAGCGCTCGCCCACGCCGCTGGTGCGGGTCAGGTTGCGGGGCGAGCCATGCTTGGCGGGAACGGTCCAGATGTCTCCGCGCGCGCCGAAGACCGCGCGCTTGGCGGTGGGGGAGACCTGCCACGAGTCCACGAGCTCGCTCGCGTCGACGCGCTGGGGCCTCAGCGTGGGCCTCGCCCCCGGCACCACGACGTTCACGCGGGTCACCTTGCCCGTGGCGAGGTCGAGGAGGTGGATTCCGGAGCCGTGCTGGAAGACGATCTCTCCCTTCCCGTCCGGACCCGGGCCGATGGACGGCCACTTGACGTCGAACTCATCGAGCCGGGTGAGCTGACGTCGCTCGTCGGTCTCGGTGTCGTAGGCCCAGATGTTGAGCCGGTGGGCCGAACCGCCATCGGAGAGGTAGTAGACGGTCTTGCCGTGCCACATCGGAAGCGTGTCGGTTCCCTCCCAATCGGTGATCGTGCGGGCCGAGCCGTCACGCAGGCCGAACAGCCAGACGTCCGTGGCCCATCCGCCGCGGTAGCGCTTCCAGGTCGCGAAGTCCCTGGGGTGGAGGTTGTAGGCCAGCCAATCGCCGTCGGGGCTGATCGCGCCGTTGGCGCCGTAGGGAACCGGGAGTTGCTCGGGGATGCCGCCGTCGGCGGAGACGGTGAACAGCTGAACCTGACGGTACATCCCTCCCCGACCACTTTGGTGGAAGATCAGGCGCCCATCGGGGGTCCAGTCGCACAGCTGCTCGCCGGCGGGGTGGTGGGTGACCCGGGCGGGGATTCCTCCACCCACCGGTAAGACATACAGGTCCCGGTCGCCGTCGTAATTGCCGACGAAGGCCACGCGCTCGCCGTCGGGCGAGAACTTTGCGAAGGTCTCCGGGCCCGGAGGGGAGGCCAGAGGCACGGCCTCGCCCCCCTCGCGG
>Ga0316191_10000113_pt1 | contig 43947 bp, 37 predicted proteins | sample Eddworburr2cm_MG_FD_204928 | JGI IMG/M metagenome (GOLD analysis project Ga0316191, IMG submission 204928) | Coastal sediment microbial communities from Maine, United States - Eddy worm burrow 2 cm | ecosystem: Environmental > Aquatic > Marine > Coastal > Sediment | place: USA: Maine...
CGAAGCCGTCGCCGGTTTCCCGCAACACGGCCAGTCGCTTCCGACCGGAATCGGACAGTGGCGGCTGGTATAACAACACACAGTTACTTTGCAGGCTGCCGCGGCCGACACGGCCACGCAACTGGTGTAATTGTGCCAGCCCCAGTCGCTCGGGGTTCTCGATAATCATCAACGAGGCATTCGGCACATCAACCCCGACCTCTATGACGGTGGTCGCCACCAGCAGGTCAAGCGTACCCGCCTTGAACGCCGCCATGAGCGTTTCCTTTTGTGCCGCCTTCATACGGCCATGCACCAGTCCGATGCTGATCTCCGGCAAACATTCGGCGAGGAATTCTGCCGTTTTTTCGGCTGCCTGGCATTGCAACACATCGGATTCCTCAATCAGAGTACAGACCCAGTAGGCCTGTTGACCGGCCACACAGGCCTTGCGCACGGACTGAATGACTTCTCCACGCCGCTCCTGGCTGATAGCCACAGTCTTCACCGGTTGCCGCCCGGGGGGCAGTTCGTCAATGACAGAGGTATCCAGGTCGGCATACACCGTCATGGCAAGCGTGCGGGGAATCGGCGTTGCCGTCATCACCAGCTGATGCGGGCGCAACCCTTCATGGCGACCTTTATCACGCAGTGCCAGGCGCTGGTGCACACCAAAACGGTGCTGCTCATCAATAATCACCAGCCCCAGTCTGGCAAACTCCACATCCTCCTGAAACAGGGCATGCGTACCGACGACCACCGCACCTGCCCCGCTGCTGATTGACTGCAAAGCAGACTGACGTGCCTTACCCTTCGATTTCCCGGCATGCCAGACAACCGCAACACCCAAAGGCTGCAGCCAGTCGCTGAAACTGCGAAAATGCTGCTCGGCCAGCAGTTCGGTAGGCGCCATCAAGGCAACCTGGTAACCGGCCTGAACTACCGTCAGCGCCGCACAGGCCGCAACCACCGTTTTACCGGAACCGACATCACCCTGCACCAGGCGCGCCATCGGGTGCGAACGCGCAAGGTCCTGCCGCAGCTCGCTGATAACCCGTTTTTGCGCCCCGGTCAGACTGAATGGTAATGCCTTGATGAATTCATCCACCAGCAGCTGCATGCCCGCAAACGACACGGCCGCGGTATGTTCGGCACGCAGACGCACCCTTCGCAAACTCAGGTGATGCGCCAGCAGCTCTTCAAAGGCCAGTCTTTGCTGGGCCGGATGCCGACCGGCCGCCAGCATCTCGATCGAGGCATCCGGCGGCGGACGATGCACGTAGCTCAACGCAGCCTGCAGGGAAGACATCCTGAATGAACTGACCAGGTCGGGCGGCAACCAGTCAATCAGCCGGCCGGCACCGTTAGCATGACAGTTGCCCAGGAATTCCAGCGCCTGCCCGGTGATTGACCTCAAGGTCAATTGATGCACCCCTTCCGTCGCTGGATACACGGGGGTCAGATGCTCCTCCACGGCCAGGTCAGCGGCTGACGTCAGCAGGCGGTACTCAGGATGTATCATTTCCAGGGAACTCGCAGCGCCACGCACTTCCCCGTAACAGCGTATCTGCCTGCCACGTTCGAATCCGGCCTGCTGCGCCGCGCTGAAATGAAAAAAACGCAATAGCAGTGCGCCCGTCCCGTCGCTGATGCGTACCAGCAAAGAACGCCGCCGCCCGAATCGCACCTCTGCCAGGTCAACCTCACCGGTCACCACGGCAAGCTGACCGGGACGCAAGGTCCCCAGCGGAACCACGCGGGTACGGTCTTCATAGCGCGAGGGCAAGTGAAACAGCACATCCTGAATGGTCCGCATGCGCAACCGCGCCAGCCGTTCTGCCATCCGGGTGCCAACGCCCTTGAGTACCGTCACGGGGAGTTGATCGAGATTGTCGGTTTCTTCAGGCAAACTTTATGCTCTGCGCAAGCAGCACAGATGATTTGCAGCTCTGCATTGCCGGTATCCAGAAATGATTATGGATCTCGCCAGGCTGCTTCATCAAACCCCGCTTTCTGCACCCTCAGCTGTTGCTGATATGTATGTTTTCCAGCTCGTGCATGTATTAAAGGATTGTCAGCCACCCAACTCCATCACCGCATCCATCTCCACCTGCGCACCCCTGGGCAATGCCGCCACGCCCACTGCCGCACGCGCAGGATACGGTGGCTGAAAATACCCGGCCATCACCTCGTTGACGATGGCAAAGTGACCAAGATCGGGGAGAAATACATTCAGCTTGACAACATCAGCCAGAGAGCCGCCTGCAGCGGCTGCCACGGCAGACAAGTTGTCAAACACCTGTCTTATCTGGGCTTCCATATCACCACTAACCAGCTCCATGGACTCCGGTACTAACGGAATCTGTCCGGACAGGTAAACAGTAGTACCACTGCGTACTGCTTGCGAATAGGTACCAATCGCCTGTGGCGCACGGTCGGTCTGAATGATTTCACGGGTCATGACTTGTCCTCTTTGATAAAGTGACGAACAAAAACCAAAACGGCCCGGGAGGCGGCCCAAATCAGCCCTTGGTCCGGGTGATCCTGATGACAGCAGGAATACTGCGCACACGACGCATGACTCTGGCCAGATGCTGGCGGTTATGCACGGTCAGTGTGAACAACAGATTGTTGCTCAGTCCATCGCGTTCCTCAATGCCGACATTCTCGATATTGGAGTCCGAATCTCCGATAACCGTCGCGACCCTCGCCAGCACCCCCCGGCGGTCCTCCACAATTACACTGACCTCCACGGGAAACTCTTCATCAAGACCCGGCTCCCACTGGACATCGATACAGTTCTCCGCCGGATACTTGTTATCAGCAATATTTCTGCAGTTCTGGGTATGAATCATCATGCCACGGCCGCCGGTAATAACCCCGATTACCGGGTCACCCGGGATGGGACGGCAGCATTTGGAGAAGCGGGTTACCATACCCTCGCTGCCCTTGATGACCAGCGGCTGCTGTACGAAAGTTTGATTACTGGACGCCTCGCCACAAGCTGTTGGTACCAGTGCCTGCGCCACCAGCACCGAGGGCCGCCGACCCATGCCGATTTCAACCAGCAGGTCTTCCTCGGTATGCAGATGATAGTCTTTCAGCAAGGTCTGCAGACGCTTGTCGGAAATCATGTCGGCAGACGTTTCAAACACACCCAATGCCCGCTCCAGCATGCGCCGTCCCAGCTCAATCGCCTCCTCACGTTTCAGGTTCTTCTGGTAATGACGAATATTGGAGCGTGCCTTGGCAGATACGACAAAACTCAGCCAGGCAGGGCTCGGATGCGCACCTGCCGCAGTCACGATTTCAACCGTCTGCCCGTTATGCAGGACTGTACGCAGTGGCACCAGCTGCCGGTCAACCTTGGCAGCAATACAGGTATCACCAACACCGGTATGCACCGCATAGGCAAAATCAATCACGGTCGCACCATGCGGCAATTTCATGATTTGACCGGCAGGCGTAAAAACATAGACCGCATCGGGAAACAGATCGAGCTTGACGTTTTCAAGAAATTCCAGGGAATCTCCGGCATGTGTCTGCATCTCCAGCAATTCACGCAGCCATTCGCGCGCGCCGGCATGCATTTGGTCAACCTTTTCCTCGCTGCTCTTGTAAACCCAGTGTGCCGCCACACCCGACTCTGCAATCTTGTCCATGTCCTCGGTGCGAATCTGTACTTCAATCGGTACGCCGTAGGGTCCAAACAAAATACTGTGCAATGACTGGTAACCGTTTGCCTTGGGAATGGCGATATAGTCCTTGAATTTGCCCGGCACCGGTTTGAACAGGTTGTGCATGATTCCCAGAGCGCGGTAACAGGTATCTATTTCATCGACAACAATGCGGAACGCGTAGACATCGTAGATTTCTTCAAAGGACAGTGTCTTGTCACGGATCTTGCGATACAGGCTGTAAAGGTGTTTTTCGCGACTGAGTATGCGCCCCTGCAGATTCTCCTGCCTTATCCGGCGTTTTATCGCCTTCTCGATCTTGTGCAGCACTTCCTTGCGGTGTCCGCGTGCCTGAAGCACGGCTTTTTCCAGCACCTTGTAGCGTAACGGGTAGAGTGCGGCAAATCCCAGGTCTTCCAGCTCAACACGCAGGGCGTTGATACCGAGGCGGTTGGCAATCGGCGCATAGATATCAAGCGTCTCACGGGCAATGCGCCGGCGTTTGTCAGGACGCATCACACCCAGCGTGCGCATGTTGTGCAGGCGGTCCGCCAGTTTCACCAGGATGACGCGGATATCACGCACCATTGCCAGGATCATCTTGCGAAAATTCTCGGCCTGGGCCTCTGCCGGAGTCTCGAACTCTATCTGCGTCAGCTTGCTGACACCGTCCACCAGTTCCGCCACATCGGCGCCGAACTCGGTGGCAATATGTTCCTTTAGCGTCGGCGTATCTTCAATCACATCATGCAGGATGGCTGCCATGATTGTTTTGTGGTCCAGCCGCAGCTCTGCAAGGATGCGTGCAGCGGCGATGGGATGATAGATGTAGGGCTCGCCGGAGAGCCGGTGCTGACCTTCGTGTGCCTCCGCGCCAAACAAATAGGCACGATAGACCTCCTGCACCTGCTCCTTGTCCAGATAGGAATCCAGCATCTTGCACAAATCACTGATCAGGAAGCGCGAGCCATCCTCTGCTGCGGTATCCGGTCTGGTTGCCATAGAAGTTTATTCAGCGATTTCCAGGAGTCTGTTTCAGATGATGAAACTATAACGCATTAACCGGCCCGTAAAGATTTTTCCGCAACCACTGGGTGGAAGCGACGAAGACGGCTTGCATTGATGTGGCGACTGGAGAGCCAGAGGCGGCCGCGACAGAGTGCCTTGCTGATGCCGGGTCCGGTAATCAGGGGAAGGCGCCCGCTAACCGCGAACGGGGAGTGTGTTCTGATTTAACTTTCGGAGGATTGAGGGGGTTCGTCTGCTGCTGCAGGTACCTCTTCTGCCGGGGCTGCTGCAAGCATTTCGCTTTCACTATCGGCCTGCTCTTCCATTTCTTCTTCAAATACCGGACGCATCGGCTCATCCAGAATGGACGGACCAATCAGACCTTCAGCAATTTCCCGCAAGGCCACAATGGTGGGCTTGTCGTTTTCCCAGTCGACCAGCGGCTGCACGCCATTGGCCAGCTGCCGGGCACGCTTGGTTGCCACCAGCACCAGCTGAAAGCGGTTATCCACCTTGTCGAGACAATCTTCTACCGTGACACGTGCCATGCAAATCTCCGAAAAATCTGAACATATCCCAGAACGGCCGGCAAGTTTACCCGAATCACCCCGTGGACGCCAGCAAGTCCGCTAACAGGGCCGCATGACAGCGGCGCTGGGGCGCCAGGCGCAGCTGGCCGCTCCGCATAATCAGCACCATCTCATCGAGTGCTTCCTGGAAGACATCGTTAATCACCAGGTAGTCATATTCGTCATAGTGCGACATCTCGCTGACCGCGTCCCGCATGCGACGTGCAATAACTTCGTCATCGTCCTGCCCACGATCCTGGAGCCGCTCCTGCAGCGCCGCCACAGATGGAGGCAGGATAAAGATACTGACCGCATCAGGCAGCAACTCACGAACCAGGCGGGCACCCTGCCAGTCGATCTCGAGAATCACATCAACACCGGTTGCCAGCTGTTCAGCCACCGTCTGCCGCGAGGTCCCGTAGTAATTATCAAACACCTGTGCATATTCCAGAAACTCACCCCGGTTGACCATGCCCTCAAACGCACCGCGGTCTACAAAATGGTAATCCCTGCCGTCGACTTCACCGGGTCGCGGGTAACGTGTGGTGTGTGACACCGACAAGGCCAGTTCCCCGTCCATGACATCCAGCAAGGCCCGCAACAGGCTGGATTTTCCGGCGCCGGAAGGAGCCGATATAATGTACAGCGTGCCACTGCCCGCCTGACTGCTATTCCCCATAATTCATGCCCCCGGCAATCTATTCGACGTTCTGAACCTGTTCGCGCAGCTGCTCGATCAGCACCTTGAGCTCGACTGAAATATTGCTGGTCTCGGTCGCCACTGACTTGGAACCGAGGGTATTGGCCTCGCGGTTCAGCTCCTGCATCAGAAAATCCAGACGTCGCCCCACAGGTTCCTTGCGATTCAATACCCTGCGCACCTCCCCGATATGACTTTCAAGGCGCTCCATTTCCTCGTCGACATCTATCTTCTGCAGCTGTAGCGCCAGTTCCTGCTCAAGCCGCCCCGGATCGGCAGCCACGTCAATATCGGCCAGGCGTGTCTCCAGCTTTTCCCGCAGGCCGGTACGTATTTCCGGCAGGCAGGTACGCGCCTGTACCACCAGCTTGCCCATCTCATCGCAGCGCTGCAGCAAGGTGCCCCTTATCTGCTCGCCTTCACGCTCCCTGGACAGCAGTAATTCATCCAGCGTCTTGTCCAGCAAGGACAGCGCAGTCTGTATCAATGGCCCGGTATCGACCATCTCCTCCCGCACCACACCAGGCCAGCGCAGCAACTCAAGTGGATTCAGTGCTACCGCCTGCGGCAGGCGGCTGCTCACTTCCTCGCATGCCGCCAGTACACGAGCCAGGTTATCCTGGTCGACTTCTACAGGCACCGCGCCGGCCGTGACCGGTCGAAAACGACATGAAACCTCCACCTTGCCGCGCCCCAGGCGCGCATTCACCCGCTCCCGGACAGCTGACTCCATGACCCGCAGCTCTTCCGGCAGGCGGATACCGAGTTCCAGATAACGGTGATTCAGCGAACGAATCTCCCATGCCAGGCTACCAGAATCGGTGTCAGCCTCCTGTCTGGCAAAAGCTGTCATGCTGCGCATCATGTGAGCTACATCCTGCGTTGTATGAAGGCTGCCATGTTAAGCGTTGTTGGCAGGCTTTAACAGTCGATCGACGGACACAAAAAAGCCACCGTTACCCGTCGGTAACAGTGGCTTTTGGACCGGAGAAAACCCCGGGTGTACAGCTAGAGTTCGCCCAGTGGCCGTACAAAGGTATATTTCGCAGGGTCCACGACCAGTGACCTGCCGGCCTCACCGGCATTACCGCCAAGCAGACTGAAAGGCAGTGTGACTACATAAGTGACTGCGCCGACGACAGTACCGACCAGCATAAATGGTCGCACCATAAAGGCATCAGCGAGCATGGTACCCGCCGTGGGCTCTTCATTGACGATATTGTCCCAATTCTCATAAGCGGCCACATTTGAACTGAACATGACGCTGGAAAGAGCGAGCGTGAAAGCCAGGATGTACGAAAGCAGCTTTCTGTTTGATTGTTGCATGATGTAAATCTCCTTGTGCACGATCCGGACCTGCGGGATCAGGTACCGGTACTCGAATACTTTGCTATTTGTCGTCCGGTGACCGCCCTGCCTTTAGCAGGCTCGATATCCAGCGACCGATAGTGCGACGCCGTTCAACATTCACTGCATTTGCACGACAAGTCTGAAGAACATAATACAAACACAACATTCTTTCAAGGATCAATCACTTAGTAATATTGTCCGCATTTCAGCTATCACTGTCCTTATCCGGCACCGCGGACTCGACTACCGGCACTTGCTCGATCCTTGGACCCAGCATGATGGCGACCCAGCGTGTATTCTCATGGGCGCTCATCGCGATCTTGGCAGCGATTGTCAGCGGTACCGACAGCAACATCCCCACCGGGCCCAGCACCCAGCCCCAGAACACCAGGGAGAGAAACACCACCAGAGTCGACAATCCCAGACCCTTACCCATGTAGCGCGGTTCGATAAACGTGCCAATCACAATATTGATGGCCAGATACCCGCCCGCCACTCCCAGTGCAGCACCGACCCCCAGCTGCACCAGTGCCTGTATGACGGCCGGTATGGCAGCAACGATAGATCCTATATTGGGTACAAAATTCAGCAGGAAGGCCAGCACTCCCCACAGCATGGGATAATCCACACCGATAGAAACCAGCAGAACAACGACCAGCACCCCCGTAGCCAGACTGGTGAGCATCTTGATACCCATATAGCGGTTGATGCTCCTGATCACCTTACTGAATTCGACCAGTGACTCGTCGGCGTTACTGCGCATCAGGCGAAACTTGTCAGGAAAACCCGCCGCTTCCAGCATGATAAATACTACTGTCACCAGAATAAGAAAACTGTTGGTCAGGATATTACCCATGCCGCTCAGAATATTGGTTGCCATCTGCACGGCCTTGGCCGGATCCATGTATCCGGACACCAGGGCATTTGAAATATGTATCCCGATGTTATCCAGCCAGCCAAGCAGTCCGCCCGTCACCTGATGAAGCCGCTCCTGGAAGCCCGGAAAATCGCCAGAAAACTCCTCTACCGAACTGCCAATCAGGGTGCCGATCAGGAGGATCACGACTACAGCCAGACCAAGCACCACCAGCAACGCCATACCGGCGGGCAGCCCCCTGCCCTGCAGCCAGTTAAAAGGCGAGGCGATCAGGACAGCCACGAACAGGGCCAGTAAAAAGGGTACCAGCAATGAAGCTGCAGCCTTCATCCCGGCAACGATAATGACAAAGGCAGCAACCGAAACCAGCAGATTGCTTGCCATGAATTTTGTCTCATTACCCATGCTGCGCCCTGATATATTTATGTTCCCTGCTACAGAAATGCTGCGGCTGAATCACCTGCCCGCCTGTTATAGCAGGCCAATCCCTGAATTAATACCGATTTCCGCGGGCGAGATTGTCTCACCCTGCGGCTATCGCGCTATAATCCGCGCCTCATTCAAATCCAGGAACAGACTTATGCGCCCCAGCAATCGCGCCCCGGACGAGATGCGGCACATCCGCATCACCCGCAACTACACCATGCACGCTGAAGGTTCGGTGCTGGTGGAATTCGGTAACACCCGAGTTTTATGCAATGCCACGATAGAGGAACATGTACCGGGATTTCTCCGCGGCAAGGGGCAAGGCTGGGTGACTGCGGAATACGGCATGCTACCGCGCTCAACGAACAGCCGCATGGGACGCGAGGCAGCACGTGGCAAACAGGGCGGGCGCACCATGGAGATCCAGCGTCTGATCGGTCGTTCACTGCGCGCGGTCGTTGATATGCAGGCGCTGGGCGAACGTTCGGTGACGATTGACTGCGATGTTATCCAGGCCGATGGCGGCACACGCACAGCCAGTATCACCGGCGGCTTTGTCGCACTGGCCGACGCCATACAGACATTGCTGGATGGCAGGCTCATTAAAGAGAACCCGCTCACCGGCCGGGTCGCTTCGGTTTCTGTAGGTATCTACAAGGGTACACCGGTGCTGGATCTTGATTACCCGGAAGACTGCAACGCAGAAACCGATATGAATGTAGTCATGAATGATGCCGGTGACTTTATCGAGGTACAGGGTACCGCCGAAGGACACCCGTTTAACCAGGACGAACTGAATGCCATGCTGGAACTGGCTAAAAAAGGTATCAGTGAACTGACAGCCAGCCAGCAGGCCGCACTTGAACAGTAGCGCACAGCCCGCATGCAGTGCAGCGATTCCGACCACATCCTGATTCAAGTAAATATTATCAATCGGTTTCAGAGACAGCCATGAAAGACATCGTTCTGGCAAGCAGCAACCCGGGAAAGGTTCGCGAAATCAACCAGCTGCTCACGGGGCTTGGCCTGCATGTGCAGCCACAAAGTGAATTTGGCGTCATGGATGCCGAGGAAACTGGCCTGACATTTGTAGAAAATGCAATTCTGAAGGCACGCAATGCCGCACAGCATACCGGGCTGCCGGCAATCGCTGATGATTCCGGCCTGGAAGTCGATGCACTGGCAGGGGGACCGGGTATCTACTCTGCCCGCTTTGCCGGAGAGGGTGCCAGTGACCAGGCAAATCTCGAAAAACTGCTGGTCGAACTGGCAGCTGTCCCAGAAGAACTGCGCACAGCACGCTTTCAATGCCTGATGGTGTTTTTGCGACATGCCAATGATCCTACGCCGCTGATCTGCCAGGGCACCTGGGAAGGTCGTATCCTGTTTGCCGCGCGCGGTGACAACGGCTTTGGCTATGACCCGGTTTTCCACGTGCCTACGCATGACTGCTCCTCGGCCGAACTCTCCGCGGACACCAAAAACTTGCTGAGTCATCGTGGACAGGCATTGCGCAAGCTGGTTGCCGCACTGGGGGAAAACAGGTAGCTGGCTGTGTCACTATCCTGTGCCTGGCCGGCCGTGCGAGGAAACAGGCGATCTATAGCCATGCCCGGTGACACGCCACATACACGCATCCATGCTTAACCTTGCCGCCACACCACCACTGTCACTGTACATTCATATACCCTGGTGTGTGCGTAAATGTCCCTACTGTGATTTCAATTCACATGAAGCGCGCGAGGGCATCCCGGAAGATGCCTATATAACAGCCCTGATCGCCGACCTTGAACAGGACCTGCCATACATATGGGGACGCACCATCGAAACTGTTTTTATTGGTGGCGGCACACCCAGCCTGTTTTCACCGGAAGGCATTGATCACCTGCTCGGTGACGTCCGTGCACGCCTGCAGCTGAAACCCGATGCTGAAATCACACTGGAAGCCAATCCCGGCACCGTTGACCAGGCACGTTTCAATGGTTTCAGGGATGCCGGCATCAACCGCCTGTCTATTGGAGTACAGAGTTTTCAGCCTGAATTGCTGCAGAACATCGGTCGCATCCATACTGACAACGAGGCAGTCATTGCAGTCGAGGCCGCCCACCATGCAGGGTTTGACAACATTAATCTGGACCTGATGTTCGGGCTGCCCGGACAGTCCACCAAACAGGCCTTGAAGGACTTGCGCACGGCAACGGCACTGGCACCGTCACATATTTCCTGGTACGAACTGACCATTGAACCGAATACCTGGTTTCACCGGCACCCACCGGAACGAGCGGCTGACGATGCCCTCTGGGACATACAGCAGGCGGGACATACACTGCTGGGCTCAATGGGGTTTGAGCGCTACGAGACTTCCGCCTATGCTCGAAACAGTCAGCAGTGCCGGCATAACCTGAACTACTGGCAATTCGGCGATTACCTCGGGATTGGAGCAGGCGCCCATGGCAAGATCAGCGATGCTGCAATACAGGAGATCACCCGCGTCTCCAAGGCAAAACATCCGCGCACTTACCTGGAGACCGCACACAGCACGCAACGTATCAGTACCACGTCCAGGCTTTCAGTGGATGACGTGGTGATGGAGTTTGCCATGAACGCCTTGCGACTTGACCATGGCTTTTCCCATGCCACATTTACGGCAGCGACCGGCCTGCCCTATGCTCTGATCGAAGCTATCGTCAACAATGGCGTCGTTGACGGAATGCTATCCATTGACAATGACACCATCAGGGCCACGCCATGGGGGCAGCGCTACCTCAACGAACTGTTACAGCACTGGATGCCGGAAAATGCTTGAGCACGTGGACTGCCCCTACTGCGGGGAAGCCTTCGAAACAGCCGTCGACGGCTCCTGCGGCAGTCAAAACTACATTGAAGATTGCCCGGTCTGCTGCAGACCGATCGAGTTCCGTCTGGAAGTCAGCAGTGACCATGAAAGCCTGTCCCTGACCACGCGGCGCGATGATGACTGACCACAACCCGGTGGATTGCGGCCTGCACAGTGAATATGGGCTGGCCATCATGCATTTCGGCCGGGCCTGATCGCACTCAGGTATTCGATCCGGTGCTCGATAACAACTGCACCGGATTCAAAAAAGCGTTACCAATGAACGATTCACATGACCTCGAACTACTGATCCACTCGCGTATCCCGCTGATTCTCATCGAAAGCCGGGATGAAAAACGGGTAACACAGCTGTTCGCCGGCCTGGCCATCAAGCTCGCCATGCCGGTACTTTCCTGGTCAGTCATCACCGGTCTGCAGCGCATAGACTATGCAGCCGTACCACGGGAAGAGGCCAGTGACCCACAACAGGTACTGTCGCAAATCAAGGCCACGGCAACACCTGGCATCTACCTGCTGATGGATTTCCACCCATACCTGGATGACGCCTACAACGTCCGCCTGCTGAAAGAAATCGCACTCGACTACCAGAACCTGGGCCACACACTGGTACTTGTCAGCCATGAAATCAGGCTACCACCGGAGCTGGGGCCCTTCACCGCGCACTTCTCCCTGTCATTGCCTGACAGCGACCACCTGGAAGAAATAGTCCGGGAAGAAGCCGGTCACTGGTCAAAGGCCAACCAGGGAGGAAAAGTCAAAACCGACAGAAAAACACTGGGCCTGATTATCAGGCAGCTGGGTGGCCTGACAACCGCCGATGTCCGCCGCCTTGTTCGCAGTATCATTTACGATGATGGCTCAATCGACAACGACGATCTGGAGCGCATTACGCAAGCGCGCTACCGCTTGCTGGAAACCAACGGCGCACTGAGCTGTGAATTTGATACCGCAAATTTTGCTGAAGTTGGCGGGCTGGCAAGCCTGAAACGCTGGGTCAGGCTGCGCCGTAACGTATTCCTTGAACCACACGGCCAGCAGGATGCCCCCAGGGGAATCCTGCTGGTCGGTGTCCAGGGAGGCGGCAAAAGCCTGGCCGCCAGGGCCATTGCCGGCATGTGGTCCGTACCACTGTTGCGGTTTGATTTTGGCACGCTTTACAACAAGTTTTATGGTGAAACCGAACGCAATCTGCGTGACGCACTAAAAGCCGCCGAGGCCATGGCACCATGCGTCCTCTGGATTGATGAAATCGAAAAGGCCATCGCCTCCGGAGAAAACGACGGCGGCACCTCACGGCGGGTGCTGGGCAACCTGCTGACCTGGATGTCAGAGCGCACGGCACCGGTATTTATCGTGGCAACGGCCAACGTCATTGAACACCTGCCCCCTGAATTGATCCGCAAAGGCCGTCTGGATGAAATCTTCTTTGTGGATTTGCCGGACGCCCCGACGCGTGCTGAAATTTTCGCCATCCACCTGCGCAGGCGCGAGCACAAACCAATCAATTTCGATATCCCTGAACTGGCCGTGCTTACAGATGGTTTTTCCGGCGCCGAAATCGAGCAGGCCATTGTCGCTGCCACCTACCTGGCACGCGAGCAGAACACGGGCCTGAACACTGACCACATCCGCACTGAAATCGGGCAAACCCGACCATTATCGCGGGTAATGGCCGAAAAAGTTGCCCAACTGCGCGCCTGGGCCAGTGACCGTACCGTCCCAGCCAACTAAACAGTTCTGCAGCTGGTTATACACAGGCTGCTCAATCCTCCCAGCCAAAGACAGTCATTACCTAAATTGATTGTTAGCACCACCCCGCACACAGCATATCCAACTGTTTCTACTACGATTAATATTCAATTATCAATTGCAGCCCGGCTCCATCCAAGCCTGACTGGAATACCAGCATTCTCGAGAGCACACTTTATCCCCATTGTTTTCCACAGTCTTATCCACAACCGGGATGAAAAAACATACCGTTAGATTCATCATGTCATGACTATCCGGTCGCGCGCCACATAGTCAGCCATATCCCCAAATATGTGCTAGAGTTGTACTACTCCATCTAACAAAAACAGTCCGTGAAATACGGGCAGAAGCGGAGAACAACATGAATATACCACCCGTCCGTGCAAAATTTGATTTCGATGCCTGGGTTAACCTCGCCAGGCAAGACCCTCAAGCCTTTGAAGAAAAACGCAAACATCTCATTGAAGATGCAATACAGGGAGCGCCGGCACACAAGCAACAGCGCTTACGCTGCCTGCAGTGGAAACTCGATAAAATCAGGGAGACCTCACGCACCCCGATGATCGCCTGCCTGCATATTAACCGGCTGCTGTGGGAAAGTGTGACTGGCGAACATGGCCTGCTCAACCGACTGCAGCGACTGCAAACCGGGCATAGGGGCCGCAACACAGACCAGGCAACGGCAAAAATAACCCGATTGCACCCCTAGGAATTCGCGGACGCAGAAGAATTCTGCCGCGGCGCGGGAGAATGGCTTGCTGCAAACTGGCGAATCACGTATTATTTGCGGCCTTTTCACGGTGGCAGTTGTGTTGTCCGTGAACTCAGGAACCACACGATTGAGGCAGTTATGAAACCTGACATACACCCGGCATACGACGATACCAAGGTCACCTGCAGTTGCGGCGCGACCTTTGAAACCCGCTCAACGGTTGGCAAGGACCTGACGATTGAAGTCTGCTCACAGTGCCACCCGTTCTATACCGGCAAGCAGAAGATGGTCGATACTGGCGGCCGCGTTGACAAGTTCCGCAAGCGCTACGGGAATTAATCCTGCCGGAGCACACTCCAGAAATAGCCAGCAAGGGGGCGGCCAAATCGGCCGCCCCTTTTGCGTTCTGGCTGCTGTTACCGGCCATCATCCTCGCCCGCCAGGCAGTGGCAGGTGCATGCCCTGCCGATCACACCAGCGAACGCGTACATGTTGTACACGTCTATGACGGCGACACAGTAAAACTGCAAGATGGTCGCCGGGTACGTTTCATTGGTATCAATACTCCGGAACTCGAACACAAAGGCAAACCCGTGCAGCCACTTGCACAGGCAGCCAGAACCAGCCTGACAAGCATGCTGGACGTAAATAACCGTACACTGTTGCTGCAGCACGGTACTCAACAACTCGATCACTATGGCCGCGTGCTGGCACATGCCTTTCTTGAGAACGGCGAAAATGTTGCAGCGCAATTACTCCGGCAAGGGCTCGCCACTACACTGGTCGTGCCACCCAACACCTGGGGCGTGCATTGCTATCAGGCACTTGAGGAGGCAGCACGTGCCGAGGGTTCGGGACTGTGGGCGCTGGACAACTACCAGTCACATGATGTCCGCTCACTGCCGCCGGATACCCGCGGATTCCGTGTTGTTAAGGGCCGGGTAACCGCGATCCGCCGGTCCCGCCATAATATCTGGCTGGATCTCGAGCACTCCCTGACGGTGCAGGTTCCAGTGAAGAGTCTCGCCAGTTTCGGTACTTTCAATTTCGACACCCTTACAGACCGGGTCATTGAAGTGCGTGGCTGGATCAAGCCGGACCAAAACAAGCCCAAAGTGAAAGTGGAACATCCAGCTGCACTCGTCATAATAACCACTTCACAACAACCGTAACGATCGCCCCATGTATCCTCGACAGTATTTTTCCGCCCCCCTGCTAATCATGTTGTTAGTGCTTGCCGGCTTACTGCTAACAGCCTGCGCCACCAACCCGGTTACCGGCAACAGTGACTTTGTGCTGATGTCCGAGGATGATGAAATCAGGCTGGGGCAAAAGTACAGCGCAAACGTAATGAAAGAAATGCCTGCCTACAGGAACCCCGCGCTGGAAGAAATGGTGCAGCGTATTGGCAAGCAACTGGCATTACATAGTCACCGCCCGAATCTCGCCTACCAGTTCACCATCGTCGACAGCGCAGCTGTGAATGCCTTCGCGCTGCCGGGTGGCTATATCTTCATTACCCGCGGCATGCTGGCGTACCTGAATTCCGAAGCCGAACTGGCAGCCGTACTCGGTCACGAGATCGGGCATGTAACAGCACGCCACAGTGTCCGCCAGCAAAGCACCGCTACCGTCACGGGCATAGTTGGTGCAGTCGTGGCGGTCTCAACCGGGATTGACGGCGTCGATTCCCTGACCAACCTGGCGGGCACCGCCATTGTGCGCGGTTACGGGCGGGAACATGAACTGGAGGCTGACCGACTGGGTGCGGAGTACCTCGCAAAAAGCGGCTATGATCCCGATGCCATGCTGGAGGTGGTCGGTGTTCTGAAGAATCAGGAAGCCTTTGAGGTTGCCATCGCCGGCAAGGAAGGCCGACAACCGAATGTATACCACGGACTGTTCTCAACCCACCCCGACAACGATGCGCGCTTCAAGGAAGTGGTGAGCGCCGCCAAAAAATTCAAAACAGGCACCACCACACGTATCGGACGCGACAGCTTCCTGCTGCGCCTGGATGGCGTGACCTTCGGAGACAGCGAGCGTGAAGGCATCATCAGGGGCAACCGTTTCTACCACAAGGACATGGATATCTCCCTGACCTTCCCAAAGGACTGGCACATCGATAACCAGGCAGAGAAAATTATCGCAACCCCGAAAAGCAACGACGGCCTGGTACAAATGACCGTTGCGGAAATCAAGGGTCAGCAGTCACCGCAGCAATTCATGAAACAGCGCCTGCAACTGAAAAATATGACGCAGGGTGAAAAATTCACCGCCGGCAAGTTGCCAGGTTACACCGCCATCGCAGAAGGGAAGACACCCTACGGGGCACGCCGGGTTCGCTATGCGGTGATACACCGGGACGACAGCGCCTACATCTTTGCAGGAGCAGCAAGCGACCGGAACAAAACGGGGAAATATGATGCGGCCACCCTGGCAACTGCGAAGAGCCTTCACCGCCTCTCGGCAGCTGAAAAGAAACTCGCCTTAGGAAATAAACTGGACATCATTCGCGCCACCAGGGGTATTACCTATGCCGACCTGGCAAGGCAATCTCCTATCGGTGACTACCCGGAAGAGCAGCTACGACTGTTGAATGACCAGTATCCGGCAGGGGAACCCGAGTCTTCCAGGCTGCTGAAAGTCGTGCGCTAGAAGTCTGTCAGGTCGGGAGAGTCGCAGCAAGCATGACGTGTGCTTTGTGCAGACGGGGCATCTATGGGATTATAAGTGGCAACAACCCCCTCAAGGACAAATAATGAACAAGATCAGCATCATCGGCGCCGGACGTGTAGGCGAGACTGCAGCCCATACCATAGCCCAACAGGAGATGTGCAGCGAGGTCGTACTCCTGGATATCCGGGAGGGTGCCGCTGCCGGAGCCGCACTGGATATCAGCCAGTCTGCACCCTACTTTGGATTCGATACCCGGGTAACCGGCGGTACCGACCCGGCATTACTGAAGGATTCGGGACTGATAATAATTACTGCGGGTTCCCCTCGCAAACCGGGAATGTCACGCAGCGATGTGCTCGATATCAACCGGGCAGTTATCGATTCCATTATTGATGAAGTCCTTGAACGTGCGCCAGATGCCCTCCTGCTGATGGTTACCAATCCGGTTGATGTGCTGACATGGCATGCCTGGAAACGGACCGGCTGGGAGCGGAGACGCATCTTTGGACAGGCCGGTGTACTGGATGTCTCGCGCATGGCCTGCTTCATGGCAGAAGAGACCGGGTTTTCCATCAGGGATATACATGCAATGGTGATTGGCGGTCATGGCGACTCCATGGTGCCCATGACGCGCTTTAGTAATATTAACGGTTTTCCGGTAACCGCTTTTATGGACAATGACACCATCGAACGGATTAACGAACGCACCCGTCACGGCGGTGGCGAGGTCCTTGCACTGCGCCGGACCAGCAGTGCCTACAACGCACCGGCTGCTGCCATTGCCACCATGGCCGATGCGATCTGTAACGACCGGCGGCGCATCCTGCCCTGTGTCTGCAACCTGGATGGGGAATACGGTCAAATGAATATAACCGGCGGGGTCCCGGCCATCCTCGGTCGCAACGGTATCGAACAGGTAGTGGAATTACCACTGGACGAAGCCGAACGTGCCGGCTTTCAGGCATCAATCGAAAATATACGAAGCGATATAAAACAACTGTAGGTGCGGACCGGAATCGCATGCAGAGTCAATATTCAGCACATCACAAAGGCTCCTGGCACGCAGGGACGTATAGCTGGAACACAGAATTTGTAATTGATTAAGCCATTTGCCTGGAACCTGTGCAATAGACAGGCTCTCTGTGATGTCCGTGCATCCTTAGCAAATAGTTACCTGGTCGGGCTAGAATAACTGATCAGCTGCTCCGTCGGCCGACCCGGCCACTCCCTCCGTGGCCAGTGAATCGCTGCTCTTGCTGGGGACGTTTTCTTCACGGAATGTTTCGAAAATGGCATCTGCTTGGCCGCTGCCAGCCAGCAATCCGGTTGCAGGGTCTATACGCACTGTTACCAACCCTTCGGGCGGCTCCTGTTTTTGCTCCTGGATTCCCTCCAGTGCAACAGCCATGTAGTCAATCCACATCGGCAATGCGGCACGGCCGCCGGTTTCACCCCGTCCCAGTGGCTCCAGCTTGTCAAAACCAACCCAGGTGGTGGCCACCATTGCATGGTTGAAACCCGAAAACCAGGCATCTTTCTGATCATTGGTGGTACCCGTCTTGCCGGCCAGGTCGGTTCTGCCCAGCACGCGTGCCTTGCGGCCGGTACCGCGCTGAATGACATCCCGCATCATCGACGTCATCAACCAGACGTTCTGTGGTGTCAGCACCTGTTGCGCGAGGTTAAGTTGTTCGGTATCAGGGGTATTGATCGCATCCAGTGCCACAGGGCATTGCGGACAGGCAATGACAGGATCTGCGGTGAAAACCATCTCACCAGCCGCATCGTAAATGCTGTCGATAAAATAGGGTTCGATCAGGTAACCGCCATTTGCCAGCACCGCATAAGCCCTCGCCATCTGCATGGGTGTAACTGTTCCGCTACCCAGCGCCAGTGTCAGGTCTTTCGGTAACTGTGAGGCAGTAAAACCAAAACGTTTGGCATAGTCTGCTGCATACTCGGCCCCGATGGCACGCAGAATACGGATCGAGACAAGATTACGGGAACGATACAGCGCCTCGCGCAGGCGTGTTGGTCCGAAAAACTCACCACTGTAATTTTCCGGCCGCCATGTCGATTCCAGTTTCGGGTCATCGAATACCACCGGCGCATCGTTGATCATGCTTGCCGGGGTAAAACCCTTCTCCAGCGCTGCCGAGTAAATCACCGGCTTGAAACTTGAACCGGGTTGTCGCATTGCCTGTGTGACGCGATTAAATTTACTGAGCCCGAAGTCGAAGCCACCCACCAGTGCCAGTACCGCACCATCTACAGGGCGCAGCGACACCAGTGCCCCCTCAACATGAGGTAGTTGTTCCAGCATCCAGGCACCATCATCCTGCTGTTTAATCCTGACAACATCACCTGTCGTCAAAATATCGGCAGGCTGCTTGGGTGATTTGCCCATGCGGTTAACACTTATGAAGGGGCGCGCCCACGACATACCTTCCCACGGGATAGTGATAGTTGACTGATCTGCGAGCATGACTTCTGCAGTCTGCTCGTCAAGACCTGTCACCAGTCCGCTCTGCACACCACCATAAACAGGAAAGTCTTTCAATAATGCCGGCAGCGAGGCGGGATCATGCTCATCAAGGTTGAAGTGTGCTTCCGCACCCCGGTATCCATGGCGCCGGCTATAGTCCAGCAGATCCTTGTGCATGGCTGCGTTAGCCGCTGTCTGTCGCATAACATCAAGGGTAGTAATCACTTCATAGCCGGAGGTATATACCGAGGTGCCATAACGCTGGACCATTTCGTGACGGACCATTTCAGCGACGTATGCTGCACTGACTTCCGCTTTAACCTTATGCAGAGCAGCATTATCCGGTTCGGCAACTGCTTGTTCCCAGGCAGCCTGGTCGATAAAACCAAGTTGATGCATGCGACCTAGAATATAGTTACGCCGGTCAACAGTGGCCTCGGGATCATTGATCGGATTGATACGCGATGGCGCCTTCGGCAAGGCTGCAATTGTCGCCATCTGCGCCAGCGTAAGCTCATTAATGCCCTTGCCATAGTAAACCTGTGCCGCAGCCTCTATGCCATAGGCATGATGGCCCAGATAGATTTTATTGAGATACAGTTCCAGGATCTCGTCCTTGCTGAGCGACCCTTCGATCCTTAAGGCCAGCAGGATCTCGGTAAGCTTGCGCCAGTAGGTCTTTTCTGTGGAAAGAAAGAAATTTCGTGCTACCTGCATGGTGATGGTACTGGCACCCCGGCGCTTTTTACCGGTACGCACCAGTTCAAAAGCTGCACTCATCAGTCCTGGGATATCAACCCCGGAATGTTCATAGAAGTGGTCATCCTCCGCCGCCAGAAACGCGTCTATAAGTGCCGGCGAGACTTCCTCTATATTTACGGGCGTACGCCGTTTGTCGCCAAACTCGGCTAATAAAAGCCGATCACTCGAATAGATACGCAGCGGCTCCTGCAGCTGGACATCCCTGAGGACCTCAGTCGATGGCAGCTGCGGTTCAATTTTGACATATAAAAAAACTGCCAGAACTGCCGATGCAATAATGCCTGTAAAAAGCAGGAACATGAAAAAACCAAGTATGCGACGCAAAAACATTTCAGTGTAAAAACCTGTGATCAAGTTCGAAGATTAGACCCATGACAAGCACTATAAATGACAAACGGTTAGAGAAAGACATTTTTTCGCTCAACAAAATCTGGCTCTGTCCGATAACCACTACCATAGCATTACACATTGGTTGACAAACAGTTGCTCATGTCATCTAATGCGGCGAACTACCTTTGTATCACAACACTGGGTAACTAAAGGGAAATATTGTGCCAATAGCGCATCTCTTCAAAAGGACGAAACCACCGCTGATCGGTCTTGATATAAGCTCTACAGCAGTCAAGCTACTGGAGCTGAGCCGCAGCGGATCTAGATACAGGGTCGAAAGCTACGCAGTCGAACCCCTGCCACCCAACTCAGTCGTCGAAAAGAATATTACCGACGTAGATGCCGTAGGTGAAGCGGTACGGCGAGCTGTAAAAAGGTCTGGAACACGGACCCGTCACGCAGCTGTTGCCATCGCCGGGTCATCGACCATTACCAAGGTAATTCAGATGCCGGCCGGGTTACATGATGATGACCTGGAGGCCCAGATCCAACTGGTAGCCGATCAGTATGTACCGTACCCGCTGGAAGAGGTTAATCTTGACTTTGAGGTCCTTGGAGCAACCGAGAAAAATCCCGATACCGTTGATGTACTGCTGGCTGCCTGTCGCAGCGAAAATGTAGAACTGCGCAGCGCTGCTGTTGAGACGGGTGGTCTGGGTACAGAAATAATGGATGTTGAATCCTTCGCCAGTGAAAATGCCTTTGCACTGCTTACGGATCAACTGCCGGATCAGGGCATAGAGCGCACCATTGCTGTAATCGACGTGGGTGCAACCATGACAACACTCAATGTCATGCATGACCTGAAGAGTATTTATACCCGGGACACCGTTTTCGGAGGCAAGCAGCTAACCGAAGAAATCATGCGCCGTTACGGCCTGTCTTATGAAGAAGCAGGAATGGCCAAGCGCCAGGGCGGTTTGCCTGAAAACTACCTGACTGATGTACTGGAACCCTTTAAGGAAGCCATGGTGCAACAGGCAAGTCGCTCACTGCAGTTCTTCTACTCCTCCAGTCCGCACAGCAAGGTCGACCACATCGTACTGGCTGGTGGCAGCGCATCCATTCCCGGAATGGATGAAATGCTCCAGGAAAAACTGGGGGTTGAAACCATGATAGCCAATCCATTTGCATCCATGTCGCTATCGGCACGGGTAAAACCACAGACACTGAGTAACGATGCCCCTGCTTTGCTGATTGCATGCGGGCTGGCCCTGAGGAGCTTCGACTGATATGGCACGTATCAACCTGCTTCCCTGGCGTGAAGAGCTGCGCAAACAGAAACAACGCGACTTCGGCATCATCGCCGTTAGTGCGGTCGTCCTTGCCGGCCTCATAGTACTGCTTGCTCATTTCCACGTTGATGGCCTGATTAACACCCAGAATCAGCGTAACGCCTATATTCAAAGCGAAATAGAAATACTTAACAAGCGCATAGGCCGTATCAAGGAACTTGAGGCCATGAAACAGAACCTGCTGGCACGCATGAATGTCATCCAGGAACTGCAAAGCAGCCGCCCGGAAAGTGTACACCTGCTGGATGAGCTGGTCCGGACGCTACCGGAAGGCGTACACCTGAAAAAATTCGACCAGAATAACAAGGCCTTGACGATGACGGGTATCGCAGAGTCAAATGCGCGGGTTTCAGACTACATGCGCAAGATAGACGTGTCAGAGTGGCTCACTGACCCGCGTCTTAACATCATCAAAACCACTGAATCAGGTCGCCGACGTATTGCCAACTTCACCTTGCGTGGCAATCAAAAGGTCCGCAAGCCACTTGATGAACAAGTCGACGCTGGCGAGGTGACAAAATGAACATGGATCTCAACGAACTCGACCTGAGCAATGTGGCTCGCTGGCCGGCAGCTGCCAGAGCCGTGGTTATTCTTTTCCTGATGGGTGGTGTTTTCTTTCTCGGTTACTGGTTTCACGTCAAGGACCAGCTGGTTGACCTGACGAGTGCCGAAGAAAAAGAACAGGGCCTGAAGGTAATCTTCGAAACCAAAGCCAAACAGGCTGTAAACCTGGAAGCCTACGAAAAACAGCTCGAGGAAATGCGCGAATCTTTTGGCGCCATGTTGCGACAGTTGCCCAATAAAACAGAAGTTGCCGACCTGCTGGTGGATGTTTCCCAGACCGGCTTGGCAAGTGGCCTTGAATTCCAGTTATTTAAGCCAGGCGCCGAGGTTCCCAGAGACTTTTACGCAGAATTGCCTATCAGTATACAGGTGGTCGGTGATTACCATGAGTTCGGTGAATTTGTCAGCGGGGTTGCAGCACTTCCGCGTATCGTCACCGTACACAACGTTGGTATCGACAAAGTAGGGAAAGGCGGTCAACTGAAAATGAAACTGACGGCCAAGACCTATCGTTATATTGATGAGGAAGAGGCCGCCAACAGGGAAAGCAAGAAAACGGGAGGCAAGAAATGACCGCCAACTACTGCCGAATGGTGCGCTGGTTATGCATCGCTTCGCTCTCTGGCATGATGGTAGCCTGCTCCAGTGATCCGACTTCCGACCTGGAAGAATATGTAAGGACAACAAAGAGCCAGCAGAAATCCAGCATCGAACCATTGCCTGAATTCAAGCCCTATGAATCATTTGCCTATCAGGCGGTGGACCTGCGTGATCCGTTTACCGAGCCAACCTTCTCTCAGGCAAAACCCATTGATGGCCCCGTCACCAGCAACAACGGCATCAAGCCGGACTTTGACAGGCCTGCCGAACCACTGGAGGAGTTTCCTCTTGACAGCCTGCGCATGGTAGGCACGCTGGAACAACACGACAGTCACTGGGCCCTCATCAACGACACGGATGGAACCATACATCGCGTGCAACCCGGGAACCATGCCGGCCAGAATCATGGAAAGATCACGCGCATTACTGAATATGAAGTTGAACTCACGGAAATCGTTCCTGACGGTATTGGGGGCTGGATTGAACGCCAGGCCTCAATTGCAATCAGCGAATAATCCCACAGGGGCATAGCAATGACCGGAACCATGTTAGACCGTTTGCAAGCAAGCGAACCTACCTTGATCAAATCCCTCAAACAGCATGGCCACAGAAAATGGCGCAGCCTGTTTGCGGCAGCATGCCTGTTTATGGGCAGCACTGTATCAGCAAATGCAGCAGAAACAATATCTGGCAACACCTTGCAATCCGTGGATGTTGCCGGGCTACCGGGAAACAAGGCCCAGATCACCCTGACACTGAGCCAGCCTGCACCTGCCCCCCTGAGTTTTACCATAGATAATCCGGCACGGATTGCGCTGGACTTTCCAGAGACAAGGAACGGCCTTGCTCAACGCTCACAGAAAGTTGGCGTAGGCATGGTAGAAAGCCTTACGGCCATTGAAGCCCAGGGGCGCACGCGTGTTGTTGTCAATCTCGTGAATATGGTGCCCTACGAGGCGCACGCAGACGGCAACAAAATCATTCTCACCGTCCAGAATGCCGGTGGCGGGCTCTCAGAGGCTGCCGTTGCAGCGGCTCATGCCAGAGGCGATACGAGTGATAACATAAGTAATATCGATTTCCGTCGCGGCGAAGACGGTCAGGGCAGGGTTATTGTGAGCCTGTCTGACCCTTCCATCCCGGTTGACATGCAGCAGGAAGGCGGTAAGGTTCTGGTCGACTTTTACCGGACGCAGTTACCGGCAGAGCTTGAGCGCCGCCTGGATGTACTTGATTTCGCAACCCCGGTGAAAACAATTGACACCTACACCAAGGGTGACTCTGTCCACATGGTTATCACGCCCATGGGCGAATACGAATACATCGCCTATCAGGCCGACAACCAGTTCACCATCGAAGTCCGGGCTCTCACCAAGGAAGAGGCGGAAGAAGCCAAGAAAGATGACTTTGGTTACTCGGGGGAACGCCTCTCACTGAATTTCCAGGACATTGAAGTACGTTCCGTCCTGCAGCTCATTGCCGACTTCACGGGACTAAACGTGGTTGTCAGCGATACTGTCCGTGGCAACCTGACCCTGCGACTCAAGAATGTGCCCTGGGACCAGGCACTGGACATCATCCTGAAGACCAAGGGACTGGACATGCGGCAGACGGGTAACGTCGTACTGGTTGCACCCAGTGAAGAAATTGCAGCACGCGAAAAGCTGGAGCTGGAATCCAAGAAACAGATCGAAGAGCTGGAACCGTTGTATTCCGAATACATCCAGGTCAACTACGCCAAGGCTGGCGATATCGCCACCCTGTTAAAGAGTTCGGACACCACGCTATTGTCAGACAGGGGCATGGCAACAATTGACGGGCGCACCAATACCTTGCTGGTACAGGACACGGCTGCAAAGCTGGTGGAGATCAGACAGCTGGTGGCACGCCTTGACATACCGGTACGCCAGGTGCTGATCGAGTCCCGCATCGTTATCGCCAACAACGATTTCTCCAAGGAACTGGGGGTCAAGTTCGGCCTGAACAAGGAAACCGAATATAACGGCGACCACATAGTCTCCGTTGGTGGCACCAGGCCAGGCTCAGAGGTTATCGATCCGGGCATGGTCGGTGCTGACGGGCTGCTGGTCGACCTTGGGGCCATTGGCGCCACCAGTTCCATCGGCCTGGCACTCGGCAAGGTAGGCAGCCACATGCTGAACCTGGAACTGTCGGCCATGGAGGCAGAAGGACAGGGTGAAGTTATCTCCAGTCCGCGTGTGCTGACCTCCAACCAGAAGACAGCCTTTATCGAATCAGGTACCGAGATCCCCTACCAGGAGGCAACTTCAAGTGGTGCAACATCGACATCATTCCAGAAAGCCGTGCTGAGACTGGGCGTTACACCACAGATCACACCGGATGACCGCCTGATCATGGATCTGGAAATCAGCAAGGACTCAGTCGGCCAATTCTCGGTAGATGGCATCCCGTCCATTGATACCAATGAAATTTCCACCCAGGTACTGGTCGACGACGGTGAAACGCTGGTATTGGGCGGCATCTACGAGCAGGTGAAACGCCGCGAGATCGACAGGACACCGTTCTTCGGTGAACTGCCGCTGGTTGACTGGATGTTCAAACGGACTGTCAACCAGAATGACAAGGCAGAGCTGTTGATCTTCGTGACGCCCAAGATTGTCAAGGAAGAACTCAATATCTAGCTACCCGTTGCTGGCAATACTTGCCAGCAACCACATAATCTGTCATATCTGCCCGGCATGAAAACGCCGGGCAGTTTTTTTTTAACGGGTCCCATGGGAGCCGGAAAATCCACCATCGGTCGACAGCTGTCAAAGCAGCTCGGTCTACCGTTCCACGACAGCGACCATGAAATCGAGGCACGCACCGGTGTCGATATCCCGCTCATTTTTGAACTCGAGGGTGAGACCGGCTTCCGCAAGAGGGAATGCCTTGTCATTGACGAACTGACCCGGCTGCCCGGGATCGTGCTGGCTACGGGCGGCGGCGCCATCCTTGACCCGGTCAACCGGGCACATTTGAGTAGCCGGGGCACGGTGATCTACCTGCACACTTCCGTAAAACAGCAACTCAAACGCACCCGAATGGACAAAAACAGGCCATTACTGCAAACAGACAACCCGCGCGCAAGGCTTGAGGAACTGATGGCCACGAGAGAGCCCCTCTATCGTGAGGTAGCCAACCTTGTTATAGACACTGATGGCATGCGGGTCCGCGATGTTGTGAGCAAGATTGTGCAAATGCTGAAAATTTGAACATCCACCATCGTGATGCAGTGCACCCAGGGATTCAAAGATATCCGGAGAAAATCAGCAAGCAATATACTGCTTCCGGTTCTGCCCGCAAAGAAACACTATAGATTCACTGTGTCCTAAGCGTATCCAGGAAGAGCAAAGCGTCAGGAGAATATCCTTTTTTGCGCTTTGACCCGCTTTTTGGCTATGCTCTGAGCGAAATCACACAGAAAAACCCCTATGAATACTCTGACAGTTAATCTTGGCACTCGCAGTTACCCCATCTACATCGGGCAGGCATTACTTGGCACACCGGATTTACTGGCACAGCATATTGGGGGCCGGCAGGTCATGGTCGTCAGCAATGAAACTATTGCCCCCCTGTACCTGCAGAGCGTACAGGACATGCTTGCAGATTTTGATACGTCGACGGTCATTCTTCCGGATGGCGAACAGTACAAAAATCTCGATACGCTGAACATGATTTTCAGCGCCCTGCTGGAGAACCACTGCAACCGTGACTGCACCCTGGTCGCTCTCGGTGGTGGTGTCGTCGGCGACATCACCGGCTTTGCAGCAGCCAGTTACCAGCGCGGCGTTGCCTTTCTGCAGATACCCACGACGCTGCTGGCCCAGGTTGATTCATCGGTTGGCGGAAAGACCGGGGTAAATCACCCGCAGGGGAAAAACATGATCGGTGCCTTCCATCAGCCCCGCTGCGTACTAATCGACACCGACACCCTTGACACACTGGATGACCGGCAACTTGCTGCCGGCATCGCAGAGGTTATCAAGTATGGCCTGATTCATGATGCGGTTTTTTTTGACTGGCTGGAAACAAACATGGAAGCGCTGAAGGCACGTAACAAGCAGGCACTGGAATATGCTATTGAGCGCTCCTGCACCATCAAGGCGGAGATTGTGGCGGCAGATGAACGCGAAAGCGGCAAGCGCGCCCTGCTTAACCTGGGCCACACATTCGGTCACGCGATTGAAACCGCCATGGGTTATGGCAACTGGTTGCACGGTGAAGCCGTAGCGGCCGGCATGCTGATGGCGGCTGATTTATCAGCACGGCATGGCTGGCTGGCTGACGATACGGTACAGCGGACCGCAAGGCTGTTGCAACAGGCAAACCTGCCTACTGCCCCGCCGAATCAAATGGATGAAGCACAATTCATGCAACTCATGTCGATTGATAAAAAAGTAGTCGATGGCAGCCTGCGCCTGGTATTGCTCAAGGCACTGGGTGAAGCAGTTGTTACCGGTGACTTCAGGCGAGATCTGCTCAGTGAAACTCTAAGAGGGGATGCCTGAGAGCATGCGCAGCGTGCCCGCCACTGTTCATAACGGTTTGCTTGCACCCTATGCAGCTGATCCCGCTGTTTCAAGAGGACGCCAGCACCATGAACCCGCACCCGCCTATCGCTCTGAATACCAGCGTGACCGTGACCGGATCATCCACTCGGCTGCATTCCGGCGACTGGAGTACAAAACACAGGTATTTGTAAATCATGAAGGCGATCTGTTTCGCACCCGGCTGACACATTCGATCGAAGTCGCACAGGTGGCACGCTCCATTGCACGTGCCCTGCAACTGAATGAGGACCTGACCGAGGGAATTGCGCTGGCACATGACCTTGGCCACACACCGTTTGGACATGCCGGGCAGGATGCGCTGAACGCCTGTATGCAATGCTATGGCGGCTTTGAGCACAATCTGCAATCACTGCGTGTGGTAGAAGAACTGGAAGATCGCTATGCCGCATTCCCCGGTCTTAACCTGACCTTTGAAACACGCGAGGGCATCCTCAAGCATTGTTCTCTCAAGAATGCCGAAGCCCTGGGTGATATCGGTCGCCGCTTCATCGAAAAACGACAACCTTCGCTGGAAGCCCAACTGACCAACCTGGCCGATGAAATTGCCTACAACAGTCACGATGTCGATGATGGACTGCGTTCCGGCCTGATCACTGTCGAGGCGCTGAGCACCGTCACGCTGTTCCGGGAACAATATGAAACCGTGCGCTCCCTCTACCCTGACCTGGCACCGCGCCGCACCATTCACGAGGTGGTACGCCGCCTGATCGGCTGCCAGGTTATAGATCTGGTTGAAACCAGCAAGGACATGCTTGACCAGGTGGCTCCCGGGAACATCGATGCGGTGCGCAACCATGAGAAGTCACTGATTGTGTTCAGTGATTCCATGCGTGAAAAAAATCTGGAGTTAAAACGTTTTCTGCGTGCCAATCTCTACCGGCATTTCCGCGTACATCGCATGAGTGCCAAGGCCGGACGCACGCTGACAGCCCTGTTTGAGGCGTTTCTGGATGATCCGCGACTGTTGCCGGAAGATGCCCAGCAACAGGCCACAATACTGGAGAAGGCAAGTGGTAAGGACGGCCGTGCACGCGTTGTCGCTGACTATATCGCCGGTATGACAGATCGCTATGCTATCACCGAGTATGAACGAACCTTTAACCCGGCGATGTAAGGGCAGCTACCTGCTTGAAAGATAAAGCATACAAACAGGCTTGTTTTTTCTTTCCGCTACGATCTCGTAACTGTTACCAGCACTTATGAGAATTTACATGCAGATCCCGCCTGAAGATGACAAGGCGCCCCGCTACTATCATCTGCACCTGCAGGAGGATTTACTGGAAGGCTGGACACTGATCCGGGAATGGGGCTACCAGGGCGCGTCCGGACGAGTAAGGAAAGAGCACTTTCCAGACCGTGAAACTGCAGAGTCCGCGCTGATGATCATTCGTGACGAACAGCTAAAACGTGGCTATCAGGTGGTCTTCATGCAGGCAGGGTCCGGATAAGCAAGTCACACGCAGTTTGCAGTCGCCTGAAAACAAAAAGAAAAAACAAGCCACCTCAAATTGAACCACCGGCCATCCAGCGCTATACTGTCGAGCCTTTTTGGCCAGGGCTCGTGCTGCCTTAACCCACCTTGGCAGACCAGGACCTGATGGTTATAACGTATTGTAATTAAAGGTATTCCCAATGATCACCGGCACACTGCCTGCAAAACAAGGCCTGTATGATCCTGCCAATGAACACGATGCCTGCGGCGTCGGGTTTGTCGCCAACGTCAAGGGTCGCAAAAGCCATGAAATCGTTCGCCAGGGCCTGAATATCCTGGAAAACCTGACCCACCGCGGTGCCGTCGGTGCAGACCCCAGGGCCGGAGACGGCGCGGGCATTCTGATCCAGATACCCGATGCCTTTCTGCGCGCATGCTGCGAAGATCTCGGCATCACCCTCCCCGAACCGGAAAACTATGGCGTCGGCATGGTGTTTTTGCCGCAGCCGGTCGCTACCCGTAATCATTGCGAAACACTGATTGAACAAACGCTGGCAGAGGAAGGCCAGTCCCTGCTGGGCTGGCGTGACGTCCCGACCAATAACAAGGGACTGGGTGACAGTGTCAAGCAGGTGGAACCCGTTATCCGCCAGGTCTTCATCGGTCGTGGCGAAAACTGTGCCACCACCGATGACTTTGAACGCAAGCTGTTTATCATCCGCAAGCGTGTTGAACATGCCGTGCGCGACGCCGGACTGGCTGGCAGTGAATGTTTCTACGCCCCCTCCATGTCGGCACGCACCCTGTGCTACAAGGGCATGTTGCTGGCCAACCAGGTCAACACCTACTACCAGGACCTGAACGACGAACGACTGACTTCGGCGCTGGCACTGGTACACCAGCGCTTTTCAACCAATACCTTCCCGTCATGGGACCTGGCACATCCGTTTCGCATGATCGCCCACAATGGCGAGATCAACACCATGCGCGGCAACATCAACTGGATGCGAGCTCGCCGCCATTCAATGGCCTCGGAGCTGTTTGGTGACGACTTGCAAAAACTCTGGCCGCTGATTGCCGAGGGCCAGTCCGATTCAGCCTGTTTTGACAATGCCCTGGAATTGCTGGTGACCGGCGGTTACTCCATGGCACACGCCATGATGTTGCTCATTCCGGAAGCCTGGGCCGGCAATCCGCTGATGGATGAAGCACGGCGGGCCTTTTACGAATACCATGCCGCCTTGATGGAACCCTGGGACGGCCCGGCCGCAGTCGCCTTTACCGACGGTCGCCAGATCGGCGCAACACTGGACAGAAACGGACTGCGACCGGCACGCTACCTCATCACCAATGACGATCTGGTTGTCATGGCCTCCGAGATGGGCGTTCTTGATATTGCCGAGGAGCGTATTGTCAAGAAATGGCGCCTGCAACCGGGCAAGATGTTCCTGATCGATATGGAACAGGGCCGCATCATCGATGACAAGGAGCTGAAAGACCAGCTGTCCGGCAGTCATCCCTACGCGAAATGGCTGCAGAAGACACAAATCCACCTGGAAAGCCTGCCGGGGGAAGTCAGCCCGATGGCGCCGGACCAGGCAACCCTGCTCGACCGGCAACAGGCATTTGGCTACACCCAGGAAGATATAAAGTTTCTGATGACGCCCATGGCCGCCACCGGCCAGGAGGCCATCGGTTCCATGGGTGCCGACAACCCGGTCGCCGTGCTCTCCGACAAGTCAAAACCCTTGTCAAATTACTTCAAACAGAACTTCGCCCAGGTCACCAACCCGCCGATTGACCCGATTCGCGAAGAACTGGTGATGTCACTGGTATCCCTGATAGGTCCGCGCCCCAACCTGCTGGGGCATGCCTCTACCGGCGACCACATGCGGCTCGAGGTCAGCCAGCCGATCCTCACCAACACTGATATCGAGCGCATTCATCATATCAAGGAACACACAGACGGTGCGTTCAGAACGAAAACACTGGATATCTGCTATCCCGCCTCGCAAGGCGCAGACGGCATGGAGGCGGCCCTGTCCGCTGTCTGCAAACAGGCCGAAGAGGCCGTTGGCGAAGGTTACAACATCCTGATTCTGTCGGATCGTGCCCTGGACGTTGACCACATAGCGATCCCGGCCCTGCTGGCTACATCGGCTGTCCACCATCACCTTGTCCATAGCGGACTGCGTACCGAATCCGGCCTGGTCGTGGAAACCGGTGCCGTGCGTGAAGTGCACCAATTTGCAACACTCGCCGGCTATGGTGCAGAGGCCATCAACCCCTACCTGGCATTCGAGACACTCGAATCCATCCGCGGGCAGTTGCCGGAAGAGCTCGATTCAAAAGAAGTACAGAAACGCTACATCAAGGCGGTCGGCAAGGGCCTGCTCAAGGTGATGTCCAAGATGGGCATTTCGACCTACCAGTCCTACTGCGGCGCACAGATTTTCGACGCAGTAGGACTCAATTCCGGATTCATCGACAAGTATTTCACCGGTACAGCCACCACCATTGAGGGCATCGGTCTGCAACAGCTTGCCGAGGAAACGGTACGCTGGCATCGGGATGCCTACGGCGATGCACCCATTTACCGCAACAGCCTTGATGCGGGCGGAGACTACGCCTTCCGTCTGCGCGGAGAAGCCCACTCATGGACGCCCGACACCATCTCCAAGCTGCAACATGCCACCCGTGCCAATGATGCCGCTACCTTTCGCGAATTTGCGCAACTGATGAATGAGCAAAACAAACGACTGCTGAACCTGCGCGGCCTGTTCGAGTTTGACTTCAGCAATGACCCGGTACCGCTGGAGGAAGTCGAGCCGGCAAAGGACATCGTCAAACGCTTTTCTACCGGCGCCATGTCGTTCGGTTCCATCTCCTACGAGGCACACTCCACACTGGCGGTTGCCATGAACCGCATTGGTGGCAAATCCAATACCGGTGAAGGTGGCGAGCTAACGGAACGCTTCAAGACACTGGAAAACGGCGACTCGAGACGTTCCGCCATCAAGCAGGTCGCCTCCGGCCGTTTTGGAGTCACCACGGAATATCTGGTCAACGCCGATGTCATTCAGATCAAGATGGCACAGGGTGCCAAGCCCGGTGAAGGCGGACAGCTGCCCGGCCACAAGGTGGACGCGACCATTGCCGAGGTACGCCATTCAACCCCCGGGGTCGGCCTGATCTCGCCGCCGCCGCATCATGACATTTACTCCATTGAAGACCTGGCACAGCTCATCCACGACCTGAAAAATACCAATCCGCAGGCTGATATCAGCGTCAAGCTGGTCGCAGAAGTGGGTGTTGGCACGGTGGCCACCGGTGTCTCCAAGGCACATGCCGATCACGTCACCATCGCCGGCTTTGATGGCGGCACCGGCGCCAGTCCGCTGACATCCATCAAGCACGCCGGCTCACCCTGGGAGATCGGACTCGCAGAAACCCACCAGACCCTGGTGATGAATAACCTGCGCAGCCGTATTGCCGTACAGGTTGATGGCGGGATGCGTACCGGCCGCGACGTCGTGGTGGGGGCCTTGCTGGGTGCCGATGAATTCGGCTTCGCCACGGCACCGTTGATTGTCGAAGGCTGCATCATGATGCGCAAATGCCACCTGAATACCTGCCCGGTTGGCGTCGCCACCCAGGACCCGGAACTGCGCAAGCGTTTTACCGGCAAACCGGAACACGTGGTGAACTACTTTTTCTTCGTTGCCGAGGAAATTCGTGAATTAATGGCACAGCTGGGCTTCCGCAAGTTCGACGACATGATCGGGCAGTCACAGCACCTGAACATGCGCAAGGCCATCGATCACTGGAAGGCACGGGGCCTGGATTTTTCCCGAGTCCTGCACAAGCCGGAAGCAGGACCAGGCGTGGGTATTTATCATACTGAAAAACAGGACCATGGGCTCGACAAGGCACTTGACAATCAGTTGATCAAACTTGCCCGGGAAGCCCTGGATAACAAAACGCCGGTCAGGATAGACCTGCCCGTACGCAATACCAATCGTACCGTGGGCGCCATGCTCTCCGGTGAAGTCGCCAGACGCTATGGTCATGCCGGACTGCCGGAAGACACCATCAGCATCACCCTGCGCGGCACCGCCGGCCAGAGTTTCGGGGCATTCGTTGCGCACGGCATCAGCATGGAACTGATTGGCGAAGGCAATGACTACGTTGGCAAGGGCCTCTGTGGCGGACGCCTGGTGGTTTATCCACCGGCAGAGACACCCATTATCGCTGAAGAAAATATTATCGTCGGCAACACCGTTTTGTACGGCGCCATCAGCGGCGAATGCTATTTCAGCGGCGTCGCCGGTGAACGGTTCGCCGTGCGCAACTCCGGTGCAACTGCGGTCGTGGAAGGTGTCGGCGACCATGGCTGCGAGTACATGACCGGCGGCATCGTTGCTGTGCTTGGCGAATCCGGCCGTAATTTCGCTGCCGGTATGAGCGGCGGTATCGCCTACGTACTGGACGAACAGGGTGATTTCGAACAGCGTTGTAACCTGGCCATGGTAGAGCTTGAGCCGATACCGGCAGAAGACGCAGCGCTGGAGAGCCTGGATCACCAGGGTGGTGATCTCGAAACCCATGGCCTCGTGGATGTCAGCCATGACATGACACGGCATGACGCGTTGCGCCTGCGCATGCTGATCGAAAGACACACGCGTTACACCGGCAGTAGCCGTGGCCGGCAGATACTGGATAACTGGAATGACTATCTGCCGAAGTTTGTCAAAATCATGCCGGTTGATTACCGGCGCGCGCTGCAGGAGATGCAGTCAGTGCAAACAGCCGCCTCGCAGACCGCCAGGGGAGGACACTAGGCATGGGCAAACCCACGGGTTTTATGGAATACGAGCGATTGGATCGCGCCTACGCGCCGGCAGCCGACCGTGTCCGGCATTACAACGAATTCGTCATCCCGCTGGAAGAAAAGGAACTCAGCCTCCAGGGTGCACGCTGCATGGATTGTGGCATCCCCTTCTGCCACCAGGGCTGTCCGATCAACAATATCATCCCGGACTGGAACGACCTTGTCTACCAGGGCAATTGGCGGGAGGCGCTGACCGTCCTGCACTCAACCAACAACTTCCCGGAATTTACCGGGCGTATCTGCCCGGCACCCTGTGAAGCTGCCTGCACGCTAAACATCAGTGACATCCCCGTCACCATCAAGACGATTGAATGTTCCATCATCGACAAGGGCTGGGAAGAAGGCTGGATTGTGCCACAGATCGCTGCACACAAAACCGGTAAGCATATAGCGATAGTAGGTTCCGGCCCCGCCGGACTGGCCGCCGCGCAGCAGCTGGCACGTGCCGGACATGATGTTGAATTATTCGAGAAGAACGATCGCATCGGCGGACTGTTGCGTTACGGCATACCCGATTTCAAGATGGAAAAAAAGGTCATCGACCGGCGCATGGCGCAGTTGCAGGCCGAAGGCGTCACCTTCAGCACGGATACACATATCGGTGTGACCATCCCGGCCAAACAACTGCTCGACAGGTTTGACGCCGTGGTCCTGACCGGCGGTTCGGAACATTCCCGCGATCTGGAAGTACCGGGCAGGGATCTGGATGGTGTGCACTTTGCCATGACCTTCCTGCCACAGCAGAACAAGCGCAATGCGGGTGACACGATTGACCCGGAGACCTCGCTGTCAGCCAGAGGCAAGCATGTCATCGTCATTGGCGGCGGCGATACCGGCTCGGACTGTATTGGCACCTCTTTCCGTCAGGGCGCCTTGTCGGTAACCCAACTGGAAATCCTGCCGCAACCGCCGGAAAAGGAAAACAAGGGACTGACCTGGCCGGACTGGCCAAACAAGATGCGCACCTCGAGCTCGCAGGATGAAGGCGCGATTCGTGACTGGTCGGTCGCCACCAAATCCATTGAAGGTGAACAAGGCAAGGTAACTGCCATCAACTGCGTACGCCTGGACTGGCAGCGGGATGACAAGGGCCAGTGGCAGATGACCGAGATCCCCGGCAGTGATTTCCAGCTCAAGGCAGACATGGTGCTGCTGGCAATGGGTTTTGTGCACCCGGTTTACGAAGGCATGCTGCAGGAACTCGGCATTGAACTTGACCCGCGCGGTAATGTGCTTGCCGACACCGATCAGTATCGAACATCGATCGACAAGGTCTTTGCAGCCGGTGATATGCGCCGTGGACAGTCGCTGGTTGTCTGGGCAATTCGCGAGGGTCGGCAGTGTGCACGTGCCGTGGACGAGTTTTTGATGGGGTGCTCTGATTTACCTCGATAATTCGCATTTTTATACCACGGGTTTCGCCCTTTCGGGCGAGGTACTTTCTCTTGTGTGCCCAAGAGAAAGTACCCAAAGAGAAGGGCACCCGGCGCACTCATCGGCTGCCGCCGATGCCCTGCGTTCCTCGCCAGTCCGGGGGCGCGCACAACTCGGAGTTTAATGGGGCCGGCATGCCGGCCCCATTAAACTTGCCTCGAACAGGGTGCGCGCCTGTTCCCGGCCTGGCTGCGGTACTCGGTGAGTGCGACGGGTCTCTGGGTGGCAACCCCCTACCGTTGGCGCCGCCGAGCATCGCAGGGATTTTGAGGACAAGCGAGCCACCCTGCCGAGCTGGATTTGCTAGCCGCAGGCGCGGCAAATGCTGCGAGTCTGGCGAGCGCTCAAAATACCGGGAAGCACAGGGAACCCGCGCCAGCGGGCAAGCCGTCGGGGCCGCGTTTCTTTTGGGTACTTTTCTTTGGCGGCGCAAAGAAAAGTACCTCGCCCTTCAGGGCGAAACCTGTGGCGAAATAAGAGCATACACTTTCAAGGAATACCCGGAAAAATAAAAACCGGTTACGAAAACATCCAACCCCGCATACAATACCCCTATGCAACCACTACAAAACGACAGACTCATCCGTGCCCTGCTGCGCCAACCCGTCGACGTGACACCCGTCTGGATGATGCGCCAGGCGGGACGTTACCTGCCTGAATATCTCAAGGTACGCAAACAGGCCGGCAGCTTCATGGACCTGTGTACCAATCCGGAACTGGCCTGCGAAGTCACGATGCAACCGCTCGAACGGTTTCCGCTGGATGCCGCCATCCTGTTCTCCGATATCCTCACGATTCCGGATGCCATGGGACTGGGACTGTATTTTGAAGCCGGCGAAGGACCACGGTTTAAAAATCCGGTACGCAACGCAGCAGATGTAAAGGCACTGGGTGTGCCGGACCCGGAAACAGAATTACGCTATGTCATGGATACCGTACGGCTGATTCGCCGGACGCTCGACAACCGCCTGCCACTGATCGGCTTCTCCGGCAGTCCGTGGACACTGGCAACCTATATGGTTGAAGGCAGCTCAACCAAGACCTTTTCGCATGTCAAGGGCATGTTGTACAGCGAACCACAACTGCTGCACCAGATGCTCGACACCGTTGCCCGATCTGTAACCAGTTACCTGAATGCACAGATTGCCGCCGGCGCACAGGCCGTCATGATCTTTGATACCTGGGGCGGCGTGCTGACCCCCGAGGATTACCGGGACTTCTCCCTGCAGTACATGCAGCAGATCGTCTCCGGCCTGACTCGCGAGGCAGACGGTTTGCAGGTGCCCGTGGTGTTGTTTACCAAGGGTGGTTGCCAGTGGCTGGAAGCCATGGCGGACACCGGTGCCGATGCACTGGGTATTGACTGGTCAACCGACCTCACCGTGGCGCGTAAACGTGTCGGTGACCGGGTTGCCCTGCAGGGCAATCTTGATCCGGCCGTCCTCTACGCCCCCCCGGAAATCATCCGTGAGAAGGTCGCCGAGGTGCTCGCCCGGTTCGGCAAGGGCTCTGGCCATGTCTTTAATCTCGGTCACGGCATCACCCCGGATGTCGATCCTGAACATGCCGGGGCACTGGTCAATGCGGTACATGAACTCAGCGCCAGGTACCACGCCTGACAATCGACTGATTTCTCGCGCAACAGCAAATACAGCTCAGGCCTGTTCCCGACCTTGCACTTTCGCGTCCAGACGCCTCTCGCACCTTTCCCAATCGCCCATCAGGCACTCTAGTTTGCGACACTCGAATTCACAGGCTTGATAATCTTGAGGAACATCCTGGATTATCTGGCCTTTGAACCGGTACCACAATCGACGGACGCAGCTGCTACCCTTACCGGTCGGCTCGGACATATACCACCTCATATTCCTGTTTTACAAACAGAAAGTTAATTTTCAAGGTACAGACGACGGAAAAATCCGCTGACTGCAAGATATGTGCATCCCGGCACTGGATAGAGCGACCAAAGCTGGTCTTTGTCCAAGTCTAGACCATATTTCGTAAATGCCCAGTTATCGATGATATTTTTTCTTCAATCACAGGAACGTGCACAGTCCGGGCACAAGTGCACTGCGGATATGATACCTGGTGATGAACTGCTGTTACTGCAGTTCACTCAACAATGAATCCATCATCCGGTACGCCTGTGAGCGGTAGGCAGCCCCGAACAGGTTCAGATGATTGAGTATGTGATACAGGTTATACAGGGTCTTGCGTACTCCGTAGCCGGGATCAACCGGGTAGTCCGCCCGGTAAGCGGCATAAAAGTCACGACTGAAGCCACCGAACAGTTCGGTCATTGCAAGATCCGCTTCCCGGTCCCCGTAATACACCGCCGGGTCAAAGATCGTTGGCTCGCCGCTGCGGGTATATGCGTAGTTACCGGACCACAGATCGCCGTGCAACAGTGAGGCCTCTGGTACATAGCCTGCAAACAGGGCTGGAAACGCATCCAGCAATTTTTCTCCCTGCGACTGCAGGCGTCCGCCATGGCCGTTACGTGCTGCCAGATCCAGCTGGAACTGCAAGCGATGTTCCCGCCAGAAAGTCACCCAGTCATGATGGCAGGTATTAATTTGCAGTGTCGAACCGATGGTATTGTCTGTGTCCCAGCCAAACTGCTGCCGGGTAACCCGGTGCATGGTCGCCAGCCCCTCACCCAGTGCCGCCGGTTTGCCATGACCGCCCAGCTGCAGATCTTCCAGCACCAGGTAGGCAGATTCACCATCATCACCCCAGCACACCGGTTCGGGAACCTTCAGTGCCTGACTGCCGCGCAGTTCCCGCAGACCCAGTGCCTCGGCTGCAAACATGTCAGCCTGACTGGCCGTATTCAGCTTTACAAAATAGTTTTCATCAGCATAGTTCACCCGCATTGCCTGGTTAATACAGCCGCCGCCTGCAGACACCTGTCCTGACAACTCACCCTGCTTGCCGGTGGCGGCCCTGATATCAGCGGCAATGTTTTCCCACAGTGGCATGCACGTCCCCTACCCGGGCCGGTAACAGACAGCTATTAACGCCACCGGACTGTACAGCTCAGGATCGTTTCAGCAGGCATGTGCCAGGCGCCTGTGCAAGGGACTGCTGCGCGGGAAGTGGGCACGCAGGAATTCCATCTGGTCAGACAGTACCCGCCTGCCCTGCAGGTAAATATATTCGGCATGCGTCGGGATAAACGGTACCGCCAGCAACTGCATGCCCGCCTGCTCAGGCGTACGTCCCGCCTTGTGGTTGTTACAACGCCGGCAGGCAGTAACCACATTACTCCAGATATCCTGACCACCCTGAATCACCGGGGTCACGTGATCCCGCGAGAGTTCACTGTAACCGAAGGTTTCTCCGCAGTAGAGGCACACATGGGAGTCGCGCCGAAACAGGGCCGTATTATTCAGCGGCGGGACATAACGATCGCGAAACTTGTTCACTCCGTGTTTATGACCCTGCGTCGCAATAATGGAATTCACTTCGATGATGCTGCGCCGGCCGGTTTTGGCATTGATGCCGCCATGCACGCGGTACAGCAGTGAGCCGCAGGTATAGGCCACCTGCCCCAGATGATAGAGGCGCACCGCATCCTGATAGCCGACCCATTCGAGTGGCATGCCCGAGATGTCCGTCCTCAAAACCTGATGACTCAGATCCAGCATTTCAGCACCCCTGAAGATGCCCGCGAACAGCCTGCAATAGCGCCATTCACTGCATCAAGATACAGATATTGCGATATTGCAAGGAGACTACCATGTTGCCGTAAAACACGCTAATATTCTGGCCGCTTCACTGACAAGCACCTTCATCAATCCATCTATGTAACTTGCCCCGGGCTAACTGCACGACAAGTGGCATCGGAGGTCGATATGCCGATACGCGTAGCTGTGCCTACAGAAAACCAGCCTGGTGAACACCGGGTTGCCCTGATCCCTGAAGTTGTCCGCAAGCTGGCCAAACTCGGCGTTGAAGTACTGGTTGAGGCAGGCGCCGGTGTCAACGCACATTATCCGGACACCGAGTATGACGCCGCCCGAATCGTTACCGATACAACCGCCCTGTACAGCGAGGCAGACGTGGTGCTGGCAGTACAACCACCGTCGGCGGAGACCATCGACAAGCTGCGTGATGGCGCTATCTTCATCGGCCTGCTGCTGCCATTCCAGCGTCTGGAACACATTGCACGCCTGAAAGAACGCAATATCACCAGCTTTGCCATGGAACTGGTACCACGCATCTCACGCGCCCAGAGCATGGACGTGTTGTCATCACAGGCCGCCGCAGCCGGCTACAAGGCTGTAGTGATGGCCGCCAATCTGTCCGGACGGTTTTTCCCCATGTTGACTACCGCCGCCGGCACCATACGGCCGGTCAGGGCCGTGATCATCGGCGCCGGTGTTGCCGGCCTGCAGGCGATTGCCACGGCCCGACGCCTGGGCGCGATCGTGGAGGGCTACGATGTACGCGCCGCCACCAAGGAACAGGTGGAATCCCTGGGCGCAAAATTTATTGATATCGATGTCACGGCCGAGGGTAGTGGCGGCTATGCCCGCGAACTGACTGAAGCGGAGAAACAGCAGCAACAGGCTGTGCTGGCAAAGCATATTGCTGCGGCAGACGTGGTCATCACCACTGCTGCACTGCCTGGCCGGCCCTCACCCAGGATCATCCCGACCAGTATGGTGGACAACATGAAACCGGGGTCGGTGATCATAGACCTGGCAGCCGAGGGCGGCGGTAACTGTGAACTGACACAGGCAGGGGAACACGTTGACCACCATGGCATCACCATTTACGGCCCACTCGATGTCCCGAGCATGCTCGCCATACACGCCAGCGAGATGTATGCAAAAAACCTGCTTAATTTTCTGACCCCCATGATTCGGGACGGCCAGCTGTCCCCTGACTGGGATGACGAGGTCATCGCCGCAACCGTCCTCACACACGCGGGCACGATACGTCATGAACCGACACGCAAGCTGGTTGAAGGAGATCCATCATGATTGAAGGAATGACAGCGCTCTATATCTTCATGCTGTCCGCGTTTACCGGCTATGAAATCATCAGCCGGGTGCCGGTCATCCTGCATACGCCGCTGATGTCGGGCTCCAATTTCGTCCACGGCATCGTCCTGGTCGGCGCCATGGTCGCCATGGGCCATGCGCACACCACACTGGAACTGGTAGTTGGCTTTGTCGGTGTGGCACTGGCCGCCGGTAATGCCGTCGGCGGTTACGTCGTCACCGAACGCATGCTCGAGATGTTCAAGAGCAGCAAGGGGGGCAAATGATGGAAAATATCATAGAGATCAGTTACTTCATCGCTGCCATCCTGTTCATCCTGGGCCTCAAGAAGATGAGTTCTCCGGTCACTGCGCGTGGCGGTATCGTGTGGGCCGGCATCGGCATGCTGGTCGCCACGCTGATTACCTTCCTGCATCCCGGCATGGGCAACTACCTGCTGATGACCGTTGCCATCTTCGTCGGTGGCGTCGCCGCCCTGTGGTCGGGCAAGAAGGTCGCCATCACCGATATGCCGCAAATGATCGCACTCTATAATGGTATGGGCGGTGGTGCTGCCGGAGCAATTGCGGCCGTGGAACTGCTCAGGGGCGAGTTCCACTCGCAGACCTTTCTGACACTGGCTGTGCTCGGCGCGTTAATCGGCTCGGTGTCGTTCTCGGGTTCATTGATCGCCTTCGCAAAACTGCAGGGATGGTTGCGGCGCCCGATGCGCTTTCCGGGGCAGCAAATCTTCAATATATTTGTCTTTCTGGCCGCTGCCGCGTTTGGCGCCCTGCTGGTCACCCGGGGTGAGTTCAGCGGTACCATCATCCTGATTTTCTTTGTAACAGCACTTGCCTACGGCCTGCTGATGGCCCTGCCCATTGGCGGCGCCGACATGCCCGTCGTGATCTCGCTGTTTAACGCCCTCACCGGTCTGGCCGTTGCCTTCGAGGGCTTTGTCCTCAATAACGCCGCCATGATCATTGCCGGCACGGTGGTCGGCTCGGCGGGTACCTTGCTGACACAGTTGATGGCCAGGGCCATGAACCGTTCCATTGGCAATGTGCTGTTCAGCTCCTTTGGTAGTAGCGACGGCGGGGCTGCAGATAACGTGGAAGGCAGCATGAAGCCCATTGATGCGGCCGATGCCGGCATCATGATGGCCTACGCCGAGCGCGTCATCATCATCCCGGGCTACGGCATGGCCGTGGCACAGGCCCAGCACAAGGTCTGGGAACTGGCCGAGCTGTTGATAAGCCGCGGCGTAAACGTGAAATTTGCCATTCACCCGGTTGCCGGCCGCATGCCCGGCCACATGAACGTGCTGCTGGCCGAGGCCAATGTGCCTTACGACCTTCTCTATGACCTCGACGAAATCAACGCCGCATTTCCACAGACCGACGTGTCGCTGGTGATTGGCGCCAATGACGTGGTCAACCCCTCTGCACGCACCAACCCGGACAGCCCGATTTACGGCATGCCGATTCTCAATGCCGACATGTCACACAATGTCATTGTCATCAAACGCGGCCAGGGCAAGGGCTTCTCCGGCGTTGAAAACGCCCTGTTCTTCGGTGACAACACCCGCATGCTCTACGGCGACGGTCAGGCAATGGCCGGTGAACTGATTGCAGCGATAAAAGAGCTTTAACGCTGTACCGACCACAGTGACCAGGGTCGTCCATGCAAACTCACCTGCTCGGTGACACGCGGACATCCTTTCCATCGGCGCCAGGCGACTTTAGCCGGTAAGCGCGCCCGTCCATTCAGCAGGAGGGGTAAAGCACAGCATACCCGTCATGCATGCCCACCAGACTATGATTGCGACGAAAATCGCGTGCCAGTACTATCATGATCACCGGCTGAAACTGGTGGGCGTTGTATTACTGCAACCCGGCCAGACACCCACCGATAACGCGTAAAAAATCGCGAAAACACTGTAATAAAAGGGGTAAAAATCTCAGGCTGGAATTAGTCAAGACAGGAATGCTTATACACAGCAAACACGGCACTGATGTTTTCCCGCAACAATGTTGCTGTACCGGTATATAAGAAACTTATGAATAACTGTATTTCATTGTTTTTATTACATATATTTCTGTGGATAAAATTTAGCCAAACTAACATCGGCCCTGTAAATATAGGCATTTGAGGCACTTTACCCCATTCCATCCACAGAGTTATCCACAGATTTTGTGGATAACCAAAGGCCTCTAATCAGATGAATGACTTAGCTCCATTTGATAATAATTTGTATTAAGCATAAACGCTAAACCGACCTGATTTTCCTGCAAACTGACGGACTGCGCCGACCGTGCACAAAACCATCCTTCGCATTGCCGTGCCCTCCCCTCTGTATCGCAGTTTTGATTACCTGTTACCCGTCGGCATTGACTCGCAAGCACTGCAGGCCGGCATGCGCGTGCGCGTTCCGTTTGGACGACGTACCGTCATCGGTGTATTACTGGCCGTCACCTCTGAATCACCTGTAGAAGCATACAAGCTCAAGCACGCCCTGGCGGTACTGGATACCGATCCGGTGCTGGACAGTGATGTGCTGTCGATGGTGGAATGGGCCAGCGACTATTACCACCACCCCATCGGTGACGCACTGACCGCTGCCTTGCCGTCATTGCTGCGGCACGGGGAACCACCCGAGATGACGGGCATCCCGGCCTGGCGACTGACTGCGGCCGGCCGGACCGTCGACAGTAGCACGCTGGTACGTGCACCCCGACAGCAGGCGGTAATGTCCACACTGTATGAACACGCTCAGGGGCTGGCACGCAGCGCACTGGATACATCGGCCAGCGTACTGCGCACCCTGGAGGAGAAAGGCTGGATCGAGGCCTTTTCTCAGGAGCCGGTCACCGACGGCGGCACAACAACATCGGCCCATACCCTGAACCCGGCGCAACAACACGCGGTCGACGCCATACTCGAACAGTACGGCCGGTTCTCGCCATTCCTGCTCGACGGGGTGACCGGCAGCGGCAAGACCGAGGTCTACCTGACGCTGGTTGAACACGCGCTGTCCCGGCAACAACAGGCACTGGTGCTGGTCCCGGAAATCGGCCTGACACCACAGTTAGTCGACCGTTTTCGGCAACGCTTCCCCGTACCACTGGCGGTACTGCATTCCGGCCTCAGCGACCGTGAAAGGCTGGCTGCCTGGCAACTGGCCCGCACGGGTGCAGCACCGGTCATCATCGGCACCCGTTCTGCCATCTTCACACCGCTGCCGCAGCCAGGATTAATCGTGGTCGATGAAGAACATGATGCCTCGCTGAAACAGCAGGACGGGTTCCGCTACTCGGCACGCGACCTGGCGATCTGGCGCGCTCGCCAGCTGGATATCCCGGTGGTATTAGGCTCGGCCACCCCGTCACTGGAAAGTCTGCTGAATGTAGAACAGAAACGTTATCAACGGCTTGAGCTGCCGGAGCGCACCGGTGTCGCACGTCCACCGGGTTTCCGCCTGGTAGACATACGCGAGCAACACCTGGAAGACGGACTGTCAGCGCCCCTGCTGAAACACATGCAAGAACACCTCGACGCCGGCGGGCAGGTGTTACTGTTCCTGAACCGGCGCGGCTTTGCGCCGACCCTGATGTGTTACCACTGCGACTGGGTCGCCGAATGCCGCCGTTGTGATGCACGTATGACCTGGCACCAGCACGATGGCCGACTGCACTGCCACCACTGCGGCAGCCAGCGGCCGGTAGACCGCGTTTGTCCCTCATGCCGGGGCACCGAGCTGCACCCCGTAGGCCAGGGCACCGAGCGGGTCGAACAGGCACTGCAGGAACACTTCCCGCAGTTTGCACATATCCGCATCGATCGCGATACCACCCGGCGCAAGGGAGAACTGGACCGGTTGCTCGAACAGGCGCGTTCCAGCGTCAGCCGTATACTGCTC
>Ga0316191_10000114_pt1 | contig 43911 bp, 50 predicted proteins | sample Eddworburr2cm_MG_FD_204928 | JGI IMG/M metagenome (GOLD analysis project Ga0316191, IMG submission 204928) | Coastal sediment microbial communities from Maine, United States - Eddy worm burrow 2 cm | ecosystem: Environmental > Aquatic > Marine > Coastal > Sediment | place: USA: Maine...
GCGGGCAGAGGGTGTTTTGTCGGGGTCGTTGACTAACTCGGCTTGCTGCTGCAGTGCCTGCTGGTAGGCCTCATCCGGTTCACCCCGGTCGAGGACAGCGGCAAAGGCGTCCATGGCAGCGAGGATTTCGCCGGCCCACTGCTGGAGTGATATGGCCTTCCCCTGGCGCTGCAGTACCAGTCCGGGTTCGCGGCCCCGGTAGCAGACAGCACTCAGGTTGCTGTCAATTTCCTTGCGTTCCAGGCGGTTGATAACCGGACTGTCCTGCAGCAGGCAGAAAGCCATCAGGGTCTCCAGAAAGCGGCACTGTGTTTCGCTGATTCCCTGCGGGTCAAACATATTGATATCCGGAGAGCGCAGCTCGACATAGCGAACGCCGCGGCGTTTCAGTGCCAGTGTCGGCATTTCATTGTCTTCAGGTATCTGCTTGGGCCTGACCGAGCTGTAGTACTCGTTTTCAATCTGCAGAATATTGGTATTCAGTTGCCGGTATTCCCCTTCAACCTTCACCCCGATCTTTTCATAACGGGGGCAAGGCGTACTGATGGCCGCCGTCAGGCTGTCAACATACGTATCGAGGCTGTCATAGTTCGCCTTGAAACCGGCGTCTTCCTCGTGTGTGTTCTGGTAGCCGATATCACACATGCGCAACGAAGTGGCATGTGGGCCGTAGTAGGAATCGTCATTGTATTCTTCAAGTTTTGTCGGTTTGCCAGCCAGGAAAGACTTGCATACGGCAGGTGACGATCCGAACAGATAGGGAACCAGCCAGCCGATGCGTTGCAGGTTGCGGATCACGCGAAAGTAACTGTCCGAGATAAAGTCCTGCAAGGTTTGCGTGTCCCCCTGCAGTTGCTGGTAAACCGGCCAGAGTGCTGGTGGAAAGGAATAATTGTAATGCGCGCCGGCAATTACCTGCATGACACGCCCGTAACGGTAGCCAAGCCCGCGCCGGTAAACGGTTTTCATCAAGCCCCTGTTTGATATGCCATAGCGGGCGATCGGAATACCCTCTTCGCCGGAGACGACACAGGGCATGCTGGAGGACCACAGCAGTTCCTGGTCAATATTCAGGTAGACAAAGTGTTGCAGATCACGCAGATACTTGACGGCCTCTGCCGGTTTCCCCAGTGGCGGTGTGATGAATTCCAGCAGGGCCTCTGAATAATCAGTGGTGATCCAGGGGTGTGTCAGGGCCGAGCCGAGCGCAGCAGGGTGGGGTGTCTGGGCAATGCTGCCGTAAGGTCCGACTCGCAGGCTCTCTTTTTCCAGCCCTGTCAGGCCGCCCTGCAGTAATTCCGGCCTGCCAGCCGCGAGTAGCGAGGCAAGCCTTTGTTTTGTGTGTAAATACAACTGGATGTCCTGATTACTTGTTGTTAATGGGGTCGGAATGATACTGTGTCCTGCCCCGGCAAGGTGCATTATTTTATAACTTATTGTAATGTTGTAAAAAAATTTCCAAAATTAATGTCGAGTTTCGATCGCATATTATGCAGAACAGAAGCAGAATGTTGAAAATCGGTGATATCAAGGTCTCCTGCTGTAACTGCAGCCTCACCGAACTGTGTCTGCCGCATGGTATGAACGATCAGGACATCGAAAAGCTGGACCAGATCGTGAAGCGTCAGCATCCCTACCAGCCCGGACAACATGTCTTTCGCGCCGGCGACAGGAGCCGCTCGCTGTTCGCCGTCCGTTCCGGTGCACTGAAATCCTACTGCACGACGGAAAGCGGTGATGAACAGGTGCTGGGTTTCACCCTGCCGGGAGAACTGGTGGGCCTTGACGGCATGTGTGATGGCTCTTACGCGAGCAGCCTGGTGGTGCTGGAAACGACGAGTGTCTGTGAATTGCCCTATGACGGCCTGGAGGATCTGTGCCATTCCCTGTCCGGCCTCAATCACCAGATGATGCGGCTAGTCAGCAGGGAAATCACCGCCGACCAGGGTATGCTGTTGTTACTGGGCAAGCGCAATGCGGAGGAACGGCTGGCGGCATTCTTGCTCAGCCTGTCGAGCCGCTACAGCTCCCGGGGGCTATCGACCACGGAATTTAATCTGCCAATGTCGCGTCAGGATATCGGCAATTACCTCGGGCTGGCAATCGAGACAGTGAGCCGCCTGTTTGCGGCTTTCCAGAAGGATGGCTTGCTGAAGGTCAATCGCCGGCAGGTTGTGCTGGTCGATATGCCAAGGTTGCGCTCCATGGTGGAAGGCTGCCCGGGACGCAAGATCTAGCGCAGTTCCCTCACGCAGGAAACACCCCCTGCAGGAACGCGGGCGGTTGTTAAATAACCCTGGAAAAGCGCGAGCGATCACTGCCTTTGCGCAGATAGTAGTCGAATACCATGCAGATATTGCGCACCAGCAACCTGCCTGCAGGTAACACGTATATATTGTCGCGGTCGATATTCAGCAGCCCGTCGGTCTCCATTTGCTGCAAGTCCTCCAGTTCCGCCTGGAAATGCGTCCCGAAACTGAAGCGCCACTTTATTTCCAGCGCCTTGATGTTCAGCCGGAAATTACATATCAGGCTGGTGATGATTTCGCGGCGTAACAAATCATCGGGTTCCAGTTCGATACCCCGGTCCAGCGGCAGTTTGCCGGCATCGACCAGTTCATAATACCTGTCCATGTCACGCACATTCTGGCTGTAATTGTCGCAGACTTGTCCGATGGCTGACATGCCCATACTGATGAGGTCGCAATCGGCATGTGTTGAGTAGCCCTGGAAATTACGATGCAGGGTGCCTTTTGCCTGCGCCAGGCTCAGTTCGTCATCCGGTTTGGCGAAGTGGTCCATGCCAATGTAGACATAACCTGCATCTGTCAGCTGCCTGATAGTGAGCTGGAGTATGTCCAGTTTGTCGTCAGCCGATGGCAGATCAGATTCATTGATGCGGCGTTGTGGCTTGAAACGTGCCGGCAGGTGCGCGTAATTGTAGACGGCGAGACGGTCCGGGTCCATGTCGATGACCGACTGCAGTGTTGCCTCGAAACTCGCAATGGACTGGAATGGCAACCCGTACATAAGGTCCATGTTGACTGATCTGAAACCCAGTTCACGTACCGCTGCAGCAATCTCCTGTGTCAGCGCGCCGCTCTGAATGCGGTTGACGGCCTGCTGTACCTGTGGATTGGTGTCCTGTACACCCAGGCTGACCCGATTGAAACCGGCGTTGCGCAATACCTGCAGCTTTTCATAGTCCACCGAGCGCGGGTCTATCTCGATGGAATATTCGCCGCTGTCATCCGTAAGCAGGGTGAAATTGTGGCGTGTGACATCCATCAATTTCTGAATTTCGTCGTTGCTCAGGAATGTCGGCGTACCGCCACCCCAGTGCAGTTGTTCGACAGTGCGGTCGCGATCGAACAGTGTCCCCTGCAGTGCGATCTCGCGGTAGAGGCGGTCAAGATAGGCAACGGAGCGGTCATGGTGCTTGGTGACTACTTTTGTGCAGGCACAGTAAAAGCACACCGTGTCGCAGAACGGGATGTGGAAGTACAGCGACAGGGACTTGGGGATCGGGTCTTCGTTGCTGTGCCGCGCCCATTTGCGGTAATCATCTTCCGTGACACCCTCGTGAAACTGGGCCGCCGTCGGATAGGAGGTATAACGCGGCCCCGTCTGGTCGTAGCGACGGATTAGATCGGCATTAAAAACAATATTTTGGGCCATAACATGCCACGGAGTGGTTCTGATCTGATTTGCGGTAGATTTTCTACTGATTTGACGCGCTATGAATTGATCCATATCAACTCATACGGGTTTTCCCATGAATTACGCTTGGCATGAGTCCGTTGTAATGAGGAATAATCTGCACGTGGAGCGCAGCAATATATTGAGTGAATAAGGGAAACAGCGGCATGCAGCGAACACCGGAACGTATCGGCAACAGCTTTCCAGGCTTATGGCCTGGCAGCCTTTATCCTGGTCGAATTGCGTCTGCTTCCCGCTCCTGATGCAAAGCCGGATCACGGATGGTCCCGGGGATTCACTCCCGGGCAATGCGACTATTGCGCGTTATAACGGGCCAATCAGTCGGGCACTGACACCTTGCGATGTGACTTTTGCCAGCACGTCCTGTGATGAATACGAATCCCTGTCGTATCTGACCAGCATGAGGTGGTAGCGCAGTGGACAGAACTCTGCGGTAACGATGCCACTGTTATCTTCCAGTGCAGCAACCAGGTCTCCCCGCCGTTGCTCTCCGATGGTTTCGGTTATATGCACAACAATTTCGACTGTATGAGCAGGTGCATTCTCTATGCTGTGAAGTGTTTGCTCCATGACGCTACTCCTGTTTTCGGGTATGCAGGACAGACTCATTGAATGCTTGTTATTTACCGACTCATCGTCAGAGCTTCACAAGTCCGTGTTTGTTTAACACCCGCAGCGTTGCTCTCATTCGCGGGATACAGGGCAGATTATACAAGCCGGATGTATTTATAACCTAATCACCAGATTACCAAACACCAATAAGTACGGGAATGTACCAATATAAAAACCCTGGAACCTGAACGATACTTTAGTTTATGTACAAGCTTCACCCGAAAATCATCCGGACAAGGCTTGAAGGATGATCATAAGAAGAGAACCGGGTGACCGTCGTTGGGGGCTACCCGCTGAGTTTCCTCTGGAAGACAGCGAGGGCTTACTCGTTCCAGTCGATCGTCGCCGGCGGCCCAGTCGCCGCAAGGCGGGTGTTACGCTTGAGGACGTGGAAATTCTGCTGTCACAGTTTTCAGTAGCAGAAACAGACGAGTAGTACTGGCTGATTGCGAAAAAAAACGGCAACCCGAAGGCCGCCGGCAGGGGTGGTCACTTGTATGGAAAAAACACAAAAAAACATAGAAGCTACACGAAACTAAATACCACGTTATATGTGTTCGATGAACAGGCGCAATTGGTGAATCTACGTACCACGGCCAATTACAAATTATCGTTTGCAGGATTTGCGATGAAAAACCTCCGACAAGAAGCCCAGGATGGAAGCGGCTATCAGTAACAGCCACAAACTTATATGGGACTCACTGTGCGGGCTTGCTGCGGCAGTTTTGTACCTGAAGTAATCAAGGTGCTCATCAGGTTGTGTTTTGACAGATTTCCCGGGCATGCTTAACGTCAGTGCAGTATCAGGAAATAATTCAGGCGGTGCTGCATGCTTTTGCGAATGATCCTGGCTGGTAAGTGCAAGGTCACCACTGGTGATGATTGCCGCACTGGCATGGTTGACCAGGGTGAAAAGAGTCAGGGAGCACGCAATAGCTGTCAGATGCAATTTCTTCATGGTGATGTGCGGTCAATTCTGGAACAGATGTCTTGTTATTTTGATCGTTATGCTTATTCTAGCGGATAAGGCGAGACGGTAATATTGTGGAAAATACTTATTAATGATAGGGATGCAGGGGTACCGGATTGCTTCTGTCCGGCACTGGAGATAAAACAGTTTGTGTCTGCCGCATTATTGAGCATGCTCGAATATCCGGTTGCCTGCCAGGGCTGTACTTCGGGTGCGGACATCGGGGCAAGCCAGTGATTGCCAGAACGGAGTCAGCAGCCAAAGGTGATAGCAAAAAACTGTTTGCTCAGTAGTAGTAGGCAACCAGGTAGATCCCGAGCAGGATGACTACCCACAGCACCATGCTGCCGGTGGCCCAGGTGCGGGCGAGGATTCCCCGTGGTCCGTGATACAGGAACAGCGTGCCAAACAGCGTAGCCAGATGTCGCAGGAAACCGCTGCGTGACTGCAGGTGCCAGCGGTCGAGTACCCGCGTCGCCAGTCTGATGGCCCGTGGTCCCAGCCAGCGGTATAACCAGTCCCAGTCGAGCGTGATTGTGAGCGTGCGCTTCAGGTATGGCAGCATGATGAAAAAAGCGAGTCCCGAGAATAATAGCAGCTGCAGCATTCCGATGACGTGTGCGGGTGTGTAGGGAATGTAATCAACCGGGAAGGGCAGGATGGCGTAGAGTGGAGCCGGCCAGATACCGATTGCGATGCATGCAAAGGCGCACAGGAGCATGGCCAGTCGCATGTTGAGCGGCGGGTCGGGGGGGCGCATGCCGGCGTCCTTCTGGAAGAAGACAAACCACGGGAACTTGATGCCTGCATGCAGAAACACGCCGGCAGAACCCGCCGTTAGCAGGAACCACAACACAGCCATGGTTTCGTCTGCTGCTGCCTGGGAGATCATCGATTTACTGATGAAGCCTGACGTGAGCGGGAATGCCGAAATGGAAAGGGCACCGATTATCCCGCAGATCGCTGTCAGGGGCATGCTCTGGAAAAGACCGCCAAGATCGGTGCATTTGCGCTTGCCCGTCATATAAAGAACCGAGCCTGCCGACATGAGCAACAGGGCCTTGTAGATGATGTGGGAGAAGGCATGTGCGGCAGCACCGTTCATGGACAACTCGGTACCAATACCGATGCCGCAGAGCATGAAGCCGACCTGGTTCACGATACTGTAGGCCAGGATGCGCCGCATATCATTCTCGAGCAAGGCGTAGACGATACCGTAGAAGATCATGTAGAGACCAAGGTAAATGAGGATGTCAGCGCCGGGGAACCCGCGCAGGAGCACGTAGACGGCGGTCTTGGTTGTGAAGGCAGACAGGAAAACCATGCCTGTCGGTGACGCTTCGGGATAGGCGTCCGGCAACCACGCCGACAGGGGGGGGGCACCGGCGTTGATCAGGAAACCGGCGAGTATCAGCCACTGTGCAGGACTGTGCGGCGTCATGGCTGTAAACGTCACCGAACCGGTGTCAGCAACATGGCTGACAATACCGACCATCAGTAGCGCACCGCCGAGGACATGTATGATCAGGTAGCGCATGCCTGCGCGGCAGGACTGCTCTGTCATGGCGGACCACAGCAGCAGGGTAGAGGCGATGGCCAGCAGCTCCCAGAAGGCAATCAGGGTAAGCAGGTCGCCCGCAAAGGTCACGCCTATCGCACTGCCCGCGCTGATGAGCGCAGCCACGAGCTCGGTGATGCGCGCATGGTTGAGGGCGAACAGTCCGCCCGCAAAGGCCATGATGGCGAAGACGGTGCCGAACAAACGGCTCAGGCTGTCGCCGTATACGGGTACGAGTTCATACTCGAGGAAGGGCACCCGCAGGCTGACGCCGTCCGGAATCTGCCAGACCAGGGCGAGGGTGAGCAGCGGCAGACCCAGCACCAGCGCGGCCCGTACCCTGGGGCCAGACAGTGGCAGCAACATGGCGCCAAGCACAAGTAACAGGCCCGGTGGCATGGCGCTAATCCCGGTCATAGTAACTGTCCTTGCGGTGCAGGAGGCGACCGAGCAACTTGGCGACCAGGACCATCCCGATGCAGCTTAAAAAGCCGTACCAGGCATTAAAGGCGAAACTGCCGTCGATCCGGAACCAGGCATGCGCCTCGGTGAACAGGTTCGCAAGGACGGTTAGTGCCAGCACCAGCAGGAATATGATCCACAACAGGCGGATGGTCCCGGGGCGGACAAGCCAGTGTTGTTTCATCCGCTTTCTCCAGCCAGTTGCAATGCCAGTTCCAGGGGCAGGTCCGGAAAGAAGAACAAAACCACTGTACCCAGTGCTGTCACGGTGATTGCCAGCAGGATTGTCAGTGGTGCCTCACCATGCGTTTCCTGGTGCGTGTATTCCGGGTTGCTCTCCGGCGAGTGGAAGAAGGCAGTATAGACAACGGGCAGGAAATAGGCGGCATTGAGCAGTGTACTCACGATAATCACGCCAACGGCAATCAGCTGTCGGGCATCGATGGCGCCAAGCAGAATATACCACTTGCTGATAAAGCCGCCTGTCGGCGGTATGCCGATCATCGAGAGTGCGCCCACCGTGAACGCCGCCATGGTCCAGGGCATGCTCCGCCCGATACCGCGCATTTCACTGATCCGGGACTTGTGCGTGGTCACCAGGATGGCGCCGGCACAAAGGAACAGAGTGATCTTGGCAAAGGCATGCATGACAATGTGCAGTGCACCACCCACGATGCCGGAAGAGGTGAGCAGCAAGGCGCAAAGTACGATGTAGGACAGCTGGCTGATGGTGGACCAGGCAAGCCGCAGTTTCAGGTTGTCCTGCCGCAGGGCGACCAGTGCCGCCAGCAGTATGGTTGCAGCTGCAATATACATCAGCCATTGGGTAGCCGGGACCGCCGCCAGGAAATCGATACCGAAGATGTAGATGACAACCTTGAGCACGGTAAACACACCGGCCTTTACCACGGCGACGGCGTGCAGCAGGGCGCTCACCGGTGTTGGCGCCACCATGGCAGCCGGCAGCCACAGGTGAAACGGCATGACCGCCGCCTTGCCGATACCGAAAATGAACAGCACCAGCAGGATGCCCGCGATGCCGGGTGGCACCACACCCTCCAGTATGCCACCGGTCCGGAAATCCAGGGTGCCGGTCAGTGACCAGGTCCAGACCAGTGCCAGTAACAGCAGGATGACGGATGTGCCCAGCAGGTAACCGAGATACATGCGGCCACTTTCGCGTGCCGCATCGTCGCCGGCATGTGTTACCAGCGGATAGGTCGACAGGGTGAGCAGTTCATAAAAAATAAACAGCGTGAACAGATTGCCTGCAAACGCGATACCCATGGTACTGCCAAGCGCCACGGCAAAGTAACTGTAGTATGAAGTCTGGCGCCATTCGTGGTGGCTGCGCAGGTAGCCGATGGAATAGACCGACGTCACCATCCACAGAAAACTCGCCAGCAGGGCAAACAGCATACCCAGCGGTTCGACTTCGAAACCTATCGTCAGTCCGGGCAGGGGTTCCGCGAGATCAATGGCCGGTCGGGCTCCCTGCAGGACATTGTCATGCAGTGAATACACCAGCAGGAACAGGCCGCCCGCGGTAAGCAGGGTCACCGCTTCCCGTGGAGTGGGCCAGCGGTGCAGTGCCGTGATCAGGGACGGCGCCAGCAGCGGCAGTGCAACGCAGGCCAGCACTGTCATTTCCGGGCTCATGCCGCTGTGCTGACCACGGGTTTCATGGCATCTGCCCGACAAGCACAGCAGCGCCCTGCTGCGCGATGTTGATGATCAGGCCGGCATCGATGCCTATGTAGATGTTGGCGCCGATGAGTAGCCAGGCGGGTATCAGCATGCTGGCCGGCGCCTCCCGGACCCTGTGCATGTCAGCAGCGGGCACATGAAAATAGGCGGCTTCCACCACGCGCCAGATATAGATCAGTGCGAGCAATGAACTCACCAGGACGAGCACTGCCAGCGGCCAGTAGCCGGCTGTGAGTGCGGCACTGACCAGATACCACTTGCTGATAAAGCCGGCGGTCAACGGTATGCCGATCAGGCTCAGGCCGCCCGCCACGAAGGCGGCCATGGTCCAGGGCATCTGCCTTGCGAGCCCGTGCATGTTGTGGATTTCAACCGAGCCCAGGCGCAGGTAAATACTGCCGATCGCGAGAAACAGCGCGCACTTGATCAGCGCATGGTTGAACAGGTGGAGCATCCCTGCGCTGACGCCGGCTGCAGATGCCAGGCTGATACCCAGGATGATGTAACCGATCTGTGCCACGCTGGAATAGGCCAGCATGCGCTTCACGTTGTCCTGGAAAACGGCAACCAGGGAGGCAACCAGGATGGCGGCGACCGCCAGCAGCATGAGGATCTCGCCGACATGCATGGCCACAAAGGAAAAGTGGAAACCGAATACCGTGAAAAAGAAACGCAGCAATACATAAACCCCGACCTTGGTTGCGGTGGCAGCCATGAAGGCCGTTACCACCGAGGGTGCAAAGGTATAGGCGTTGGGTAGCCAGATGTGCAGCGGGAACAGTGCCAGTTTGATGCTGACACCAACGGTCATGAAGGCAAATGCCACCCTGATGGTGCGCGTATCTGCAACGTCAGGCAGACGTTGTGCAAGGTCCGCCATGTTGAGCGTACCGGTTATCATATACAGCAGGCCAATACTGATGAGAATAAAAGTGGCACCGATGGTGCCCATCACCAGGTACTGGTAGGCAGCGGTCAGGGCGCGGCGTTTGCTCCCCAGGCTGATCAGTACATAGGAAGACAGCGAGGATATTTCCAGAAACACGAACAGGTTGAAGGCATCGCCGGTGACCACGATGCCCAGTAGTCCGGTCAGGCATAACAGGTAGCATGTATAGAACAGTCCTGTTTGTTTCTTGTGTAGTTCTTCCTGGATGCTGTGCCAGGCATACGGCATTACCAGGGCGCCGATGATGGCGATCACAAGGACCATCAGGGCACCGGCCATGTCGACCCGGTACTCGATCCCCCAGGGCGTTGCCCAGGCACCGATGGCATAGGAAAGCGTCCCGGCCGTATACACGCGCTGCGCCAGCATCACCGCCATGCCCAGCACCAGCCAGCTTGTAAACAGCGCGCAGGCCCAGGCATGTCTGGGATTGCGCAGCAGCATGCAGAGCGGGGCGGAGACCAGCGGGATAATTACCTGCAGTGCGGGGAGGTTGGATAACAGCACGTAACGGTCTCAGTCTTCCTCGTCCTGCACCTGGATATCGTCTTCGTCGATGGTGCCGTAGGCTTGCCTGATGCGTACTACCAGTGCCAGTCCGAGGGCGGTGGTTGCCAGACTCACAACGATTGCGGTAAGGATCAGCACGTGTGGCAGCGGGTTGGAGTACACGCTGATGCCCGCTTCGATAATCGGGGCCGTGCCGCCCTCTATCTTGGCCATGCTGATGAACAGAATGAACACCGAGGTCTGGAAGATGAACAGCCCGATGATCTTCTTGATCAGGTTCGGCCGGGCGATGACGGTATAGAAGCCGGTCATCATCAGGACGATGACAATCCAGTAATTGTAGTGTCCCAGCAGTTCGGACATTACATGTCCCCGGAGCGCTGTTGGCTGACAAAACCGTAATAGATGATAAGCATCACGGCGGCAACGGTAATGCCGACGCCGAGCTCGATGAGCATGATGCCCAGATGCTGCCCGGTTACCGGATCTTCTGCCAGTACGCGGTATTCAAGAAATTTTCCCCCCAGCAGCATGCTCTCGATACCGACGCTGGCATAAATCAGCACCCCGACCGCCATCATGATATGCAGCATCCGGTGCGGAATGACACGCTGTGCATTACCCAGTCCAAAGGCCAGTGCGTAGAGAATAAAACCGGTGGCAAAAATCACACCGGCCTGGAATCCCCCACCGGGGCCGTAATCGCCATGAAACTGAATATAGAGTGCAAACAGCAATATCAGGGGAAAGAACAGCTTGGCAATGACACGCAGTACCACCAGCTTCCTGTTGCCGGGACCCCGGCTGTTGCGCCGGCGGGTACGATAACCGAGCAGTGCCAGCACACCGGCGCCGGCGGTGAAAATAACCGTCACCTCACCCAGGGTATCGTAGCCGCGGTAACTGGCCAGTACCGAGGTAACGACGTTCGGGACGCCGATTTCCCCGGGAGTATCGTGGAGGTAGGTTGCCGCCACGTGCCGGTGCACGGGGGACGCCGGATCACCGTAGTGCGGCATATCCACGGTGCCGTAGATCAGCGCCGCCCCGGTAGTGATGACCACGATCAGCGGTAGCAGTGGTGTGTGCCGCGGCGCCTGTTCCTCGTCAGTGGTCAGTGCAACGGCTGCCAGCAGCAGTATGGTTGAAATACCTGCGCCGATGGCGGCCTCTGTGAGGGCAACGTCCACGGCGTCCAGTACCACGAACAGGGATGCCGACAGCAGGCTGTAGATGCTGGTCAGCATGGCGACTGCGAGCAGGCTTCTCATGCGCACGATGGCGAACCCGGTAATCATCAACAGCCCCAGCAGGACGATGTCTATCAGGTATTCCATTACGACTCGCGGTCATTGACAAGCGGTTTCAGCTTTCCCTGCAAGGCAGCCTCGGCCAGCGCATGCACGGCTGTCGGGCCGGTGAATATCATGAAGTAGAACATCAGCAGTAATTTTACCGTCACCAGGCTCAGGCCACCCTGCACCATCAGGCCGAGGAGCACCAGTCCTGCACCCAGCGTGTCACAGATGCTGACGGCATGCAGGCGGGTATAAAAGTCCGGAAACCGCAGTACACCGATGGCACCGATCAACAGGAAGATCGCGCCCCCCAGCAGGCAGACCCAGCTCAGAATATCCAGTACCAGGTTCATTCTTTCTTCCCGGCAGCCGCGGCACCGGTGCGGAGGGTGACCACCCTGAGCACGGCAATCGTGCTTACGAATGAGATCAGGACGTAAACCAGGGCAATGTCGAGAAATTCAGGGCGCCCGGTCATAAAGCCAAGGACCGCTACCATCAGCACGGTCAGGGTGCCGATCATATTGGCTGCCAGTACACGGTCAAACAGTGTCGGCCCGCGGAAGGCGCGCACCAGGCCCAGGGCGATGGCAACCAGGATCACTATCGAGACTATAATGAACATGGAAAAACACCTTCGACACTGCATACGCGGCGGTTCATTTCACCGCGCTTGAGGTCTGCCGCTGCATCCTCTGTCAACGCGTGTACCGTGATGACATCCCCATCGACGTCCATGGCGACAGTACCCGGTACCAGGGTAATCGAGTTTGCATAGGTGACCCGTCCCAGGTCGGAATGCTGCGTGGCCCGGACAGTGAAAATATTCGGACTGATCGGCATGCCCGGGGACAGAATGCGGCGGGCGACGTCAATATTTGACTTGATGATTTCCCTGGCCAGCCACAGCCAGTAGAGCATTACAGAGGGTTTCAGGAGTATCAGCTGGGTTTCCCCGTCGATCAGGTCGGCACGGGTCGCCAGTAATACCACCAGCAGGGTAGAGAGGACGCCCAGTACCAGCAGCAGGGGGGTAAAATGTCCCGAGAGCAGCAGCCAGATGGCAAACAGGAACAGTCCCAGCTTGATTGCATGTCTGAAATTGCTCATGACCGCTCCGGAATCAGTTCACTGGCTGAAGCGCAGTAATAAATAGCATGGCTGCCGGTACCCCTGCTGTCATGCAGCCTTCCCGGAGAGATTGTCCCATGCCATGTGTTGTGCATGAAGTCTGCATGCTCAATTACTAACGGGCTGCCGGTCAGCAGATACGCGGCAGCGGGTCATCCTCCAGTTCTTCCAGAATGCGTTTGCCACCGAGTGCGGTGAGCAACAGCACCTGCGTGCCGGCATGGTCGATGCTGCCCACGATGGCAGCGTCCCTGCCTTCCGGTAGTGCCTGCCAGCGCTGCAGCAGGTGTTCGGCCTCGGCGGCGGCGACCACGGCAACAACACGGCCTTCACATGCCAGGTACATGGGGTCATAGCCCAGTATGTCGCAGACTGACTGTACGGGATCGCGTACCGGGATATCTGCCTGTGACAGGGTAATACCCATACCGCTGGCACGCTGCAGTTCATGGGCGACGGTCGCCAGTCCGCCGCGTGTCGGATCGCGCATAAAGCGCAGCCCGGGAACCTCGAGTGCTGCCCGTGTCAACGGCAGCACACTGGCCGCATCGGACAGCAGTTCACCGTGCAAACCGAATTCCTCCCTGGCCAGCAGCACGGCGATGCCGTGGTCGCCAACCGGACCGCTGACGAGGATGGCATCACCGGCGCGGATGAGATGCAGTCCGAGCGGCCGGGCACTGCGGATACCAATGCCGGTGGTGGCGAGGTAAAGGCCGCCACCTTCGCCGCGGCGCAATACCTTGGTATCACCGGCCACGACCTGGACGCCAATGTCGCGGGCGCTGTCAGCCAGGCTCCTGATAATGCGATCGAGCACGGCGATTTCCATGCCTTCCTCGATAAAGGCATTCAGGCTCAGGTATTTCGGTGTGGCCCCGGCGACCGCCAGGTCATTGGTGGTGCCATGTACCGCCAGTGAGCCGATATTGCCGCCCGGGAACTCCAGTGGCTGCACGGTAAAGCCGTCTGTGGTGAACATGATGTCATTGCCGTGCAGTGCGAGTGGTACGGCATCGGCCTGTACATCGAGTTCCGGGTTGCCGAGATGGCGGGCGAAGATTTCATCAATCAACTCGCGCATGAAACGGCCACCGTTGCCATGTGCGAGTGCTATATGGGTGTCTTCCATAAGATCTCCAGCCGGGTTGCAACTCCGGGTATGATGGGTGCGCTGCGCTTTACCCTGCTATCAGGCTGCAGCTCAGTCAGGACCGGTAAAGTCGCGTGGCGGCGTACCCGTCAGGTTCAGCATGCCGTACTCGATGACCTGCCCAAAACTGATGCCGGCGTCATTGACCGGGACGGTTTCCGGCAACATGACCGTGAAACCGTCATTCTCCAGTAATGCCACCGCCTGTTCAGTGAGCACCCGGTTCTGAAAAACCCCGCCTGACAAGCCGATTGTGCTGACGCCATGCGCGGCGCGGGCCTGCCTGGCTTGCTGCAAAATAGTCTGCGCCATACTGGCATGAAAGATGGTGGCACGGTCAGCAACCGGGCATATTTCATTCATCAGGATGTCCAGTAGCGGTTCCCAGTCCGCAATCAACAGACCCTCCATGTCTTCTGCCAAGGGCAGTGCCACGGGGGTGCTGTTGCCATGGCAGATTGCCTCCAGCAGCATGGGTCCCTGTCCCTCGAAGCTTGCCTCGGAACACAACCCCGTCAATGCGGCAGCCGCATCGAACAGCCGTCCTGCTGATGTGGTTTGCGGTGTATTGAGGCGGCGTTGCCAGGCTTGCCACAACAGTGACGGTACCTCGGGCCGCTGTGGCCAGTCCTTGCCGGTTTCCCAGCAGACGGCTGCGGCACTGCGCCAGGGTTCCCGCCCTGCCTGTTCGCCACCAGGCAAATAAAAGGGCCTGAGTGTGGCAAAGCGTTGCCAGTTGCCCGGATGCCCCAGCAGTGCCTCGCCCCCCCAGAGGGTGCCATCCTCGCCATAACCGATACCGTCCCAGGTAAATACCAGGCTGGTTTCTCCTGCCTGCTGCAGGTTGCAGGCTACCGCCGCATGCGCGTGATGATGAAATACCCTGTGGACCGGCAGTCCACACCGTTTTGCCCAGCGGCTGGAGGCATAGCCGGGGTGGGCATCGCAGAGCACTACTTCCGCGGTGACCTTGTAAAGGGACTGCAGGTCAGCGATGGATTTTTCAAACACCTGCAGACTGCGTGCATTCCCCATGTCACCAATATGCGGCGATACCACAATGCGCTGGTCCCATGCCAGTGCAATGGTGTTCTTCAGGTGGCCACCGACGGCGAGTACCGGCCGGTCGAGCGCGAACGGCAGGGACTGTTCAGCAGGTGCATAGCCGCGCCCCGTGCGCAGCGGACGTGGCCGGTCGTGAATGATGCGGAAGACCGGATCATCAGCCGGTCGTTCAATGGGCCGGTTATGATGCAGGAACGCATCGGCCACATGGGCAAGACGTGCTGCTGCTTCGTCGTTGTCCGTCATGACGGGTTCGCCGCTGATGTTGGCAGAGGTCGCAACCAGCGGCCCGGCAAAATCCGACAATATCAGATGGTGCAGGGGACTGTAGGGCAGCATCACACCGATCTCGTCCAGTCCCGGTGCAATCAGCCCGGACAGCTCATCCCCGGGACGTTTGCGTGCCAGCACAATGGGCCGGCCCGGGGACAGCAGCAGGTCAGCCTGGTCACGCGACAGATATACCCGGTGATTAACGCATTTCAGCGGACTGCCCGGCTGTGCTGAAAACATGACCGCCAGCGGCTTGTGGGGGCGTGGCTTGTTACGGCGCAAACGGGCTATGGTGCTGTCGTTGCCGGCATCACATAACAGGTGGTAGCCGCCAATTCCCTTGACGGCTACGATATTGCCGGCCTGCAGTGCGGCTACACAGGCTGTCAGTGCGGCCTCGTTACCGCTGATGCGTGCACTGTCCGGGGCATTGAATTCCAGCACCGGCCCGCACGCCGGGCAGGCAACCGGTTCGGCATGAAATCGCCGGTTGAGCGGCTCGGTATATTCCCTGCGGCAATCCTCGCACAGTGCGAACGCGGCCATGGTCGTGGCCGGGCGATCGTAGGGCATGCCGCAGATCAGGGTGTAGCGCGGCCCGCACTGGGTGCAGTTGATAAATGGATAGCGGTAGCGCCGGTTATGGGGGTCGTGCAGTTCCGCGAGACAATCATCGCAGGTAAACAGGTCGGGCGGTACGTGGATGTTGCAGGGACCGGCGGTGCTGTCGCGGATGGTAAAGCCATTCAGGTCGTCTACCGTGGCAGGCTCGCAGCTTTCCAGTAACGGCCGTGACAGCGGCGGCGCGTGCTGGAACAGACGGCGGGTGAAAATGTGCAGTGCCTGGTCCTGGCCCTGAATGTGTATTTCTACCTGGCCGGTGCTGTTGCGTACCCAGCCGGACAGATTTTGCGTCTGTGCCAGGCGGTAGATGAAGGGGCGAAAGCCAACTCCCTGGACCCGGCCGGACACGACCAGGTGCAATGCCGTGACGGGGGCCGGAGTTGTGCTGGCAGCTTTCAGTTCCATGACAATAACAACAGCCTGGTCGTCAGGCAGTGACCTGCGTTCCCCCGGGTTGCTGCACCGGTTTGCGCATGCCGCCTGACCACCAGATACGGCAGGCGCCCTCATCGGACACCATGCAGGGGCCGATCGGGTGGCGTGGTTTGCAGGCGATCCCGAACAGGCGGCACTCGTTGGGATATATCTTACCCAGTACTACGCGCGCACAGTCACAGCCCGGTGGCATTTCACCGGCCCGCTTGCGGGCATCATCGGCGTAGTGGGGAAAGGCCAGTCGGGCATCGTGTGCCCGGTAATCGTGGTTAATGGCGAATCCGGATGCGGGAATAATGCCCACGCCGCGCCAGTTGGCAGCGGTGACATCCATGGCCTGTTGCAGCTGTCGTTGTGCCGTGCGGTTGCCCCCGGGTTTGACCACCTCGGGGTAGCAGTTATCGAGAAACCGTTTTCCCTCGAGCAGCTGTCGCAGGGTGGAATACATCGCGGCCAGCAGGCTTGCCGGTGTAAAACCCGCCACGGCGGCCGGGATGCCGTGGCGTTTGATGACAAACTCCCACTCCTCGGGGCCCATGATGGTAGCGACATGCCCCGGTGCTATCAACGCCTCGAATCCCGGGGTGTCCGATTCGAGCAGCATGGCAACTGCGGGCCAGGTAAGCCGGCCGGACAGTAGAATAAAGAGGTTGTCCGGGGCACCTTCGACCAGCAGGGCGGCCGTGGGTGCGGTGGTGGTTTCGAAGCCGGCGGCGAAAAAGATAACGGGCTTGCCGGCATTGTCGCGGGCAATGCGCGCGGCCTCCTGCGGGGAGGATACCGGCCGGACATCGGCCCCTTTGGCCCTGGCCTCTTCCAGGGTGCGTGCTTCGCAACGGCGTACGTTGACCGGTACGCGCAGCATGTCGCCATAGGCGACCAGTATAATGTCCTCGTGCAGGGACAGCTGGATGGCTTCGAAGATGTCCTCTTCCGGGCAGATGCAGACCGGGCAGCCCGGGCCGGGAACCAGCTCGATGTTTTCCGGCAGGGCGCTGCGCAGGCCGGCCATGGTGATGGAGCGTTCGTGGCCGCCGCAAACATTCATGATTTTTACGCGCGGTGGCAAGGGCAGCGCGCGGATGCGCTGCAGCCAGTCCCGTGCGGTTTTCGCCATTATGCAGGCTCCGCGGCGAGTCTTCCTGACTGTTGCTCCAGCCGGCCCTCCTGGGCAAGCAACCAGTGGATCCAGGTGTCCATGCCGGCAGCATTTTTGGCAGATAATTCAAATACCGGTGCCTTGCTGGCCAGTTCGCGGAGGTGGCGGCGGGCATTGTCCGGATTGAAGTCATCAAGCACCGGCAACAGGTCACTCTTGCTCAACAACACCAGGTCAGCGGCGCGAAACATGACCGGATACTTGGCCGGCTTGTCATCACCTTCCGGGACCGACAGGAGTATGACATTACAGTGTTGACCGAGGTCGAAACTGGCCGGGCACACCAGGTTGCCGACATTTTCAATGAAGACGATATCCAGTTTCTTCAGGTCCAGCTTGTGCAGGGCATCATGCACCATGTGCGCATCCAGGTGGCAGGCGCTGCCGGTCGTGATCTGAATGGCGGGCACACCGTGTGCCCGAATCCTGCCGGCATCGTTCTCGGTTTCGAGGTCACCCTCGATAACGGCAATGGAGAATTCATCTTTCAGGGCATCGATGGTGGCCTCCAGCAGACTGGTCTTGCCGGCACCGGGTGATGACATCAGGTTGACGGCCAGCACGCCGTGTTTGTTGAAGTGCTCGCGATTGTGCGCGGCAGTATGGTCATTGGCATGCAGCAGGCCATGCAACACACTGACAGCCTCACGGCCGTCCGCAGTCCTGGACAAGCGCCCGCCCGGCTGCACCAGGTGGGCATTGCCGGGTGTTACATTGCAACCACAGGTATCACACATATGTCTCTCCTGGTAAAAAAACATTCGCGGATGCGATCCGCTCCTGCCGGTGTTAACCGGTACGTCTAGTGTACATTCCCGCCGCCTGCCTGACCGGTGGTAACTGTCGACGGCTCATTTGTTCCGCTACCTGACAGTTCCACACGCTCCAGTATCATTTCATCGCCGCTGATCAGTGTCGTATGCCAGTCACCGCAGTTTCCGCACAGCAGCCGGTTTGGCACTGCATCGGTGGCTTGCCCGCACTGTTCGCAAGTGACGCGCACCGGCCGGTTCTCTATGACCAGTGCTGCGTCGGCAGCAATACTTCCGGCCCTGGCAATGGAAAATGCCTGTTCCAGCAGCCGCGGCTCGATGCCGGACAGTGGCCCGATGCCGAGGTGGATGGCCGTTACGCGGGCGGCCTGTTCCTCAAGCGCAATGTTTTCCAGCTGCTCGATCAGCGCCTGACAAACAGCAAGTTCATGCATGGGCGTCACCAGCGCCGGTTTCTCCGGCCAGCATCAGATCGTACATTTCCCAGGCCGTGCGGGCCTCGCCGGGTGTAATCTTCTGGATGGCATAGCCAACATGTACGACGACGTAGTCATCAATCCTGAAATCCTCGTCCTGCAGCATGAACAGGCTGACCTCGCGGTGCACGCCTTTCGCCTCGCAGGTCGCGGTAAAACCGTCTATAGATTTGATTTGCATTGGAATACCAAGACACATCGATGCTTCCTCCGGTGACTGTGCCGGTCACAACCGGCCCGCGACAGGCATTTATGTAAACATGAATAAATCGGGGCTGACTTGATATATATCAACAAACCCGCGCTCTCTCTGCTGTACAAATCAACCCAACAGGAATGAGGATTCGCATGCTGCCATCAAACAATACGCTGATTCTGGGCATCGGTAATACCCTGCTGGCGGACGAGGGTACCGGTATCCATATGCTGAACTACATGCAGCGGCATCATCCCGAACTCTCCGGTGTTGAGTATCTTGATGGCGGCACCCTGAGTTTTACCCTGGCGCCCTGGATTGAGGAGGCCGGCAACCTCATTGTTATCGATGCAGCGGAACTGGGCGCACCTCCCGGCACGGTTGAGGTCTTTGCCGGAGAGGATATGGACCGTTTTGCCGGGAAAACCAAGCGCAGCGTGCATGAAGTCAGTCTCGGTGATCTGCTGGCAATCGCTCACCTGACCGGCGCTATCCCGGAAAACCGCGTCCTCGTTGCCATTCAGCCGGAAAAGATTGATTGGGGTTCCTGTCTGAGCAACCGGGTGAAGCAGGCGCTGCCACGTACAGCCATGCAGATTATCAAGCTGTTAAATAACTGGGCTACTCAGCCGGACACACCTGATGCAGGTCTGCACGGGCGACATATACCGGCGACAATGGGGGTATAGGGGCTATGGATAACAGGATGCTGATTCCTCTGGATGGTACGGAGTCCGTGAGTGAGATAATTCGCTATGCAAAGTTAATTACACCGTGTGCTGACACGGAAATCAGCCTGCTGCATGTGTTGCCACAGGCCGGTGCTGAAAATACTGCGACCGCACACAGCGATGAAATAATGAATGCCTTGACCACGGCTGGCTGGACAGTGAGCAGCGATCTGCGCATGGGGGATCCGGTCGAGGAAATTGTGAAATTCGCCCTCCTGATGCCGGCCACCCTGTTGTTGATGTCAACGCACGGTCGCTCGGGTCTCGAGAAGATTCGCCAGGGCAGCGTCACCGAGCAGGTGTTGAGGCATTCACCCTGTCCGGTCTTCATTTTGCACAGTACCCGTGCGGAGCCGATGGTTGAGCATGACGATAATCTGTTCAAACGCATCCTGGTGCCGCTGGATGGTACGGAGGTATCTGCCTCGATTCTGAGTTGCGTTGAGCGCTTTGCCAGGGCGCACGATTCGGAGGTCATCCTGTTCCACGATGAGTTGGATAGTGACAGCCCGGAAGAAGAGCGCGCTGCTGTCAAGCTGGCCCTGCAGGAACACAGTGTCAAGCTGGCAAATGCCGGGCTGAAGGTGTCGCTGGATATGTCCACCTACAGACGGCCCATACGTGAAATTCTCAACAGGATCGATGATATGAATATCGACCTGGTATCCATGGCATCGCATGGTGAGTCAGGTGTACGGCGGGCACTGGATGAATCGGTGACGGCCGAGGTGATACGACATTCCAGTTGCCCGTTACTGGTGTGGTCGGCGGAACATCAGTTTCCACCTGTTTCCGGAGATTAACTGCCACATGCCGCACATGACATCTGCACCGGAGTTAAGCGTCGCAACCGCCGAGGTCCTGACCTGCAACGTGCAGCCGTTGCTGCACGAGGTCCGGCATGCCCTGGCAAGGCTGCTTGATGATGGCGGACGCACGGTCATCGATTTGCGCAGCCTGCCGCTGGCACCGGGAGAGGAGCAGCAATTACTGGATGAGTTGGGCCAGGGCGAGGTGTATGCGCGCCTGCATGCCCTGGGTCCTACCGAGATCATCGAAACCCGCTATCCCGGTGTCTGGGTGGTGGTGCATTTCAACAGCAGCGATGAGGTAATAGGAAAGTTTATCGAGGTCTGCGACATACCGGATCTGCTGCGCTCACAGCAGGAAGATATCCAGGCGGGCCTTGAACAGCTGCAGGCACAATTGCCTGCAGTGACAAATTGACGACGTGAGCGCACACAGGAGATAAATGATGTCGAAAGACGAGACTTTGGGCGAAGCCCTGCGACGACAGGGAATTACCCGGCGCGGGTTCCTGAAATTCTGTGCTGCAACCGCTTCAATGATGGCGTTGCCGCCCAGCATGGTCCCGGCCATTGCGGCGGCACTGGAAAAGGCCATGCGGCCGTCGGTGATCTGGTTGTCGTTCCAGGAATGTACCGGTTGCACCGAATCGCTGACCCGCTCCCATTCACCGACTGTGGAAGGCCTGATCTTCGATACCATTTCACTGGATTACCACCATACCCTGCAAGCCGCTTCCGGTAGTGCCGCGGAGGCTGCACGGGAAGCCGCCATGCAAGAAAACTATGGCAAATATATCCTGGTAGTTGACGGCTCGATACCGACCGCCAATCCGGGATACTCGACCATTGCCGGCATCAGCAACAGTTCCATGTTGAAGGAGACGGCCAAAGGGGCCGCTGCCATTGTTGCGGTGGGTACCTGTGCCGCCTTTGGTGGTATTCCAAAGGCCAGGCCCAATCCCACGGGTGCGGTAGCGGTTGCCGATCTCATCAAGGACAAGCCGATAATCAACGTTCCCGGTTGTCCACCCATCCCGGTGGTTATTACCGGTGTGCTGGCCCACTTCCTCACATTCGGCACCATTCCGGAGCTCGATGCACTCGGCCGTCCCATGGCCTTTTACGGCCAGAGTATTCATGACCGTTGTTACCGCCGTCCCTTCTACGACAAGGGCCTGTTTGCCAATACCTTTGACGATGAAGGCGCAAAGAAGGGCTGGTGCCTGTACAAGCTGGGATGCAAGGGTCCGACGACCTACAACGCCTGCGCCACTACGAAGTGGAATGAAGGTACCAGTTTTCCGATTGAGGCCGGGCACCCCTGTCTGGGTTGCTCGGAGCCGGACTTTTGGGATGGCGGCGGTTTTTACAAGGCGTTGTCCATGCCGACGGAAGATATTACCCGTGCCGCGGTGTATGCGATCGGCGCCGGTGCCGCTGCCGGTGTTGCACTGGGCGCAATGAATCGCGTCAAGCAGGGGCGGGCAGAGAAGACGCATCAGAAGGTAACCATCAATGACCTGGAAAAGGTGACTGGCGATGACTGAGACAGAACTGTTGTTGTGGGTGCGTGGTCCTGCATTGCAGATTGCCACGGTCATCTTCCTGCTGGGTGTGGTGGTACGCATCGCCGAGATACTGATGCTGGGCAGGAAAAAGAACCTGGCCGAGGCGCGTGGTTCAGCGGTCGCAGGTGGCCTGCGCACGATCCTGTCGCGTTTCATTCCGGATGGCGGCACCATGCAGCGTTCCACTTTTAACGTGGTGGCCGGTTATATCTTTCATATCGGGCTGTTTATTGTCATCCTGCTGTTCGCGCCGCATATCCTGCTGATTGAAGATGTGACCGGCCTTAGCTGGCCGGCATTGCCGACACCTGTCATCGATGCCACCACCGTGGTGACGATGATTGCGCTGCTGGCTGTGCTGGTGCATCGCCTGTGGCACCCGGTGATGCGCTACCTGTCACGTTTCCAGGATTACCTGGTGTGGCTGGTAACCATCCTGCCGCTGGTGACGGGATACCTGGCCTTTCACCGCGTCGGCGTGGCATCACCACCGACGTTGATCGCGGTGCATATTCTCAGTGTTGAGTTGTTAATGGTGGTTTTCCCCTTCACCAAACTGATGCATACCTTTACGCTGTTCATGGCGCGCTATTACAACGGTGCGATTGCCGGGTACAAGGGAGTGAAATCATGAGTGCTTCACTGGAACGTGGGCTGAATGCCTTCAAGGAACAGATCGATGCGCCGGTGGCGGCCTTTTTCAGCAGTTGCGTACGCTGTGGACTGTGTGCCGGTGCCTGCCTGTTCCATACCGAGACCGGTGATCCGAAATACACGCCGATATACAAACTGGAACCACTGCGCCGGGTGTGGCAGCAGGAATACACCTTCTGGGGTCGGTTGGCGAAGGCGGTCGGACTGAGCAAACCGGTGACGGATGAAGAACTGGGCGAGTGGGAAACGCTGGTGTATGACAGTTGTACCATGTGTGGCCGTTGCTCCATGGTGTGCCCGGTTGGTAACGACATCGCCTACATGGTCCGCAAGATGCGTGAAGGCATGGCGGCGGCCGGACATGCGCCCGAGGGCCTGATCGGCGCCACCAAACGGGCCATAGAGATCGGCAGCCCCATGGGCGTGAAGCTGCCTGCCCTGCAGGCGCAGATTCGTCACACGGAGCAGGAGATCGGACTGGACATTCCGGTAGATGTGGAGGGTGCCGAGTACATGCTGTTGCTGTCCTCCATGGAGATCATGAATTTCCCGGAATTTATCGGCGCCGTTGCCAAGATATTCAAACAGGCCGGTGTCAGCTGGACGATATCATCCGAGGCCTTCGAAGCTACCAACAGCGGCATCCAGATCGGTGTGTCGGAGATTGCTGCGGAGCTGGTGCAACGCACCGTGACGGCGGCGGAGAAACTCAAGGTAAAGAGCGTCATCAGCCCCGAGTGCGGACATGCCTACATGGCGATTCGCTGGGAGGGTCCTAACCTGATTGGCAAACCCTACGGTTTCAAGGTGGTGCATATCCTCGAGCTGCTCGACCAGTTGCGTGCGGAAGGCCGGTTGAAGACCACGGGCAAGGAATCACAGCGCCTGACCTACCACGATCCCTGCCAGGTGTCCCGTCGTGGCGGCGTAATCGAGCAACCCCGCAATCTGATGAATATGATAGCGGAGAATTTCGTCGAGATGCCGGAGACGGGGACCATGAACTGGTGTTGCGGGGCCGGCGGCGGCGTCAGCAGTAATGAACGCGCCGATGATCTGCGGCTAAAGGCCTTCAACCGCAAGAAACAGCAGCTGGATGCCATTCATCCGGATGCCATTGTGTCTGCCTGTTCCAATTGCCGCATACATCTTGAAGACGGACTGGAGGAATACGGGATGGATATGCCGGTCATCAGCCTGACGGAGACGATTGCAGAGCATCTTGCCGGCAGTGACCCAGCAGGGGGTAAAGAGTGATGACCCGGATTAGCAATGATACTGACTTCAGGAAGGCCCTTGACGGGCTGGATGCAACGCGGCAGCGGCAGATTGCAGCACGATTTGTCAAGAATGTCCTTGCGTTGTGCACCGATGAACGTATTGCACATGTGATAGCGGTCGCCGGCAACAGTGATGCCTCGGAAGTCGCACTGGCCGAGGCACTGAAAACCGCCAGGGCTGCAACAATCGACTGTCATACGCGCTGCGGTTCTGAAGGGGACTGGTCGGAGCAGGCCGGTTATTTCGTGGCGCGCGCAGCGACCGCCGCGCTGACACCTATTGGGCAAATGCCCAGCGGTCCGGCCTGGCAGGCGGCACTAAGCAGCAGGATGGCGCAGACTTCGAAATCGATTGTAACCGGTGAAGACACGGCTGGACAGGAAAGCAATCAGCAGTACCGGATTCTGTCTGAATTTCTGGATTCCTAAAGAGACTACACCTTATGAGTGAGCGTATTGTTGTTGACCCGATTACCCGCATCGAGGGCCACTTGCGCATCGAGGCGCAGATGGATGGTGACCGGATTGAAAAGGCCTATTCGGCCGGCACCATGGTGCGCGGTATCGAGATTATCCTGCGTGGTCGTGACCCGCGTGATGCCTGGGCCTTCGCGCAGCGTATCTGTGGCGTGTGCACGCTGGTGCACGGGCTGGCCTCTATCCGTGCAGTCGAGAATGCACTGGACTATCAAATACCGCCGAATGCACAGCTGATTCGCAACCTGATGAATGGCGCGCAGTATGTGCATGACCACGTGATGCATTTCTATCACCTGCATGCACTCGACTGGGTCGATGTGGTGTCGGCATTGAGTGCCGACCCTGCGGCCACCTCGACACTGGCACAGTCCATCAGCAGTTATCCGAAGTCTTCCCCCGGTTACTTTGCCGACATGCAGAAAAAACTGAAGAACTTTGTCGAGGGCGGCCAGCTGGGTATCTTTGCCAATGGTTACTGGGGGCACCCGGCCTACAAACTGCCACCGGAGGCCAATCTGATGGCCGTGGCGCATTACCTGGAGGCGCTCTCCTGGCAGCGCGATGTGGCCAAGCTGCATGCCATCTTCGGTGGCAAGAACCCGCACCCGAATTTCCTGGTCGGTGGCGTCGCCTGTCCGATTGACCTGAATTCCGATTCAGCCATTAATGCGAAGCGGCTGGCGCAGGTGCAGGAAGTTATCACCAAGATGCAGGTGTTCGTCGATCAGGTGTACATTCCTGACCTGCTCGCCATCGCCGGCTTTTACAAGGACTGGGGTTCGCGTGGTGAAGGGCTGGGCAATTTTTTGACCTTTGGTGACTTCCCGGAGAAAGGTATGGATGACCCGTCCAGTTTCCTGATTCCGTCCGGTGCCATTCTGAATCGCGACCTGTCGACCATCCACGATGTCGACATGAATGCAGCTGACGAAATCCAGGAATACGTGTCCCATTCCTGGTATGACTATGACGGCGGCAAGAACGAGGGGCTGCATCCCTATGAGGGTGAGACCAGCCTCAATTACAGCGGTCCCAAGCCACCCTATGAGCAGCTGGATGTGGAGCAGTCCTATTCATGGCTGAAGTCGCCGCGCTGGAAGGGACATGCCATGGAGGTCGGACCACTGGCGCGTGTACTGATGCTGTATGCCAGCGGTAATGAGCAGGCACAGGATCTGGTCAACATGACCCTGAAGACGCTGGATGTCCCGGTAGATGCGCTGTTTTCAACACTGGGCCGCACCGCGGCTCGCGGTCTGGAGACCAAGATTATCGGCGATATGATGCAGACCTGGTACAACAACCTGGTGGCTAATATCAAGGCCGGTGATACCAAGACCCATAATGACCTGTTCTGGGAACCCTCAACCTGGCCAGGGCAGGCCCGTGGCGTTGGCTTTATGGAGGCACCACGCGGTGCACTGGCGCACTGGGTTGTAATTGAGGACGGTATTATTAAAAATTACCAGGCAGTGGTGCCGAGCACCTGGAATGCAGGCCCGCGCGACCAGAACGGTCAGCCGGGTGCCTACGAGGCGGCCCTGCAGGACAACCATACCCTGTATGACACTAAACAACCGATTGAGATTTTGCGTACCATTCACAGTTTCGATCCGTGTATTGCCTGTGCGGTGCACGTTACCGACCCGGACGGCGAGGAGTTGATCAAGGTGAAGGTGCGCTGAAGGGTGCAGTTTTTTCATGCCCGTGATAGCGGGAACCTACACAACTACCGAAGCAAAGAGACTGGAGTACATGTTATGCATTTTAGATCCCTGGCAGCTGTGCTGCTGACGCCAATCATCGTGCTGATTTCCCCGTTCGCCCTGGCGCACTCCGGTGCCGGGCATGTTGCCGGACTGGCTGACGGCTTCATGCACCCGATGACCGGTCTGGACCACCTGTTGATTGCCATTGCTGCCGGGTTATGGGCGGGACGTGCCGGTGATCACGGCGTACCGGACGTGGTGTATTTTTTATCAATGTTGCTGGGTGGCGTGCTGCTGGGTGCCTGTTGTCTGCTGTTTCCGCAGTTGCAACTGTCAATCATCCTGGTTGTGTTGCTGACGGTGGCGTTTATTGCGGCAAGTATTGCAGCACCGCAGTATTTTGCCTATATATTCTTTGGCGGGTTTGCGGTTTATCATGGCATTGTCCACATGCTGGAGATGCCGGTATCGGCCCTTGCGGCAGGTTATATTGTCGGCCTGTTTTTCTCTACAGGACTATTGCTGATGCTGGGTCTCATCCTGCGGCAGGTTATTGCTACTCGCAAGCCCCATTCAGAGACAACATCATAATCAGGCCTGTGCCTGCGAGGAATTCACCATGAGCGATAATGAATGTACCGATCTGGCTATAAGCACGGATGCCATCAAGGCATCCCCCCTGGGCGATGAACTCAGCGATGCGCAGTGCGAACTGCTGGCCAGTGTGATGACAGCCTGCGGCATCAGGGACCGTGCCTTCCTGATCGAGGAAGGGCAGCGGGATGACGCACTGCATGTTTTGACCAACGGCCACATGGAGGTGGTTTCGCACACAGGTAAGGGTGAATATGTTGGTCTGCAGATCATCAGGGCGGGCGACATTCTCGGTGAACTGGGATTTATTGACGGTGTGGAACATTCTGCCGGCCTGCGTGCCATGGGCAACTGTGAACTGTTACGGCTGGACCGCACCAGCTTCGAGAGTCTGCTGGATAAAGATCCTGATCTGGTCTACAAGGTTATGCGCGCCATTATCCGTACCGTGCACCGTATCTTGCGGAACATGAATGTCCAGCAGGTCGAATTGACCAATTACATCGCCAAGCAGAACGGACGTTACTAGGATCTCGCCGGCCCGGGTTTTCCGACCTCAAAAAATAGCATCACTCCTCCATCAGCGAGGAGGCCGGCATGAGGGGTATCATTTAAACCGGTTGTGCTATTTTTTTCTTTCTCCCCAACCATCTCCCGGGGAGCGGGAGTCAACTGGACTGCCCGGTTTTCCATATGGCTAATATCGAACAGCCCGTCAGGCATACTGGTGTCGCTTTCCTGAATCTGGGGTTCCGTCCGTTTTTCACGGGCGCCGCAGTTTTTTCAGTGTTGTCCATGCTGGTATGGATGGGGGGCTATGTTTTTGGCTGGCAATGGCACCAGGCCGGTTTGCCGGCAGCAACCTGGCATGCCCACGAGATGACCTACGGCTATGGCATGGCGGTGATTGCGGGGTTTCTGCTGACGGCCGTAAAGAACTGGACCGGCGTGCAGACACTGTACGGAATACCCCTGTTGCTGCTGGTTCTGCTCTGGTTATCTGCACGCCTGCTGTTGCTGGCCGGGGGGGCGGAGTTGCTGGCATGGGCCGCACTGACTGATGGCCTGTTCAACCTGTTGCTGGTGGCCGCGCTTGCCTGGCCCATCTTCAAGGTGCGGCAGTTCAAGCAATTCGGTATCCTGTCCAAGGTCATATTGCTTATGCTTGCCAACCTGCTGTTTTACGCCGGGGTGCTGGAGATTTATCCCCGGGGTGTACAGGCCGGCCTGTACTCGGGTGTATACCTGATCATGGCACTGATCTTTGTTATGTCACGCCGGGTATTGCCATTCTTCATTGAACGCGGGGTCGGTCAGCCGGTCACGCTGATTAACCGTGTCTGGCTGGATGGGGCCAGCCTGGTCCTGTTTCTCGCCTTCTGGCTTGCCGACATCATTGAGCCGGATTCCCTGCTGGTGGCATGTCTGGCCGGCGCCTTGTGTGTGTTGCATACCATAAGGCTCGGGGGCTGGTATGCGGCGGGTATCTGGGGTAAGCCGTTGCTGTGGGTGTTGTACCTTGCCTATGTGGCAGTGGCTGTCGGCTTTGCCCTCAAGGTGGCAGTGTACGTGTTTGGTATTTCGCCGTTTCTGCCCCTGCATGCCTTTACCTATGGCGGCATCGGTCTGTTTACCCTTGGTATGATGGCGCGTGTGACGCTCGGGCATACCGGCAGGGATATCCTCAATCCTCCGGCCGCAGCAGGGTGGATGTTCGGGTTGCTGGGCATCGGCAGCGTGATTCGGGTAGTGTTGCCATTGTTTGATGCAGCACGCTACGTACTCTGGATCGAGCTGTCACAGGTGGCGTGGATCCTTGCATTTTTCCTGTTTGCGTGGGTGTTCCTGCCAATGCTGTTGCAGTCACGCACGGATGGTCAGTTCGGTTAATCCTGCAGGTCGTCAAGTGGCTTGTGAGCCTCGCTTGCAGTTTCTTCATCTTCCCAGTCATACGTCTTTACCGGTGGTGCCGGATCATAGTCACGAAACAGGAACGCAGCGAGTACCCCGGTGACGGCACCGAAGAAATGGCTTTCATAGGAGATACCCGGTTCCTGGGGAAAGATGCTCCATAGCATGTTGCCGTACAGTAAAAATACAATCAGGGATAATGCAACAGACATTTTGTCCCTGCGCAGGATGCCGGTGGTAAAAATGAAAAACATCATGCCATGTGCCAGGCCGCTGGCACCGAAGTGATAACTGTGCCGGGCAAACAGCCACACTCCGATACCTGAGCCAATATAGACAAGTGCCAGCACGGGTTTTGAGGCACGCGGGTAACCGTACAGCAGGGTGGTGCCAAGCACCAGTAGTGCAAAACCGTTCGATAGCAGATGGTACCAGGAGCCGTGTATCAAAGGCGCCAACAGGATTCCGCGCAGACCAACCGGGTCCAGTGGATAGACACCGAAGTGGTGGAGCTGCAGGTGCAGGCTGCGATCAAGCAGTTCAATAGCAGCTAGCAGTGCGACAAATGCAGCGGCGATGCACAGTGATTGATTGAAGCGTGTTTTCACAGGACTATTGTTGCACAGAGAGTCCGGCCCTATTCCGCTAAAACGTCCACTGCCTGTTCTTTTTGGTCTATATTGGACTTTGTATGCAGCTACACGGCTGTTTTGTGAGCACATTTCTTGTTTGTAGCGGACGGCTGGATGAACGGGATCACGCCATCACAGGAAAAATATTATGCCAACTTGCATGGCCAGACAATCAGGAAAGCATTCTGTGGCACCGCTAGCTGTGCTGCTGGCAGGGTTCATAGCAGCAGGTATTGCTGCTTGTTCGAGTTCTCCAAAGCGCCCGATTCTGTATCCCAATTCGCATTTGAACCGGGTTGGAGGCCACATCGCGCAGCAGGATATTGATGCATGCATGCAGCTGGCACGCAGCTCGGGTGTGAATGTGACCAAGGATGGGGAGGTTGGACGCAAGGCTGTCGGCGGTGCCGCCATTGGCGGAGCATCGACCGCCGCCTATGGTATTTTCCGTGGTAGTGATGTTGGCGAGCGTGCCCTGGCCGGCGCGGCCGCGGGTGCTGCAGCCGGTGCCGTTCGTGGCGGCCTGCAGTCAACAGAGCAGTCTCCGCTGTTTATGAATTTCGTCAACAAATGCCTGTCCGATAAAGGCTACAGTGTGATCGGCTGGCAATAGATTTTGTCAGCCGCGATGCTGTCAGGCCTCTACAATATCTGCCCTGGTACTGTCGATAAAAGCCAGCACATCGTCCTGTTCTTTTTGCGGTACCTGGAAGTTTGCCAGCGTCGCTGTTACATGCCCGATAAAGATCTGCCAGTCACTCTCTGTGATACCCATGCCCCTGTGTGAAATTTGCATGTCGCGGCCGGTATAGAGCACGGGTCCACCGGCACTGGTGCACAGGTAATCAATCAGCAACTGTTTCTCGCGGGCAATGCCATCGTCTCCGCGGTGTGCCCAGAAGCGTCCGAGTTGTGCATCCTTCTCCAGTCGCGGCAGCAGGTTGCCTGCCACGGCGGCAATGGCATCGTAGCCGCCGAGCCGTTCATATAGTGTTTTGTCATGGTCAGTCATAACGGACTCCTTGCGTAAACGTAGTCAAGCTATACCGGGTACGGGTAACTCGCAGGAGCATCTTGCAGGCACGGTTTCCGGTTTCCCGGATTTCCGAGATCCTCCTGGCTTCCTTGCGGAAGCGGGATAAGCCCTTAATACTGTCTGGCCGTCCCCCGGTAATTAAAACATGCAGGTTTCCAGCCGGGAATATACATCGTATCCAGCTGGCGTATCCTGAAGCCACCCTGTTCAAGCAGCGCCGGAATCTCCCTGTTGAGATTGCAGCCTCCGCCAAGTCGGGTCCAGAGCGGATTCAGGCGGTCTTGCTGGCGGCGGACAACGTGGTCCGGTGCGGCACCGTGTTCGCAGAATACCAGTTGTCCGCTATGCTTGAGGACCCGGCGGATTTCTTCCAGTGCCAGGGCAATATCCGGAATGCTGCACAGGGTATAGGTAATCAGCACGGTGTCCGCGCTGTTATCTTCCAGCGGTATCTCGCTTGCGGAGGCCTTGATGAATTCCATGCTGAAGTCGACAGCCACACGTTTAGCCCTTGTCAGTTCCCACATTTCGCTGGAGGGATCCAGCCCCCAGAGATGTTCCACCTTGTCCGGCGAATAGAAAGGCAGGTTCAATCCCGTGCCGATACCAATCTCCAGTACCCGGCCAGTCGCCAATGGCACCACTTTTTCACGTTGTTGCATTGCTGGTTTCAAACCGCACAGAAAATGCGTCACCCTGGGAAGGACGTGCTTGTGATAGATACCCATTGATTAACCCTGTTACACAGACATGCCGTGGTAACAGTGATTATAGTCGCTACAGGCAGGTACAGCAGCAGCGCTCTCGGATTCTGCGATGGGTCATCAAAAAAAGATTACTGCGAGTGATGCCTTGCCGCTTGTGGCATGCACAGGCACGAAGCAACTGCTAGTTGGTTGGATGGTGAGGAGGTGGCGAACGTCACTGCGCCAGCAGGGAATACTGATCCTGCCCGTTGAATATCCCGGTGCCGACGATACCGCCCTGTTTTCCGGTCGCCAGGGCAGGCATCAGCAGGCAAGGTGGCGTGCACTTCATATCGTCCAGATAAGCCATATCACAGCCGCTTTTTCAGGGACACGCATGGTAAGGCGTGGGTTTCGGGGCTGTCTGCAATATCACTGCGTGCTTTGATATAGCGGCTTTTGCTGATGCCGTTGTATTGACTGGATTTGTCTGTCATTTGATGCTCTCTGTCGGTTGTATGGCAGGCGGGACTGTTTCCGCAGCTTATGTATGACGGGAAACAGATTACAGTGCATTGCTTAAGAGAGGCTTAAGGCTGTAGAGAAAAACGCAGGGTTTAGAAATCAACAGCAATCCTGTTGTTCGTTAAGTGCACAGTGTCCCTGAATGTATTGCCCCGGCAGCTTGCCAATTTTGTGCATTTTCCATGCGCCGGCAAATCGGGTTTCTGTGGCGGGGCTTTCTTTGTCCGTTGTACTCAAGGCCAATATCCAGACCGGGTGTCAGGCCATATTCTATGTGAAGCGGCCTGAATAAATAATTGTATATTTTTCAGTGCTGTCTGCGTGCACTGCAGCAAGCTTGCGGGATGTTTGTTTATGCGCATGTATATGCTAATACAATAATACTGTTACATATAAGAGATTATAAAAATGAAATTAAAACATGTTACAAATGTTTTGCTGGTCTGGTGTGTTCTGGCTGTGTCCCGGCAGGCCCCGGCAGCTTCACTTACTTATTTCCTCACAGATTCGAATGCCTTGCCAGACGGCCCTGCCTATCTTGCTGTGACTATTGCAGATGGTGTGGGTGATGATAGCGGCGATATCATATTCACAGTGGATGCCAACGAAAGTCTCTTTTGTTCAGGCGGTTGTTTTGGTGATAATTTCGGCATACAGACCTTCGGTTTCAATTCAGTTCCAGTACTGACTGCGGCTAATCTTGAGCTGCCTGATGACTGGGTTGCCGGTTTTGGTGGCGGTTCCCTGAGCGAGTTTGGTAAGTCAGATATTAAAATCAAGGGCAAAGGCAGTAGCCGTCAAGACCCATTGGTCTTCCATATAGTCGGTATTGAGGATGACACAATAGAAAGTTATGGACTTGGCTTTAACAATGAGGGTGATGCAACCGCCTGGTTTGCTGCGCATGTGGCTGGTTTCAATCCAGTTGAGCGATGTGGCGAGAGTTCGATGGCCTGTGATAGCGCCTGGTTCGGTGGTGGTGACGGCGCGTATCCACCAGGCTCTGTCGTTCCTGTTCCAGCCGCAGCCTGGCTGTTCGGTTCCGGTCTGCTTGGCATGGTGGGTGTTGCCATGAGAAGACGCAAGGCATAGACAAGTTACCCTTGAAAACTGTCATGAGAACAAACGGCGACCTTCACAGGTCACCGTTTGTAGTTTGGTTAGCGCCTCACTGAGCCGTGCCTGGATCAGCCGTCGAGTTGAGAGACTATAAAGGGTATGGAAACCAGGGAAATAGCGGTTGCAACCGTATATAGCTTCAGCTCGCCCAGCCATGCCAGTGTTTCCAGGCCGGGATCACCCAGGAAGAAAATCACCATCAGTCCAATTATCAGCTTGTGCATTTCTGTCAGCCACAAGATATCTGTGAACGGAAATACGCCGGACAGAGGCGTTCGTCACAGATTTTCAGGAAAGTCGAACTGCTTGCCATGATGACGCGTGAGGCTGGCGAGGCAGTAATTGCGGGGCAGGTGTGGTGCGATATCTGAGTTCCTGTGATAGTCGGTCCATCCGCTACCACTGCTGTGTATGTGTCAGGTTTTTCTTCCGGGATACGCTGGTCCGTCTGTCTGTACCCACAGCCTCGACCAACACCAGTGGATGGCCGGGTTCAGGGCCGTAATGCACATATGAGTGCGCCATTCGTGCTTATGGATGTTTTGTATCCAGTTAGTTCCACGATATCGGCGTCAGTAAAGCCGGCGCGGTTGATAATTTCCAGTAACTTGCCGGGCAGTAATGTCCCCTGAATACAGTCAGCCCATGATTCTGTGTCTGGTGCAGGGCAGCAACTTCCTGCTGCACGAACCATATCAGCAATCTGCAGACGACTTCCGGGTTTCAGCACGCGATACAGTTCCTGAAATACCCGGACTTTATTTTCGGCAAGATTAATTGCGCCATTAGAGATAACAACATCAACAGAATGTTTCGCAACGGGCAAACTGGCAAAATCTGCCTTAAGAAAAACAATGTTATTCAGTCCAGTAAGCCGGGCGTTGTTAAGCGCCTTGTCAACCATTGCCTGAGTACAGTCAACACCAATGACTTTGCCTGTTTTGCCGACCTGTAAAGCGGCGATGCAGGCATCTGCGCCAGCTCCACAGCCGATATCAAGTATCGTCTGTCCCGGGCTGATTGCACCGAGTTTGAACGGGTTGCCAACGGCTGCTGCTGATTCCCACACCACATCTGGCAGTAGATTCAGCCATGACTCGGAATAATCCAGCTGCCGTGCATTGGCTTTGCCTGTGCGCCAGCCGAATGCGGAATCGGGTTGTTCTGCCAGTCTTGTATACAGGGCAATCAGCTCTGCCTGTACATTTTTATCGCGACCGGAGTTCATTGGCCGTGGAGAAACACGTTATCCACAAAAACTGTGGATAACTCTGTGGATGATTTGTTGTAAAGTACGCCAAGGCCGTATTTCACCTGTGTTCAGGTTAAATTGATCAAATTTTATCCGCGTCTGTATCTCTATGTAATTTATATAATTAAGCATATTAGATAATTGTAAATTGCTACGCACGTATAGCTTGACAAGCAAGAAAAAAAATCATAGTGAAGCTGTGTATAAGATGCCTTGGTCTGCGGGAAGAAACTAACACAAGCACCAGATCGGATCTCTTTTGTGTCGGGGGATTCTTGCTCGCATGATTGATCGGGCATTCAAGAGCAACTCCTGGAGTAAAACTTCAAGGATCTTACCCGGATATTCACCGGTTTTCCTGACATTTTATCCCCCGGCCACTGATTCAGTCGTCTTGCCTGGTCAGTCAGTAATATACAGGTCAACTGCATCACACTTTACGTGATGGCCCGCTTTTTATCAGCGACCGATAATATTTCCTTAAGGCAGGACCGTTACTGTTTGCCGCACATAATTTCTTTTGGTCTAGAGGTCATCACGATGAACAAAAATATGTGCAACGTTAGCGGCTTTCTCAAGTCTTTACTTCCGGTGGTGCTTTTGGGCGTTATTGTCAATTCACCGGCTTTGGCATACGAGTTGTTGATTGATCTGGGTGCAAATGTGTAGCCCAGGGCAATTAATAATGCCGGGGTTGTGGTGGGCTCCAGCAATACGGACCAGTATCCAACGATCGCATTCATCTGGTCTTCAGTCAGTGGCCTTGCGCTCATCGATGGCGGAACCAGCGCCGATGCGGTGAATGATTATGGACAGGTTGCCGGTAGTACGATTGACGGTGCATTTATTCTGGATGGCAATTATCGTGACTGGAGTGACTACGGTGCCTTCGGGATTAACCAGGGGGTACGGTAGCAGGATATAAGGTGGGCAAGAATCCTTACCAGCCAAGATCGCTGCCTTACAATCCGGCTATATTTAGCGGCAACAACTGGAAAGTCTTCGATATAGCAGGGATTTACCCGCGGGGAACACGCCAGGGAGTCTATGCAGACAGATTTATCCTCAACGGTATCAACGCTGGCGGCTACGCGGTTGGTTATAAATATCGTTACGGGTTAGCCGGTTCAGCGGCAATCTTGATTGATACAAATGCACCTGTGAATGATGCATCCGACGTGGTCTATCTGGCTACTTCCTATGGAGGGCGTGCTGTTGATATCAATAACAACAATATGATTGCGGGCACTACCGGCAGCAACTCAAGCACGGGCGAATATGCCTATGCTTTCCTCTATGACTATAATGGAAAGGTATTATCCAATCTGGGTACCCTGCCTGTTGATGGTCCCGGTTCAGAACCGGGTTTGAGCAGCTATGCCTATGATATTAACGATGCTAATCAGGTGGTCGGTAATTCCTGGCTGGTAACGGCTAATACCAGCCTCAATGATCCCGCAAAATACCATGCTTTTATTTGGGAACCCGCACCGGATGGTTCTCCGGGAGCGGGAACAATGACCGATTTGAATGAACTGGTCCAGTTGCCAGTGGGCTGGATTTTAACCCGAGCCACGGCCATCAATGAGAATGGCGATATCGCGGGTGTTGGTTTGGTCGCAGGGAAAGATGGAATAGTAGAAGAACATGGCTTTCTACTGACAAATGCCGAGATATCAGCACCGCCACCTGCAGGGAACCAACCGCCTGTGGCTGTTGCCACTGCTGATCCTGCTGCTGGTAAGGCTCCGCTGATAGTAACCTTTAATTCATCAGGCTCGTTTGACCCTGAAGGAGGAACTCTCGGTTACTCCTGGGATTTTATGGATGGAAGTCCCACCGAAGCAGCAGCAAACCCGTTACCGCATGAATTTGCCAAAACCGGCCACTATCCGGTGACTCTGACAGTCACTGATGATCAGGGCATGCAGGCATCAAGCATCGTAACCGTCACTGTCAGAAACGGAAAACGCAAGTAGTCAATCAGACAGGCTGTATTGTTAGTCCGTACCGGCTTCCCATCTTTTGCCGGGAAGCCGGTTTTGTTGTGGTGCAGTATCAGGAGTACCGGGTCTTCTGTTAGGTATCTTGACCCGAACCCATGGCGTCTGGCAGATTGATTTGGCCCGTCGACGCTGTGCCCTGTCAATGTCTTGTCTTTACGCTAGCCCTTGAGCCGCTCGGTTAATTTATGCAGTGATGCTTCATTGTTGCAGTAGTCGATACTGCCGGCATCCACTCCTCCCTGGGCCAGTTGCGTATCGCATTCCCCGGTATTGCTGCAGGCATTGCAGCGATCCATCTGCTTGTGTATGTCGACGACGCGTTCGCTGGACAGGTAGCTGTCCCTGTCAATGCCCAGTGCGGTGAGCATCTTGCCGAGCCGGAGCCGTTCGAGCTGCTCTGCCAGTTTCTGCCGGTACTTCATGCCGGAACGGGTGTTAAAAATAATGGATGCCGTCAGCAGAATAATAAAGGTGGCCAGCAACAGGCCAAGCAGGAGCATAAATGCCATGGAGACAAGATTCACTGGATTCATTGGGGGCCTTTGCGGTTTTCCTTTGCAGGGTCAGCAGTTGCGGCAGAACCTGCAATAGACAAACTGCTGCAGGCCACCATTGGGGGTGTGGTGATCTTCTGTGAGCGTCTCGAGCAGGCGTAATTGTGGCCCCAATACCTTGCTGAGTGCCTCGGGGCTGTAACGCACGACATCAAGTCCGCTGCACTGGCTGGGGCCACTGTCGGCGAATGTGGCGATGATGGCCTGGCCACTCGGTTTCAGAGTCTTGTCCAGTACTTTCAGATAGCATTCCCGGTCGGTTGCAAGGGTCAGGAAATGGAATACCGCGCGGTCATGCCAGATGTCAAATGTCTGTCCGGGTATGTAGCCTGTGACATCATCTTCTATCCAGGTCACTTGCTGGCTGCGGTCTCCCAGTCGATCCTGGGCCTGTCTGATGGCCGAGCGGGCAATATCGATTACCGTAAGATCGCGGTAGCCAACCGTCTGCAGGTGGTCGATGAGGGTAGAGCCACCGCCACCGACGTCAATGATGCTGGCCGCGGTGCCAAAGCCGGTGTTGCAGATCAGGGAGAGCGAGTGCTGCGGGTGTGACTGATACCAGCTGACATCGGCAGGGTCTTTCTGCGCATAGATATTCTCCCAGTGGTCTTTCCAGTCGGAATGCTGACAGCCGGGTGGTTGCAGGTCACTACGCATGCTCATTGGCTACTTATAGTGGTAACTGAACGCATTGTCATTGATCCATATCAAATTACATGCCTTCATTATCTAGCTCAGCGTATTGATGTCCTTGATATGTATCAGATTGCCTGTAACTGTGATGTGCCCTTCGCTCTGCAGGTTGCGCAGGATGCGCGAGAAGGATTCAGGCTGGATGGAGAGGCGCGATGCAATGACGTGCTTGGGCGCGCCGAGCGTCACAGTCGCGTCGTATTGTGTACCTGGCGGTACCTGATGCAGCAGGTAGTTGGTAAAGCGCAGCGTGGCATTTTGCAGTGTCAGCGCATCGATGTCGGTAATCTGTCGTTTCAGCCATTTGCTCATGTCGGCCATCAGCCTGAAACAGGTGTCGGTTGAACCCCGCAGGATGTTACGGTAGGTGATGTTGGAAAAGGCCAGTACCTCACAGGTATTCAGGGCGCTGGCATTGACTGGGTAGAACTGGCCCTCCATAAAGGTGATAGCCTCGGCAAAGGTTTCACCGGCAGCAATCAGGTGGATGACTTTTTCTGCACCGTCCGGTGCCGACAGGTACAGCCGGATGGTGCCACTGCGCACCATAAAAAAATTTCTCGCCGGTTGCTGGCACTGAAACAGCTGCTGGCCCTCGTCAAGATGGATGACCCGCGCGGTTTTCAGCATTTGTGCCATCTGGTCGGCATCCAGCCCTCCAAACAGAGGATGTCGTCGCAGCTCGTCCGGCAGTATTTTGCTCATGGTCACAGCTTACGCAATCTGGCGAAAAACTGCATCTGTGCCCTGTGAGAAATCCAGGTTAACACAAGTCAATGTGAGCACGCCGGGAGCTTGTCAGAGTGCGGTATGCCAGAGGGGGCCAAATGACGACCATTGATGAACTATTGACAGCAGGTCACCGCACCTGTGACAGGTGCTTTGCAGAAGCCGAGGAGGCTGTTGCTGACAAGGACTGGTCCAGGGCGGAGGATGCGTGGAAGCGTTTCCTCCGGGAACTGGACAGGCACATCACCGGTCTTGAGGAAGAGCAGCTGTTTCCTGCGTTTGAGGAGCTGAACGGAGCGCAGGGACCGACACGGATCATGCGCATGGAACACGACCAAATGCGCATCCTGGCGGGGCGCATACGTGCTGCACTTGCAGATCAGGATCAGGCGGCGGTTCTCGGGCTTGCCGAGACGCTGATGCTGCTGATGCAGCAGCACAATATGAAGGAAGAACAGATCCTTTACCCGCTGCTGGCCCGGTCACTTGCCAGCGCGGCTGATATTCTCGTGTTACCGCGCTAGCGTCGGAATTTCTGTGCTACGGAACCTCTCTGATTCAGGTGGAGAAGCCGTGAAGCCGGATGAAAAGTTTCTCGATGCCAGTGAGATGGAGCCGCCCGTGCCTTTTGAGCAGGCACTGGCACTGCTAGCCGGGCTGCAGCCGGGTGAATACCTGCGCATGGCGCACCGGATGATTCCCTATCCCCTGTTTGATTATTGCCATGAGCGCAAGCTGGAATACCGGGTACAGCGTGGCAAGACCGCCAGATACGATATTCTGTTCTGGCACAAGCAGGACACGGGGTTGATCAGCCGCCTGTTCGAGGATGAAACCTGATGCGGATGTCCGGCCTTGTCCTGGACACCCTGCCGCCCATTTACATCCCGTTTCGGTTTTTTCTGACAGCTCCGTGGTTCGGCATGCTGGCGGCACTGTTATTGCTATTCAGTGGTCCTGAGCTATGGGCGAGCCACTGGAATCCGGTGTTAATCGGATTGACACATCTGTTCACGCTGGGCTTCATGACGATGATTATGCTGGGGGCGTTGTTCCAGTTGGTGCCGGTACTCAGTGGTGAGCGGATCCCCGGCGGTACTGCCCTTGCCTGCGCAGTGCATCTGTTGCTGGTTGCCGGAGCATTGTGCCTGTTTGCAGGCTTCGTGTTTCGTGAGTATTTCCTGACGGGTATTGCCGTCGTCCTGCTGGCCATTGCCCTGCTCGGCTTCTCTGTTGCAATCGGCCGCAAACTCTTTACGAACATCGCCGGTGGCGACAGTATTCATGCCATGCGACTGGCGATGATCGCCTTGCTGGTTACCATCGGCCTGGGCTGCTACCGTGCCCTGACTTATCTGTATCCGCTGGAATCTACATTGAACCTGACAATGCTCCACGTCAGCTGGGCATTGCTCGGCTGGGTCCTGATCCTGATCATGGCTATCAGCTTCCAGGTCATACCGATGTTCCAGGTCACCCCTGACTACCCGTTCTGGCTGACCCGGCTTGCGCCACCGGTGATTTTTAGCGGCTTGCTGCTGCTCGTTTTTGTGCAGGCGCCTGTGGCAGTTGCCGGGGTGGTTATCGTGTTGGGGTCGGCGGTGCTGATTTATGCAGGGTTCAGCTTGCGTTTGTTGCAACACAGAAAACGCAGGCTGATGGATGTGTCCGTGCATTTCTGGCAGTTGGGGCTGTCATGCCTGATTCTGGCTGTACTGCTGTTCTGGCTGGTTTTGCTGTTGCCGGGCATTGCCGCTTCGGCACAGCTTTCTGCCCGGGGTTTGATGCTGGTGGGCGTGTTAATGATTCCCGGGTTTGCCTGCTCCATTATTATGGGGATGTTGCAGAAGATAGTACCGTTTCTTGCCTTTCTACATCTGCAGCGGCATTGTTCGGCCAATATCAGGGCTATCAGGAGCCTGCCCAGTATGCATGGTTTTATCAGCCCGACCCGCTCGCTATGGTTGTTGCGAATCCACGTTGTGGCCATTACGGCCATGCTGGGTGCAGTCATCTACGGCCCGCTGACGGCAGTTGCCGGGTTTGCATTGTTGCTGGACTTTGGCTGGCTGGCATTCCTGACTATCAATGCGGCACTGCTGTATGCCGGAACCCGGCGCAGTGTTACTGTTATGGCGGCAGATTGACGTAAAGCTGGCGATCCACTTCTGAACTGTTGCAGCCAATGCGTATGGCTGCCTTGCAGCGCAGCGACGGCTGTTGTTGCAAGTACTTCCATGCTTCGAGTAACCTCAATCTTTACAATGACAGGCAAGACAGACGCTGATGCTGAATTTTCTGAGTTCGCTATTTACCCCTGACACAGGCGAGTCCGATGGACTGGACAAGTCACTGATCGAGCGGGCGACCGAGCGGGCGGTGGATGGCACAGACCCGCGTCTGCGTGCCCTCGGAAATTACCGCAAACAGCTGCGGGAACCGGTTGAGTTGGCGGTAAGGCATGTCATCGAACTCATCGACAGTCTGCCGGAGGCCGTGCCACTCAGCCGGCAAGGTTATAGTGCCGACCCTCGCTTGCGCGCTTTTTTTGCCTCAAACGATCACCTGCAGGAGGTTCTGGGCGGATTCAGCGTTATCAGCGAATACTTGCAAGACTTGCCCGGCCTCAAGCCCGATGAAATTTTCGGACTGCTTACCATGGAGTGGAAAGAGCGCAATACCCTGGGCATGGAGCGGCAGGGTGACAGGGTGCGGAAGGATGTAGCGCAAATTACCGTTAGTTTTTTCAACCACCGGTTCGCCTGTCCTGCCGACAATGAGGAAGAGACCCGACTGGAAATGAAGAAACGCGCCTTCGATTATCTGCTCAAACTGGCGCTGGAAAAAATCCAGGCCGGACGCGGCAAACGCCAGGAACTGCAACGCGAGCAGCGGTTGCTGGATAAAAAGCTCGATGCCATGAGGGCCGGCGCCTGGGGTCTTGAAGCCATGTTTTCGACTGGTGAAGAGCCCGCACCGAATCTGGATGATCTGGCAGCAAAGATTGATGCCGTGGAATCGGAGTTGCTCGAACTCGGTGACGCCAGCGGGGGGCTGGAACAGAGTCTTGAGCAACTTGCCGAAGTTCTGTCGCAGCCCGCGCACTGGCTTTACAGGGATGATGTGCACCTGCGTCTTAACCATATGGGCGTCAAGATGGATGAATCATCGAGCGGGCCTGTAAACGACTTGCAGCTAATCGGGCTGTTCTCGGCCAGTGGTGAGCGCAGGATCGTCCTGCCCGTCAGGGTACTGCGTAGTGAGTTGCCTGAACGGCCGGACTTTTTCAAGCAGGCCAGCCGCTATCTGGGGTAAGCCGGGCTGCTTGTAACGCCCTGGCTTTATCAGTCTGTGTCTGGCCGTCGTCATTTGCTCGAGGGAGGGCGACTGCTGCGCGAATAGCAGCAATCTGCTCATCCTCACGGGATCATACCCATGCACGTACCGCCAGCTTGCCCGGGCTGGCAGCGTGTTAGCCGTCGAATTGATATAGGTTAAGGTTAACAATGACTCCCGGTCCTAGGATGGGCCCCTGACACGGTGTCGAGATGAGGAGTCGACTATGAGTGGTACCTTCACAAAATCCATGGCGCGGAACATCTTTTATGGTGGCTCCGTCTTTTTCTTTTTGCTGTTCCTGGTGCTGACCTTCGATACCACACAGGCCCTGCCCGAACGGGATAACCGGGGCGCGATCACACCCGTGGTAGTCAGGGGCAAGATGCTTTGGGAAGAGAATGACTGTATCGGCTGTCACACGCTGCTGGGTGAGGGTGCCTACTTCGCACCGGAACTAGGTAACGTCTATACACGCTATGGCAACAGCAAGGAAGCCATTATGGGGTTCATCAAGAGTCGCCCGGTGGAGGGTATTCCTGGACGGCGCAGCATGCCACAGTTCAATTTCAGCGATGAAGAGCTGGATGCGCTGGCGGAATTCCTGAAGTACTCATCAGAAATCAACACGGCTAACTGGCCGCCCAATGTCCAGGGTTAGAGGGAGACTGTCTCATGCAATATAAATCTCAAGCAGTAGCCAAACCCTACTTCATTGCAGCCATTATCCTGTTTGTGGCGCAAATACTGTTTGGCTTGATACTCGGGCTGCAATACGTGGTCGGGGATTTCCTGTTTCCCGAAATCCCTTTCAATGTGGCGCGCATGGTGCACACCAATACACTTATTGTGTGGCTGTTGTTCGGTTTTATGGGGGCGACCTATTATCTGGTTCCGGAAGAGGCCGAGACCGAACTGTTTGCACCATGGCTGGCGAAACTGATGTTCTGGATCTTCCTGGCAGCAGCCGGTGCAACCGTGGCCGGCTATTTGCTGGTGCCCTATGCCACGCTGGCTGAGATCACCATGAACGATCTGTTGCCGACCATGGGACGGGAGTTCCTGGAGCAGCCGACCATTACCAAGATCGGCATTGTGGTTGTGGCCCTGGCTTTCCTCTTCAACGTCGGGATGACTGTGCTGAAGGGCCGCAAGACCGTCGTGAATCTGGTATTGCTGCTTGGGCTGGTGGGCCTGGCGGTGTTCTTCCTGTTCTCGTTTTATGTGCCGGATAACCTGGTACTCGACAAGTTCTACTGGTGGTGGGTGGTGCACCTCTGGGTAGAGGGTGTGTGGGAACTGATTCTCGGTGCGATTCTTGCATTCGTACTGATCAAGATCACCGGTGTGGATCGCGAGGTGATCGAGAAGTGGCTGTATGTGATTATCGCACTGGCCCTGATTACCGGCATCATCGGTACCGGTCACCACTTCTACTGGATCGGAACGCCGGAATACTGGCAGTGGTGGGGTTCCATCTTCTCGGCACTGGAGCCGTTACCATTCTTCATGATGACGGTGTTTGCCTTCAATATGGTTAACCGGCGCCGACGTAATCACCCGAACAAGGTGGCGACCCTGTGGGCGCTGGGCACCGCGGTGATGGCCTTTCTGGGTGCGGGGGTGTGGGGTTTTATGCATACCCTGGCACCGATCAACTATTACACCCACGGTACCCAGATTACGGCAGCCCATGGCCACATGGCATTTTACGGGGCCTATGTAATGATCGTGCTGACCATTATTTCCTATGCCATGCCGTTACTGCGCGGTCGTACGGCAGCCAACAGCAACAAATCGCAGGTGCTGGAGATGTGGTCTTTCTGGCTCATGACGGTTGCCATGGTGTTTATCACCCTGTTCCTGACGGGGGCCGGCATCCTGCAGACCTACCTGCAGCGTGTTTCGGAAAGCCCTGAGCCCTTCATGGTTGTGCAGGAGAAGATTGCCCTTTTTTACTGGATGCGTGAGATTGCAGGTGTGGTATTCCTGCTCGGCCTGGTGCTGTATATACTCAGCTTCTTTGTTGGCAGCCGTGATCCGGAGGCAGCCATTGAACCGGTGAGTTGATTAAATTTCACGGCAGCCAGAAGCCCCCACTCTACCAGCGGGTTGATACAGCGATGCATCAACCCGCTTTTTTTTAGCAACCAGCCCATGTCCGCAGCCGTATCAGCAATGAATCCCGAAGCAGCACAGCGTTACCCGCCGGGTGATCTTGCGGTGTGGGTCTTCATACTGGCCGAGTTGCTGGTGTTCGCGCTGTTTTTTACCGCCTATGCCTTTGCGCGGTTGCAAGACCTGGAATTGATCAATGAATTCCAGCAGCACCTCGATCGCCGTTCGGCATTCATCAATACCCTGGCGTTGATCACGAGCAGTTACTTCGTGGTGCCTCAGTTGCCGCCATTCGCGAGGATGGCAGTCGTACCTGTGTACGTTGGCTGTTGGCGATTAGTAATGGGCGGCATCTTCGCTAATTGACATGAGTTATGGAAAACAGGTGCTAACCGGACTAGCTTTTAAGTGCGAT
>Ga0316191_10000116_pt1 | contig 43815 bp, 39 predicted proteins | sample Eddworburr2cm_MG_FD_204928 | JGI IMG/M metagenome (GOLD analysis project Ga0316191, IMG submission 204928) | Coastal sediment microbial communities from Maine, United States - Eddy worm burrow 2 cm | ecosystem: Environmental > Aquatic > Marine > Coastal > Sediment | place: USA: Maine...
CGCAAATGCCACCGTTGACGTGCACTCCGCCAGTCTGTGGGCGGCCCAATGCTCTATTCATCCCTCCCAGCCGGATATGGTCGGGAGGGTGTGCCTTGTCGGGCCATGAGCCACATCTGAGTATCTGCCCCATTCGGCGTGAACTCCTCAATCACATCGAATCCAATCTGTCGGTAGAAGCTGACGTTTCTCTCGGTTTCTGTCTCTAGGTAGATCGGAGCCTCGTCACGATCCGCTCTTGCAATGCCATGCGCCATGAGTGCCGACCCAAATCCCATGCCCTGGGATTCGGGATCGACTCCGATCGCCGGGACGTACCAGTGAGGCTCAGGCATCAACGCCTTCCTGCGCTCCCCGACCTGACGGAGCACTGCCATCATGAGCTTCCGATCCGACTTGGGCAGGTTCATGACGAACCGTGGCATGGCGAAGCCTGCCCTCACCATGGCCCACAGTCCCATGTCTCTCCCCGGTGGAAACCAGAGAGAGACGCCTTCTAGGTCAGGGGTCTTTTCCGCTACTCCTTGCGCTACGACCGTTGTTCTGATCAAGGCTGTGAACATTCTGGTGAGCAGTTCCGGACGCCGAGCCGAGTCAGGGATCACCGCTATCCACAGCGGATCGGCGTGGAGGGCACTACCGAGCAGTCTGCCTGCCAGGGCAAACTCACCTGCATTTAGTCGCACCACCTCGTCGGGAGGATGCCCACTTCTCATCGTGCCACCATGCGGCGGACGCAAGCCACCCTGCAGAGGCAAAGGTCACACCCGCCATATGTGCTGCGCACATGGGTTGGCCGCGTCGGTCGGCTATCGCTGTGGGGCCTACGATGGTCGCATGACCCGGAGATCGATGGTGGGTGTGGTCATCGTGCTGCTGTTCGTCGCCTGCACGAGTGATGGGTCGACGGACGAGGCCACCAACTCCTCGACATCGTTGCCCACGACTTCCACAACGACGACGGTCCCACCGTCGACGACCGAGCCTCCCGATACCACCTCGACCACGAAGGCTCCTTCCGGGCCCGGCTACGGAGGCGTGGCGATCATTGCCGATGACCAATGGCCTCCGACCCTGAACCCGTGGACCGAGGGCGGGGACAACTTCATCGTCTCGATCATCGCCCAAGCCTGGATGACAGGGGCATGGGACGTCGACGCCACGACCTTGGAGATTGTCCCCGAGGTCGTGACCGAGATTCCACTCACATCGAACGGCGGAGTCGTCGTGAAAGAAGACGGCACGATGACCGTGGCGTACTCGATTCGGGACGAGGCCGTGTGGGATGACGGCGCCCCAATATCGGGCGCAGACTTCGCCTTCACCCTCGAGCAGTCACTCGCATACGAGGCGAACCAGGAGTACTACTCCGACTACACCGACGCGGACATCGTCTCGACCGAGGTCGGAGCGAAGACGTTCTCGATGACCCTCCGCCGCCCGACCATCGGCTACGAGTCGCTGTTCCGGTGGCTCCTGCCGCAGCATGCCATCGAGGAGACAGCCTTCCCCGACGACTGGCTCAACGAACGGTGGCCATCGGGCGGACCGTTCATCATCGAGACCGTCGAACCCAGCGAACGGATCACGCTGGTACGCAACGACAACTATTGGAAGACCGACGCGACGACCGGATTGCAGCTCCCCTATCTCGACGGAGTTGAGTTCGTCTTTATGCCGGAGACGGAGACAATTGTCAGGGCCTTCTCGAAGCGGGATGTCGATGTGATTCAGCCGCCGCCCTGGATCAAAGGAACCATCGTGCCGCTCATGGCACTCGAAGCCGATGGCGCTGACGTCCAGGTCAAACCAGGACCCGTGTGGGAGCACATCAACTTCCAGTTTGGGCCCGGCCGATTCGGACTCTCCGAGAACTCCTGCAACGACAACCTGGCACTGAGGCGGGCGGTCATGCACACGATCGACCGTGATCTCGCCGTCGGCACGTACTACCAGGGATACAACCGGCCGCTCACGTCGTACGTTGACGCCTACTCACCGACACTGTCACACCACTCGTGGGACCGCTACCCCCACGACCCGGATACCGGACAAGACCTCTACCAGCAGGCAGTCGCCGAGACGGGCGTCGAATGCTCCGTGGTGTTCTCCACGACCTCCAACGGCGATTTGCGAGTCGCCCTCGCCGACATGTATGCCGACATGTTCTCAGCGGCTGGAATCCCGTTCGAGTTGGAGTTGATGGACTCGGCACTCTTCTTCGGTGAGGTCCTTGAGAACGGGACCTGGGACCTCGGCCAGTGGGCATGGGTCGGGTCGCCGGGGCGGTCCGGCCTCGTCTCCGCACACGATCTCTTCGACCCGAACAACCCACCACCTGACGGGTTGAACTACTACCGATGGGGCACAGACGACTCCTCGGTCCAGGACGAGCACACCACGCGATTTGCAGAGGTTGTAGACGAGATGAACGCAACAGTGGACGACGCCGAACTCACAGCGCTCATCGCTGAGGCAGAGGAGATCCTGGCGGACCAGGCAGTGATCCTTCCCCTCCATGCCCGGCTGACGGTCGGGGCCGTCTGGGCCGATGAGATCGGTGGATACGAATACAACCCGTCGCAGGCCGGCCACACCTGGAACATCGAACGGTGGTACCGGATCGACCGATAGGCGGGGCGGCCCATCCTGACCGCTCGGACCGTCGGATGTCGACGATCGCTGCGCTGCAGAGGGTGTGGCGGTTCACGGGGACGACTCGCCGAGGGTTGGCCGCAGTGCGGTAGCTACGATCCCTGGCATGAAAACCAAGAAATACGAGGAGCAACTCGGCGATCTCGAAGTCGAGCTCGCGAAGCTGCAGGCATGGATCAAGGAGAAGGGCCTCCGCGTCGTCGTGGTCTTCGAAGGTCGCGATGCCGCCGGCAAGGGCGGGACGATCAAGACGATCACGCGACGTCTCAATCCCCGCGTCGTTCGCACGGTCGCCCTCCCCGTGCCGACCGATCGGCAGAAGTCGGAGTGGTTCCTGCAGCGGTATGTGCCGCACCTTCCCGCGGCCGGCGAGATGGTCCTCTTCGACCGCTCGTGGTACAACCGCCTGAACGTCGAGAAGGTCATGGGGTTCTGCACCGACGAGCAGTACGAACGCTTTCTGGCGCTGTGTCCGTCGTTCGAGGAGACGCTCGTCGACGACGGCATCATCCTGATCAAGTACTGGTTGCACACGAGCGACGAGGAGCAGGAGCGCCGCTTCCAGGCGAGAAACACCGATCCGAAGAAGCGCTGGAAGCTCAGCCCCATGGATCTCACGGCCCGGTCGCGCTGGGTGGACTACTCGCAACAGCGGGACGTGACGTTCGAGCAGACGAGCACTGAGTGGGCGCCGTGGCACCTGGCCAATCTCGAAGACAAGAAGGTTGGGCGCCTCAACGTCATCAGTCATCTCCTCAGCCAGATCCCGTACGAGGATCTCACGCCGCCGCCGCTCGAACTGCCGGAGCGGCAGCCAGCGGGCGACTACGTGGATCCCGATTGGAGCGCTCTGGAGATCCCCAGGACGTTCGAGTAGCGCCCACCGCTGGTCGCCTCATCCTGAAGATCGTTGCACAACGGGTGTTCTGCCATACACTCATGGCCACTTGGACTGACGGGGACTCTCTTGCGCCGCATACTCATAGCCGTTGCGATCGCCATACCGGTGGTCATCGTGCTGGTCGTCGCCGGCGCATACGTGTACGACGAAGTTCTGCATCCGGAGCGGGTTTCGCGCAACGTTTCGATCGCGGGTATCGACGTCTCCGGCTACTCCACGGAAGACGCGACCGCAGCGGTCCAGGCCTACGAGCAGCTTCTCGTCGCGACTCCAGCACCGTTCGTGGTTGATAGTGTCGACGTCGTCCTCGATCCTGCCGATGCCGGACTTGCTGTCGATGAGCAGGCCGTCGTCGATGAAGCCCTCGCCCAACGGCGAGAAGGCGGGTTCTTCTCGGACTTCATCGGATGGGTTGGTGCCCGGTGGGATCCAATCGCGATCGAAGTGCCGACGACCGTCGACAACGAGATGATCGAAGTCGTGTTCCACGACTGGGACCGCTCGGTCGTCGACCACCCCGCCTACGAAGGTGCCGTCCTCGTGGAGAACAACGTCGCGGTGCCGGAGTATCCGCGGCCCGGCGCCCTGATCGATCGGCCGCCGTCGTTCACCATCGTCGCAGCTTCGCTCGATACGCTCGATCGGATCCCCGCAGCACTCCCGCTCACCGAACTCGCGCCGGTCGTGACGAATGCGCAGGTCGACGAGGCCGTAGCGCGAGCCAACGACCTCATTGGTGAGCCCGTCATGCTGTGGCGCGAAGGATTCAATAGCCGGCTGATGTACACGTCAGCGGGTCTCGCGTCAGCGCTGCGCACCGAAGTCATCATCAACTCGCCCGCCACCATCGTCGTCGAACTCGATGAGCCGACTCTGCAGCAGCTTGCCGTCGACGACGTGGAGCGGTTTGCGACCCCGCCGGTCGACGCCACCTTCCTGTTCGACAAGGAGACGGCCAAGGTCACCATCGTGCCGTCGGAGCCCGGCACCGTCGTGGACCTTGCCGCACTACCCGGTGTGGTTATCGATGCCGCGCTCGACACCGGGGCTGCACGAATGCCGGTCATTCTCGGCGACACTCCGGCGCTCACCACGGAGATGGCCGAGGCGATGGGGCCTTTTGAGGAGGAGTCGACGTTCACGACGTACCACCCGTGCTGTGCGAGCCGCGTCACCAACATCCAGTTGCTTGCCGACGAGATCGATGGATCGATCGTGATGCCGGGAGAAACATTCTCGATCAACGACACCGCGGGGAAGCGCACGACGGCCGAGGGCTACGTCCGGGCCGGGGCGATCATCGGTGGCGAGGTCTACTGCTGCGACAACCCGGTGAACGTCGGCGGCGGAACCAGCCAGTTCGCCACGACCTTCTACAACGCCGTGTTCTTCGGATGCTACGAAGATGTCGAGCACCAACCGCACAGCCTCTACTTCTCTCGCTACCCGTACGTGCGCGAGGCGACGCTCGGCTTCCCGGCGCCGGATGTGAAGTTCCGCAATGATTCGGATGCTCCGGTGTTCATCGACACGTCGCATACGGGTGGTTCGATCACGGTCACGTTCTACGGGAACAACGGTGGGCGGACGTGTACCTCGGAACGCTCCGGGAACACGATCACCCGCGTGATGACGCATCCGGATGGCAGCACCACCACCCAGTCGTGGACGTGGAACTACAAGCAGCCGAAGCCGAAGGAAACCACCACCACGACGAAGCCACCGAGCACGACGACCACGACCGAGGGCGAGACGACGACAACCACGGAAGCGCCGACGACAACGACCACCGAGGCGCCCACGACGACGACTGAGCCACCACCGACGACGACTGAGCCACCACCCGACGAGGGCGGCTAGGCCCAGTCGCCAGTCCTCCCCTCTTCCTTCCCCTCAGGGGAAGGTGGCAGCGCCCCCAGGCGCTGACGGAAGGGGTCTCTCGCGTGTGTGGCTCGGTCGAGACCCCCTCCGTCCCTCGCTGCGCTCGGGCCACCTCCCCCTGAGGGGGAGGAATGTGTCTCGGCTACTCAGAAACCGGATAGAACTTCCGCCGCGCCCACAGCGCCACGTAGACCAGGCCTACGAGGGCGGGGACCTCTATGAGGGGGCCGACGACGCCGGCGAGGGCTTGGCCCGAGGCGATGCCGAAGACGCCAATGGAGACTGCGATGGCAAGTTCGAAATTGTTGCCGGCGGCCGTGAATGCAACGGCGGTGTTGCGCGGATAGGTGAAGTTCAGGCGCAGGCCGAGAGCGAACGACGTCGTCCACATGATTCCGAAGTAGGCGAGCAACGGGAGAGCGATCCGGACGACGTCCCATGGGTTCGAGGTGATGGCCTCACCCTGATAGGCGAAGAGCAGGACGACCGTGAAGAGCAGACCCCAGAGGGCGACCGGGCTCAGCTTCGGGAGGAACGTGTTCTCATACCAGTCGACGCCGTGTGTCCGCTCGCCCCAGAGGCGGGTCAAGTATCCGGCCACTAACGGAATACCGAGGAAGATCAGCACCGCCTGGGCGATCTCCCACATCGAGATCGCCACCTCCTCCTGACCCAATCCGAGCCAACCAGGCAGGACCTGAAGGTAGAAGTAGCCCAACAACGCATAGGCGACGATCTGGAACACAGAGTTGAGTGCAACGAGCACCGCAGCAACCTCCCGGTCGCCGCATGCGAGGTCGTTCCAGATGAGCACCATGGCGATGCACCTGGCCAACCCGACGATGATCAGGCCCGTGCGATAGGCAGGGAGGTCCGGCAGGAGAATCCATGCCAAGGCGAACATCAGCAGCGGCCCCACGACCCAATTCAGGAACAGCGACGTTGCCAGCAGCGTCCGGTCGGTTGCGACCTCGTCGAGACGCGAGTACCGGACTTTTGCCAGCACTGGGTACATCATCAGCAGCAGCCCGATCGCGATCGGCAACGAGACGGTGCCGATCTTGAGCGCTTCGAGTGCATCGTTGAGTTGCGGGACGAGGCGTCCGAGCGCCAGGCCCAGCAGCATCGCGAGACCGATCCACAGCGGCAGGAATCGGTCGAGCCGCGACAGCCCTCCGAGAACGGCGGTCTCGTCCTTCACGGTGCCCCCGTATCCGGGACGATGCCGGCTACGACTCGGTGATCTCTACCGAATTGATCGTGACCGGCTCGAGCGGGCGGTCCTGCGATCCGGTGGGGTTCTGCGCGATCGTGTCGACGACGTCCAGACCATCGGTGACTTCACCGAAGATGGTGTAGGCGTTCGGGAGACCGACGTTGTCGTGGCAGATGAAGAACTGTGAGCCGTTCGTGTTCGGGCCGGCGTTCGCCATTGCCAGGGTTCCGCGGCTGTAGTTCGTCTTGTCGTGGAACTCGTCGCGGAAACGGTATCCGGGTCCACCGGTGCCGGTGCCGGTCGGATCACCACCCTGGATCATGAAGCCGGGGATCGTCCGGTGGAAGATGACGCCGTCGTAGAAGCCGCCGCGAGCGAGGAACACGAAGTTGTTGACGGTCTGCGGGGCATCGGCGGCGTAGAACTCGACGGATATCTCACCCGCGCTGGTGTCGAGCTTCGCGGTGTACGTCTTCGAGAGATCGATCGTCAACTCGGGCGGTGCGTCGTATTGGGCGGCCATCGCGGCTCCTCCGGTCGGGTGGTGAGGGGTCAACCCTAGGGAGATCTGGTTCTTGACGGCGGACCAGACACCAGGTGGTTTCGCTGCCCGGGGGCGGCTAGAAGCGACGGCGGCGACGCTTGCGTTCGGATCCCGCCTTGAAGGGAGCCAACTCCTCGGGAGGCTGCCAGGCGAACAGGTTGGAGACCCGCTCGTCGTTGGAGAACATCTTGATGATCGGAACGTTCAGACCGGCACGGCGCTGAATCCCGAGCACCTCGTTGACCTGGTCCCATTCGACGAGCGTGACGACGAGGCCGTCTTCGCCGGCCCGGGCCGTCCGGCCAGAGCGATGCAAATAGGTCTTTGGATCATCCGGCGGGTCGTAGTGCAAGACGATGTCCACGCCGTCGATGTGCAGTCCGCGAGCTGCGACGTTGGTGGCGACGAGCGCTGTGGCCTTGCCCTCGCGAAAGCGAGTGAGCGACTGCTCGCGCTTCTGCTGGGGGAGGTCGCCGTGAATGGCCGCGGCCGGTACGCCGAGATCCCGCAGCTTCTTCGTGAGGTCGTCGGCCTGCCACTTGGTGCGGGTGAACATGAGCGTCCGATCGGCCGAACGGCTGAGGGCAGCTGCCATCTCGGGCTTGTCGAGGTGGTGCACTTTGAGAAAGCGGTGCTTCATCGTGTCGACCATCTCGGTGTCGGACTCGACCTCGTGGCTCACTGGCTCGTTCATGTAGCGGTTGACCAGCTCTTGAACCTGGGAGTCGAGTGTCGCCGAGTACAGGTAGGTCTGGTGGACGTCCGGTACCGCCGCCATGATCTTGCGGACCTGCGGCATGAACCCCATGTCGGCCATCTGGTCGGCCTCGTCGAGACAGACGACCGCGATGTCGTCGAGGCGTGCCTTGCGGCGCTCCATGAGGTCGATCAAGCGTCCTGGTGTTGCGATCAACAACTCGACGCCAGCGTCGAGCGCATCGATCTGGTCCGTCATCGAGCCACCGCCGTAGACGGTGATAAGGCTGAAACCGCGGGCTTCTACGAGCGGCTTGAGGTCACGGGTCAGCTGCATAGCGAGTTCCCGCGTCGGTACAAGTACGAGCGCCTTGGGGTGGAAGGGCTCTGCCCGTTCGAGGCCTTCAACGATGGGGAGGCCGAAGGCGAGCGTCTTCCCTGAGCCGGTCTTTGCCTTGCCGAGGACGTCGACGCCGGCGAGACCGTCGGGGATCGTCATGACTTGAATCGGGAACGGTTCGTGGATACCCGCGTCCGCCAGCACGGCGACAAGCTCGGGAGCTATCCCGAGGTCGGAGAAGGTCGTGTCAGTCGCGAGTTCGTTGGTCATGGAGAGGTTGGCCGGAACCGGCCGCCCCCAACGGTAGCGGCCGAACGGCAGTACCCCCTGTATCCATTGGGTAGCCTGGCGGGTACGAGAGAACGGGAGGGTCGTCGACATGCCATGCGGTTGCTGCCTCGTCGCCACGGTGGGTTCGATCGTTCCTCGTCTGACGCTGCTCTTTGTGTGGCTCTTCACCGACCTCGTCGACCGGGCATTCGACGGGTGGATCGCCCCGCTGGTTGGTCTCCTCCTGCTCCCTTTCACCACGCTCGCCTTCGTGTTCATGTGGGCGCCGGGGCGCGGCGTCACCGGATTCGGGTGGGTGGTGATGGTGGTCGCGTTCTGTTTCGACGTGTCGTCATACGCCGGAGGCGCATACGGGCCCAGGCGAAAGGCGCAGGTCGTCGCCTGATCTGTGATCAGGTTCGCCTGATCTGTGATCAGGCCCCCTGAGTTCTGTTCGGCTCCGAGGGTCCGATCCTCAGCCGAGGACGCGGCGCATGAGACCCTGACGGGCCGCCGCTCGCTTGCCCGCGCCGACCCCGACGGCGAACGCGATGCCTGCCATGCCGGCTGCTCCGACCGCAGCGGTCGTGCGTTTGATGACGGTCTTGCGGGTGCGGCTGAACTCCACGATCGGCCAGCCTCGGTGATAGGCGATGGCCTCGAGGGCCCGGTCCGGGTTGACGGCGACGGGATGGCCGACGATCTCGAGCATGGGCAGGTCGCCTGCCGAATCCGTATAGGCGTACGAGAGCCTGAGGTCGTACCCCCGCGCTTCGGCAACCTTGGTGATGGCGATCGCCTTGCCCTCGCCGTAGCAGAAGGGTTCCGCGAGTTCTCCGGTGTAGACGCCGTTCTCGATGGCCGCGACGGTGCCGATGCCCCCGGTGAGTCCGATGGCGGCGGCAAAATCGCCGACGATTTCGATCGGTGAAGCTGACACGATGAACGTGTCGCGACCGGCAGCATGGTGCAGATCGAGCAGGCCGCGCGCTTCACGGCGGACGTCGCTCTCGAGTCTTGGGATGATCTGGTCGCCGAGTTCCGCCATCCGATCGACCGGTACCCCCTTGATCGCCTGGAGGACGCGGTTCTTCACGGCCTCGGTCTTCTCATCAGACGCGCCGGCAAGGAGGAACGTCGTGGCGTTCGTGGCGTCGGCGAGGAGGTCGCGTTTCGAGACCATCCCGGCCCGATAGGCCGCCATGCCGAGGGCGAAGACGGAGGAACCGCCGATGATCGTCCGATCGAGATCGAAGAAGGCAGCGCCGCGAGGCGGGACCGGCGTGCTCATCGAGTCGCCTCCAGACCATCGACCGGGATGGCGAACAACTCCGCGGATCCCGCCTTGACCGAGGGGAGCCAGCCTGCCGCACGCGGCAGGATCTGGTGCGCGTAGAACACGGCCGTGTCGATCTTCGCCTCGACCCAATCGTCGCGACCCTCGCCGGCGGCGGCAATGGCCAGGCGGGCGAGATAGGCCCCGCCGGCGACGGTGCCGAACATGTCGAGGTACGGCGTGGCGCCGGCCAGGCGGTCGTTCGGATTCTCGCACGCATTGAGCCAGTCGGTGGCCTCCCGCAGCGCATCGACCGCAGCCGTCAGCGGTTCGCGGATCGAATCGAGTCGGGGTTCATCTGCCGTCCGGAGAGGTCCATCGAGCGCAGCTATCTCGTCGAGATACGACCGAACCACAGCGCCGTCGTCCATCGGGAGTTTCCTCATCACGAGGTCGATTGCCTGGATCCCGTTCGTTCCTTCGTAGATGGGTGTAATCCGGGCGTCGCGATAGTGCTGGGGCGCTCCGGACTCCTCGACGTATCCCATGCCGCCGTGAACCTGGAGAGCGATCGACGTCATCGCGACCCCAACATCGGTGCACCACGCCTTGGCGACGGGTGTGAGGAGAGCGACGCGGGCGGAAGAAGTCTTCCTTCCGTCCTCGTCGGCGTCGCGATGAGCGCGTTCTCCGGCAGCGGCCGTGTCATAGAGGAGGCCGCGGCAGGCCTCGTTGTAGGCCTTCATGGTCATGAGCATCCTGCGAACGTCCGGATGCTCGATGATCGGCGAGACGTCTGTCTTCGGTGTGCCGATCGCCCGGCCCTGCGTCCGCTCCTGCGCGTACGACACGGCCTGCTGATACGCCCGCTCCGAGATTCCGAGTCCTTCGAGGCCGACCTCCCGCCGGGCCTGGTTCATCATCGCGAACATGGAGCGCATGCCCTGGTTCGGTTCACCGACGAGGTAGCCGACGGACCGGTCGAACGACAGTACGCACGTCGGGCTGCCGTGGATCCCGAGCTTGTGCTCGATCGAGACGGTCTCCACATTGTTCGACGAACCCACTGTGCCGTCGGCGTTGACGAGCATCTTCGGAACGACGAAGAGAGAGATGCCCCTGGTGCCGGGCGGTGCATCCGGGAGTCGCGCAAGCACAAGGTGAACGATGTTGTCGGTGAGGTCGTGGTCTCCCCACGTGATGAAGATCTTCGAACCGCTCACCAGATAGGTTCCGTCGTCAGTCCGGATTGCCTTCGCTCGGAGCGCGCCAACGTCGGAACCGGCTTCGGATTCCGTCAGAACCATGGTTCCGGTCCATTCGGCGGTCACGAGGTTCTCGAGGTAGGTTGCCCGCACGGCTTCGTCCGCGTGATCGCGGATCACGGTGATGGCCGAACCGGTGAGCATGGGATTCAGGGAGAAGGCGAGATTGGCGGCAACGAACATCTCGCTAATGGCGAAGCCCACCGTCTCGGGGAAGCCGTGTCCTCCGTACTCGGGGGGTCCGGCGACCGCACTCCAGCCGGCGTCGACGTATGTGCGCCATGCATCCTTGAAGGCATCCGGTGTGATCACCTGGCCTTCGACCAGGGTGCATCCGATCTCGTCGCCAGCCCGGTTGGTGGGAGCGACGACCTCGGCCATGAAGCGGCCTGCCTCGTCGAGCGCACCGTCGACCGTGTCGGGATCGACGTGCTCGAACCCGGGGAGTTGGATCAGGGAGTCGAGATCTGCGATGTGCCGGAGGTTGAACTTGATATCGCGCAGCGGTGGTGTGAAATCAACCATGCCGCGAGGATAGGCGACGCGACCAGGCCCGGAAAGGGAGGCGGCTAGGCGTCTACGCTGATCGGACGGAGGTCTTCGTTCTCGGACAGTTCATCCGAGGAGAGAAGCGTGCGGACGTCGAGAGCGAAGTCCATGACTCGCGTGTCGACCCACATGGCGTTCTCGCTCAGCCATGAGTCGATGAACTCCACGGTCTGGAGGGTGGGCGTCGCTTCGTCAGTTCGTTCGGCGTTCATCGCTTCCCGTTCACTCGCTTATCAAAGGGTACGCCGTAGGCTCTCGTACTCCTCATACATCGACCAGGGGAGCCACATGCTCAAGCGTCATCTTCTCCTCGTGCTTGCGGTGGCAGCACTGCTGCTCGCCGCGTGCTCATCGGGAGACGATTCAGCGTCCGAGGGCGATACAACGACCGACTCTGTTGGAGGATTCATGGTTCAGGACGGCGATCTCCTCGAAGTGCACTACGTCGGCACGCTCGACGACGGTTCGACCTTCGATTCGTCACGTGAACGCGACACTCCGTTCACCTTCACCGTTGGCACCGAACAGGTCATCGGAGGGTTTGACGAAGCCGTACGCGGCCTCAAGATCGGCGAGTCGCGCGTTGTGCGAATCCTCCCGGCCGATGCCTACGGCGAGCGGGATGAGGAACTCGTCGTCGAATTGCCGTACGGCGCTGATCAGGCCGACGTCGCGGTTGGCGATGAGGTCTTTCTCAACACCGGTCAACCGGCCGTTGTACTCGAGGTCAGAGAGGGAACGGTCGTACTCGATGCGAACCACAAGTTCGCCGGTCAGGCCTTGACCTTCGACATCGAAGTCCTGTCGATCACCCGCCCATAGGGTAGAGGCCCGGGCCGAACGTCATACGCTCGCTCGGTGGAGCGGCCGGGTGAGGCACGTGGGGCCACCCTCGCACGGCAGACAGAGTTCGTCGGCCTGAAACACCGAGACTTCGCATCCCGCGTCCTCCATGAGCTCGACCGTGTTCGGGAATCCGTCGATCGCGAGACATCGCCTTGGCCCAGCGGCCAGGACGTTGAGGTTGAGTCCGGCGCTTGCCTCGAACTCGTCGTCCGGGACGTGGAGGAGCCGATACCCCATCTCTTCCATGCGCTGGTAGAGCGCTGTCGGCACAAGGGGTGCGCGCACGAGCGCGAGGTCGACATCGAGTGGATTCACGACGGAGAGCAGGTGGAGGCAGACGTCCGGGCCGTTCCCGTATGGCAGGTCATAAACCTCGAGGCTGACGCCATGCGCATCTACAATCGCGCCGAGTTGGTCGATCCCGGCCTGGTTCGTGCGAAACCCCCGCCCGACGCCCAGCGTCCGTGCATCGAGCCAGCAACAGTCGCCACCTTCGATGACGCCCGGCGCTTCGATCCTCCCGAGGACCGGCATCAGGTCCTCGTAGAACGCGCGGTGGAGTTCAGCCTCTGCCCTCCGGGCCGGCTTGCCGGGGCGCAGGATGATCGCCCCGGCAGGGATGACGAACGACGGATCGTACGTGAACACCGAGTCCGCAAGACCGTCGGTCTCGTCGTCGGCGAGCCAGCGGATCTGGACACCGGCGGCCTCGAGCAGTTCGACGAACGCCTCATACTGGGAGCGCAATCCGCCTGCGTTGATCGGTTTCGCGTAGTGCCACTCGTCGGCGCTGGCCGTCAGGATCGCGCCCGGCCGTCTCATGGCCACCTGCTTGAGATCGCCGACCATCGAGTCGACGCCGAAGCCGGCCTGCTCGTCGCTCCTAGAACCCATCGATGTCACGTTCCTCTCGCTGGTGATCTGCTGTTCCGGTCCACAGGTGACGGAACTCGTCGTTCGATTCAAGCAACTCGTCCGCGGTGCCCTGCGCCGCGACGCTCCCATCCTGCATGACAACGACCAGGTCTGCTCGCTGGAGTGCCGGCCTCCGGTGAGAGACAACGAGGGCGGTGGCTCCCGATCCGCCGACGAACAGGCGGTCCCAGAGGAGTTGCTCAGTCTCGACGTCGAGTGCGCTCGACAGGTCGTCGAAGACGAGCAGTTCCGGCCGCCGCACCAGCATGCGTGTGGCCGCTGAGCGTTGAACCTGGCCACCGGACAGACGGACGCCGCGAGGGCCGACCATGGTATCGAGGCCTTCCGGCATGCCTTCGACGTCGGACTCCATCGTGGCCGTGTGGATCGCCTCAGCGACTTCAGCATCGCTTGCGTCGATACCGAGCTTGAGATTCTCGTCCAGGGTGAGTGAGAACAAACGCGGCACCTGCGGTGTGTACGCGGTGCGGGGCGGCTTCATGAAGTCGGCCGGGTTCGCGACCGGCTCGCCGTTCCACGACACGGAACCGCCGTCGACCGGGAGCAGGCCGAGAACCGACCGCAGGAGTGTCGTCTTGCCGGAGCCGATACGTCCGGTGACGACCACGAACTGTCCCGGGTATACGTCGAGGTCGATCGAGTCGATGCCGGCACCCGAAGACGGATACCGGTAGCTGAGCGCGCGTGCGGACACGAGCGGGGCACCGTTCGGCTCCCGCACGGACGCCCGGAACCCGCCCGGTCGGACCGCCGGTGGCGGGGCGGCGAAGAGGTCGCGCGGGGCCACGACGTCTCGCCACGTTGAGCCGCGCATCAACGAGATCATCCGATCGGCCGAGACACCCGCCTGTTTGACGCGCGCGAGGAACAACCCAACGAAGTAGGCCGAGTCGGTCACCATCGCCAGGAGGTAGACGAAGAGGCTGAACTCTCCGACCGTGAGCCCTGCCGAGCCGTCGGTGGAGATCGAACCAGCCGTCAGGATCAGAATCAATCCGGTACCGATGCTGACCGTGTTGTGGAACACCGCTTCGAGCCCCGCGCTGAACGTGCGGTCCCGCACCATCATCTTGCGGCGCACGGCGTTCAGTTCGTCGAAGTGCTCGAGCATGGTGGACTCGGCACCGGCGACCTTCACCGACTGCACCGATCCGAATGTCTCGCCGAGGAAGCCCGTGATGGCTTCCGTTGATTCTCGCGCGGCCGTTCGGTATCGACGGATCGTCGAGCCGGTGCGGCTCACAACCAGGATGATGATGGCCACCGGAGCGAACACGACCATGGTGATGACCGGATCGATCGCGAAGAGAAGGATCACCGCGACGAGGGCGGACAGCATCGAGCCGATGAAGTCGACGGTGAAGTCCATGGCCTCGATCGTGTGGTCAACGTCGTCACGGAAGCGCGAGACGACCTCGCCGGGCGTCTCCTCGATGGGGCGTGCCCCGGGCAGCGAGAAGATCCAGGAGAGCATCGATCCGCGCATCGATGCGCCGGCACGGAACAGAATCTCGGAGTGCTGTCGCATCGCGCCGAAGACGATCACGATGCGTGCGACGACGTACGCCCAAAGGGCAAGGAGAATCGTGGGCAGATTCCACCCCGCGGCCTCGCCGGTCAGATCGTCGAAGAACGCCGCGACCACCAACCCGACGAAGATCGGCATCGTCCAGATCGTGATCCACAACAGGACACTGATCGCATACCGAATCGGTTGGTTGCGGATGAGCGCCAGGATCATGCGCATGATCGGAGCTTGTGATCGGGTAGTCATGCGAGCACCTCCTCCATACCGGTGGCGAGGAGTTGCGAGAACCGGGACTCCGGGTCGGCAGCAAGTGTTGAACGCTCACCAAATTCGGCCACGTGTCCGTCGTCGAGGATCAGGATGTCGTCGGCGCGGGTGACCGTTCCGAGCCGGTGGGCGATGACGATGCCGGTCCGGCCTGCGAGCAGGTGGTCCACGGCGCGCTCGATCAACGCCTCGGTCGCGGGATCGAGCCGCGACGATGCCTCGTCGAGCACGACGACGCCCGGATCCTCGAGGAAGATCCGCGTGAAGGCCAGTAGCTGCGCCTGACCGGCCGAGAGCCCGCCGCTCCCCGAATCGAGCAGCGTGTCCAGGCCGTTCGGCATTGATGCCAGCCACGGATCGAGTTCGAGCCGGTGGATGGCGTCGAGGACCTGCTCTTCCGGAATGTCGTCGTTGAAGAACGTCAGGTTGTCGCGGATCGAGGCGCGGAACAACTGCACGTCCTGGGTGACCATGCCGACGCGCTTGCGGAAGTCGGCGACGTGGGCGTCCCACGTGGCGACACCGTCGAGCCGCACGGTCCCGGCCTGGGGCTCGTAGAGGCGGGTCACGAGGCGCGCAATCGTCGACTTACCGCTCCCGGTACGGCCGAGGAGGCCGACAACCCGTCCGGCTCCGACTTCGAAGCTCACGTCGTTGAGGACGATCTCGCTGGTCTCGTCATCGGTTGCTTCGTCGTACGAGAAGCTCACGTCGTCGAACGCGACGCTGAGCGCTCCCGAACCGATCGACTGGCTGCCTTCGGTCTTCAGCTTGGTCTCGGTTGTCATCAGTTCGTCCACGCGGGCGATTGCCGCTCCGGCCTTCTGGAGGTCTTCCATCTGGGCGCGGATCTGCTCCATCGGGTGGCGGGTCATCTCGACGTAGTGGAATACGAGGTAGACCGAGCCGATCGTCAACGTGCCGACACCGAACAACCACGAGCCGAGGACGAAGACAATGGATGTCGAGAGCCCGTAGAGGACGATGGTCGTGCTCCACATCGTCGCCCATCCCATCCAACTGCGGATCGTCTGGGGGAGCCACTTCTGCTGGATCTCGGTGAAGCGTCCCTCCATATAGGGGCCTGCGCCGTTGGCGGCGATGTCCTCGGTCCCTTCCACAACCTCCCCGACGAACCCGAAGGCTTCGGCTGCGGTTGCGCGGACGGCCTTCCACCACGGAACGGCGATGCGATGGAACGCGCTCATCGCACCGACGGCGAGGAGCGTGAATGCTGTGACCGTCAGGCCGACGATCCAGCTTTCCAGCCAGAGCATCACGAGGATGCCGATCACAAGACCGCCGTTCCCGACGACTTTGATCATCATCGCTGAGAAGAAATTGGACAGCGACGTGACGTCACCGTCGATGCGTTCGATGAGTTCGCCCGAGGAGTGGCCCTTGTGGAAGCCCATGTCGAGACGGATCACGTGACTCGTCAAGTCACCCCGGAGATGGTTCGTGGCCGACCAGCCGACATCCTCGGCGAGGTACGTCGCCCAGATCGCGAAAGCCTGCTGAGCCACTGCGACCAGCATGAAGGTGATCGCGATCGGGATGAGCGCGCTCGCGTTGCGGCCATCGATCGCTCCATCGATGAACTGCTTGATCAGTTGCGGGTTCAGAAGCTGGAGTCCGATGGTTGCGAACAGCACGAAGCTGAGGAGCACGACGCGGGGTCGCAACGGCTTCAGGTAGTTGGTGAGGAGGCTGAAATACGCTCTTACGGGGATCATCTCGTGTCCTAGGTCGTCCGGCGGGGCCACAGCGGCCATCAAAAAAGCCGCCCGGTGGGCGGCTCACTCGCTTTGACGCTGCTCCCGGGTCAGAACCGGAAACGGGCGCGCGCGAAGGCCGCCTGGGGGCTGTTCGGCAGTGTCTTCCGGTACATCCGCACCCGCTCCTCGCTCGACGCCACGGTCATATGACCGCCTGACACACCGAACTCTCGCGCGATGCTCCCGATGTGTCAAGCCTCGAATACTGCAGCGTCCGGCTGCCACGACGGTCAAGGTGCGGATGCGATCGGCCGACATCAATGAGATGGCATCGAAGAACTGCGCCGCCTGCGGGGACAGTCTCGCCGACGCGGGGGCCCGCTTCTGCAGTTCCTGCGGTGTTCCGATCGCCACGGATCCGGTCGCTGAGGAGACCGCGGCTGCACCCGAGATCGCTCCCACCCCCAACGTGGAAGCCGCCCCTGCTCCCGTACCGGGTACCCCCGCGGGGCCGAATCCGCGAGTCGAAGCCGCCGTACCCCTCGCCGATCGGCCGCTCCGGCGCACGATGACTGAGGAGCAGTGGACGTACACCACATGGGGCGCCGTCGCAGCCGGCGCGGTGGCCGTTGTCGCTCTCATCGCTGTCGTGTTTGGGCTCCTGTCGCGAGCCGAGGATGCCGCGGCGGGGTCGAGCGAACGCAGCGTCGTCACCACAAGTACAACGATTCCGATCGCGAACGGACCGACGGCCGCAGCCCCCATTACCGGAGCGGTGACGATCGAATCTCCGCGCGTCGGGTACCCCGTCTGGTACCGCCTGGGCCCGACAGCGGTGATTCTGACCCTCACCATGAACGAGTGCGATCGGACCGACGGGATGCTGCGTGCGAGCGGTGAGATTCGGAACAACTCGCCGATCGGGCAGACGCTCGACTACCGCTTCGGTGTCGAGATGACGCGGACGGCGGCGGGGACAGCGCTCGCGTCGCTCGAAGCAACCGTCGATGGGATCGAAGCGGGGGAGACGGTCGCGTGGCTCGTGGAAGCGCCCTCCACGAAGGTCGTGAGCCTACGGTGCGACATTCCGGTGTTGACGGTCGCTCCGTTCGCAGGCAACTAGCGAATCGCCCTGTTCTCAGCCGAGGACGCGCACGACGAGGAGTGCTGCGATCAGCGCGAACGAGTTGGTGGCGACGTGTGCCATCCAGGGAGCGACCGTGCTGTTCGCGCGCAACCGCAACCACAGGAACGCGAATCCCGCGAGCGCGGTCCCCGCCACGCTTCCGATGGCGGCGACCACGATCCCCGGGGTTCCCTCGAGCATCCCTCCGGCCGGATTGGTCTCGAGCGTGTTGATGGTCGGCAGGATGTGCCACAGACCGAACAGCAGGTTGGTCGCCAGGGCAGCCCACAGCGGCGCCCAACGACGGGCGAACATGCCGAACAACACGCCCCGAAACAACGTCTCCTCGTAGAACGCCGTTGCGATGGGGATCCGAACCAGCGCGTCGAACAGGATGACCGTCGTCGATCGCTCGATGACCCGGTCGTCATAGAAGAACTCCCTCGTTGCCGGGATGGCAACTCCGATCACAACACCGAGGCCGATGACACCCATCACGATGCCGCCGACGGCCAGTCCTCTGGGTATGCGGTCCTTGCAGTAGCCGAGGTCGGGCACCGTGACTCCCGCATGGCGAGCGATGGCGACTGCGACGAAGAGGATTCCGAGATTGAATGGGATGTGCCACCAGGGATTCAGGACGGCGTTGGCGATGATGTTCGCGTATCCCGTCAGGGCAACGATGGCCACAATGTGCCAGATGTGCATGCCCTGCTGATGTGCCGGCTGCTGGAGCCACATCGACGGCCGCCACATGCGGTCCCACTCGGTCCGGGTCCACGCCGCGGTCGCGTCTCGGCCGTCCTCCGGCGCTGCTCCCCCGGCGGAGTCGGGTTGATCGTGTTCGAGGTCGGCCATGGACCAGAACCCTACCGGCGGGTTCACGTGGCGACGCTACCCTGACGCCGATGGCACTCCTCGACGCATTCAAGCAACAGGTGTTGAGCCTCGGCAGGAGCGAGGCCCGCTCGAAGGCGCGGCCTCTGCTCGTCGATGACGAGTCCTTCGAACGATCCGCCGCCGGACTGGACCGTCGCACTTCCGAGGGCTTCGTGATGTTCTGGCTGCTGTCGGACCGGGCGCTCTACCTCGTCGCCGGCGGAGCGGACGGGGACTGGGCCTTCAGGGTCCCCTACGACTGCATCGCAGAGGTGGCACTTGACTTCGATGAGAACGCGGAGACCCTTCCCTGGTACATCCGCCTTGCGTTCGATCCGGACGCCGAAGGCGTGATCACTACCCTCGGTGAGTCGATTGATCCTGGCAATCCGCTCGCTGCCCCGTTCCCGCGAGTCCTCGAGGGCGACGAGTATGACCGCCTTTCGAGGGGCGAGATCGTCCCCCTCACCGGCTTCGCTGCTGTGCCACAGAAGTTCCGTTCCTCCCTCTCGCTCCAACTCGCCGCCGCCGGCGCGACACTCCACCTCCACGGCGAAGACCGGGCAGAGGCGCAGCGGAAGCTGAGAGCGCGAATGCAAAAGGTCAAGCGCGGTGGGGGAAGCAGCGGAGTAGCCGAGTAGCGGAGCCGCTCGTTCGTCGTGGCGAGCCGCGACGTGGAGGCATCTAGGGTGGAGCAACCGACCCGTCGAGAGGAACCAAGATGGAGATGCAGTACCGCCGCCTGGGGAGTGCCGGAGTCAAGAGCAGCGTGTTTTCGTACGGATCGTGGCTCACGTTCGGGAGTCAGCAGGAGAAGGACGACAGTCTTGAGTGCATGAACGCCGCATACGACGCGGGTGTCAACTTTTTCGACAACGCCGAGGTCTATGCCGGGGGGAAGGCGGAGACCGTGATGGGTGAGGCGCTGCGAGAATTCGGGTGGCCCCGTCACACGTACCTCGTATCGACGAAGTACTTCTGGGGTATCCACCGGGACGTCCCGAACGCTTTCTTCACGCTCAACCGCAAGTATCTGATGGAGGCGATCGACAAGTCACTCGAGCGTCTCCAACTCGACTACGTCGATCTTGTCTACTGTCACCGCCCCGACCCTGAGACTCCGATCGAGGAGACGGTGTGGGCCATGTCCGACATCGTGGCTTCCGGCAAGGCGTTGTACTGGGGTACCTCGGAGTGGTCTGCGCAGGAGATCAGGGCGGCGTGGGAGATCGCCGAGCGACATCATCTGCGCAAGCCGGTGGTCGAGCAACCGGAGTACAACCTGTTCAACCGCACCAAGGTGGAGACCGAGTACGCCCGTCTCTACGATGACATCGGGCTCGGACTGACCACATGGAGCCCGCTCGCCTCAGGCCTGCTGACCGGGAAGTATCAGGACGGAATCCCGGAAGGGAGCCGCGGCGAGAACGTCGAGTTCCTCCACGACTTCCTCACCGATCCTTCCAAGCTTGCCAAGGTCGACGAGTTCCTCGCTGTTGCCCAAGAGGTCGGTTGCACGCCCGGTCAGTTGGCGCTGGCGTGGACGGCCTCAAATCCGAACGTGAGCTCGGTCATCCTTGGCGCTCGTCATGTCGGCCAACTCAAGGAGAACCTCGACGCGCTCGAGGTCATGAATGCCTTGACCGACGAGCAGAAGAACACGATCAGCGAGATTTTCGCGTAGCCGGCCGGGAGCCGGCCACGGCCTGGGGTGCACTCTCCTTGGCCCGATCGGCCCTTTCGATGTCGGGCGAGCGGCGCAGGTGCGGGATGGCGGCCCTCGTTGACGTCAGTGCAATCGACCGCTCCGCCGACGTCGGCAGGTGTCGGAGGTAGATCGGTCGTCTTCGATCGGGCACAGAATGTTCAATCGGTCTCGTCAGACTCCGTCAATGGTGAGTGTGTACAGCCGCTCTTCGAGTTTCCCGATCATCCGGTAGATCGTCCACAGGTTATTCGCTTCCATGACCCGGAACGGGGCGATCCCCACGCTGGCCACGATCTCGTCCCTGGCGCGCCGCATCCGTGCTGCGCGGAGGAGCCGCTTCTCGCCGTCCTCCCGTTCGAGGAACGACTCCAGCCACTCAGATCCGATTGGGTCTAGCGCCTCGATCGCAAAGCCGGTCCGACGAACCGAGTCCTCGAAGATCTCAACGGAGAGCCGTTCGGGAATCGTTGCAAGGTCGGCACAGATGCGGGCCTTCTCGGCAGGTTCGAGCAGTGGCGTCCCGAATACCTGGTGGATGAGCATCGAGCCCACAGGGACCAGCACCCGGCGGCACTCGATGAGCGCCCCATCGAGATCCTCGACGTGGGTCATCATGTCCCTCGAGAACACCACATCGACCGTGTCACCGCCGAGGGGGATCTCATTGATCGTTCCCCGATGGATCTCGACGAAGGAGCCGTGAGAGTGTCCCGCAATCGCACGTCGGCCGTCGTCGAGATTCTCCTGGGCGGGATCGACGACGATGACGCGGCAACCGAACCGTTCGGCTATGGCGAGCCCGTCGGTGGCGTCCCTCCCGCCGATGTCCAACACCACGGTCTTGTCCCCGACTCCGAGGGTGGAGAGGGTGTCAAACATCGACGTCTTCGGCCGTGGGTGCAGACTCCGGTCGGTCAAGGCCATGGCTTCGTCCCATTCCACGTCCCAGTAGTCATACATCTGCTCCACGGTCAGTGGTGCGGTCCATTCATCGTTCATGCCGGTCAGCCTTTCATGTGCCGTAGCCACGAGTCGGGTTCGTAGCGTATTCCCCGAGACCGTCGGGACGGGACATCACCGCTGTAGGTCGAACCGTCAGACGCCCCACCCGCGCAACCCGACCACACCGCTAGGCATGGGCGGGTGCCACCGCGCGCGGCTATTCGGCGACCGGTTCGAATCTCGCAGTGAAGTGCCTCAACCACGGGGCCTGTTCCACGATCCGGTAGCCGCGGATGCTCTCCGCTCCTGCCGCGACGTCGATGACGACTTCTGCCACGTAGTCGATATGGCTCTGGGTGTAGGTGCGGCGAGGGATCGCGAGACGGACGAGTTCCATCGGCGCGGCCTGGTCGGGTGCACCGTCCGGTCCGGGGCGGCCGAACATGACCGTGCCGATCTCAACGCCTCGCACGCCGCCGTTGCGATACAACTCGACGGCGAGGGCCTGGGCCGGATACTGGTGAGCCGGGATGTGGGGGAGGAGCGCCTTCGCATCGAGGTAGACGGCGTGGCCGCCGGCCGGTTGCACGATCGGGACTCCGGCGTCGACGACCCGGTCGGCGAGGTACTCCGTCGATCGGATCCGATAGCGGAGATAGTCCTCGTCGACGACCTCCTCCAGGCCTTGAGCCAGCGCTTCGAGATCGTATCCGGCGAGTCCACCGTACGTCGGGAACCCTTCGGTCAGGATCAAGAGATTCCTGGCTTGGAGAGAGAGGTCGTGGTTGTTCAGCGCCAGGAACCCGCCGATGTTGACCAGACCGTCCTTCTTCGCCGACATCGTGCATCCGTCGGCGAGGGAGAACATCTCCTGGGCGATCTCCTTCGGTGTCCGATCGGCGTAGCCCACCTCGCGGAGCTTGATGAACCAGGCGTTCTCGGCGAACCGGCAGGCATCGAGGAACAGGGGGATGCCGTACTCGTCGCATACGGCTCGAACCTCACGCAGGTTCTGCATCGAGACCGGCTGACCGCCGCCCGAGTTGTTCGTGACCGTCATCACGACGAGCGGGATGCGTTCGGCGCCCACCTCCTTGATGGTGGCGCGGAGCGCGTCGACGTCCATGTTGCCTTTGAACGGCAAGATCTCCGACGGGCTGGACGGCTCGACGAGGTCGAGTGCCTCGCCACCCTGGTACTCGACGTTGGCCCGCGTCGTGTCGAAGTGCGTGTTGTTCGGAACGACGTCGCCCTCGGACACCATCACCGTGAAGAGGATCTTCTCAGCGGCGCGACCCTGGTGGGTCGGGATAACCTCGGTGTAGCCCGTGAGGTCCTTCACCGCGCGTTCGAACCGGTAGAAGCTTCGGCTACCGGCATACGATTCATCACCGCGCATCATCCCGGCCCACTGTTCGGAGGACATGGCGCCCGTTCCTGAATCGGTGAGCAGGTCGATGATCACCTGGTCGGCATGGAGGCCAAAGAGGTTGTAGCCAGCGCCCTGCAGGGCTTCCTCACGTTCCTCGACCGTCGGCAGGTCGATGGCCTGGATCGTGTGGATGCGGAATGGCTCGATGATGGTGCGGTACGGCATGTGGTCCTTTCGGTCGCCGCACTGATTGTCGCAGCCGCGGGCGGCGCTTGAGTCGGTAGGCTGCTGGGTCATGGAACTCCTTGGCGATCTCGATGTCCATCTCTTCAACGAAGGCACGCAGACCCGCGTGTACGACCACCTCGGCGCACAGGTACTCCCAGACGGCAGTGCCCACTTCGCCGTGTGGGCGCCGAGCGCGCGCGAGGTCTCCGTCGTCGGCGACTTCAACGGCTGGGACGCGTCGACGAACCCGATGTTCCCAACGGGGTCCGGCATCTGGAAGGCCCATGTCCCGACGGTCCACCAGGGGAACACGTACAAGTACGCGATCACCACGGCATCCGGAGACCTGATTGAGAAGGCCGATCCGATCGCGTTCCTCGCCGAGGTTCCCCCCAAGACCGCATCGGTCGTGTGGAGTCTCGACTACGAGTGGCACGACGAAGGGTGGATGTCAACGCGTGCGGCGCACCAGGCCCCTGACGCTCCCATCTCCATCTACGAACTGCACTCGGGGTCGTGGCAACGGGCGGAGAACGGGGACTCCTACTCCTACCGGGAGTTGGCGGAACCACTTGCGGACTACATGGTCGAGATGGGATACACCCACGTCGAGTTCATGCCGCTCGCCGAGCATCCGTACTACCCGTCGTGGGGATACCAGGTGACCGGCTACTTCTCGCCGACGAGTCGGTTCGGCACCCCGCAGGATCTCATGTACCTGATCGACTACCTCCATCAGGCTGGGATCGGGGTGATCATCGACTGGGTCCCCTCGCACTTCGCCACCGATGCCCACGGCCTCTCCCAGTTCGACGGCACGGCGCTGTACGAGCATGCCGACCCACGGCAGGGATTCCATCCCGACTGGGGGAGCTTCATCTTCAACTACGGCCGGAACGAGGTCCGCTCGTTCCTCGTCTCGTCCGCGAACTTCTGGCTCGATCGGTATCACGCAGATGGCCTGCGGGTCGATGGGGTCGCTTCGATGCTGTACCGCGACTACTCACGCGAGGATGGCGAGTGGGAGCCGAATGTGCTGGGTGGTAACGAGAACCTCGAAGCGATCTCGCTGCTCAAGCAAGTCAACGCCGCCGCGTACGGTGAGCACCCCGGCATCGCCATGATCGCCGAGGAATCGACGGCTTTCCCCGGCGTGTCCCGTCCGGTCGACGCTGGCGGACTCGGATTCGGATACAAGTGGGACATGGGGTGGATGCACGACACGCTCGAGTACTTCGCGCACGAGCCGGTCCACCGGTCGTTCCACCAGAACGACCTGACGTTCCGGATGCTCTACGCATATGACGAGAACTTCGTGCTCACCCTGTCACACGACGAGGTCGTCCACGGCAAGGGGTCCCTCATCAGCAAGATGCCGGGGGACGAGTGGCAGCAGTTCGCGAACCTGCGCGCCCTCTACGGATACCAGTACGGCCTCCCCGCCAAGAAGTGTCTGTTCATGGGCGGAGAGTTCGCCCAGCGGTCGGAGTGGTCGGTCGACCGGCAACTCGAATGGTTCGTCCTCGACCACGACAACCATGCCGGGATGCAGCAATGGGTGAAGGATCTCAACACCGTCTATCGGGGGGAGCCGGCCCTTTCGGTTGACGACTACAGCCCCGGCGGATTTGAGTGGATCGACGCCGGCGACGCCGGGGCGAGTGTCTTCAGCCTCCTCCGCAAGGGTGGCGGCCGACCCGTCCTGGTGGCGATGAACTTGACCCCCGTCTTGCGGCCCGGCTATCGGATTGGTGTGCCCGTCGATGGGACATGGGACGTGCTGCTGAACAGCGATGATGAGGCCTACTGGGGATCCGGCGCCGGATCGGCCGGAACCCTCGAAGCCACCGATGCGCCGATGCACGGGCGTTCGCACTCCGTGGCGATCGATCTGCCCCCGCTCGGAGTGGTGTTTGTGGCTCCTGCCCACGTACGTTGAGTTCGTGTCCGCGAGGTGAACCCAGCGGCCTTTGGGAAAGGCCTAGTGGCGTTCGGCGCGCCGCGGAGCGGCCGTGGGGATGACGGCTTCCACGTTCTGCGATCCGCAATCGACGCAGCGGTAGACGACATCGTCCGCGGGTCCACCGGCGGCGGCCCCCGGGAGGTGGCTGCCGCACACCCGGCACGCATCGAGCGACCGGTGCTGGTTCGTGCCGCATCCCGGGCAGTCGATCCACTCGTCGTCTGGGAATTCGGTGCGGCCCCAGTTCGCCTTCGTGATCACGAAGTCGTCTTCCCTGTGCTCGACCGGGAACGGAGGCGGGGGGCCATCGAGCGGCGCGAGATCGATTGCCCGTCCGTTCTCGGGCATTGCGGAACCATCGACGGCGAGGGTGAACAGGGCAATGCCCTGTGCCTCGGCAATGCTGACGGCTCCCGGTGTGAACCCGGCCGTTGAGAAGATCAGCCGGGTCCGGTTGTTGGGTTCCGAGGCGAGCACGGCCAGAACGGTCCGTTGGTTGAGTTCGTGGTCGGGCACGCGGACGAAGGCAGTCATACCGTCGGAACGCAACTCCACGCTCTGGGATCCCCGTTCGGCGATCTCGACCGGTGGTTCACCCACGTGGAACATCCACAGGTATGCCGCCTGGTAGGCCTGATCGAGTGTGAGCGCAGGAACCGGGTTTTGGCGCATCGCTCGGCCTTTCCAGAGTACGTACCGAATTGGTATCGGCAGATCAGCCCAATTCCTCAAGGACCGTACGCGGAATTGAGTGCTCCCAATCGGCGAGCAGCGTCCGGAGTGCCGCGACGAAGGCGAGTGGTTGGTCGAGGATGAGGTGGTGGTGGGCTTCGGGAATCGAGACGAAGGGCAGGTTTCGGCCCGTCAACTCGTACATGTAGGCGGCCGTGTCGTCAGGGACGATCGTGCTGTACTCGCCCCGGAACAAAGCAATCCGGCACCGAACCGACGTGAATTGGTCCTTGAACGAGACGAGTGTCTGCTCGAACAGGTGCGGATCGAACTTCCACGTCCATCCGAGATCGGTCTCGTGGACGGACCGGGCGCCGACGTGGTCGACGACGAAGCGATTCTCGCATGACTGCGGAGGGACGAGGCGGAAGTGCCGCAGGGCTGCCGCCTTGTCCGGGTAGGTGCCGGGCGACCGGAACGCCCGGCCGCGCGCCCCTTCCTTGGACTCCGGATCGGGCCGGCGGACCGGCGTATCCACGATCACGGCTCCTGCGAGTTGGTCCCCGTGCGCTGAGGCGAGTTCGAGTGTGATGCCGCCGCCGAGCGAGTGGCCGACGACCACGGGTAGGCCCGGGAAGCCGGCGGCTTCGGCGACGGCGAGGATCTCAGCGGCCCACAGCTTGTGGTCGTAGTGGGGCCGGCGCCCGCTGTCGCCGTGACCGGACAGGTCGATGGCCACGGCATGCCGGTCCTCAGTGAACATCGGAGCGATGAACGACCACCAGTGGGCGTGGGCTGCGCCACCATGGACGAATACGAGACCGGGCTTGCCGCGCGTCCCCCAGTCGAGGTAGTGAATGTCCGTGCCGGCGACCCGGATCTGGCGGTCGTGATAGGGCGTTTCGACGGCGCGCACGAACCACGAAGGGGCGGCGGGCTCAGCGGACTCAGCCATCAATGACCTCGTGCGGGAGTGTGAACCACCGCAGGTGTTCGAAGTCGTCGTTGAACAGTTCCACTTCGGTCTCGGTGCCGAGCGGCAAGGCATCGTCGAGGATCGATCGCGCCTCGGCGAGGTAGTCGGAGAGCACATGATCGGCGTCCTGGCTCGGGCGGTGATCGAAGTGCATGAGGCCGCTCGAGTAGTCGATTTCGCTCAGGCTGAGCGGGGCCTCTCCCCGGCCGTCGCGGTGCTCCCAGAGACCCGAGGCGGCTTCGAAGCGGTAGTACGGGAGCAGGCGCCAGCCTTCGTTGGCGATCAGATGCACCGCCTCGACAATGAAGTCGAAGACGAGTTCCGAGATGAAGTAGTTGAAGTTGACGCGCACCCATCCGGGCTTGATCCCCTCGCACCCGCGCGTGATCTCACGCTCGAACTCGGTCGACGTCTCGAGGTCGATGTCGAGCAGTCGGTGCCCGTATGGGCCGGCGCAGGAGCATCCGCCCCTTGACTGGATCCCGAAGAGATCGTTGAGGAGCGCGACGACGTAGTTGTGGTGGAGGTACCGGTCGTCGTGGCGGATGACGAACGAGACGATTGAGAGGCGCTCCGCTTCGGGATTGCCGAGCAGTTTGATGTTCGGGTTCGTGCTCCACGAGGCGATGGCCCTCGTGATGAACGATTCCTCGAGATCCCTGATCCGGTCCGAACCGACGGCGTGCTTGAGTTGGAAGACGAGACCGGCACGGATCGATTCGACGATTGCCGGAGTACCGCCTTCCTCCCTTGTTTCGATGTCGTCGACGTAGCGGTGTTCGTTCGGATTGACGAAGGCGACGGTCCCGCCGCCGGGTACGGCCGGGACCTGGTTCGTGAACAGTTCCTTGCGTGCGATGAGCACCCCTGGTGTTCCCGGACCCCCGATCATCTTGTGGGGCGAGAAGAACACGGCGTCCTTGTACGCGGCGAGGTCGTCCTCGGGGCTCATGTCGATGGACACGTACGGCGCGGCGGCGGCGAAGTCCCAGAACGAGAGGGCGTCGTGTTCGTGGAGGAGCCGGGCGACGGCTCGGGTGTCGGTGATGATTCCAGTGACGTTCGACGCCGCGGAGAAGCTGCCGATCTTCAGCGGCCGATCGCGGTACTCCTCGAGGGCCTGTTCGAGTTGCGCGAGATCGATGTGCCCATCGGCGTCCTCCTCGATGCGCACGACGTCGGCGATCGACTCCCGCCACGGCAGTTCGTTCGAGTGGTGTTCGAACGGTCCGATGAATACGACCGGGCGTTCCGAGGGCGGGATGTGATCGGTGAGGTGGTACTGCGCGTCGAGCTTGCAGGGGATCCGGAGACCCAGAACAGAGACAAGGCGGTCGATAGCACCGGTGGCACCTGATCCGGCGAATACCACCGCGTGGTCGTCGGTTGCGTTCACGCAGGATCGAATCATGTCCCGGGCTTCTTCCCGGAACCGCGTCGTCTGGAGTCCGGTCCCCGACGACTCGGTGTGTGTATTGGCGTAGAGCGGCAGGACGACCTCGCGCAGGTAGTCCTCGATGAACGACAGCGACCGGCCGGAAGCGGTGTAGTCCGCATAGGTCACCCGGCGAGGACCGAACGGGCCGGGCACGGTGAAGTCCGAACCGATCACCGACGTGCGAATGGTCTCCACCAAATCCATGATCTGAACAGTAGAGCGCCACGCCAAGAAGCGAGACCCAAGCGAGCTGATTCGACATCTGCCGGTAGCGCTCGAACCGGCGACCGGCGACCGCCGACCGGCGACGGTTCAATCCGAATACGTCCGAACCTGTCACGATAAGTAAGAATAAGAGAAGCCAAGTACCCCGATTCACAAGCATGGTGTGCAATACCGGATGGAGTGACCGAAATCCTTTGGGACCTTCGACCCTGACCGGGTGACTTCGGTCCCTAGAGGTAGATCAGAGACCGGGTTAACAATCCATCATCAGCGATCCGCGGGCACGTGGACGTCACCGGACCGGGGACCGGAATAGGCGACGAAGTGGCCACCTGACGAGGATCTTCCATTGATGGGAGTTTCCGCGTGGCCAGAGTCGAGCTTGATATCACCAGAAGGCAGTTCTTCGGTGCCGGACTTGCCGGTGCCGCCGCCATTGGGGCGGGCACCTCACCGCTCGCGATGCGCTATCCGGATCCGCCCTGGTTCGCCACGGGCGAGGTGACGACCACCTATAACTACTGCGACATGTGTCCGTGGAAGTGCGGTATCGCCGTTCAGAGTGTCGACGGCAAGGTCCTCAAGGTTGACGGCAACATCAACGATCCGAAGAGCCGCGGCATGTTGTGCGGACGAGGTCAGGGCGGCGTGTCGTTCATGTACGACCCGGATCGCCTCCAGTCTCCGATGATCCGAACCGGTGAGCGTGGCGAGGGCAAGTTCCGCGAGGTGACCTGGGAAGAGGCACTCGACTACACCGCCGAGAAGATCCTTGCGATCAAGGAGCAGTACGGGCCGGAATCGCTGGCAATCTTCGGACACACCACCGGCGACTTCTGGTTCACGGACTACTTCGCCCAGGCGTGGGGAACCCCGAACGCCGGGAAGCCGTCGTCGGCGCTGTGCCTGAGCCCACGCGACGAGGCGTGCAACCTCACCCTCGGCTACCCGGTTGGCGGTCACGAACCGATGGACTGGGACGAGATCGAGTGCGTTACCTTCATCGGCAGCCATGTCGGTGAGGACAGCCGCAACACGGTCATGCAGGACTTCATCGATGCGCGCGATCGCGGTGCACAGATCATCGTCGTCGACCCGCGGTTCTCGACGGCTGCCTCAAAGGCCGACTACTGGCTGCCGATCAAGCCGGGCACCGATACTGCTCTGCTGCTGGCTTGGGTGAACGTGCTGATCGAGGAGAATCTCTTCGATCGCGAGTACATCGACCAGTACGCCGTCGGCTACGACGAACTCGAGGCCCACGTCAAGGACCTCACTCCGGAGTGGGCGTCAACCATCACGGAACTGCCCGCCGATCAGATCCGCGAGACGGCACGGGTCATGGGTCAGCGGCACCCGAAGGCAGCGATCATGCCGGGGCGCCACACCACCTGGTACGGCAACGACTCGCAGCGCATGCGGACGGTCTTCATCATCAACTCGCTGCTCGGTGCCTACGGCCGGCACGGAGGGATGTACTTCGACAAGTCGCCGTTCATCGACAGCTACCCCCATCCACCGTTCGCGGTGACCGGGAGCGCCGGCGGTTGCTCAGCCGAGCCTGGAGAAGAGGTGAGCGACGAGCTGCCCCTCGGGCCGTCAGGCAAGGCCCGTGCAGACGGTGCGCGTGAGACCTTCTTGCGTGGGGCAACGGCGATGCAGGAGTTGATCGACCCGATGATCAACGACGATCCGTACCGGATCGCCGGCTTGATCGTGTACGGCGTCAACCTCCTCAACTCCGTTCCGATGCCGTCCCGCACGATCGAGGCACTCAAGAAGCTCGACTTCATCCTGGCAGTGGACGTTCTGCCGCAAGAGCACATCGCCTGGGCCGACGTGGTGTTCCCCGAGGCGACGTTCCTCGAGCGGTACGACGAGCTCTCGACGGTTCCGTACAAGACGCCGTTCATCCAGATGCGCGAACCCGCCGTCGCTCCGATGTACGACACGATGCCGGGATGGCAGATGGCGAGGGAACTCGGCCTCCGGGTCGGTCTCGACGCCTACTTCAAGTGGGAGACCGTTGAGGAGTATCTTGACACCCGCCTGCGGTCGGTCGGCTCGAGCCTCGAGAAGATGCACGACGCCGGTGGCGTCCTCATCCAGGAGGGCAAGCCCTACCTCGAGGACTTCGGCGATGAGTCGCCGTTCCGCACGCCATCCGGGAAGATCGAATTGTTCTCGGAGGAGCTTGCCGAGGCCGGCTTCGACCCGATCCCGGTGTTCGAACCGACCGAGGAACCGCCGGACGGATACTTCCGGCTCCTCTACGGGCGAGTACCGGTCCACACGTTCGCGAAGACCCAGAACACGCCGGTGCTGAGCGACGTCTACCCCGAGAACGAACTCTGGATCAACGAGGACGAAGCCGCCGCCCTGGGCTACTCGAACGGCGATCGGGTCTGGCTCGAGAACGAGGCCGGTGATCGAACCGGCCCGATCCCGGTGAAGGCCACCCAGCGAATCCGGAAGGACGCCGTGTTCATGGCGCACGGTTTCGGACAGCAGTCGGAAGGCCTCACCAATGCCAACGGGCGTGGGGCAAGCGACACCAAGATGATGAGCCGCTACAAGCTCGATCCGATCAGCGGTGGGGCGGGGATGCGCATCAACTTCGTCCGACTGGTGGAGGGAGGCTGACATGACTTCTGCATTCCTCCTCGACATGAGCCGATGCATCGGGTGCGAGGCCTGTGTGGTCGCCTGCAAGACCGGCAACGAACTGCCGATCGGCCGCCAGTACATCGAACTGATCGAGCACACCTCGGGTACCTTCCCGAACCTCACGGGCGGCTTCCAGAACCAGCGCTGCTACCACTGCTCCGATGCGACGTGTGTCGCGGTGTGTCCGACCGGCGCCCTGTTCAAGGACGACGGCCTGACCCGCCTCAACCGCGACGCTTGTTCGGGCTGCGGATACTGCGTCCAGTCCTGCCCGTACGACGTGCCGAAGATGTCCGACGGGCGTGCCAGCAAGTGCGACGCCTGCGCTTCCAACGTCGGTGGCGGCGGATCGCCGTGGTGCGTGACCACGTGCCCCGGCAAGGCGCTCAAGTACGGCGACCGCGAAGAGATCCTCGCCGAAGCGCATCAACGGGTCGACACCATCAAGGGCCGCTACCCCAATGCACAGGTCTACGGCGAGACGCAGGCCGGTGGGCTCGGGCTCATCCTGGTCCTGCCGGATGATCCGGAGACACTCAGCATCCCGGCCGACCCGCCTCCGACTCCCGCTTCCGCCAACTTGTGGAAGAACTGGGTGCAGCCGATCTCGATGGGATCGACAGCGGTCGCCGTCGCGGGACTCGGGGTACTCGGTGTGATCGCCAGAAGAAATCACATCGCGGAGATGAACGAAGTCGAAGGATCCGAGGAAGCAGCCGTCGCTGCCGGCGATGGGAGCGAAGGGATCAACGATGCCTGACACCAACGGTGACCAACTTCTTCGCTACCGGCGCGGGCAGCGCATCATCCACGCGGTGATGGCGGGCTCGTTCCTGATCCTCCTCTTCACGGGCCTGGCGCTCGTGTGGAGTCCGCTGGCCTTCATCGCCGCCGGTGGATGGTCTCGATACCTGCACCGGATCGCCGCGATCGGCTTCATGTCCGTTCCGATCCTGTACATCGTCTTCGACCGGGCCGGCGCCAAAGAGATCGTTACCGAGTCGTTCAAGTACGACAGCGATGACGTGGCGTGGTTCAAGAAGATGTATCGCTACGTCCTCGGCCGCACGGCCGAGATGCCACCACAGGGACGGCTCAACGCCGGGCAGAAGCTGCACCACTCTGCAGTGATGGTCTTCTCGGCCTCGATCGTGGTCACCGGGATCATCATGTGGGGCTTCAAGAGCAGCCTCAGCGCCTCGATGCTCTCGTGGACGGCGATGATCCACGACCTCTCGATGCTTGCCCTGGCGCTGTTGCTCGTCGGGCACATCTTCTTCACCTACGTCTACAAAGCCTGGTCATCAATGGCCACGGGATACGTGCCCAAGGAGGACATGGAGCTCGAACACAGCAAATGGGTCGAGGAACTCGAGCACGAAGGTGCCGAGAACACCCCGGCATGACAAGCGGAGATAGCAAAGAGTCCGGCGTGAGCCGGCTGGGAGCCACACGGCTCTCGAACAATGAGAGGAAAACCATGAAGAACATGCGTTTCGTATCGCTGATCGGGCTTCTGCTCGCTCTCGCGATGATTGCTGCGGCATGCAGCAGTGATGATGCAGCCGATGACACGACGACGACCACGGCAGCGCCGGAGACGACCACCACGACCACCGTGGCGGCCTTCGACGTCGTGGCAGCCACCGACGAGTACCTGTCGGCGATCCCCGAGGGCTTCCTGGCCATCGGTGATGTCCAGGTGTTCAAGGACGGCGTCGAGGCCAGTGACGCCCTCGTCATCGACGTCCGTGAGACGAGTGAGTACGCAGAGGGGCACATCCCCGGAGCCGTGAACATCCCGATCCGCACCGTCACCCAGAACCTCGACAAGATCCCGATGGATCGTCAGGTCTACATCTACTGCAAGTCCGGCTTCCGTGCCGCCACGACGCTGGCGGCGCTCGGCTTGGTCGGCTACGACAACGTCCTGTCCTACAAGCCCGGCTGGAACGGCTGGACCGAGGCGGGCGAAGAAGTCAGCACCGAAGAAGTGATGGCCGAGGTCGTCGGCGCACCGGACGTAGCTCCGGAGATGCTTGCCGCGGTGGATGCCTACATGTCGACGATCCCCGAGGGCTTCAACTCGGCCGGCGATGCCGCCAAGTTCCTCGAGGCAGCGGGCGCTGGTGCATTCGTCGTCGACGTCCGGACCGCCGATGAGTACGCGGCCGGCCACGTCGAGGGTGCGACCAACGTCGACATCCGCAACCTGGCCAAGGAGATCGACATGATCCCGACCGACGCCAGTACGCTCGCGTACTGCGGTTCCGGTCACCGGGCAGCCATGTCCCTCCCGGCGCTGAACGTCCTCGAGCGGGCGAGCAGCAAGGCCTACGGCAGCACCTACGACTCGCTGGTTGAGGCCGGCGCCATGGTCGCAGTTCCGTGAGCAACCCAGCGGGCGCAAGTCCGTACTAGCCAAGAGGAGGGGAGCGGCGTGAACCGCTCCCCTCCTTCGTATCTCGCTCCTCGGCTCCTCGGCTCCTCGCCTACCAGCCTGATGGAAGAGAGGGACCCGTCGGCCACCCCAACCTCGGCGCCCTACGCGGCGGGGCGGCAGACTTTGCACGCCCGGTAGCCGTCGGCCCGGGCGGCCGCTTCCGAGCGGAATTCGACCCGGTGGGCTTCGGCGATCCGCTTTGCGTGGCGGCAGGTCGGGAAGCAGTAGATGCCCGTGGTGTCGCTGCCAACGAGGCGCACGCCGCGCTGTGCCGAGGTCTCGATGGCATCCGGATCAAGTCCTTCGTGTTCGAGCAGGGCCCGCTTCATCGGGGATCCGTAGGCGTAGTTCCCAATCCGGCCGTCGGTGCGAACCACCCGGTGACACGGGATCAACACCGGCACGGGGTTGCGGCCAAGCGCCGTGCCGACGGCCCGAACCGCCCCTGGACTCCCGATCTCCCGTGCGATCCAACCGTAGGGACGAATCTCGCCGGGAGGGATCTCCGAGCACTTCTCCAAGACCTTGCGCTGGAACGCTCCGATCGACGAGAGGTCGACGGGGAGTCGCCCGAGGCGGCCGGTCTCGATCGCTCGGTCGAGGTGTTTCGCCAGCGACGGGGGCGGCGCCTCGACGTGGAAGGCCTCACGGGGGTGCCGTTCCTTGAACGCGTCGGGTGTGCCGACTGCGTCCACCGGCACGAACGCCGTGATCCCCCGTCCGTTCCACGCCACGTACGCCGGTCCGGTCGGGCCTTCGATCTCGGTGAACTCATCAGCGAGGTCGACGCCACGCATCACCCGACCGAGCACGTCACTCGGGGCGCAGCGCTTCAGGGTTGCGAGTTCATCGGCGATCGTCTCTTCGCTGGTCATTGGGCCTCCTCTTCGATCAGGGTTCGGAGTCGGGCGAGTCCGCGTCGCACGTCGGAGCGGACGGTGCTCTCCGTCCTGTCCGTCGAAGCGGCGATCTCCGCGTATGGCAGACCAACCACGTGATGCAGGACGACGGCGGTGCGCTGCGGCGCTGGGAGCGCAGCAAGGCGATCTCTCCACGCTTCGAGACTCACCTCATTCACGGCTTCAATCGAGGCGTCTCCATGCGTGTCGACGCGGTCGACGGTCAGTTGCGCCTCCGGATGACGTGCGACGGTGCGCGCCCGGTTCCGGCAGAGATTGAGCGCAATCGTCCAGACCCACGGCCTCAACCGAAGGCTGCGGATCCGATCTGCGTCATACGTACCAAGCGCCCGATACACCCGGACGAACGTCTCCTGGGTCACGTCCTCCGCATCGTGCCGGTTGCGGGTGAACTGGAGCACCCCGGAGAACACGCCGTCCTGCATCGCCCGCACGAGATCGGGGAACGCCCCATCTCGGTCGGATGCGAGTCGCTGCGGCAAGTGGTCGAGGGTTCTGGTCATCTCGAGTTCAAGAACCCCGAGAGCCGACGAAGCGTTGCACTCACGATTCGGCGAGGAGTTCGGCGAGGAGGAGCAGGACACGCCGGTCGATCTCGTCGCGGATTGGACGAACCTGCTCTGGTAGGAGACCGGCCGGGTCGGGGACGTCCCAGTCGAGGTAGCGCTTCCCCGGGTAGATCGGGCATGCGTCCCCGCACCCCATGGTGATGACTACATCCGACTCCTGAACCGCTGCGTCGCTGAGGCGTTGCGGTTGTTCGCCACTGATGTCGATGCCGAGTTCCCGCATCACCTCGACGGCCGAAGGATTGACTCGGTCACCGGGCGCCGACCCTGCACTGTGCACCGCAACTCGCCCGGCGCCGTGATAGGAGAGCAATCCGGCCGCCATCTGGGACCGCCCGGCGTTGTGCACACACACGAAGAGGACCGTTGGTTGCGCCATGACTTCTCCCGAATGACTTCGACGTGCATCGAGAGTAGACCCGGAGCAATGAGTGAGTGAAGGGTCTTTGCCCTGAGTCTTCATCTCTTCCGCTGTGTGGGAGAGGCCAAGACCGACGCCTGCGCAGCAGGCGCAACCTCTCCGACGCCATCGGAGAGGCGGCGGCTGGCGACTACCTTCTGACGCATGGATCGATCTACACGGAACGGGGTTGCGTTCGCTCTGCTCGCTGCGGTCTTCTGGGGCTTCAGTGGGGCGATTGCCGCCGACGCGTTCGCGACGGTCTCTCCGGCCCGTGTCGCCGAAGCGCGGGCCCTGGTTACCTCCCTGTTCTTCATCCCGTTCGCGCTCCATCGGGGGGCGCTCGCGCCCAAGGGTGGGCTTGCATGGTTTGCTCTGCTCGGGGTGAACCTCGCCGTCGTCAACGTGACGTTCTACTGGGCGATCGATCGGCTCGGTGTGGGGCCTGGGGCGACGATCCAGTTCCTCGCTCCGATCTTCGTGCTGATCTGGATGGTGGTGGTCCAGAAGCGGAGCGTCTCACCAACCGTGTGGATCGCGGCCGTGATCGCGGTGACCGGCGTGTTCTTCATCACCGAGGCGTGGAATCTCGAAGGCGGCGATTGGGTCGGTGTGGGGTGGGGTCTCGTCTCGGCGGTCGCCTTCGCGTCGTATCTCATCTACGGCGAGTTCCTCGGGAGGCGCTACTCATCGATCACGATCGTCACGTGGGGATTCATCTTCGCCTCGGTCATCTGGCTGATCGTCCAGCCGCTCTGGACGTTCCCCTCCGACCTGTCGGCCAAGGTGTGGGCCGAACTGATCTGGGTCGGGATCGTCGGCACCGCACTCCCGTTCCTGTTCGGGTTCTCGGCCCTCCGCCGTGCAGCGTCGGGAATCGTCGGTGTTATCTCGACCACCGAACCGGTCTTCGCTGCGGCCGCCGCCTGGATTCTGCTCGGCCAGTACCTCAGCATGATCCAGATCTTCGGCGGCGCGATGGTGATCGGGGCGGCGGCCGCGATCCAGCGATGGGGGACGGCCGACGTGGAGGGGCCGCTCGAGCCTGCGAGGTAGGTCGCTTCCTCCTGGTAGCGTGAATGGCATGAGAGTCTTCAGGCGCATCTTTCTCGGCCTTGTTCTGCTGAACATCCTTCTCGTCGCTGCCGCGCTGGTGGCGAAGCGAATGCTTCCGGCGTACGGCGATGACGACTCCGACGTCTTCGCCGCAGTGGCGGCGATGGACGGTGCCGAGATCGTCAATCGATCTGACTCGTTCCGGGCCGGATCGGGCACCGCCGTTATGGGCGGCATGACGATCGATCTGACCGACGCCGATGTCGGAACGTCGGCAACGCTCGAACTGACGGCGGTTGCCGGCGGGATCGACGTAACGGTGCCCGAAGGATGGCGTGTGGAGATGACGTCTTCACTCTTCGCCGGCGGCGCCGAGAACCTCACCGACCCGGACGCGGCAGCCGATGATGCACCGCTCCTGCTGGTCGACGCACGCGCCTACTTCGGTGGCATCGCGATCCGCACCGCATCCTGACCGGTCAGTCGGCCGGCAGATCCGATCCGCCACCCGACGGTTCCATCGACGCGTTTACAACACTGACGAACGTCGAGATAGCAGTGGATCGACCCCGTTCGGCGATGAGCCGATCGAGGATCGACCGTGCTTCGGCGGTTCGCCCAATCTCCCGGAGGGCGATGGCTCGGTAGGCCAGGATCATCGCCGTGACGTCGTCGGCGTTGACGGTGGCCTCGCTGATCTCGACCGTGTCGTTGAATCTCCCGACGGCGTTGAGGAGTTCGACGAGCGAGAGCGTGACATGAGTCGTGCGGTCGACCATCAACAGCACCTCGATGGCGGCATCGTGATCGTTCGCAGCTTGCTCGAGTTCCGCGACGGTGAGCGCGATCGAAACGCGCATGATGGGGAGTGACACCGCTACCCCGGGGGCGATCGGGACGACGATGCCCGCGTTCGGAAGGTACTTCTTGATGAACGGATCATCTCGCGGCTCGAAGTCGGCAGCTACTGAGCGGCGCAGGAGTTCCGCTGCGTAGGTCCGTCGCACCGAGAGTGAGAGGAGGCCGGCGACAACATCAGCCGTGTTGCGGTACTGGGGGTGTTGTCCTGCGGCCATGTCCACGGCGTGAGGGTCACCCGTCACCAGCGCCGCGCGCATCGCCTTCTCGCCCGATTTCGCAAACCAGCCAGCTTCGACGCCGGACGCAAGTTCGGCATACTCCTCTGGTCCCGGGAAGTCCCAGGTGACGTCAACCCATTCCAGAGGATCTTGTCCCCCGGTGCGAAAGCCGAATGCGTTCGTCGCGGGGTCGTACCACCACTTGCCGTCGCTGTAGACCATGGCGTGGCGTCGTCTTCGGGCGCTTGCGCCGAACGACCAGGTCATGGCCCCTCGCTTTCTGGAATGCGTCGCCGCACCCTATCGCGCGGCGGTCCGGTAGCCTCCGACCATGGCCGTGGATCTCGCTGGCACCGTCACCTACCTCAAAGACCATGCTGTTGAGCATGGATTCCACGTTCACGACGAACGGCACTTCGTCGAGACCTACACGCTCCGGCAGGCCTGGGAGGTCGACCTCCATCCGGCCGAAGCCTGTGAGGGTCCGCTCGACCTCCACATGGCGATCGACCTCGACCCACGGGTCGTCCTGGACCTCGAAGACCTGTTGATGGAGTCCCCGGATACCCCGGAGGACCCGGACGGGCGTTTCTCCGCACCGTTCATCTTCAACTGGGGATTGCCGTCGCTGACGAACTCGCCCGACCTCATCGTGCTCTCGGCGGAACTGGCAGGGATCGGCGGGATCGACCTACCCATCGAAGTATCGGCTGTGGACAGCTTCGGGGCCCTCTCCGACGGTCAGGAGCGCCGTCTCTCGGTAGTAGCGGCGGTCGAACTGTCGATCGTCGATCTCATGTTCCGCCAGGACAGCCTATGTGAGACCCTCGACCGCGTGCATGCGGTGAGCATGTACGTCGTGGATCAGGCGCCCGACTGGATCGGCTAGTCGGCCGATGAAGTCGGGCCGGGGGCATCGGAAGCGTCGGCAGATGCGGCGGCCGTGGTGGGGTCTTCCGGATCAGTGTGCTGGTTTACCCACTTGGTGATCGGTGCGCTCATCTCGGCCGGCCGGTCGCCCCAGTCGTAGACCACAACGGTGCCTGCCGCTGCATCGTGAAGGGCTCGTCGCGTCGGACTCGTGAAGATGCCAAGGAAACCGAGGCCGAATACGAGGAACGATGCGGGGAGGACCAGCGTCCGGATGAACGCGTTCTTGCCGGGGATCGTTCTGCCCTGTCGGTTCACCACGCTGATACCCACGACCCCCATGCCGATGGTTCGACCGGCGAGACCAAATCCGATCCAGAAGTAGATGAACGCCCATGAGGCGAATAGCAGGACGCCGATCACTGTCTGTTCCCACGACCGATTCACGTCAACTTGGAAGATGAAGTCGAAGACGAAGGCCACACCGAACCCGAAGAGGATGAAGACCAGCCAGACGATGATCGAATCGAGGATGAAGGCACCGAGACGCGAGACCGGTCCGGCGTAGTGGCCGGTGACCTCTCCGCGCCCGTCCTTGTCGGCGTCTTCGGTCTCGCGCGACAGGGCCGGTGGGGCGACGGGTCGATCGGAGGGGTCGCGCCCGATGAGGTGATAGGTGAAGCGGCCGACGATCTGGTCCAGGGAGACGATCTGACGTCGCACGACGTCCATAGCCGAGCCGGCGAGCGCTCCCGTGCTCTCTTGAACGATCTCTGGGATGCCAGCCCGGTCGGTGAGGGCCTTCACATCCACTCGGTCCATCAAGTGGTTCACGTCGATGCGGTCCATCAGATGGTTGACGTCTACCCGATCCAGGAGCGCGTTCACGTCTACTCGGTCCATCAGGTGGTCCACGTCCACGCGGTCGAGCAAGGCATCGACGTCGACGCGCTCCATCAATTCGTTGACATCGACTCGGTCGAGGAGTTCGTTGATGTCCACGCGCTCCATGAGCGAGTTGACGTCGATCTGCTCGACGATCCTCTCGGGGTCGACGATGTCGACGACCGCGCCGGTGACGCCCGAGGAGAGCCGACTCAGGAAGCCGTCCTTCTTCGTATCGTCACCGTCCGGTACGGCCGCAGCGGCGATGAGTAGAACGAGGAGCGGAACCTGGCGATCAAGCATGCAGCGACGATATCACGCCGGGTCTCCTCGGGCCGCGAGGAGGGTCGGTGGCAACTGCCATCGACCCTCCTCATCTGCCCGCAATCAAGGATGTGCTACTCGTACGAGATCGCTTCGAGGATGTTCAGGTTGGCGGCACGGCGCGCCGGCACGATGGCTGCCAGCAAACCCGCAACCACTCCGAAGATCACCAGTCCGAAGATCTGGACGGCCGGGATCGACAGCACGTTGATGCCCTGGGACTTCAGTGCGGCGGTGACCACTACTCCGAAGAACAGCCCGACGACGATTCCGAGGATGGCCCCGATGACGGCGACCATGATCGATTCCCATCGAATCATGCGACGGGTCTGAGACCGTGTCATACCGACGGCTCGCAACAATCCGATCTCTCGAGTCCGCTCATAGATCGACAAGCTCAACGTGTTCATGATCCCGAACAATGCGATGATCACAGCCAGGATCAAGAGTGCGTTGAACATCACGAGCAACGTGTCGACTTGAGCTTCCTGAGACTCCCGATACTCGACTTGATCCCGCACAGTCACGTTGCCGTACTCCGCTGCTGCTTCATCGACAACGGCTCTGGTCTCTTCAGGGGAGACTCCGTCGGCGCCTGCGACGGCCACCACGAAGTCGGTGTCCGTGCCGAAGCCGGAGAAGTTCGCCTCGTAGAACTCGAGGCCGACCAGGAAGTTGGTTTGGACAACGTTCTGCTCGCCGTAGATGCCGACGATCTCGACTTCCTGAAGGCCCGTGGCCGCGAATCCCATCAGGATGGTGTCACCCACGACCCAGCCCTCTTCGGACGCAACGTCCTCGTGTACGAAGACCCCACCGGCGGCAAGGGCAGCGACGCTGCCACTCTGCACGTCGAGGAAGATGGTCTGATCGACCGTCTCAGCCTCGATTCCCATGACGAAGTCTTCCGTGCCGTTGTTGTCCCAGAAGCCCATTCTCAGCGAGGTTGTAGCTTCAACTTCCTCCTGGCCCTTCAGGTCCTCGGCCAGCGCAGGGCTGAATCCCCCGGCGAATCCGTCGACGCTGACGACGTAGTCGGCACGGAGCCCCGCCTCGATCGACTCGCTGACCGATGCCTTGATCGAGTCGCCGAGGATGAAGAAGAACGCTACGAGCGCAAGGCCGATCATGAGCGCCGACGCTGTGGTCGCCGTGCGCCGCGGCTTCCGCACGGCGTTGGCAATGGCGAGTGTGCCGGTCAGATTGTCGATCTTGGGCAGCGGCCAGCCAATGATCCTTGCCAAGGATGGCACGACCAGTGAACTCAGCAGACTGACCGCGAGGAACACGATCAATGCTCCGATGCCCACGGCAGTCAATTCGTTGAGCGGTCCGAGGTCAATGACGTCGCCAAACAGTCCGGCCATGATGAGGCCGACGCCGATGACGAGGAGGATCGAACCGAATATCGTCCGCCTTCGGTCCGACATGCGCAAGCGCACGTCGACATCCTGGAGTGCTGCCACGGGCGGGATTCGTGCCGCCCGAATCGCAGGAAGGATGGCGGCAACCAGCGTCACGCCGACTCCCACGATGAGGCCGACAACGATCGTGCGTGGTGCAAGCGACGCCGACGTCGACGGTATGTCGAAGCCGACTGCAGCCATGCCCGCGGTGAGCAGGCCGGCAATGACGAATCCAAGGGCAATGCCGACCACCGACGCGAAGATGCCGACGATGAGTGCCTCGATCGCCACCATCCAGACCACTTGGCCTCCGGTCGCCCCGACGGCGCGCATCAGGGCGAGTTCACGCTGGCGCTGCCGGACGATGATCCGGAACGTGTTCTGAATGATGAATGCGGCTACGAAGACCGCAACCGCGGCGAAGACGAGGAGCGCGGTGTTGAGGAAGCCGAGGCTCTCCTGAAGGGCTTCGGCCTGCGCTTCGGCCTCGTCGGCCGAGGCAACTGCCTCAACACCTTCGGGGAGTGCAAGGGCGATGTTGTTGCGCAGGAGTTCTGGGCTCACCCCTTCATCAGCGACCACCGTGATGGCGCTGTACATCCCCTCGAGCCCGAAGAGCGCTTGCGCGGTCTCGAGGTCGAAGACGGCCACCGTCGCTCCCGCGATGTTGTCGGCGTCTCCGAATCCGACGATGCCGACGAGTTCGTATTCGGCGACGCCATCGACGGTCTGCACCTTGACGGCCGTTCCTATCGCGAGTCCGTTGTCACCGGCCGTCTTGGCGTCGATGACAACTTCGGTTGGCCCAGTCGGGGCCCGACCGTCTCGAAGGGCGATGTTGCCGATCAGGCGTTCGTCCTCAGTCCAGGACGCGCCGATTGTCGGCGGCCCTGTCGGAACGATTGCCTCCCCGTTGCTGTCGTAGATCAAGGCGAAGCCGCCGGCGGATCCTTCAGCCGCTGCGACTCCTTGGACTCCCAGCACGGTGTCGAGCACGGATTCCTCGACCGGAGGTGGGCCGCCGAAGCCCACGTCGAACTCCGCCTCGGCTTGGACGATGACGTCCTGGCCGGCGAACTGATCGTCGAAGAGATCGGTGAAGGTCTGGTTGATGGTGTCGGTGAAGATGAACGTGCCTGCGATGAATGCGACACCGATCATCACCGACAGCGCGGTGAGGAAGAGGCGCAACTTGTGCGCGAATATGGTCTTGAGTGCGGTCCGGATCATGACGTCACCCGCCGAACTGCTTCATCCGGTCGATGACCATCTCGGACGTAGGGTCGTGCATCTCGCCTGCGATCCGCCCGTCCTCGAGGAAGACGATGCGATCGGCGTAGCTTGCTGCGACCGGGTCGTGGGTAACCATCACAATCGTCTGCCCGAACTCGCGCACGGCCCGCCGCATGAAATCGAGCAACTCGGCCGCGGACTTCGAGTCGAGATTCCCGCTCGGCTCATCCGCGAAGATGATGTCGGGCCGTGACACGAGCGCTCGCGCCGCGGCAACCCGCTGCTGCTGTCCACCGGAGAGCTCCGATGGACGATGGCTGAGGCGGTCACCGAGGCCGAGGATGCCGACCACTTGGTCGAACCAGGCGTTGTCCTCCTTGTCTCCGGCGATGAGGAGCGGGAGCAGGATGTTCTCCTTCGCGGACAGGGTCGGCACCAGGTTGAAGGACTGGAAGACAAATCCGACCTTCTTTCGACGCAGCAGCGTCAGGTTCTTGTCATTGAGGGAGCCGAGGTCGGTGTCGCCGATGTAGACCTGCCCGGAGGTGAGCTCATCGAGGCCGGCGATGCAGTGCAGGAGTGTCGACTTCCCGCTCCCCGACGGACCCATGATGGCGGTGTAGCGGCCCTTCTCGAACGCCTCCGAAACGCCGTCGAGGGCGCGCACTTCTGTGTCGCCTTCGCCGTAGATCTTGGTGCCGTCACTGATTCGGGCGGCGAGGTCGGTTGCTGGTTTGGCCTCGAGCATTGGATTCCCTCTTCTTCCATTGGTGAACACGTCAACCGTACGCGCCGATCCGCCGTTGTGCATCGGTCGTTTGAGGGGTTGTCGATCATCCGTTCGGATGAGAGAACCCTGACGCTGTCCCAGGGCTCGGCGCGTTAGACGTCGGGGTTCCCGCCCGGCCGGACAAGGCCCGACTCGTACGCCACGACGACCGCTTGGACCCGGTCACGCAGGTCGAGTTTGGTGAGGATGTGGGAGACATGGGTCTTCACCGTCGCCTCTGAAACGAACAGGGCGTCGGCAATCTCGGCGTTCGAGTGGCCGGCCGCAAGGCTTCTGAGGACCTCGGTCTCGCGTTCGGTCAGTTCGTCCATGCCCGCCGGTTGTGTCTCCGGAGCCTGCTGTGCTGCGAACTCCTCGATGAGCCGACGGGTCACCGACGGGGCGAGGAGTGCGTCGCCGCCCGCGACGACGCGGATGGCGTGGATCAGGTCGTCCGGTGGCGCATCTTTGAGGAGGAACCCGCTCGCGCCCGCCCGAATCGCCGCGTACACGTACTCGTCGAGGTCGAACGTGGTCAGGATGAGGACGCTCGGGTCGGGTTCCAGCCCGGTGCCGACCAGCTTCCGCGTCGCGTCGATGCCGTCCATGACCGGCATGCGGACATCCATGAGGATCACGTCCGGCCGGAGCCGTCGCGCTGCCTCGACGGCTTCCGTGCCGTCGGCCGCTTCCCCGATGACCGTCAGATCCGCTTCGGATTCGAGGATCATCCGGAGCCCTGATCGAATGAGTGCCTGATCGTCGACGATGAGAATG
>Ga0316191_10000117_pt1 | contig 43606 bp, 41 predicted proteins | sample Eddworburr2cm_MG_FD_204928 | JGI IMG/M metagenome (GOLD analysis project Ga0316191, IMG submission 204928) | Coastal sediment microbial communities from Maine, United States - Eddy worm burrow 2 cm | ecosystem: Environmental > Aquatic > Marine > Coastal > Sediment | place: USA: Maine...
TTCGGTTGCGGGTCTTCCCGGGAGCACGCGCCCTGGGCCCTGCTGGATTTTGGTTTCAGGGCCGTCATCAGCAGTCAGTTTGCGGATATTTTCCGCAGTAACTCGCTGAAGAATGGCCTGCTTCCGGTCACGGTGGACGATCATGTGGTCGAATTTCTACTGGCCCATCCGGGCCATCCGGTCAGGATCGATATCCGCTCAAACACCTTGACGGTCGAGGGCTTTGGCGAGTTTGAGTTTCCACTGGACCCGTTTTCAGCGTACTGCCTCACACGCGGAATAGATCAACTGGACTTCCTGCTGGAAAACGAAGTGGAAATCGGCCGTTACGAACAGGTCTGATCCAAACTACTTCCGATTCCATGCGGACAGGTAGAGCTCCGCGGTGGCGAGGTCCTGTATGGGGTGTTTCTGAAGCTCCGGGGTGTATTCGATCACATCGCTGGTTCGGACGGCGGCCCGCCAGGGTTCGAATCCAAGCTGGCGCAATTCCTGTTCAAAAGCAGACACCTCGATCCGGTTTAGCTCGGTGTACCACCGCCAGTACTCTTCCTGCGTTGCGATGTGCCCTGCCCGGTCCATTCTGCGTGGTTGCGCTTTCAAAACCGCTTCCCTGAGGTCACCCTGTTCCATTTTCAGATGAACAAAGGGATCCTCGAAAAACTCTCCCAGGTGATTACCCAGGGCGCCGTAGTATAGCCCGGGATGGACGAAAAACAGGCCATCCTTTTTTAGTACCCGGCGTATTTCAGCCAGGGCCTGGGCGTAGCCGCCTGCAATGTGCTCGAGCGAACCCCAGGATATGACCACGTCGAAGTAATCATCCGGATAGGGTATTTCATTACCATCATCGGCCCTGAACTGCAGCCGGGGGTCATCCAGCACATCCGGTGGCAGGTGGTGGTCACTGATGATGTCGGGCAGGCGTTTGAAACCGCTAAACGGATCGATACCGACAAGTTGCTCAGGCTGTGTGCGCATGAAAATACCCAGGTCGATAATGCCGTCGCCACAGCCGACATCCAGAATACGGCCTTTGAGCAGCGAGTGATTTTTCAGCAGGTAATCCGTTACGACCAGCGCAGCATGATCGAAATGCCGGAAAAACCAGTTCTCATGCCCATGATTCCAGGCCAGGTCTTCTACGGGTGCCGTGCCTGGAGCAGAGACGACCGACCACGCCGGCTGCGAGATGCCACCGGCGGTCACAGCCACTGGGTTTATGCATTCCGCCTCTCCCGCATCCTGTTCTGTCCGTTTACGGGCCTGCTCCGTAAAAACCACCATCCGAAGAATGAAATCGCCCTGCGGCAGCTCCAGGTCATGGAGATGAGATTGCACCAGGTATTCGCCGCGCGGCAGCCATGCCATTGAAATTGACGCTGACAGGTCAGCGCTGTAGAGCACCTGGCTGCGGTCTTTCGTCAGAATCTGGATGTGCACATCCGGTGCGAACACCATGGTTGAGCGCAGCCTGAGCGTGGCGCTGACGCGGGGCGAATCCGCCAGTGAATATTCGAGGCCTTCAATTTCCATGAAAATGCCAGTCCATGAATCAGCTGAACATGATACCCAGTCCTTCGGTTGACATCATCAGATTGCTATGTTCGAATGCAAAAAACTACAAAAACCCGTGCCGCTGAAGGCGCGGGTTTTTTGTTTATGCTTTAAACAGTGAATGAGAAGCAGTAACCAAACAGATGAACCACCGTTCAGAAAATGACAAAGAAAGATCTTGCCGGGTAGTAGGCCTGCCGGGTGATGGTATTGGTCCCGAAGTCTATGAATCTGCCCGACAGACCCTATCCGTGCTGGAAAAAACGCGTGGCTTGTCGATAGAACTGGATGAGCAGTTGATTGGCGGCGCCGCCATCGATGCCACCGGAGACCCCTTACCGCCGGCTACGATAGAGGCCTGCCGGAATGCCGATGCCGCATTGCTGGGCGCGGTTGGCGGCCCCAAATGGGATGGCAATCCGGCGGATAAGCGACCGGAACTGGGACTGTTGCGCATTCGTGCCGAGTTCAACCTGTTTTGCAATCTAAGGCCCATCGTCACTCATCCCTCATTGCATGGTTTTTCGCCGCTGAAAGAAGATCGTCTTGACGGTGTGGACCTGATGATCGTCAGGGAACTGACAGGGGGCAGTTATTTTGGAAAGAAATGGCGCAACGACGACGAGGCCGAGGACGTATGCCGTTACACCCGAGCCGAGATCGAACGCGTCACCCGTGCCGCCGGGCAGATCGCGCAGCAACGTGACCGTCGAATCACGCTGGTCGACAAGGCGAATGTACTGGAAACCTCACGACTCTGGCGTTCCGTGGCCAACGCCATCATCGAAGAAGAGTTTCCCGACGTAAAAATGGAAAACATGTATGTCGATGCTGCGGCCATGCATCTGCTGACCCGGCCCGCTGATTTCGATGTCATGCTCACGGAAAACCTGTTCGGGGACATCCTCTCTGATGAAGCCTCTATGCTATGCGGCTCACTGGGATTGCTTCCTTCGGCCTCTCTGAACGACGAGCGCTTCGGCCTGTACGAACCGGTGCACGGTTCGGCACCTGATATCGCCGGACAGGGCAAGGCTAACCCTTATGCGATGCTGTTATCAGTGGCAATGATGCTGCGCCATTCGCTGGGCTGGAACGAAGAAGCGAACGCTCTGGAGTCCTGCATTCACGAGTGTTGGAACGAAGGCATTCTGACAAGGGACTTGCGACAGGATGGATGCTCCACGGCTGAAGTCACCGCGATCGTCTGTGACAAACTGGCGGCCCATACCGAATCATGAACGATACCCTACGGTCACTGTTTGACAGGTTCATGCCGCGCATCATGCAATGCCGGCTGGGCGACCTGGTGCAGGAAACTCCGGTTCAGTCGATGCCTGCATTATCCGAACGGCTGGGTGTGAATATCCTGATCAAGCGCGAGGACCTGCAGCCCGTATTCTCGTTCAAGCTGCGAGGCGCGTATGCCAAGCTCCAGACGCTTTCCGCCGAAGAAAAAAGGCGCGGCATCATCTGCGCCTCGGCCGGCAACCATGCCCAGGGAGTAGCCATGGCAGCGCGCCACATGGGCATCGACGCACTGGTGGTGATGCCCGCTATCACCCCGGATATCAAGATCAACGCGGTGGAGAAGCTGGATGCCAGCGTGATCATTCATGGTGACGATTTTGATACGGCCTGTGAAAAAGCGCTTGAGCTGGCCGAAGAAAGTGGACGGATATTCATCCACCCTTATGATGACCCGGAGGTCATTACCGGTCAGGCCACCATTGCGCTGGAATTGTTCCGGCAAAATCACCTGCCCATTGACTACTTGTTCATTTGCATCGGTGGCGGTGGACTGGCCGCCGGTATGGCGCTCGTCAGCAAGTACCTGCACCCGGGCATAAAGCTCATTGGCGTGGAAGCCGAGGAGTCTGCCTCGATGAAAGCCGCTTTCGATGCGGGTGAACCGGTAACCCTTGAAAAAATTGGGCATTTTGCCGAAGGCGTCGCCGTCAGGCGGACCGGCGACCTGACGTTCAAAATTTGTTCCCAGTTGCTGGACGAAATCATCACGGTGGATAACGATGAGATTTGTGCGGCAGTCCAGGATGTCTATGAAGATACCCGCGCAATAGCCGAGCCGGCCGGGGTTCTCGGCATCGCCGGGTTGAAAAAGTTCTTCACGGACCGGCCCGGCTGCGAAGGCATCGCAGCAGCGGTGCTCTCGGGAGCCAATGTCAACTTTGCACGCCTGCGACACATCGCTGAGCGCGCAGCCGTAGGTGAGGAACAGGAGGCGCTGCTGGGCGTGACCATTCCGGAAAAACCGGGCAGTTTCCTGGAGTTCTGCGAAACCGTCGGCAGTCGCGGCATTACCGAATTCAACTATCGGATTGCAGACCAGGATGAGGCGCATATTTTCGTCGGGATTGCTCTGAAGCACGGCATCCCTGAAAAACGTGAAATCATCGGCGCGCTTCGGGAACGTGGTTTTCCTGTCACCGATCTGTCAGACAATGATATGGCCAGGCTGCATATCCGCCACATGGTTGGCGGCCGGGCCAGCGTCAGCGATGAAAAGATGCTGCGTTTCCAGTTCCCGGAACGACCGGGCGCCCTTCTGCAGTTTTTGCGCGGCATGAAAAGTGACTGGAACATCAGCCTGTTTCATTACCGCAACTACGGCTCGGAATACGGCCGGGTCCTGATGGGCATCCAGGTGCCCACCGCGGACAGTGACCGCTTCACAGAATTCCTCAGGGATACCGGCTACAACTACACGATTGAAGCAGGTAATGCCGCTTATACGATGTTCTTAGGCGCTAACTGAAAACGCTCAGGGATCCTGCATGGCTCTTGCAGCCTGGCTTCCGGCCGTGCCCAGGGTCAGCATCGTCATGCCGGCAAACAACAAGCGCACACCCACCAGGATGCCAATCGCCCAGACGCCTGACACCGGCCAGCCCTTCAAAATCATCCAGCCCAGTGCAATGGTCACTGCGCCATTGAAGGTCATCCAGCCCCAACCCGGATCCGGCTTGACGTTGAATGCAACGATCATCGCGATCACGCCGTCAGCAATAAAATACAAGCCAAGCAAGAGCGTCAGCTGCGCCAGGGCAATACCGGGCTGACTCAGAACAGAGACGCCCACCAGCACTGTCAACGTACCGAACAGGAGCTTGAGGACGCCCCTGCCCAGCGAGGGCGCCTGGAATGCGAAGAAGGTCATGGCGGCGCCAGCCATAAACAGCAGGACACCCACCATGATTGCTACGGCCAATCCCGAGACCAATGGTGAGCCGATGGACAGAACGCCACAGATGATCGTAACGATGCCCCAGACCATCCCCCGCCTGGAGGCTTGTTTCAGTGGCTGTACCTGGTCATTCATGCTCTTCTCCTTATGTTGATTACAGATCTGAATATATACTAGCGCAATGTCGATACTCTGCCTGAAATGTACTGCCTGCGGTACGGAATATCCCGCTGATACCCTGATGAATCTTTGCCCCTGCGACCAGCGCCCGGTGGAAGTGATCATCGATCTTGAGCGATTGCTGGCTGAACAGCCGGATGCGGCCTGGTACAACCCGGAACGCCCCGACATGTGGCGCTTTGGGGGTTTGCTGCCGCTGGACATCAACGACCCGGACGACCGCCAATTCATCGTGTCGCTGGGTGAAGGCAACACGCCCCTGCTGGATTTCAGCGACCACCCGACGGCACGCGCCGCCGGATTTTCACTGGCTGTCAAAGATGAAGGCAAGGCCCACCCAGGGTATGGGTCGAACCCAACGCAGAGTTTCAAGGACCGGGGCATGGCCATGACGGTTTCTATGGCCAGGCGGCACGGCCTCGAAAAACTCGCCTGCCCCACGCAGGGCAATGCGGGTGACTCACTGTGTGAATATGCCAACGCCGCTGGCATGAGTGCTGTCATCGCCATGCCGGACGATACACCCATGCCTATCCTGGGCCGGGTGGCCGCACTGGCGCAGTCATCAGACCGGTTTCATCTCAGGCAGGTCGAAGGAACCATTCGGGAAGCCGGCGAATTGCTGAAAAAAGAATGGATACCAAACGGCTGGTTCAGCGTCGCAACGTTCCAGGAACCCGGCTGGAGAATCGACGGCAAGAAAACCCTGGGCCTTGAACTGGCCGAGCCGGAATCGCCGGGTGAGCCGTGGTCTCTGCCAGATGTCGTGATCTACCCCACCGGCGGTGGCACCGGGGTGCTGGGGATGTGGAAGGCCTTTGATGAACTCGAGTGCCTCGGAATGATCGACGCGCGGCGCCCCCGCGTCATCTGTGTGCAGTCCGAAGCCACCCGGCCGCTGGTTACTGCTTATGAAAAAGGGCTGGACGATACGGTTCCTTCGAAAGCCGGTTCAACGCTGGCTTATGGCCTGAATGTCCCCGGCGGTGTGGGACATTTCAAGGTTCTGCAGATCATTCGCGAAAGCGGCGGGATGGCCCTGGCAGTTCCTGAGACTGATATTCATCAAATTCTCTCAGAAGTCTGGGACACCAAACACTGGTGGCTTTGTCCGGAAGGCGCTGCCTGTATCGCTGCAATCCCGACTTTGCTGGATCACGGCATGATCAAGCCGGCAGAAAGGGTCGTCGCTTTCAATACCGGGTCGCTGGAAAAATACCTTCCAGCGCTAAGACACCTGCTCTGACCCTGTGGCGAAAACACCACAACCCGGCAGCACTTTCAATGGCCGGTGGTCAGACAAAGCCGCTGACACATCACAAAATTCATGTAAATCCTTGCCTTAGAATGCCCATGACGATCCGGCTTTATCGGACCAGCGAATTGATCAAAAATGAGGCATGTTGCTTATTCGCCACAACCGTATAAAAGTTGTGACATATTGACACTAAGGCTTTGTTTTATTTATTTTTTCTGCTAGCATATCTCCCCCGCGTTTGGAAGGCGAGGCTGGGTTTTGTCCCGATGCAAAAACGAATAAAGACATTGATGGTTGTTCTGTTGACGGTGCTTTCGGCGTCGCTGTCAGCTGCGCCCATGGGTTTCAGTGTCAACTCCGATAGTCCTTCGAATGAGCTTTCAGATAGCCTGTACCAAATCGACCTGGCCACCGGTAACTCCGAATGGGTCGGCATAGTCCAGTCAACTTCACTTCAGAGAAGAATTGATGTGGAAGGCCTGGCCTTTTCCTGGTCGCCCGACGGCAAAACTTTGTACGGCATCGATGATGACTCACTGAAATTGTTTGTCATCAGCCAGGAGAATGCACTGGTTGACCCAGCGCAGGACTATGATATTTCAGAACTGACCAGCGGCAGCAATGATTTTGGTATGACCTTTGCCTGCGACGAACAGCTCTACGTATCTTCCGTCACTGAGCAGTCGCTCTACCGCCTGGACACCGAGGGCCATGCCACACTGGTCGGCGGTCCGCAGAAAGGTAAGCTGGGAAAGAACATCAGTGCGCTCGCCGCTTATGGTTTTCCCGTGCAACTGTACGGAATGGGTAACGGCACTGTAGGTGACAATGCGACATCGACACCGACCCTTTTCCGGATCGACACGATCACCGGTGTGGCGACGAAAATTGCTGAGCTGAGCGGCAGTTTTGGCGATTATGCCGAGAGCGGCCTGGCCTTTGACGAGGCAGGTATCCTCTGGGCCATGACAGACAGGCGGCCACTGGACCTGCCCAGTCAGATCATGCAGATCGACACAACCACCGGCGCTGTATCCAATGTGCAAAATGTCGCGACCACTGACTCCGACTCGGCAATGGGTTTTGAAAGCCTGGCCATTACAGGTCCCAGTGGATGTACATCGGTTGGCAATGGCAGATCCGCGACCTTTTTTGTGCAAAACCGTTTTGACGATGGCAACGACGAAACACCGGTAACGCTGAATTTCCAGTGCACCGGCGGCACCGTTTTCAACGGAACCAAGACCCTGTCCCCATCTGAAGCGCTTTTCGGTATTTACGAAGTTTCTTTCACCGTGAGCAATATTCCGGACGCACCCATCAGTTGCGAAGTTTCTGAAGTCGTGCCGACGGGATACGAGCCGGAATACAGTTGCGAGTCTGAATCCAGTTGTTCAACCAATGAAGGCGCCGGCCCCTGCACGTTTGAAGGCATTTCCGACGGGCAGCAGGACCTTTGCCTGATCACGAACAAGGTCAAACCGGTCGAGTTGACCGTTACCAAGGAATGGAACCTCATCAACGAAGAAACCATGATCACGGAAAATGCCAGGATCGAGCTGACCTGTTCAAATGTGATCGACGGCGACGGCGAGGCTTTCGGCAATTCTATGCGGTGGAGCTGGATCTTCGAAGGAAATCCTGCCAGTAAGATCGCCACACTTTACCCACGCTATGACGGCACCACCCGTTGCGTCACGGATGAAAGTGCGCAGTCCAGTTCGATCGAATCGGAAAGCACCTGTTCGACACCCACGGTTATCAACGTGGGCGACGACAAGCCAGTATGCGTCGTAACCAACACCGTTTTCTTCGAAGGAATACCCACGCTCAATCAGTACGGTCTGTTATTGATCACGGTGCTGACTCTTATGACAGGGATGGCTGCCGTCAGACGACTGGGTTGATCACACCTTCTCCTTTTGGGGTAAACTCTTCATAGCCTGAATCACGGAGCACAACATGGGTATTGGTGGAATCAGCATGTGGCAGTTATTGATACTGCTACTGATTGTCGTCCTGGTCTTTGGTACCAAGCGGCTACGAAACATGGGTGGCGACCTGGGCGCAGCGGTCAAGGGTTTTCGCAAAGGGATGGGGGACGCCATGGGCGATGATGAAGAAAAACTGGAGCCCGACCAGATAGCTGCGGATGAGAAAAGCGAATCCGCGGCGGCCGAACCAGCCAAGAACAAAGAAGCCTCAAGTTAGTCTAAAACATGTTTGACGTCGGGTTCGCAGAAATTCTGCTCCTGTCGCTCGTCGGCCTCATGGTACTGGGCCCCGAGAGGCTGCCTCGCGTTGCCCGTACACTGGGTGGCCTGGCGCGCAAAGCACGCAGCAGCTGGCTTAATCTCAAACGATCGATAGAGGCCGAAATGCGGGCTGAAGAATTGAAAGAGCCGCTGAAGCACTTCGAAAATGAAATAAAATCCACGGTCGACGAAGTAAAATCCAGCGTCGACTCGATCAAGGATTTCGACCCCATGAAACCCGAATCGGCCACCAAGCCGGACAAGCCAGATGATGGAAACTGACTCTACCGACCAGGAACTCAGTTTCATGGAACACCTGGTGGAACTGCGCAGCCGGTTGCTCAAAGCCTGCTTCGCCGTGCTGGCCGTGCTGGTGGTGCTTTTGCCGTTTTCGCGCAAATTGTATGCCACGCTCGCTGCTCCCTTGACGGCCGTTTTACCGGAAGGCAGCAGCATGATCGCTATTGATGTCGCTTCACCTTTCCTGACACCGTTCAAGCTCTCCCTTCTGCTCGCCCTGATCCTCTCGATCCCGGTGGTGCTATACCAGCTTTGGGCTTTTGTCGCGCCGGCCCTGTATCGCCAGGAAAAACGCCTGGCCCGCCCGTTGCTGTATTCAGCAGTGGTGCTTTTTTACGCCGGTTGCGCCTTCGCCTATTTTGTCGTCTTTCCCCTGGTTTTCGGGTTCTTTACGCGCGTGGCGCCTGAGGGGGTCACCGTGATGACCGATATCAGCAAGTACCTGGATTTTGTCATGACGCTGTTCCTTGCATTCGGCATCACGTTCGAGATTCCTATCGCCACGATCATACTTGTGGCTACCGGGATAACCACGATCGCGAAACTGAAAAAAATTCGAGCCTATGTGCTGGTTGGAGCGTTTGCCCTCGGGATGCTGCTGACCCCGCCTGACGTTATTTCACAAACACTGCTCGCGCTTCCAATGTGGCTGTTGTTTGAAGTGGGCCTGTTGATGTCCTGGTTCCTGTTGCCGCACCGACGGGGCAATGCGGAAAGCGACCCTGAAACGGACCCCCCTGATCAGGCCAGCAATTGATTTTCATCCTCCGGCTTTTCCGGTCCTTGCGATGATTGTTCAGATCCAAAGATATCCCGGTAGGCGCAATACTGGGTGCCGAACAGCACCATCTGGAACGCCAGAATCAAAATCATCATGAACCCCAGGACAACGACGGACAACGCCCCCTTGCCACTGGCCAGCCCAAACAACACGCCGCTGACGATCACCACGGGTATCAGAACGACAAACAAGCCCAGGGCCAGCATGACAAACGGCCTCCAGTGACTGACCATAGCTCGTAAGCCTTCAGCCAGCGCTGCTCCAAGCTTGCGGTCACCAAACCAGATCAAGGGTATGGTGAAGTAACTGAGCGTTCCGCTGATCGAAATACCCACCAGGAAAGCCAGGATCATTTTACCGACTGCCTCCTGGTCCAGCTGTGATATGGCGTCTACATCACCCTGTTCGATTCGTGACAGCAGGTCCGGATCCAGCAGCGCCTCATTGCCCGACAGCACCAGGGAGATGCTGAGTACACCAATGGCAAAAATCAATGCGCCCATCAAAAACAGTCGCCCGCTGTGCGTTCTGGTAGTCAATGGCTGGAACAACAGGCTCAATGTTGGAATACCGCCACGAGCCGTCACATCGAACGCCTGCAGAACACCGGCACTGAGTCCGGGTACCGACAGAATGATCAGCATGCCCACAATCGGTAACTGGGTCAGACCCAGGATGAGCTGCATAAAGACCGCGATCAGGATCAACCGGCCCGCCTGCATCCGCAACAGGGCCATGCTCTGGACCAGCCAGGCAATGCCCCGTGAAAAGGAAAAAGTGCTTCTGTTGTTTTGATTATCAGTCATGATTTTTCCGCACTGCAGCAAATTTGCGCGCCTCGGCACTCCATTTCCGGGCTGATCTCATGCCCTCAAAAACCTCTTCAGGCTGATCAACCACCGACCACATGTCCAGGTGCCGTTCCGACATGAACCGCTCACTGACACTGTGCTGCAGGAAGCCCACAAAGCGATCAAAATAACCCCTCGTATTGACCAGCACGATGGGGCCCAGAAAATCGCCCAGGCGTTTGAGCGTAAGGACCTCAAACAGCTCTTCGAAAGTACCGCTGCCACCAGGCAGGGAAACCACGGCATCTGAATCGATCAACATGCGGCGCTTGCGTTCGCGCATGTCATTCACCACCTCCAAGCGGCTGAGGCTTTTATGCCCGTGCTCCACCGTGTTCAGAAAGTCAGGAATGACGCCATGAACATGAGCACCTTCACTCAGGGCATGATCCGCCATGTCGCGCATCAACCCTACGCCACCCCCCCCGTAAACAATATCAACGCCCGCTCGACCCAGCACCGATCCCAGCCGTGAGGCCGCATCATAGTAGCTGTCTGCCAGGGCATTGCTCGAAGAAGCATAAACCGTAATGCGCTTTATTCCATCGGGTGCTGTCTGGCTGATCATATCCTGAACTTTGTATCCGGCACTGGGTGTTCGCGTATTGTAATATGAAGCGGTAACGAAGGAGTCTTCAATTGAATCAGAACCGAAAATCTTTCGGCGGTGTGCCGCTCAGTGAAACGCCGGCGTCAATGGGCATTATTTTCATATGCGCCATTATTTACCTGACCCAGTTTCAACCGGCGGGACTGGCGTTGTGGCCCTGGAACAGTGGCTATTTTTCCCCCTGGCAACTGATCAGTTATGGATTCCTGCACGGCAGCTTTAATCACCTGTTTTTCAATATGTTCGCTGTCTGGATGTTCGGCACGCCTCTGGAGCGCTCCTGGGGCACTCAGCGATTTCTTTCCTATTACGGCGCCTGTGTTGCAGGCGCAGCCATTATCCAGTTGCTGGTACAGCTGTTCGAAGGCGGAATCTACCCGACTATTGGTGCCTCGGGCGGCGTATTCGGCTTGTTGCTCGCCTACGGCGTGATGTGGCCTGACAACAAGATTTTCCTGTTGTTTTTTCCCGTACCCATTTCTGCAAAGTGGTTTGTTCTTATCTACGGAGGAATCGAACTGATGCTCGGCTTGTCACGCGCCATGCCTGGCATCGCTCACTTCGCCCACCTGGGCGGAATGATATTCGGTGCGGCGCTGCTGTATAAATGGGGCTGGCGCCCAGGCATGACCTGGAAACGCTAAACAGTTCCCGTTCAGTCCTCCAGAACGAAAGTCACTTTCAGGATTACACGGAATTCCAGGACATGCCCCTGGGAGTCACAAGAGACTTTTTGCCCCTCCACCCATGCACCCTTGACGTTTTTCAATGTTTTGCTGGCGCGTTTCAGGCCCTGCCTGGTGGCATCCTCAAACGATTCTTTCGAAGACGCAATGATCTCCGTAACCCGTGCAACTGTCATGCTGGATTCTCCTGTTGATGTACATCGGTTGTCTATAACTGATCATAGGATGACTTTACATTTTAATCAAAGCGGGTCGCTCTGAACGGGTCACCCACGTAGAAATAAACAGCATTATCTCCACTGTCGCTATGGCCGACAGCAAAATAAACCGGACCAATGGGCGAATCGATACCTACAAAAGCACTGGCCGAGTACCGCAGATCGTCCAGGGCAATATTGTCTTTGAAGTTCCAGGTATTACCCGCTTCAAGTGTAGCGCCCAGATAGACCGGAAAAAGGTCCAGCGTGTTGATGCGCCGCCAGTATGCCAGGCTCGCCAGCCCGATGTGCCGCCCGGAGAGCTGATCCGGTGCCAGCCCGGAGAGACGGCCAAGACCACCCAGGCGATACCAGCGTTCGAACGGCGCTTTATCGTCGAAGCTGTAACCCAGTTCATAGGACAGGACAAACGTGTTCTTGTCGCGAGAAAAAGCCAGGTTGCCGTTCGCAGAGGCCTGATGGTAATCGAACGCTGCGCCCAGATCATCCGAGGCATAGCGGTATATCAGCCGGTGCAGCGTTCCAGACGTTGGAAACCAGAGATTGTCCAGACCGTCATGAATATACTCCAGATCGACTTCGCCTATCCTGAGGCGGTCATCCAGTGGAAAACCGGGACTCCCCGTAACAACTTTCGCTTCGCCGCGCGCAAACTCATAGTTCACCGAGAGCCGGTCGGTCGTGCTCAGGTTGCGACCGATGCCAAACGAGGTACCCCAACCTGAAAGTTGCAGTTCCGCGATGTTGGTGTCTTCCAGCCAAAGATTGAAGTTCTGCCGCCGCCAATAAACCTGAGGCTCCACGTACCACTTGGCTTTGAGATCGATGGGCTGATAAAAATCAAAGTTGATCTGATCCTGCCTGCCCACTGAACCGACCACCCGTAGCTCACCACCCAGGCTGTTAAGCGCATTACGGGTATAGGCGGCACCCAGTTTAAAATCCGAAAACTCAGAAAAATCACTCGATAGCTCAAGGCCAAACTGCAGATAGTTGGGTCCCCAGCTTCGCGGGCTTGCATGGACGATGATTCCGCGCTCACCCTCTTCGTTTTCTACCAGGTCGTAAGTGACGGATTCGAAGACATCCAGGCTGTAAATTCTGTCTACACTCTCGTCGAGTGAATCCAGGTCAATGGGTTGGCCCAGATCGACTTCGAGCCGTGAGCGGATCAGTCCATCATTCAACACGGAGCCGTTGTCGATTTCAATGAACTGAACAATGTAGTCCGATTTGGTCCGCTGCTCAGAAGGAGTCGACGGTTTCTCAGGCGGGTGCGAAAGTCCGCGCAGGTCCGATTCGGCTGCCATCGCAGCTTCATAACCGATGGGAACGATCGTGTCCGCGCCTTCAAAATCAGCGGAACTGAAGTCACCCAAATCCGGGATGAGTAAGACATCCCTGCCGCCAAGTAATGCAATTTGGGCTTCCGTGGTCCTTCGCGTCAGGAAACCGGTGAGCTGCGAAGTGACGCTCAGGATGGAGGTCAATTGCTCCTCGGTCAGCAACGGCGTGGAAATATCGACTGCGATCACGATATCCGCACCCATTTCCCGCACGATATCGACCGGCAGATTATTGGCCATGCCGCCATCCACCAGGAGCCGGTCTTCTATCTTCACCGGGGCGAAAACACCGGGCACCGACATGCTGGCTCGCAGGGAATTTGCCAGGCTGCCCTCGGAAAGAACCACGACATCTCCGGTCACGAGGTCAGTGGCAATCGCCCTGAAAGGGATCGGCAGGTCATCAAAATCATGGACATCATCAACCGGCAGCAGCATATGATGAAAAATCTGGTCCAGGTGCTGGCCTTCAATCGCCCCAAGCGGTAATTGCAGGCTTCCCTTGTTAAACCCAACCCGGTAGGGGATCAGGAACTGGCGTTCGAGATCTTTTTTCCGCATCGTTCGATCGCGGCGGGCCGGTTGATCTGTGAGTCCTTTCTTCCAGTCGGTATCAATCAGAAGCTGTTCGATTTCGTCTGCGCTATAGCCGGAAGCGTACAGTCCTCCGATAATCGCTCCCATGCTGGTGCCGGTCACAAAATCGATCGGCACATTCATTTCCTCGAGTGCTTTGAGTACCCCAACGTGAGCGCCTCCCCGAGCGCCACCCCCACTGAGAACCAGGCCGATTTTGGGACGGTCCAGCTGCTCTTCCGCCAGTACCGGGACCTGCAGGAAACAAAGCAAAAGCATGGAAACTACAGTGAACTTGAATAGCTGCATCCTGACCACCGGCAAATAGATTGAGGCTGTGATTATAATGTAGTCTCTGAATTGCCGGACAAGGAATGCTTCAAACCTGATCAGGGACATGAAAAGGTATTCAAACTGCCGCTAGAATATGGCCACGTCAAACACCAGAAAGGTTAAAAAATGAGCAATTTATATCCCGTACCCGAATCGTTTAAAGAACGCGCGTATCTCGACAAAGCCGAGTATGAACGTGTTTACAATGAATCCGTTGCAGACAACGAAACTTTCTGGGCCGAGACCGCCAAACGCCTGGACTGGTTTAAGTTTCCCACGAAAATAAAGGACGTTTCATTCGACAAATCCGACCTTCATATCCGCTGGTATGAAGACGGTGTCCTCAACGCCTGTTACAACTGCGTCGACCGGCACCTCGAGACCCGCGGTGACCAGACCGCCATTATCTGGGAAGGTGACGACCCTTCGCGCGACGCGCATATCAGTTACTCGGAACTGCACGAACGGGTCGGCAAGATGGCCAATGTCCTCAAAAAACGAGGCGTCAGCAAGGGTGACCGGGTCACTATTTACATGCCCATGATCCCTGAAGCTGCTGTGGCCATGCTGGCCTGCGCCCGCATTGGTGCGGTTCACTCCATCGTTTTTGGCGGTTTCTCGCCCGACGCACTCGCCGGACGCATTGTGGACTGCGATTCAAACACAATCATCACGGCGGACCAGGGTCTGCGCGGTGGCCGGATCGTTCCCTTGAAGGCTAATGTGGATGCCGCCTGTGAAAGAGCCGGTGTGATGGACTGCCTGCAGTCGGTCATTGTCGTTCGCAATACCGGAGGAGAGGTCGACTGGGTTGAAGGCCGCGACTATTGGTATGAGGATGACGCAGCAACCGTCGACGCGATCTGTCCGGTCGAAGAAATGAATGCGGAAGACCCCCTGTTCATCCTGTATACCTCCGGTTCCACGGGTAAGCCCAAGGGTGTGCTGCACACTACCGGCGGTTACATGGTCTACGCTTCCTACACGCACGAAGTTGTGTTTGATTATCACGATGGCGATATTTACTGGTGCACAGCCGATGTCGGCTGGGTCACCGGCCATAGCTACATCGTTTACGGTCCGCTGGCCAATGGCGCCACGACCATGATGTTCGAAGGCGTACCAAATTATCCGACTTCAAGCAGGTTCTGGGAAGTGTGCGACAAGCACCACGTGAACATCTGCTACACCGCACCCACCGCGATCCGTGCGCTGATGCGCGAAGGTGATGAGCCGGTGAAGTCCACATCACGCAAATCCCTGAAGCTGTTGGGCTCGGTCGGTGAACCGATCAATCCGGAGGCCTGGGACTGGTACTACCACGTCGTGGGCGACGGCAGATGCCCTATCGTCGACACCTGGTGGCAAACAGAAACAGGCGGCATCCTGATCAGCCCGCTGCCAGGAGCCACTGCCCTCAAACCCGGATCGGCAACCAACCCGCTGCCCGGAATTATGCCCGCAATCTATGACGAGAAAGGCAACCCCATGCCGACCGAGGGCGCGACAGAGGGCCTGCTGGTCATAACCGACAGCTGGCCTGGCCAGATGCGTACCGTTTACGGCGACCACCAGCGGTTTGTCGATACATATTTCTCCACCATCCCTGGCACCTACTTCACGGGCGATGGAGCTCGCAGGGATGAAGATGGCTATTACTGGATCACCGGCCGAGTTGACGACGTACTGAATGTTTCCGGACACCGTCTCGGTACCGCAGAAATCGAAAGTGCTTTGGTGTCCCACGAGGCCGTGGCCGAAGCCGCGGTTGTCGGCTATCCACACGACATCAAGGGTGAAGGCATTTACGCATACGTCACGCTGGTGGTTGGCGAGGAGCCCACCGATGAACTGCGTGCCGAACTTCGTAAATGGGTCCGCAAGGAAATCGGCCCGATTGCGACGCCGGACCTGCTACAGTGGGCGCCCGGCCTGCCCAAGACCCGTTCCGGTAAAATCATGCGTCGCATCCTGCGCAAGATTGCCGCGAACGACTACGGCAACCTGGGCGATACCTCTACCCTGGCCGAACCGGAAGTTGTTGAGCAACTGATTGATCGCCGGATGAATCGCTAATTTCTGCGACGCCTGTATAATTTCTATCGGCCGCCCCACCCGGGGCGGCCCTGACAAGGAAGGAGACAGGCATGGGTATTTTCGATTCAATCAAGAATGCTTTCAGTACCAAAGACGAAGGCGAAACGGACGTAACTACGAGTCCCAGCCAGCTTTTGAGAAACGCGGGCCTGGATCCCAGCGGACTGCATTTCGGTTTTGGCACGGCATCGATCACCGTTTCCGGTGAAATTACCCATGAAAACGACCGGCAGAAAATCCTTGATATCCTGGCCACTGCACCCGGAATCAGCACTGTGCAGGACAACATGACCGTCGCCGCCCCCATATCCGCACCCGAGACCGACGCCGTTACGCCGAAACCGCAAATGGCCGAGCGGGATGAGTCCGCAACGGAATCTGAACCAGCCCCGGAAAGCAACACGTACACCGTTAAGTCGGGCGATACCTTGTGGAAAATTTCGGAAAGCCATTATGGTGACGGCTCGAAGTATATGAAAATTTTCGAGGCCAACACCGATCTGCTCGACAGCCCTGACCAGATTTTTCCCGGTCAGGAATTGTCGATTCCGAAGTAAAACTGAGTAAGTTAAAGCCGGCCGTGCTCAAGGGGTCTTTCGCGGTGCATCATTAACCATTCTGCGCCTTCGTCGAGCGCGGCCTGCCCCAGCGCTTCCAGCACTTTGCGCTGGAACTCGATATCTTTGGATTCATCAAGCAGTTTTCGGGCTTTACCGAAAACCCGGCTCATGAATCCGTATTGCTTGATCAGCTCTTTTTCCGCCTTTTTATGGGAATACGCATCCCAGATACCGGCAACCAGCGGCAATGCGCCCATCAACACCAGAAGCGTGCGTCTTTGCTCTCCATCTCCATTCGTGCCCAGCGCATAAAGCAGCACGGCGAGTGCAATACCCGCCCATAAACACAGGTTGCCGAGCGTTTGGGTCCGCCGGAAGCGGGACGTATTTTGCATCTGCTTGCGAGAGTAATACGACAGTTGACCCTGCCCCCTATCCTTCTCGCCAATCCATTCCGCGATTACCCATTCCACCCAGCCCGGATCCGGTGTCTGTCCACGGACACGAATCATACTGGACTGACGCATCACATGCCGAATCCAGCCCAGGTCCACATCCTGGGTTTGCAAAAAGCTATCGTAGGCAAAGCCCGCCGAACCCGTATCTACCACGCCGGACAGGTTCCAGTACAACTGCACCCGCAGCCCTTCTGCCAGCGTTCGATAATCGAGATACTTGCGGTGCCATTCCCGGCTGGTACCGATAATGTGGATGGCCACCCCGCCGAAAAATAGTCCCAGGAAAGTCAGCAGCATGTAACCCGGGCCGTCAAATTCCGAATACACGAGGAACACCAGGCCCATCATGACTGCCAGAATATGGATCGCACGAAGGCTGCTGTTGACGCGCTGCTGGTAGTGGATGGCCAGTCCGTCTGCGGCCTGGAAAAGGTGGTCTGCCTGCCGGGCGCCCGTGGGCAGCTCAAGACCATTCTTGCCTGCCAGTAAGCTGGAACTCTTGGCCTGGATGATTGACTGCTTGTCTTTCCAGTCCCGTATGAACCGCTCCATGCGTTGAAGCTGAAGGCGGTAGGCTTCCGGCATATCGGCCGTCCGCTGTCCGTCCTTACGACTGCTGAACCATGCGGCTTCCAGCGGTTGAAAGGGCTTAGCCGGCTCTCCATTCGGCCGATCCCTGGAGCAGACAACCTGGTGAACCAGGTCATTTTCATTATCCGCCAGCAGGCGTGCCGGAGACAGATCGCCCTCATAGCCTTCCATCACTCCGCTCACATGGTAATTAACCACGTGGGCGGTTCCGCCCAGGGCATCAGACAACTTGCCATCCCAAAGAGCTAACAGGACCTCGCAATGATTCGAGATAAATACGCCCAACTGCGCATACTGACTTTCCCGGTCAAAAGCCCCAATCCCTGGAACAGCAGGTAATTGGATAGTATGGCTGGCCCGCGATAACAGGTACCGGAATTCTTCCAGGCTTGCAGGGGTTTTAAAGTCGCGTTCATAGGCCGATGGCTCCATCGGCATCACCGCAATAACAGGAATACCCAGCTCAATGGCGGCTTTGGCGACAAGCCGGTCAGCGCCTTCAGCCAGCGCGGTCAGCAGTTCCAGTTCGAGGTCAGGAAAAAGCTCTCTCAGGTAGTCAAAAAAAGCCCGCACCCGTTGTTCAAGTGCGGGCTTTTCCTGCTCGACCAGATCGCGATGGCCGGTTATCCCGATACTGAGTTTCATAAAAGATCAGAACGCTTATTAATTGCCTCCCCTGTTCCGGATTTCCGGATCAAGACCGATGGGCGGACGTCCCGAATCCGTGCAATGCTGAGCTTCTATCATGTAGTACACCGAACCCTCTGTCCGGTTATAGTTTTTGATCTTGAGCTGGTTATCCTTCACCTGGTTGCCACAACTATTCAAGTTGACCTCACCTGTACCGGGATTGGCGCAAAACTCATCTGCAATGGCACTGTCCACTGGCGCAGGCCAGGATTTCTCATACTCCATCACGTAAAACCGGCTCAAACCCCACTCCGAACCACCCGGTTGACAGGCTTTGTTCAGCTTGAAAAACATATGGGGTTGCTGTCCACGCGGTACTTCAATGCAATCGATGGGGCCTCCCGGGCACTGTGCATTGTTATTGATCACGACCAGGACGGGTGGATCCACGCTGTCATCTACCTCAAGGGTTACATTGACGGCCCATACCGGACCACTAAGCCCCAGGACCGCAAACAGCAAGAAACCAGGAATGATTGCTTTTTTAACTTTTTTCATTGTTCAACTCTCCCATAGATAGCACTTTTACTCAGTTTCGGTCCTAAGAATTTTCTGCTAATAGAACCGGCTTACTGTTCACACAATTCGTGGTTTTTGCAAAACGCGACGAATCCCGGCTCGAAAAAACCTTTCTCCAGTAGATAGGAAGTATAGTCTTTTGCCAGATTTTTGTTGCCACGCATCCATTCCAGCCTGGCAGCCAGGCTGGCATCTTTACAACTGGTCGCCTCATTCGGATCAGTCAGATAGCCTTCCAGTTCGGCGGCCGCTTCCTGGCTTGGCAGCGAGCCATGTCGAAACCAGTACTCAACCCAGACTTCCGCCAGCATGTGTCTGCTCCGGCGATAATCAGGCTGTTGCCCGACAAGCTGGACCAGGCGGTCGATCGCTTCACGCAGGTAAAGATCAGCCTCCTGCGTATATCCCAGTTGCAGCGCAACCTGCGATAAATCGGACAGGAAACTGGCGTATTCAATATTCATATCGAATTCGGTCATCGGCTCAGACGACTGAAAACGCTCGATGTCCTGCTTGATCGTCATCAGCTCCGGCCAAAGGCTGTCCGGTGGCTCTTCCCAGATCCGGATTTTCGTGATTCGCAGATCGCGTAGTTTCGCCCGCCATTGGAGCACGGGGTTTTCATTGTCTGCTTCGGAAGCTTCGAACAACAGATCACGCGACATGCGAAGATTTGCGAGTGCCTGGTCCGTTATCGGTATAAGCCATTGAATGCTGGCCAGGCCGGACAGGGCATAGGCGAGTTCAGTAATCCAGTAAGTATCGCCCGGTGATTTTTCGAAAAACTCCCTCACTATTTCGACATTTTGCTGCCTGAAGTCTATGGCCTTTCCAAGATCGCAGGTTTCCAGCCATGCATCAGCCATGAAAGCCAGCTTGGCGGCCAGATCTTTGCGATAGGAATCGTTACCCGGGTCGAGCACCAGGGCAATCTGGTTATACTGCAGGGCCGACTGCGTCAAGCGCAGCGCTTTATCGGAATCCGGATTGGAACGCCTGCGCTCCACGGCCCCCAGGTTCGTCAGCGTGTAGGCCAGCTCCATCACCATGGCGGCATCGTTGGGGTAGGCATCGACCAGGCGGCGCGATATCGCTCCGTAACGGGTGAATCGCTCCTCCGCCTCATCCAGCTCACCCTTGTCGAAATACATGTAACCGACCCAGAATTCTGCCTGACCCAGCTCAAAAAGAGCCTGCTGGGTACTGCCTTCACGCTGGTGCAGCTCGACAAATGCCGCTCTTGACTCGCTGAAGTGCCCGACCGCATCGTCAAGATGACCGCGAGCATGGTCATCCATTCCCAATTCCCTCAACGCCATGCCCTTTTCGACCAGTTGCACGTTGTCCATCTGCCCAAGCCCGAGAGTCTGAACGTAAGACTGATGCACTTCGTCTTCACGGTCGAGGACCTCCAGGCCAACGATGGGATCCAGCCGTTTCAGGTTACCGAACATATAACTCAACAGTTCTTCCGTATTGGTCCGTTGCATACGGGCGGCTCTTTGGGAACTCAGGGTCGTCACCACCAGCGTGGCCGTCAACAGCACCATGGCAAGCGCGAACACACCCACCAGGGTCCAGTTTCGACGGCTTCGTTGCATGTTCCGGCGGCGAAGTTCGTCGAGACGTATGCCCAGTACACCCGCCACAATTTTAAGCTTGGCGAGAAGCTTTCCATCCGCCCACTTTCGGGCGTCTGCCGCCAGTGGCTCACACACACTGCCGTCTGCATTAACCGTAAGAGCCTGTGGGAAACACTGTTGTTCCGGATCATCCGGCTGCGGGTCTCCGTCGACAATCAGTGCCAGAATCCGGTCCCCACGCCCGAGGCTTCTGAACTGTCGAATTTCTTCGTTGACCCACTTTGAGCGGGCGGCCGCTGGCGAGCAGATGACAATCAGCGAGTCGGAGGATTCAAGGGCCTCTTTGACCTTGGCGGTCAGGTCGGAGGCGGATGGCAGGTCTTCGCGGTCACGGAATACCGGAGTCAGGCGCTGGGGAACCGGGCCAAACTCGCCCTTGCTGCCAACCAGTCTTTTGGGCACTCGATACCCTTCGAGCGCCCGCTGAATCCAGGTGCTCCAATCACGGTCACGGTGGCTGTAGCTGATGAACGCCTTGTATCGCATAGTCCCCACGCGGTAAGGATAACTTAATTGTGTTTATACTGATGCATTCAACCGTGAGAACCGATCCTGCATGACGCCCTGCAAAGTCTATCGCTCGGAAAAGAAGGCGGAAACTTACCTGTACCTGGCTGATCACCTGCCCTTCGACGAATTGCCGGAGGAACTGCGTCATCAGTTTGGAGAGGCGACATTCGTTTTAAGCCTGGAGTTGTCCCAGGACCGGCAACTTGCCCGGGTCAATGTCGTCAAAGTCCTCGAAAGCCTGAATGAATCAGGTTACTTCCTGCAACTGCCGCCCAAACTTCCGGTAGAAGAAGAAATCACCCGCCTGTTACTGTGAACTGGTCGCCACGTTGACCGATTCGATCCCCACGGCTTTTGCCGCATCAAGAATGGTGACCAGTGCTTCAGTATCGGCTTCCGGGTGAGCCGCCACGATGAGGGGCGAAGCGGGTTTTTCAGCTTTCTCCCGCTCCAGGTTGGCCTCGACGGCCCCACGTTCGAGAATACGTCCTTTCACGCTGATCAGGCCGGAACTGTCGATTTTCACGACAATAGGCCCCTTATCCTGTTTGATTTCTTTTGGCGGCGCATTGGAAGGACGCGATACTTCCAGACCTTTCTCCTTCACAAAGGAAGTCGTGACGATAAAGAAAATGAGCATGATGAAGACGATGTCCAACATCGGTGTGATGTTGATTTCTGCTTCTTCATCGATGCGATGTCTTCTCTTCATAAGTTATTCCACCGTGACTGACTTGGCCAGGTTTCTGGGCTGATCTACATCGGTACCACGCAAAACCGCGACATGGTAGGCCAGCAGTTGCAGCGGCACTGTAATCACCACCGGGGCCAGTAACATTCCACCCGTATCCAACTTGATCACTTGTCCATGACGTGTCTTCAGGCTGGAAACCGCCTCGGCATCGGCAATGACAAACATTTCTCCACCCCTGGCCCGAACTTCCTCGATATTGCTGATGAGCTTCTCGAGCAGCCGGTTGTTGGGCGCTACAGCAACCACTGGCATGTCATGGTCGACCAGCGCCAGCGGGCCGTGCTTCAATTCACCTGCTGGATAGGCTTCAGCATGAATATAGGAGATTTCCTTTAATTTCAGCGCACCTTCCATGGCGATCGGATAGTGGCTGCCGCGGCCCAGGAACAGCGCGTGGTGTTTCTCGACGAACTGCTCCGCCAGTTCTTCGATTTCAGAGTCGAGTTCAAGCGCCTGTTTGACCAGGCCGGGAAGCTGGTGCAATTCCTCTACCCAGTTTGAGATCTGAACTGCCGGCACACTGCCGGCAAGCCGGGCCAGTTCCAGTACCAGCAACTGCAATGCAACCAGCTGGGTAGTGAACGCCTTGGTGGCCGCGACGCCGATTTCCGGACCGGCACGAGTCATCAGCACGAAGTCGGCTTCCCTGACAATCGAGGATTCGGGAACGTTACAGATCACCAGGACGGCCAGGTATCCGGATTCCCTGGCATGACGTAATGCAGCCAGCGTGTCCGCTGTTTCGCCTGACTGCGAAATAGCCACGAACAGCGTTTGTGGCGGCACCACCGGCTTCCGGTAGCGATATTCGCTGGCTACTTCCACCGTACAAGGAACACCTGCCAGTTCTTCCAATTGATAACGGGCAACCAATCCGGCATGGAAACTGGTGCCACAGGCGACGATATGGACCTGCCTGACCTGTTCCAGAATTGCTTCGGAGCCGACCCCGAATATATTGGGCAACACACGATCCGTCCCAATCCGGCCTTCGAGTGTTTCGGCGATCGCCTGCGGCTGCTCGAATATCTCTTTTTGCATATAGTGCCGGTAGCGTCCACGCTGCGCAGCATCCGCGGAAAGGTCTGCTTCCCTGACAGGCCGCTCAACGGGCTGGTCGTCCCGGTCCCTGATTTCGTAGCGTTCCGTATCGAGACGCACCACGTCACCTTCTTCCAGGTAAACAAAGCGGTTTGTGACGGTGAGCAAGGGGTGAACGTCCGATGCCAGGTAGTGCTCATCAAATCCGATACCCAGCACCAGCGGACTGCCCGACCTCGCGCCGACGACCACGCCCGGTTCGGAAGCACTGGTCACGGCTATGGCAAACGCACCCCGCACCCGCGTGACCATTCCACGAACCGCCGAAAAAAGATCGCTGCCTTCACGCATCAGGCGGTGGACCAAGTGCACCATTACTTCGGTGTCTGTGTCTGAAGTGAACCGGTAACCGGCCTCTTTCAGTTCATCACGCAGTTCATCGTGGTTCTCGATGATACCGTTATGCACCAGCGCGACCGTATCCTCAGACAGGTGCGGATGTGCGTTGGTGGTATTAGGAACACCGTGCGTCGCCCAGCGTGTATGGGCGATGCCGCACACACCGTGAAGGGGTGTTTCATCCAGCAAGGCCTGCAAGTCCTTTACCTTGCCCTGGGTTCTCAGCCGCTTCAGGCCGCCGTCCTGTTGCACGGCGATACCCGCTGAGTCGTACCCCCGGTATTCAAGCGCCCGCAAACCGGATATCAGAATTTCACTGACCTGGCGATGAGTGGAGGCTCCAACGATGCCACACATGATCTAGCTGTCCTTTTTCTTCTGGGGCCTTTTCCAGCCCTCGATACTGGTTTGCCGGGACCGGCTGACGGTCAATGCGCCTTCCGGTGCATTTTTGGTAACCGTCGAACCAGCGCCGATGGTGGCGCCCTGGCCTACCGTGACCGGCGCGACCAGTTGCGTGTCTGAACCGATGAACACATCGTCTCCAATGACCGTCTCGTGTTTATTTGCACCGTCGTAATTACAGGTGATCGTACCGGCGCCAATATTCACGTTCTTACCCACCACCGAATCACCCAGGTAGGTCAGGTGGCTGGCCTTGCTGCCTTCATCGAGTCGGGCGTTTTTCGTTTCCACGAAATTACCCACCTTGCAACCCGCGGCCAGGACCGTGCCTGGACGCAATCGGGCAAAGGGGCCTATGGCGCAGGCTCCCGTTGTCGTCACGCCGTCGAGCACGCTGTAAGGGTGGATGATCGTTCCTGCAGCCAGGTCACAATCGGTCAGTACCGAGCCTGGTCCTACTGTGACACCGTCACCCAGTCGGTTCTCACCCTGCAGAATAACATTTACATCGATACAGACATCCGATCCTGCTGACACTGCACCCCGGATGTCCAGGCGGTCCGGGTCAATGATCTGGACGCCTGCTTCCATGAGCTGATGGGCCATGCGTGCCTGATATCGTTTTTCCAGGGCCGCCAGTTGTTTCCGGTCATTGGCGCCCTGCAGATCGTGGAAATCCGGCGCCAGCACGGCCTGGACTTCCCCGCTCTCGGCGCGGGCCATTGAGAAAATATCCGGCAGATAATATTCCTGCTTCGCATTGTTGCAATCCAGGCGATCCAGCCAGGCACGCAGTCGCGCAGCATCCGCCATGATGATCCCGGTGTTTACTTCCCGGATCTCGTGCTGCTCAGGCGCCGCATCATGATGCTCGATAACACCAATGATATTGCCACCCGGATCGCGCAGAATCCGGCCATAACCGGTCGGATCGTCCAGCTCCATGGTCAGCATGGCCAGGGGCGGTTCTGTCTCCTTGATCATCTGGGTCAATAAAGATTGCGGAATCAAGGGATGGTCTCCGAGCAGCACCAGCACGGCGGCATCATCGGGTATGCCGGGCATGGCTTGCATCACTGCGTGTCCGGTGCCTCTGCGCTCCTCCTGGTTAACCCAGCTTACTGCGTAGCCGGAACAGGCCGCCCTGACCTGGTCGGACCCGCTACCAACGACCACGTGGACCTGCGCTGGATTGAGTGACAGGGCCGTGTCCAGTAAATGCGCTAACATGGGGCGGCCGCCTACCGTTTGCAGCATTTTCGGCCTGCTGGATTTCATTCGGGTACCCTCGCCGGCAGCGAGTATGACGATGTGAAGTGATTTGATCATGGAGTTACAACATTCTTCTTGAGTTACAGCCCGACAGTATAGCCCGATAGACCCGCCCACTCTATTTATGGGCAGAGTCCGGTTAAACTATGGCAACCATGGAAAGACACATCAATTTCAAACTGACAACGAAAATCGCCGTGGCCCTGCTGATTGCCTTGCTGGGCTGTACGACCGCACTGGCCCGGGATAAAAGCCCACCCATCACCGAGGATGGCCTGCACCTGGTGCCTGATACCCGCCTGGGACTGGTGTATATGGACCCGGAAGCCGATCTGACCCTTTACAGCAAGCTGCTGTTGATGGATGCACAGGTCGCATTCAAGAAAAACTGGCAACGCGACACCAACCAGGCCAAGCCGTATCACGTCACGGCGTCTGACATGACGCGCATCCGGGCCGATGTGGCCAGGCTGTTCCGGGAAATCTTTACGCAGGAACTGGAGTCCGCCGGCTTCGCGCTGGTTACCGACCAGGCGTTGGACACGATGATCATACGCCCCGCCATTGTCGATCTGAATATCAACTCCCCCGATACGCCACGCGGCGGCACGACTCGCAACATCACCGAGTCGGCTGGTGACATGACGCTATACCTCGAGTTACGCGATTCGGTCACCGGCGACCTGCTGGCCAAGGCTCTGGATTTCCAGTTCGACCGCAGCAATATCACACCATTCATGATGGACCGGACACGCAACGCCAATGCGGCGAACCGGATTCTGACGAACTGGGCGCAGGTGCTGGTCGAGGGGCTCCGGGCAACAGGGGTAGAACCGTCAAACCAACCATGAATCTGAAAGGCCTGCTTATACTCATCCTGGCGCCGTTTTGCGCCGTAGCTGCAGAAGTTCCGGAATGGACCGCCAACAACGGGCAACTCATTTTGCAAGGCGTTCCTGATATTCCTCAGACGCTGGTTAACCGGTTAAATCAGTATCAGAACGTTCGTTCGGCCTCTTTTCTCGACTGGACCCGTGACGGCAAGGGTATCTATGTCCGCACCCGGTTCGGCGACATCAGTCAGATTCACAAAGTACACACGGCGGGCGGCACCAGGCTGCAGCTGACCTGGTTCCAGGAGCCGATGGGGCAGGTTTCACGGCGCGAGAAAAGCGATGATCTTGCTATCACCATGGACAATGGAGGTGGTGAACAGGACCAGATTTTCCTTTTTGATCCGGAGACCGCCAGCAGGCGATTGATCACGGACGGGGAATCCCGCAATCGCCTGGTACGCTGGAGTCCAAATGGAAAACGCATGGCATTTCAGTCCACGCGGCGCAACGGACGCAGCAATGACCTGTGGATGATGGACCCGGAGCGGCCGGACAGCAGTGAGCTGTTACTGGAAGCACCCGAGGGCAGCTGGTTCGGGCCCGCGGATTTCAGCCATGACGGGAAGCACCTGCTGGTTCAGCAATTCCTGAGCGTGGACGACTCACGAATTTACGTGCTTAACCTGAGAAGCCGGGACCTTCAGTTTCTTGCCGGCAACATTGAATATCCCTCCGCGAATCGCGCAATCTCGTTCGACCGCAAAGGCGAAGGCTTCTATTTCATCACCAACGGACGCGGCCAGGCGGCGGAACTGGCGTGGCAGCCGCTTTCAACTGAACTGGAACGCCTTTACGTGACGGCAAGTATCCCCTGGGACGTCACGGATTTTGCACTGAGCGAAGACGGCAGGCGGGGCGCCTTCGTTACCAACGAGGAAGGTATCAGCCGGCTTTACCTGCTCAATACCAGGACCGGAAGATTTGCGCTGGTTAATAACATCCCTCTGGGTATCATAACCGGGCTCAAATTTAACCCGGACAACCGCCGTATCGCAATGAGCGTGAGCACCGCCCAGTCTCCCAATGATGTGTTCGTGCTCAACCTGGGACGGGGGCAGAGAAGCGCTAAATCGCTGCAACGCTGGACCTTCAGCGAGGTAGGCGGACTGGATACGGATACGTTCATTCAACCCAGGCTGTTTCATTACCCAACCTTTGACCAGGTCGGGAGCGCACAACGTAAAGTACCGGCTTTTATCTACCGCCCGAAAACCAGGAAGCCTGCCCCGGTTATCATTTATGTCCATGGTGGACCTGAAAGCCAGTACCGGCCCGCGTTCAGCAGCGTATTCCAGATGTGGGCCAGCGAACTGGGTGCGGCGATCATAGCGCCCAACATCCGCGGTTCGGCCGGTTACGACAGCCACTACCTGGCGCTGGACAACGGCGATCTGCGTGAAAATGCCGTCAGGGATATCGGCGCCCTGCTCGACTGGATCGCAACGCAGCCTGGCCTGGACCAGGACCGTGTCGCCATTTACGGCTCGAGTTATGGCGGCTACGTGGTGCTGGCATCAGCGGTGATGTACAGCGACCGGCTCAAAGCCGGTATCGATGTGGTGGGCATCAGCAATTTCGTCACGTTCCTGGAAAACACCGAAGACTATCGGCGAGAGCTGCGAAGGCGCGAATACGGCGACGAACGAAATCCGGAAGTCCGTGCCATGCTGGAGCAGATCAGCCCCATCAATCATGTCGACCGCATCGAGATTCCCTTGCTGGTGGTGCAGGGCCGCAACGACCCCAGGGTACCCGCCAGCCAGTCGGAACAGATTGTTCAGGCGTTGCGCGGCAGGGGCCAGCCTGTCTGGTACATCGATGCTCTGAATGAAGGGCACGGTTACAACCGCAAAGAAAACCGCAACGTGTATGAACAGGCCGCCATACTGTTTTTGCAGAAGTACCTCGTTCAATAAAACAGGACCGCGTCAGGGTTCGGCGTCGTCAGCCTGGCCCGGGGTTTTCAGATGTACATCCCGTTGCGGGAAAGGTATATGGATTCCTTCTTCGCGGAACAGGCTTTCAATTTCGATCAACAGGTTGTGCCGTGCCAGTCCTCTTTGTTCCGGATACCTGATCCAGCCCAGCAATTCAAAGTCCAGCGAGCTTTCGCCGAACGCGCGCATCCTGACCCGCGGCACCGGATGATCAATGATCAGTTCATTTTCCCGGGCGACCTGTTCCAGCAATTCAACGACCCTTGCCGGCCGTGTGCCATATGCCACACCGATGGGAATCCGGATACGGTGCTCAATGGCGGGGCCGCCACTCTCGTTGGTGATCTTCGCCATGCCCATCACAGCATTCGGAATGGAAATCTCGACATCGTCACGGGTCAGCAGGCGAGTCGACCGCATGCCCAGTTCCGTAACCACTCCGCGCTCACCCGTATCCAGCACAACGTAGTCGCCGAGCTTGTACGGCGCATCCGCGATGATCGAGATACCGGAAATCAGGTTGGCCAATGTGTCCTTGGCGGCGAAACCCACGGCGATACCAATCACACCGGCAGAAGCCAGCCAGGCCGTGCCATCGATGTTCCACAAGGCCATGAACAGCCAGATCAGGATGCTGAGCAGGAGCATCTTGATGCCCATATCGAACAGGGGTCGGGTACGGGGTTGCATCAAACCCGTTCTCTTTGCACGCCCGGCCAGCGCCTGGATCAGTAATGTGATCGCCTTGAACCAGGCCCTGCCCCAGAAAATCAGCAATAACGAGAACAACGTCCGGGTCAGGAACCAATTGACCGAGTCTCCGAAATTAAAAGCTCTCTGGGCTGCAACGAGCGCCAGAATAACCGTGGTCTGCACCACCGGCGCGGTGAGGTAGCCGATCAGCTTGTCGTCCAGCGTCGACTTGGTCCGGGCTGTGGCATGGCTGAATGAGGTTCGCATCATCCACTGCAGGCCCTTACCCAGCAGGTAACCAAGAACAAGCATCACCAATACCAACAGCATTGGATAGTCCTGCAGAAAATGCCAGGCCGGAACAACCGCATCCGGAAGGTGCTGCTCAAGATCCAGGTTCAGATCCAGGAAATCCTGCACCGCCGGAGCTTCTTCGGGCTCAGTGCCAGGCGATTTAGGTTCCATTGGCAGGATTTGCATGGTTCAGGATGTCAGAAATCTACGCTGAGGTTGCGCTGAGCCACAACAACACCATTGGTATCGGAATACAGAAAATTACCGGGCTGGATTCTTGCGCCGGCAAACGCCACGTTAACGTTCAACTGGCCTTCCCCCCTTTTCTCGGTTTTCACCGGAAAACAGTTCAGGGCCTTGACCCCCAGGTCGATCGTTTCCAGAATTTCCACGTCCCGCACGCAGCCATTGATCAGCAAGCCCTGCCAGCCGTTCTCAGCCGCCGCCACAGCCAGCAAATCACCCAACAGGGCATGGCGGAGAGACCCTCCACCATCAACCACGAGCACACGGCCCCTGCCCTCGGATTTAACCGCATCACGCACCAGGGAATTGTCTTCGAAACACTTGATCGTGACGATTTCACCACTGAATCTGGATTTCCCGCCGAAGTCTGAGAAAACCGGTTCAAGCACTGAAATTGCGTCCGGGAAATCATCACAAATGTCGGGTACGGAGTATGGATTGCTCATTCCGCTATTGTAGCGCGCAGTAATCGCAGTTGGGTGAAAATGAATAACTGATGCCGGATAATGATTTTCAATCGAAGGAGAATTGCATGTTCACGGATAAGGTCATCTGGATTACCGGCGGTTCCTCTGGTATCGGCGAAGCACTCGCATTACAACTCAGCGGTGAAGGCGCAAAGGTCGTTCTTTCTGCACGACGCGAGGAAGAACTGAACCGGGTTCGAGAATCCTGCGAAGCCCGGGGAGCGCGCCGGGACGACCTCCTGGTGATACCACTCGATGTCACCGATCACGACGCCATGCCATCAGCTGTTCAGCAAGTCACCGATCGCTTTGGGCGTATCGATATGCTGATCAACAATGCAGGCATCTCGCAAAGATCGCTTTGTGTCGATACGGACATGGTTGTTTACCGGCGCATCTTTGACGTCGATGTCCTGGGTCAGATCGCACTGACCAAACAGGTTTTGCCCGTCATGATCAAACAGGCCAGTGGTCACGTGGTCATCACTTCTTCGGTTGCCGGTAAAATCGGTGCGCCCTATCGAACCGGCTATTGCGCGGCCAAACATGCCGTGATGGGTTTCTATGACGCGTTGCGCGCCGAGGTCTCACAACAGGGGATCGAGGTGACTACCATCACACCCGGTTACATACAGACGAACATTTCAGTCAGTGCGCTCAGAGGAGACGGCTCCTCGTTTGGAAAGACAGACAAGGATATCGCCGGTGGCATGGATGTCATGCGCTGCGCCCGGGTCATCATTGACGGTTTCAGGAAAGGCAAACCTGAGATCGCCGTCGGTGAGGGGCTGGAAATGAAGGCTTTGTGGCTCAAACGCTTCTTTCCGGGACTCGTTTTCAGGAAAACAGCGAAAATGATCTGATCATGTTTCTATTTTTGCGCCAGCATCCACTTGCGTAAACGATTGGAATCGCCAAAAGGCGTCAGTTTTCCGAAAGAGTTCAGCAGGACGATGGAGATGGATTCGCCGTCAATCGTGGTCTGCATCACCAGGCAGCGTCCCGCTTCATTGATGTAGCCGGTTTTGCTCAGGGAAATATCCCAGCTCTTGTTTTTCAGCAAACGATTAGTATTTCCGTATACCAGTGGCCCGCGTTTTGAATAGGGATAGACTTCGATCCGCTGCGTGGTGCTGGCCTGCCGGATCAATGCATAGCCATAGGCCGCATTGACCATTTTCGCCAGGTCTCTGGCCGTGGATACATTCTCCACCATCAATCCCGCCGGATCGGCGAAATGACTGTCTTTCATCCCCAGGCCCAACGCCTTGCGGTTCATTTGAGCGACGAACTTTGCGAGACCGCCGGGATAGGTTCTGCCCAGGGCGGTCGCAGCCCTGTTTTCAGAAGACATGATGGCCAGCAGGATCATCTGCTTGCGGCTGAGCGCAGCGCCGTACTCCAGGCGGGAACCCGTGAGCTGAACCAGGTCCCGATCGGCCTTCGTCACGGTGATTTTTTCATCCAGGTCGACCCCTGAATCGATAATCACCATGGCCGTCATCAGCTTGGTTATCGAAGCAATCGGGCGCACCGTGTCTGCTTCTTTTCCATAAATGACATTGCCATCACTGTCGATAACAATCGCGGATTCAGAACGTAAATGTGGATCGCCGTTCAGATTGGAAAACGTTGATGCGACAGCAGAAACGGACCCTACAATCAAGATCAATAAAATGATTGTTTTCGTTGCCGTCCGTTTCATGACTTCCCTGTTCCTTTGATCCTGGTTCCGGGGCGTGAAACCGATTATCCCCGGACGGCGTTTATGATACCTAACGCCAGGGTGAAATTGTATTCGAAAAACGGGCTTGCGGTCAGGCCTCGTAAACGGTCTTTCCGCCCACAAGAGTTCTCAAAACCGGAATATTCTTGATTTCATCCGCCACCGTGTCGTTCGGATCCGCACCGAGCATGACCAGGTCAGCGAGTTTACCCGGTGCAATGCTGCCCTTGATACCTTCTTCCATAGAAGCCCATGCGCCATTAATGGTGCAGATTTTCATCGCCTGGGGAACCGAAATGCGCTGACTTGGGCCCCATACCCTGCCGCTGAAATCCCTGCGGGTCACCATGCTCTGGATGGCCATCAAAGGTTCAAAGGGGCCCGGTGTGTAATCCGAGGCCGGCGCAACCGGGATGCCGTAGTCAAGGAAAGACTTGTGCGCGAACATCCATTGCATTTTTTTCTCGCCGTAATTTGGCCATTTGTTGCCGTGGTAATGCGCATAGGTATAAAAAGGCGTCGGAATCGAACCGGTATCCTTGATGCGCTGAAGCAGATCCGGATTGACCAGTGAGCAGTGCTCAATCCTCAGCCTCGGATTGGGGCCGGACCAATCCTTCAAAGCTCGCTCATAGGCATTCAACACCATGTCGATGGTGACATCACCATTGGCGTGAATGCCGATGCGCCAGCCGTTCTGCATGGCGTCATCCACGGCGGCGTCAATTTCAGACTGGTCCATGTTCAGGATGCCGTAATCGTCCGGTCTCCCCTCAAACGGAGTACTCATCCTCATCGTGCGTTCCGACGCCGAACCATCCGCCCAGTACTTGACCGCCCCAAACCGCATCCACTCATCGCCAAAGCCGCTGCGGATACCGGCTGCTTTCAGTTGCGCGTATAAGTCAGAAGGTCCGTAAGGCATGAACGAGAGCCGCGTCAGCAATTCTCCGGCGGCACGGGCATCCTGGTAGGCAGTGAGACCTTCAACGGTTCCCCAGGAGTCTGTGGTGGAGGTCATTCCAGCTTTCGCCATTGCACGCGACATGTAAGCCACACCCTGCTGGCGAACGGCCCGGGTAATTTCCGGCCATTCACCCGCCTTGTGCACTACCTCTGTTATCGCGGTCTCTGCCACGAAACCCGTCAGTTCTCCGTTCTCGCGCCCGAAATGCCCGCCTTCCGGGTCTGGTGAACCCGGTTTAATGCCTGCCACTTCCAGGCCTTTGCTATTGATCACGGCCGTATGTCCGCCGCGATGCTGGACAATGGCTGGCTGAGACGAAACTGCTTCATCCAGGTCATGGCGGTTGACCGGCCTTCCTTCTTTCAGCTTGGTGTCGTCGTACTTGTAGCCGATGACCCACTGTCCGGGAGGTGTTTCAGCGGCCTGAGCATGCATCGCGTTCTTGATTTCGGCAATACTGCGCAAATTGACATCAGCGCCCGTAACTTCACTTGCACCATCGGGATGACTATGCGCATCGATGAACCCGGGGGTGACCGTCATGCCGGATCCATCGATGACCTTTGTACCCGGACCAGCCAGCGCTTTGAGTTCATCGTTCGAACCTGCCGCGATGATCCGGTCACCCAGCACCGCCACAGCCTCTGCCAGCGGGCGGGCGCCCTCCATCGTGTATACCCGGGCGCTCTTGATCATCAGGTCAGCCTTGACGGCACCGCCTTTTCCGGCCGCTTGCGCGAACACCGAGGAAGAAAGGGCAACGCCGGCGCCTGCCAGGCTTGTACTGCTCAGAAAATTACGTCTTTTCATGGGTCACCTTGCTGACTATCAGTGTTAAAGCCAGACCGACTATAAACCCTGGAATGACTTCGAGTAATTCATAAAAATGAGGTTTGAACCAGATCACCCAGGCTACCGTGGTCAGAAAGCCGCCCAGCATACCTGCTATGGCGCCCGGCAGGTTCGTACGGGGATACCAGAGCCCGCACAGCAATACCGGCCCGAAAGCTGCCCCCAGCCCCGACCACGCAAACAGGACAAACCAGAAGATCAACGGGGTCTGGTGCAGGGCAAATGCGATGCCGATCACGCCAAAGATCACCGTGACGAGTTTCCCTCGATGAGCCAGCGCCCGGTCACTCAGCTTCGAGCCGCGAATCTGTTGCCAGTAATCCCTGACCACGGCCGATGAAGCGAGGATCAGCAGGCTGTCGACCGTCGACATGATCGCCGCCAGCACGACCACCATCATGATTCCGCCCAGCACCGGGTGCAGCAGGGTTGTGGATATGACGGGCAAAATCGATTCCGGGTCTTCCAGACCGGGGAACAGCGCCCGGCCGGCCATGCCGGTCAGCACTGCGCCGAGATCGAACAGCAGGATCACGACCACCGAAATGACCATGGCCGGCACCAGGCTCTTCTCCGATCGGGCAGACATGAACCGCACCATCAGCTGAGGTACACCCATGAAGGGCAGGCCTACCGCAAGAAAACTGACAATGCCTACCAGCGCCACGGTACTTTTTCCCTCAGGTCCCCAGGGAGTCAGTAACCCCGGATCCTGACCGGCCAGATTATCGGCAACGGAAGTCCAGCCACCGGCTGCATCGATGGCTATCAGCGGAACTATTATCAGGCCCAGCAGCATCAGGACGCCCTGGACCAGGTCAGTCCAGGCCACCGCCTTGTACCCACCCACCAGGGTGTAAAGAATGATGATCGAGGCGCCAACCAGCACCCCGGTTGAATAATTCATGCCGGTGAATCCGTCGAAGGCCTTGCCGGTGGCGACCATCTGGGCGGCTACGTAGGCACCAACCATCACCAGGATGATCAGCAGGCTGATTTTCCGAAGGACATGTGCACGGTCTTTGAACCGGGCGGCCAGGACATCAGGAACCGTGATGGAATCCGATTCATCGGACAGTCGCTTAATTCGGCGTGACATCAGAAGCCAGGCCAGAGCGATACCAATCACCTCTCCGGCAACCACCCAGAAAGCCTGCGCGCCAACCGCGTAACCCATTCCGGTCAAGCCAAGCAGCAACCAGCCGCTTTCACCGGTCGCATTGGTGCTGAACGCAACCACCCAGGGCGGCAATTTCTTGCCGGCTATGAAATACCCACGCATCGAGTGGGTTTCGCTTCTGCTCCAGAGCGCAAGCCCGGCCAGGACGCCCAGGTACAGGACAAAAATGACCGTGACTACGGACATTCAGGGCACAATTTTCTGATACCTGTCTTCCCCGGTTTCAACGTCTTTACCGAAAGTTTCAACATACTCCACGTCGACCTTGATGCCTTTTCCGGACGCCTTGATATAAATCCTGTCCAGGTAGGAGGTCCGCCCTTCAATCGGTATTGTCGCTTTGTAGACTTCTCCCTCCCGGGTCACGGTAACGGGAGCGCCAAGATCTGCGACCATGTCCATCTCAGCCGATTCCCGATCCTTGGACAGTCGCGTCTTGAAACCGAATGCAAAGGTTTTTTGCACCCAGGTCAGCTCCATCCTCTGGCCCTGCTCGTTCAGGCGAATCCAGTAACCGATCACGGGGTCTTTCTTGAGCAACTTACCGCTGGGCCCGGACCGGGCATCATACTGGATGATATTGGCGTTCTTGCTGCGTTCGATCTTGAACAGTGGATGGATAACCTGATCCTGTGCCTGCAGTGATGTACAGACAAACATAAGCACCAGTGCTGCAGTCAAGCTTTTGTCCAGAAAAGACATCAGATAAATCCAAACCTCGGGTAAGCTCGAAAAAGAATAGTTCGTGCCGCCCCGATTGTCCATGAAGTTACCGCTTGCCTCGGTGGGCGATTAAAACTTTGCCAAACCTCTCTTGATGATCAGTAAGCCAGGGTTATGAACCTTAAGCGGCCAGCCTTTAAAACATTGAAGAACCGTCAATATCTTCCTCGGTGGTCTTGGCCCTGCTCGGGATGAAATCTCCTGTGATCATCTGGTCATAGCACAGGCCAGGCCCGACCATGGGGTAAACGCCGGCGTCGGGATCGATAATGACCTCGAGAAATGCAGGGCCGGGAAACGCCAGCCATTCCTGCACGGTTTTTTCCAGGTCTTTCTTTTCGCTAAGCCGCACGGCATATTGAAAGCCATCGGCCTCGGCGGTTTTGACGAAATCCTTGCTGCGCAGCGATTTGTCGCTGGCTGACATTCGGCCACCGTAAAACAGCTTCTGCCACTGCCTGACCATGCCGTCGCCGTAATTGTTCAGCACAAGAACTTTGACTGGAAGATTGTAGGTTGTAGCAGTCTCCAGCTCACCAAGGTTCATGCGGATGCTGGCATCTCCATCCACATCGATCACCAGGTGGTCCCGGGCCGCGAATTGCGCACCGATTGCCGCAGGTAAACCGAAGCCCATGGTGCCCATGCTGCCCGATGTCAGCCAGAGCCGCGCATGCTTGTAGTCGAAATACTGGGCGGCCCACATCTGGTGCTGGCCCACCCCGGTCGTGATGATGGCATCACCGCCGGTTACGTCGTTGATCGCCTCGATCACCGCATAAGGTTGAATCAGTTCACTATTCCGGTCGTAATTGAGGGCGTAGGTTTTCTTCAGGTCGATGATCTCTTCATGCCATTCGCTGAAATCCGGTGAAATCCGGTGGCGTTCTCCGTATTCACAAATCGCATGCAGGTCCTGCTTAAGCACGCCGACATGAAACCAGTCGACAGCCTTAACCTTTCCGATCTCAGAGGGATCAATGTCGAACTGGGCGATATTCCTGGTGTTCGGTGCGAATTTTTCCGGCACACCCGCCACCCGGTCATCGAAGCGCGCACCCACAGCAATCAGGAAATCGCAGTCATCCACGGCATAATTGGCGCTGGCAAGACCGTGCATGCCCAGCATGTGCAGGGAAAGCGGGAGCGTCGTGTCCACTGCCCCAATTCCCATCAGGGTCGTTGTCACCGGGATGTCGAAACGCTCCGCGAACAAGCGCAGTTCCTCGGTGGCGTTGCCGTTTATGACTCCGCCCCCGGCATAAATCAACGGGCGTTTTGAAGCCTCGAGCATGCCAAAAAATTTTGCACACTTAGTATCATCGAGATGATTGTCCCTGGCTGCGTGCAGACGTTGGCGGTAACCGGGAACCGGTAACAGGCCCTCACCTTTGAAAACGCCCGTCCAGTTCTGTACATCCTTGGGCAGGTCGATCACCACAGGCCCCGGACGGCCTGTCCGGGCAATTTCAAATGCCGTGCGCAGCGTGGATTCCAGTTTTAGCGGATCGGTGACCAGGAACGTGTGCTTGGCTACCGGGCCCAGGCAACTGTTCACCGGCGCTTCCTGAAACGCGTCCGTGCCGATCGCAGCGGTAGGTACCTGCCCACAAATCACAACGATGGGGGTGGAGTCAGCCATACAGTCACGCACCGGGGTTACCGTGTTGGTCGCTCCCGGGCCGGAAGTCACCATCACGACCCCCACCCGTCCACTGGCGCGCGCGTAACCGGCAGCCATGAACCCGGCTCCCTGCTCGTTCGCAGGAACGATCAATGGCATGGGCTCACTGCCGTCCTCGCTTGCATGCTCTGCGTTGTAACGGAAAACAGCGTCGTAAGTAGGCAAAATGGCGCCGCCGCTGTAACCGAAAATCACGTCGACCCCCTGGTCTGCCAGGATCTGTACGACCATGTCTGAACCAGGCATGGTCTGACCGGCCAGTGGGTGTCCAATGGCAGTCAATTTGTTGCTTGCATGTGTCATGATAAGGCGAAGTGTCTGACAACTCATGACGCATTGCAATAGCCGCCGTTCTGGGCCAACATGTCAAACGTTATGCGCCATATCATCTCAATACTCTTACAGAACGAAGCCGGAGCCCTTTCCAGGGTTGCCGCGCTGTTTTCAACCCGCGGATACAACATCGAATCGCTGAGCGTTGCCCCCACCGAAGAAGCCGAAATCTCCAGGCTCACCCTGGTCACCACCGGTTCTGATGAAGCCATTGAGCAGATCAACAACCAGCTCCTGAAACTGGTCGATGTGGTCAACATTGCTGACATGACCATGGACGATCACATAGAACGCGAATTGCTGCTGATCAAGGTAAAAGTATCAGCAGACACGGAATGCAGCCTGCCCGAGATCATCGAGTCATCCGGCGCACGTGTGCTGGACGATTCTCCGGAGACTTTTACCCTGGAATTGACCGGCACCAATCAGAAAGTGGATGACTTCATAGCACAGGTCGCTGACTGCTCCGAAATCATCTCGGTAGTGCGCAGCGGCGCCATGGCCATCGCCCGCGGGCATACCGTTTTGAGCGCTAATCTCTGAAAACGTGAGGAATCCGCCGACCGGGAAGGCCTGATCAACCGGATTTAGACCAGGCAGTTTTTCGGAAGACTCCCACCCACATCCGGGAATTCTCCTGACATCCAGTAGTGAATGCCGGCAGTAGACTGAGCTTCGCGAAATGCTTCAGTGTTTTTGGTATAATATGACCATAGACATGACCATAGTCATATTTCTACCCAGCATAGAGATAGAGCATGCAAACATTGAAAGCCTCTGAATTCAAGGCCAGGTGTCTGAAATTAATGGATGAAGTCCAGGAAACGGGCGAAGAGATTGTCATTACCAAGAATGGCAGGCCGGTCAGTAAACTGGTCCCCTACCGGGTCAGGGCAACCACACTTTTTGGCCTGCACAAGGACAAAATCAATAGCGGTGATCAGGACATCTTCTCTACCGAAGAAGTATGGGACGCGAATGGGTAGTTCCAGATCGACTCTTCTCGATACGCATGTTCTGGTCTGGCTTGACGAAGCCAGCCCGCGCCTGGGCAAGTCCGCGATCGCGAAAATCGACAGAGCATTCCATTCAGGCGTGGCCATGATATCCGCGATCAGTTTCTGGGAAGTGGGAATGTTGGTCAGGAAGGGCAGAATCCGCCTGGACGTAGACCTCGCTGTCTGGCGCAAAGATTTTCTGGAGCAGGGGCTCATCGAAGTTCCGGTTACAGGCGATATCGGCATTCAGGCAAGCTGTTTTGATGACTTTCACGGGGATCCGGCAGACCGGCTGATCGCCGCGACTGCGCTCCAGAATACCGCGGTACTGGTCACTGCCGATGAAAGACTGTTGGCTTGCGAATTGGCGATTACGCGCCTCGATGCGCGAATTTAGGCTTCACAATGTAACTCATTTCCCCGCTTCAATAACTTCAAGCGCACGGGTAATCAGCGGGTCTTCACCGTTCTCAATGTCGCACTTTCTGTTGAGTAATTTGATATCAACCGGCACGCCCCTGCCTTCGTAACAAACCATGTCGGCAGAAAAATACATTTGGTAGGACAGGCGATAACGCCAACCATTGGGGAGTTTCTTTTCAAGTTGATAGGAGAAGATGCCGTTTGTGTCGTCGCCGATTAACGTCACATTGGGAAGCTGCTTCATGGCCAACGCAAAAACCTCCCCGCCACTGAAGACGGAATCGCAAGTCAATAACACGATCGGCCCAGTGAATGGGGCCGGTCCCTGGGGCTCAATGTGCCATGATTTAATGGCTGTGAAATCAGCGTCTCCGGGCCCGGTTTTCGTCTTCCTGCGGAAGGCAATTTGTTTCCGGTCGCAAAACCTGTTCACAACGGCAATGACGGTATCGTCATCGCCACCGGGGTTTTCGCGAATGTCGACTATCAACCCTTTCAGGCTTCTGAAATCATTGGAAATTCTGTCCAATGCGTCTTTCAGTTTTCGCTTCTTGACCCCTTCAAATTCGAGGATCCGAATGTAGCCCACATCTTGGGAGCGACAATAATGCAGCATCCAGGCAGACGTTTCCTCGAGGTGTCCAAACCCTCGTGACGAAAGTGTTTTCTGTGTCGTTTTGAAGAGCTGCCTGATTTCCCGCCTGGAAAACTCCTGCCGGAACCGTGGCTCGGGTTCAGGGTTGAAGGACCTTTTCCTGCGACCCGGGCCTGTTCTGCCTTTTAGCTCAACATGGCCGTCATCCAGCGGGTTGAGCATTTCGCAAAATAGGTCAAAAAGTTCATCATCAGTCGTCAACTGGGTGACTTTGGGTCTGTAGGTGTCGTACTGTTTTTTCCAGTCGACATTCCTCAGGTCGAAAAACGGATACCTGTTATGAAAGGTTTCCCACAATGTGTCGAAATTAAGTTCAGGGTCACGGGGTGAAGATGGCATAAAGGCCATAGTGCCAGTAACACATTTGATCTGTCTCTATTTACGCTGAAAAAACATCTTTGAAAAGAGGACCCGGATTACTTCTGCTGCCTGCTCAAAAACAGAGCTCCGCTTGCCTGACCCGCTGACTCTCAAGTTCGACCCAATGCAGCCATACGAAGTTAGCGAAACATGAGAGGCTGTGCGACACTTATTGCCAATAATACCTGGTCAGGTCTCGTTCGACGTATGCACTCTCCGACCCAAATAGAAGGCGTTACTATCCGCCGAGGTAGCGTCAACGATGCGGCAGATCTCGCGGCCTTCGCTGCCCGGACTTTCAACGAAACGTATTCTGCGGACAACAATCCCGATGATCTGCGGACTCATCTCAACACCACGTATGGCCTGGCCCAACAAGCCGCAGAACTCTCCGACCCACTGGTTTTTACGATCCTCGCTCGATTGAATGGGGAGCTCGTTGCGTTTGCGCAAGTAAGGCGGAACATGCCGCCACTCTGCGTCACTCATCCCGACCCCATTGAACTTCACCGTTTCTACGTAGATCAGCGGGCGCACGGGTCTGGTATGGCATCAAGGCTCATGCAAGTGGTCCATCAGGCTGCGCGTGAGCTTCAGGGTCGTCACATTTGGCTAAGTGTTTGGGAGCGAAACCCTCGGGCTATTGCTTTCTACAAGAAAGAAATGTTTGTCGACGTTGGGAGTACGTTCTACGCGGTCGGGCCAGACAAACAAACAGATCGAGTGCTGGTCGCCAACGTTCAGCCGCGAGATTCCGATGCCGGCTAAGACGCCGCTGCGCTTATTATCTACCCTGACATGATGCTGCTTATAGCCGAACCGGGAAAAAAATGAAGGAGAAAAACGAGTGAGCAGTTTCACTGTACTGGCGATAGTTGCGGCGGTAGCCGGTGTAGCGATGGCTGCCCAGGCCCAATTGATGGGTCACCTGGACCGATCCGTTGGGACTATCGAAAGTGTATTCCTCACTTACGGCACCGGTGCTGTTGTTATCGGCCTGATCATGTTGGCCATGCGCGGCGGCAATCTGGGCGAGTGGCACACAGCTCCCTGGTACGCCCACTCGGCAGGGCTGCTGGGCCTGGTAATCGTTGGTTGCATTGGTTACGCCACACCCCGACTGGGCCTCGCTGTAACACTGACCATCGCGGTCGCGGCACAATTTACGATAGCCGCCATCGTTCATCAATTTGGACTGCTGGGTGCGGATCAGCATCCCATGGATCTATCCAGGCTGGGCGGGATGGCCGCCATCCTGATTGGAGTCTGGTTGATGGTGCGCCAGTGAGTTGTCGTCATAACGATGAGAACACCGCACGGGCTGCTTAGGACACCTGCCCCGCCCGCTCATACCAAGGCCGCGTGCGGTTCACGATCCAGACCACGGAAAGCATCACAGGTACTTCCACCAGAACGCCCACCACTGTTGCCAGCGCCGCGCCGGACTGCAGCCCGAACAGGCTGATCGCTGCAGCCACGGCCAGTTCAAAAAAATTACTCGCGCCAATCAGTGCTGATGGTGCGGCCACGCAATGTTCGACACCGAGTTTCCGGTTCAGCCAGTAAGCCAGTCCCGAGTTGAAATAAACCTGGATCAGGATCGGTATGGCCAGCAACAGGATGATGACCGGCTTGGCAATAATTTGCTGGCCCTGAAAACCAAACAGTAATACCAGCGTAATCAGCAAGGCGGACAGTGACACCGGGTGAAGTCGTTCGAGTAACCGCTTCAGCCGGGCCTCGCCCTGCTCACCGCGAACCAGCCACTTACGCCAGATTCCCGCAACAATCACCGGGAGAACGATATACAGAACCACTGACAGCAGCAGAGTATCCCAGGGAACATGAATGGCCGAAATCCCAAGCAACAAGGCGACGATGGGCGCAAAAGCAAAGATCATGATCACATCATTAAGTGCCACCTGCGACAGGGTAAACCCCGGGTGACCATCACTGAGGTTGCTCCAGACAAATACCATGGCCGTGCAGGGCGCGGCGGCCAGCAGAATCAGGCCCGCGATGTAGCTGTCCAGTTGATCGGCGGGCAACCAGCCGGCAAACAGGTTGCGGATGAAGATCCATGCCAGTAAGGCCATCGAAAATGGCTTCACCCCCCAATTGATGAACAGCGTCACCCCCACCCCTTTCCAGTGCTGCCTGACTTCCGCGAGTGAATGGAAATCAATTTTGAGCAGCATCGGCAGGATCATCAGCCAGATCAATACCGCGACGGGCAGGTTTACCTGCGCCACCTCCATGGCGCCCAGGGATTCAAAAACAACCGGGAAATATCGGCCCAGAACAATCCCGGCCACAATACACAGCGCCACCCACAGGCTGAGAAATCTTTCAAAAAACGGCATTTTCGCACCGGCGGCACGCCGCCCGGTTGTCTCGCATTGTACGCTCACTTTTTGTGCTCCCTGCCTTGCTTGTCCAATTGCCGATTGATCCAGGTGCTGGCGCGCCCACCCGGAGCCGTTCCCGTCAGGGCTCGGGCCAGCTCCGAGGCTCGCATCAGGCTATCCAGGTCGATGCCGGTATCAAATCCCATTTGTTCGAGCATCATCACCACATCCTCAGTTGCCACGTTACCCGACGCCCCGGGCGCGAATGGGCAGCCACCCAAACCCCCAATGCTGGCATCGAATTTGCGGATACCAGACTCCAGCGATGCAAAAACATTGGCCAGGCCCATGGCTCTCGTGTCGTGAAAATGACAGCTGAGCTGATCGACACCGTGTTCATCTGCCAGGGCGGCAGTGAGTGACCGGACCTGCTGCGGATTCGCCGCACCGATCGTATCGGCAATGCACAGTTCATGGGTACCCAAATCAAGGAAACGTCGAGCCATGTCACGGACAATCCCCGGATCCACAGGTCCGTCGTAAGGGCATTCAAACGCCACCGCGATGGTCGAAGTGACCCGCACGCCGTCTTCTTTTCCCCGCGCCAGGATCGATGCAGTGGCGGATTCTGCCTGTTGCCGGCTCATCCGGACATTGGCCTGGGACATGCCCTCGCTGCCGTACAGCACCATGCAGACACTCTTTGCACCCGCAGCGGTAGCCCGCTCATAGCCCTTCAGATTCGGAATCAACACGGTCAGGACATTCGCGCTGACGCCGGCTTCGTGGGAAAGGCCTGCCAGCACTTCCTCCGCGCCAGCCATCGCGGGTACGGCTTTTGGCGAAACGAAGGCACCGATTTCAACGTGCGTCATTCCGGCGTGAAGCAATGCTTTCACCAATTGCACACGCTCAGGCGGAACCAGTGTTTTCGGCTGGTTCTGAAGCCCGTCGCGTGGGCCAACGTCATTCACGATCACTGACTGGGACACCGGCGGCTCCTCATACAGCATTCAATCTTCCTGGTTCAGTCCTCAAGGATACCGAACCGTGTGTCCCGGTGATAACAATTATTGCAAGACGTGGATGTTTCGCTCCTCGCAAATATCTCTCAGTTCCCGTGGCCAGATCGTCACCCCGACTTCGCCCAGGTGCGCTTTTCTCAGCAGTAACATGAAGACCCGGGACTGACCGATCCCGCCACCAATACTCAGTGGAATCTGGTCGTTGAGGATGGCCTGGTGATACGGTTGATCCACGAGTTCCATCTGGTCGCTCAGCTCGAGTTGCTGCAGCAGGGTGTCTTTGGTGACACGCACGCCCATGGAAGTCAGTTCGTGGCGGCGTCCCGTCACGTAGTTGTAAACCAGGATGTCACCGTTCAGGCCATGCATCGGGCGACCATCCTTGGATTCGGTTTCCGTTACCCAGTCATCGTAGTCAGCGGCACGCAACTCATGCGGGTAGCCATCCGCCAGCGTCCAGCCAATGCCATAAATGAAGACAGCCGGGCATTCCTGGATCAACCGGGTTTCGCGCTCTTTCCGGGGCAGCTCGGGATACATCTCCAGGATGTCCTCGGCGTGGATGAACGTCAATTCTTTGGGTAGATTGGGGAATCTCGGGTCCTTCAGCTGTGGATACATGTCCTGAACAAACTCCTCAGCCCCGGTCAGCACTTTCCAGATTCGCCTGACGGTATCGGTCAGAAAATCGAGATTGCGCTGGT